>Ga0302198_10004892_pt1 | contig 12661 bp, 8 predicted proteins | sample II_Bog_N2_2_FD_193521 | JGI IMG/M metagenome (GOLD analysis project Ga0302198, IMG submission 193521) | Peat permafrost microbial communities from Stordalen Mire near Abisko, Sweden - II_Bog_N2_2 | ecosystem: Environmental > Terrestrial > Soil > Wetlands > Peat | place: Sweden: Abisko, Stordalen... | reverse complement strand
CGACGGGGCTCGAATACGATCCGGGAATCTATTCCGATCATGCCGAACTGCTCGCGCTGGCGCGCACCACGGCGGCGCAAGGCGGACGCTATATCAGCCACATGCGCAACGAGGATGCGAGCTTTGACGCCGCGCTCGACGAATTGCTCGATCTCGGGCGGCAGACCGGCGTGCCGGTGCAGATTTCGCATATCAAGCTGGGCATGGTCGACCGCTGGGGCGATGCGAAAAAGGTGCTGGCCAAGCTCGACGCCGCCCGCGCCGCCGGGATCGCGGTAACGGCGGACGTCTACCCTTATGAATACTGGCAATCGACGCTGACGGTGTTGTTTCCCAAGCGCGATTTCACCGACATCGCCGCCGCCCGCTACGCGCTGACGCATTACACCACGCCGCAGGGCATGCGGCTGGGCTTTTATGCACCCGACCCCGCCTATGTCGGCAAGACCATCGCCGATATTGCGGCAGAGCGGCACGAAGAACCCGCCGCGACCTATCTCTGGCTGATCCGGACGGCACAGACCTGGAAAACCGCGCACCCCGATGCCGAGAGAGTCGAATCCGTGATCGGCACGGCGATGTCGGCCGAGGATGTCGCCACTTTCGTGACGTGGAAATATGCCAGCATCTGTTCCGACGGCATGATCGGATCGCGCCATCCGCGCGGCTATGGCGCCTTTGCCAAAGTGTTGCGCGTCTATGTGCGCGAACAGCATCTCCTGACGCTGAGCGAGGCAGTGCGCAAGATGACGTCGCAGGCGGCGGCCAATGTCGGCCTGCAGGGGCGCGGGCTGATCCGCCCCGGATACAAGGCCGATCTCGTGCTGTTCGATCCGGCGACCATCACCGATCGCGCCACGGTGGACAATCCCGGGGCGCTGGCCGAAGGCGTTGAGGATGTCCTGATCAATGGCGAGCTGGTGTGGGCGCATGGCAAGCCCACCGGAGCGACGCCGGGGCGGTTTTTGAAGCGGGGGATGGAATGATGCAGCGGCGCGACCTGATCACCGGCGGGGCCATGCTCGCGGGGCTCGGCGCGGCGAAGGCCCTGGCCGCGCCCGTGCTCTCCGCCAACAATTTCGGGCTGACTGCGGCCAGGGCGACGCGGCGCAACGGCTGGATCGAAGTCGATGCCGCCGCGTTCGAGGCCAATGTGGCGACCGTGCGCGCGATCATCGGCACGGCGCGGCTGTGCGCCGTGATGAAGGCGGATGCCTATGGCAACGGCATCGCCTTGCTGATCCCGTCGGTCATCAAGCTGGGCATCCGCGATGTCGCGATTACCTCGAACGACGAAGCGCGCGTGGCGCGCGCGCTGGGCTATCGCGGGCGGTTGATCCGCATTCGTACCGCGACGCCCGAAGAAATGGAAGACGCCCTGCCCTCTGCCGTCGAAGAGCTGGTCGGCAATCCCGACGTCGCGGCGCGGCTGGCCAAACTGGCGCGCAAGCGTGCCTTGCCGGTGCATCTCGCGCTCAACGCCGGGGGGATGAGCCGCAACGGGGTCGAGCTGTCCACCGCTTATGGCAAGGCCGATGCCCGCGCGATCCTCGCGCTGCCATCGCTGCACATTGTCGGCGCGATGACGCATTATCCCAGCGAAGAAGCCGATGACATTCTCGGCCAATTGCACCGCTTTCAGGACGATTGCACCTGGCTGGCAGGCGAAGGGCTCGATCCCGCGCGGATCACGCGCCACACCGCCAACACGTTCGCCACGCTGTCGCATCCGCAAACCCGGCTCGACATGGTGCGTGTCGGCGGGGCGATCTATGGCGATCCCGGCTCGGTCAAGACCGATGCCTATAGTCTTGTGCCGACAATCAAATCGCGTGTCGCGGCGGTGAACCATTTTCCCGCCGGGCAGACGGTCAATTATGACCGCACCTATCGGCTGGACCGGGAATCGTGGCTGGCGAATATCCCGCTCGGCTATTCCGACGGCATCCGCCGCAGCCTGAGCCACGCCAACCGCCCCGAATTTCCCGGCGAAAGCACCAATCACACTGCCGTCCTGATCGGCGGACAGCGGTTCCCCGTGGTCGGGCGAGTGACGATGAACACGCTGATGGTCGATGTGACGGGACGGCAGGACCGGATCGCCATCGATGATGAAGTGGTCCTGCTGGGCCGCCAGGGGGCCGACCGGATCACCCAGGCCGAGTTTGAGGCCAATAGCAGCGCCTATGCCCCCGAAATGCTCGCCATGCTCGGCGCGACGCTGCCAAAAGTGCTCAAACCGCACGCATAACGCCCCTCGCGAGCGCCAACCGCGTATATTCCGAGGCTAGGCCCGGCGCGCCGATGCGTCTAGGGCGGTGACGCCCCGAGCCCCTTTCCCAGGCGGCTCAGGGCCAATGCCCCCGTCAGTATCCGGTGGCTCTTGTCAGGACTTGGCCGCGGAGGCGATCCGCCGGCCCGTTCCTTGCGCCCGAGACCGGCGGACATCCGGCACGAAAACCCGACATGGAGTGTACGGACATGATCAAGTTTCCCCATTTGACGCCCAATCTGGCAATCGCCGCCCTGCTCGCCGCCACGATGATCCCGACCGGCGCCCACGCCGGGGAACAGACCCGCGCCGAAGCCGCCATCGCCGAAGCCAAAGGCAAGATCGACGCAGGCGACAAAGTCGGCGCGGCCGATCAGGCCCCCGATCTGCAACGTCAGGCGCGCGAAGCGCTGATGTCGGCGCAGGATCTGCTGTCGCATCATCAAAAGACGCAGGCCATCGCGGCGGCGCATCATGCCAGCGATCTAGCGGATCAGGCCATCACCAGTGCCAATGCCCGCAAGACCCAGGCAGAGCGCGACCGCCGCAACGACTTGCGCGATTCCGCAGCGAGCGCGCAGCAATCCGCCGCCTCGGCCGAGGTCCGCGCCAACAATGCCGAACAGGCAACCACGCAGGCCAACATGCGCGCCAATTCCGCCGAGCAGGCGACCACAAACGCCAATATGCGCGCCGATACGGCCCAGCAATCGAGCGACGCCGCCCAGGCCGATGCGCTGCGTCAGGCCCATGCGCCGGTAACGACATCGGTTGCGGTCACCGAACATGACGCGGTCGTGCGGACCAAGGCGCCGGTTCATCATCCCCGTCGCCGCCCCGCCCGTCATCATGCGCACCCCGCCCACGCAAAGACGACGACCACGGTCATCACCACAAGTCACCCCTGACCTTGCCAAATCGCGATGGGCCCGGCCCATCGCGACCCGGTCGGTAGGCGCAATGCGAACAAGCCTGTTGACCATTTCCCTTTTGCCGCCGGACAGGACGTCAGATCGGCAGCGCAGTCTTGTAGACGATCGGGCGCAGGGCAAAGCTGGTGGTGACTTCGGCGACACCTTCGATCCGGGTCAGTTTCTGGCGCAGGAAATCTTCAAAGGCGCCGAGCGATTCGACCAGAACCCGCAATTGATAATCGGCATCGCCGCTCATCAGATAGCATTCCATGACTTCGGCAAAGCCCGCCACCGCCGCTTCGAACAGCGCGAGGTGCCGGTCGTCCTGCTGATGCAGGCGCACACGGATGAACGCGGTGACCGGCAATCCCACCGCAATCGGATCGACCAGCGCCACATAGCGCGCGATCACCCCATCGGCCTCCAGCCGACGCAATCGCCGCAAACACGGCGACGGCGACAGGCCGACCCGTTCCGACAGATCCTGATTGGTCACGCGGCCATCGCGCTGCACTTCGGCCAGAATGCGCCGATCGATCGGATCAAGGTCAGGATATGGCATAGCTATTCCAGATAGCGGCATAAATTGCCGAACAATGCGTAATAATTGGCATAATATGCCAATTTGACAAGCCGCCGTGGCTGAATTCGCAAGGACAGCATCCGCCCGTTTTCGCTATCACCAGCCCCTCAATCTTCCTTCGCGAAAAGAGGCGCCCGATGACTGCCACCATGGTGCATGACCGCCAGGATCTGATCGCCACGCTGGACCAGATCAACCAGCGGCTGTTGTGGCTGTCGTCGTGGACGATCCATCACGCCAATCACATCCGCGAAAAGCGCGACGGGCTCAAAGTCGGCGGGCATCAGGCAAGCTGCGCCTCGATGACCGCAATCATGACCGCGCTCTATTTCCATGCACTGGGGCCGAACGACAAAGTCTCGGTCAAACCCCACGCCGGCCCGGTGCTCCACGCCATCCACTATCTGCTCGGCAACCAGACGCGCGAAAAACTCGAAGCCTATCGCGGCCTCGGCGGCGCGCAAAGCTATCCCAGCCGCACCAAGGACAGCATTCCGGTCGACTTTTCCACCGGCTCGGTCGGACTGGGCGTCGCGGTCACCGCGTTCAGTTCGCTGGTCCAGGACTATTGCATCGCGCATGGGCAACTGCCGCCCGATCAGGCCGGGCGGATGATCGCGCTGATGGGCGATGCAGAGCTTGACGAAGGCAATATCTACGAAGCGCTGATCGAAGGGTACAAGCACAATCTGCGCAATTGCTGGTGGGTGGTCGATTACAACCGCCAGTCGCTCGACGCGACGACCGCCGATCGCATGTTCCGCCGGTTTGACGACATTTTCGAAACCTGCGGCTGGCGCGTCGTCACGCTCAAGCACGGCCAATTGCAGCGCGCCCTGTTTGCCCGACCCGGCGGTCGCGCGATCGAGGACTGGGTCGATACCTGCTCCAATGCCGACTTTGCCGTGCTGACCTATCAGGGCGGCGCAGCCTGGCGCGAGCGGCTGATCGCCGACATCGGCGGCGAACGCGGCGTGCGTGCGCTGATCGACGGCATGGACGATGACACGCTCGGTCAGGTGATGACCAATCTGGGCGGCCATTGCCTCGAAACGCTGATCGAAGCGTTTGACGCGGCGCAGGACGACCGCCCGACACTGTTTATCGCCTATACCGTCAAAGGCCACGGGCTCCCCCTCGCCGGGCACAAGGACAACCATTCGGGCATGATGAGCCCCGCGCAGATGGAACAGTTGCGCGCCCGCATGGCTATCCCGCACGGCGCGGAATGGGACAAATGGGCCGGGCTTGGCGACAATCAGGCGCAGGTTTGCCAGGACTTTGCCGCAAACAGCCCGATCGCGCGTCACCGGCAAAGCCCGCCCGCCCCCGCGATCCCTGTCCCCGCGATCCCCCTCCCTGCCATCCCCCACCCTGCCAGCCCCCACCCTGCCAGCCCGCAGCCGAGCGGCGCCGAGCAATCGACCCAGGCCGCATTCGGGCGCATCATGCTCGATCTCGCCAAATCGGGCAGCGCTCTGGCCGACCGGCTGGTGACGACGGCCCCCGATGTGACACAGACCACCAATCTGGGCGCTTTCGTCAACCAGCGGGGGCTGTTCCGCCGCCAGGAATGCGACGATGCGTTCCTGCGCGCCAGGATCCCCTCGGCACAGAAATGGTTGCAGCATGCAGCGGGCCAGCACATCGAGCTGGGCATTGCCGAAAACAACTTCTTCCTGTTGCTCGCCGCGCTCGGTCTGTCGGCAGATCATTTCGGCACGCGGCTGCTGCCGGTCGGTACGGTCTATGATCCGTTTATCGCGCGCGGGCTCGATGCGCTCAATTACGGATGCTATTCCGACGCGCGCTTTTTGCTGATCGGCACGCCTTCAGGGATCGCGCTTGCAGCCGAAGGCGGCGCGCACCAGTCGATCAACACCCCGCTGATCGGCATGGGCCAACCCGGCCTTCTCGCCTATGAACCCGCCTTTGCCGACGAAGTCGCGCTGATGATGGGCCACGCTTTCGACTGGATGCAGCGCCCCGGCGGCTCATCGGTCTATTTGCGCCTGTCGACCCGCACGATCGCGCAAGAGCCCCGCCGCGATACGGCATGGCAAGCCGATGCGCTGGCCGGCGGGTATTGGCTGCGCGCCCCTGCCCCCGGCGCGAGCGCGGCCATCATCTTTTCCGGTGTCGTCGCGCCCGAAGCGCTGGCCGCCTGGTCCGATCTGGCCGAGGACATTCCCGGCCTCGGCCTGCTGAATGTGACATCGCCCGACTTGCTTCATCGCGGCTGGTCGGCGCGCATGGCCGCGCGCTGGCCCGGCAACGAGCCGGCAGCCTGTCACGCCGAACGCCTGCTCGCCCCGCTCGGCCCCGATGCCGGTCTGATCACCGTTCTCGACGGCAGCCCAGCCGCGCTGTCATGGCTTGGCGGCGTGCGCGGTCACCGCGTCATCCCGCTCGGCACCGATCGCTTTGGCCAAACCGGCGACCTGCCCGACCTTTACCGCACCTATCGGCTCGACAGCGATGCCATTATCGATGCCGCAGCGGAACTTTTCCTGTAGAGCGCCCCCATGTCCTATCTCCCCGATTTCACACTCGAAACCTATCTCGGAAAATGGGAATTTGATGCGCGCCATCACATGACCGCGTCCGATGCGCAGACCATAACGATCGGCGAACTGATCGCGCTGGCCGGCGAAGACGCGCTCGATACGCTGCTCGCCCAACCCCTGAGCTATACCGAGCCGAGCGGCGCGCCGGACTTGCGCGCCGCGATCGCGGCGACAACGCAAACGTGCGCAGCGGACGATGTGTTGTGCTTTGCCGGTGCCGAAGAGGGGCTTTATGCCTTTTACCGCACAGTCATGGGGCCCGATGATCATGCCATCGTCGTCACCCCCAATTACCAGTCGGCCGAAGCCGTGCCGATGGCAATTGGCGCCGTGAACGGGGTTCCGCTCGAAGAGCGCGAAGGCTGGACGCTCGACATCGACCGGGTCGCAGCCGCGATCCGCCCCAACACCCGGATCATCTCGATCAATTTTCCGCATAACCCGACGGGCAAGATCCTCGAACGCGACCGCTTCGATGCGCTGGTCACGCTCTGTCGCCGCCATGGCATCTGGCTCTTTTCCGACGAGGTTTACCGCCTGATCGAACGCGATCCGGCATTGCGCCTGCCGCTGGCCGCCGATGTCTATGAACGCGGCGTCTCGCTGGGGGTGATGTCAAAGGCTTACGGCCTGCCCGGCTTGCGCGTGGGGTGGATCACTTGCCGCAACCGCGGGCTGCTCGACGCCATGGTGCGCACAAAGCACTATCTGTCGATCTGCAACAGCGCGCCGAGCGAGCGGCTGGCGCTGATGGGCTTGCGTGCCGCAGAGCCGATCCTGGCCCGGACCCGCGCCATCGCCGCCACGGGGCTCGCCGCGACACAGGCATTTCTGGCGGAGTATCCGGATCTTTTCGAAAGCTACATGCCCGATGGCGGCGTGGTGCTCTATCCGCGCTATACCGGCCCGGGCGATGTCGAACGCTTTGCCGAGCGGCTGGTGCAGGACGCCGGGATCGTCATCCTGCCCGCCTCGATCTATCGTTCGGCGCTGGGTCCGACCCCTGTCGATCGCTTTCGCATCGGCTATGGCCGGGCCAATCTGGCCGAAGGCCTGGCCGCCATGCGCGCCCAACTCGCGACAATGGCCACCACGCCCTGACTGATTTGCGAGGGCGGGCGAAAGCGCCCGCCCTCATTGCATCAGGCGAATTTCAGCGCCTTGACCAGACGCACGCCATTCAGCTTGCGCGCCTTGGCCAGCACATCGGCGCTGACCGGGCTGTCGACCGAGAGCAGCAAGACGGCTTCGCCACCGGCCTGACGACGACCAAGGTGGAACGTACCGATGTTGATCGATTCTGTGCCAAGCAGAGTCCCGATCGAGCCGATGAAGCCCGGCGCGTCGGTGTTGACGATATAGAGCATGTCGCCATCCAGATCGGCCTCGACCGCAATGTCGAACAATTCGACCAGACGCGGCTGGCCCTTGCCGAACAGCGTACCGGCAACCGAGCGCTGCCCGGCATCGGTATCGACCGTCACGCGCACCAGCGTGCGGTATTGGCCTTCGCGATCATGGCGCACTTCGCGCACGTCGAGACCGCGCTCCTTGGCAAGGAACGGCGCATTGACCATGTTCACGGTCTGCGAATACTGCTTCATCAGACCGGCGAGCACAGCGGCGGTGATCGGCTTTTGATTCAGCTGCGCCGCTGCGCCTTCGACTTCGATGGCGACCTTCTTGACCTCATCGCCGACCAGCTGCCCGACCAGCGCACCCAGCTTTTCCGCCAGCGCCATATAGGGCTTGAGCTTGGGGGCTTCCTCGGCGGACAGCGACGGCATGTTGAGCGCGTTGGTCACGCCCCCGGTGGTCAGGAATTCGGCCATCTGTTCGGCCACTTGCAGCGCGACATTGACTTGCGCTTCAGTGGTCGATGCGCCCAGGTGCGGGGTGCAGATGAAATTGGGCGTGCCGAACAACGGGCTGGCCTTGGCCGGCTCGGTCTCGAACACATCGAGCGCAGCGCCCGCGACATGTCCCGAATCCAGCATGTCCTTCAACGCCGCTTCATCGATCAGTCCGCCGCGCGCGCAATTGACAATGCGCACGCCCTTCTTGGTCTTGGCCAGGTTTTCGCGGCTGAGAATATTGCGCGTTTCGCTGGTCAGCGGGGTGTGCAGCGTGATGAAATCGGCCTTGGCCAGCAGGGTGTCGAGATCGGCCTTTTCGATCCCGAGTTCGAGCGCGCGCTCGGGCGTCAGGAACGGGTCATAGGCAACCACTTTCATGCGCAGACCCAGCGCGCGGCTGGCGACGATCGAGCCGATATTGCCCGCACCGATCAGCCCCAGCGTCTTGCCGGTGACTTCGACACCCATGAAGCGGTTCTTTTCCCACTTGCCGGCTTGAGTCGAAAGGTCCGCCTCGGGCAACTGCCGCGCGAGCGCAAAGATCAGCGCAATGGCGTGTTCGGCTGTGGTGATCGAATTGCCGAACGGGGTGTTCATCACCACCACGCCCTTGGCCGAAGCGTAAGGAATGTCGACATTGTCGACCCCGATCCCGGCGCGACCGATCACTTTCAGATTGGTCGCCGCGTCGAGAATGTCCTTGGTCACTTTGGTCGAGGAACGGATCGCCAGGCCGTCATATTGGCCGATGATCGCTTTCAACTCGTCGGGCGTCTTGCCGGTGATGACATCGACATCGCAACCCATGTCGAGAAAGATGCGCTCGGCATTGGGGTCCATCTTGTCGGAAATGAGCACTTTGGGCTTGGTCATGGGAAAACCTCTGGTCGTGCCTGCCCGCCCCGGCGTGGCGCCGGGTGCGGGTGGCAATAGTGGTCTGTAAAGCGCCCCCTTCTGCGCGTGCGGACCATGTCAAAGCACGCGCGCGAGGGGTTTTTGTCAGGCGAAAAGCCGACCGTTCAGGCCGTCAGTTCCGCATAGGCCCAATCGAGCCAGGGGCCCAACGCCTCGATGTCGGCGGTCTCTACGGTCGCTCCGCACCATACGCGCAGGCCCGCAGGCGCATCGCGATAGCCGGCGATGTCATAGGCCGCGTCTTCCTTTTCGAGCAGACCGGCAAACTTCTTGATGAAGTCGGCATCGGCGCCCTCGACAGTCAGACAGACCGACGTATGCGAACGAATGCCACTATCGTGCGCGAGATGGCCCAACCAATCCCGTTCAGCGACAATCTTGTCGAGCGCATGCGCATTGGCCGTGCAGCGCGCTTTCAATCCGGCAAGACCGCCGATCGACTTGGCCCATTCGAGCGCAAAGATCGCGTCTTCGACCGCCAGCATCGACGGGGTGTTGATCGTTTCGCCCTTGAACACGCCTTCGGCCAGCTTGCCCTTGGCCATCAGGCGGAACACTTTGGGCAGCGGCCATGCCGGCGTATAGGATTCCAGCCGTTCGACAGCGCGAGGCCCAAGGATGATCACGCCATGGGCGCCTTCGCCGCCCAGCACTTTCTGCCAGGAGAACGTGGCGACGTCGATCTTGTCCCACGGAATGTCATAGGCAAAGACCGCGCTCGTCGCGTCGGCAAACGACAGACCTTCGCGATCGGCCGGGATCCATTCGCCATCGGGCACGCGCACGCCCGAGGTCGTGCCGTTCCAGGTAAACAGGACGTCGTTCGACCAATCGACTTTGTCGAGATCGGGCAACTGGCCATAATCGGCGCGGATCACGGTGGGTTCGAGCTTCAACTGCTTGACCGCGTCGGTCACCCAGCCTTCGCCGAAGCTTTCCCACGCCAGCGTCGTGACCGGGCGGGCGCCCAGCATCGTCCACATCGCCATTTCAAAGGCGCCGGTATCCGATCCGGGAACAATGCCGATGCGATGCGTATCGGGCAGTTCAAGCACTTCGCGCATCAGATTGATGGCAAGACCCAGACGATCCTTGCCGATCTTGGCGCGGTGCGAACGGCCCAGCGAAGCCGTGGCCAATTTGTCGAGGGAATATCCGGGCGGCTTGGCGCAGGGACCGGACGAAAAAAACGGACGCGCCGGTTTGGCGGTCGGACGTTGTGCAGTCATGTAGTCTCTCCTTGCAGAGAGCACGCGCGGCGTTGGGACCGCGTGGCCCGGCGCCGCTCATAGTGGCTGGGCGCAGGCTGTCAACTGCGGGCTGTGGATTTACGCAAGGACGGCGAGGGGCTCCAATCCGCCACGCGAACCCCGATGGCTTTCAGGCGGGGGGGTTGAGCGGACCTTTTTGCGAACCGACCCATTCGCGCCACAACAGCATAAGCACCGCCATCAGCGCGGGCCCCACGACCAGCCCGATCAGGCCCCAGGCCTCAATACCGCCAAGAATACCGAGCAGAACAACCACGAACGGCAGCCTCGTGGCATCGCCGATCATCACCGGACGGACGAAATGGTCGGCGAGGAAAATCACCACCGCCGCAATGACCGCAACCACGACGGCAGCGGCCATCTGCCCCGCCGCCGCAAGCAACCCGCCGGCGACCGCAGCCGCGACGACGGACCCGAGCGGAACGACGGAAAGCAGGCCTGTCAACAGCCCAAGCAGGGCGGCATGCGGCGCTCCGCACAATTCATAGACCACGCCAAGCAGCACGCCTTCGCCGAATCCGACCACGACGAGCCCGTTGACCGTGCCGCGAATCGCACGCAACGCCTGCATCGCGACGTTCACACCGGCGCGCCCGAACGCGCGCTCGCATCCGGTGCGCAAGCTGATCGCGACGCGTTCGCCGTCGCGCATCAAAAAGAACAGGATCAGCAGCAGGAAAATCGCAAATACCAGCCGATGCAGCACCAATCCGATAAGGTGCTGCCCCTCGCCCAGCGGCGATTCCCCCACGCCGCCGGGCAAGTGCAGATTGCCAAAGGCGGCGGATGTCGCGAGATGCGCCTGCCACCAGGCCCCGATCGCCGCCCCAGCGGGCAGATGGGCGACAAAGCCCGGCAGTGGCAGGCCATGCGCACGCACGTCGATGATCCATTGCAACGCAAATCGCCCATCGATCGCGACGGCCTGGGCCACCATGACCAGCGGCAACACAAAAAACAGCGCCACGGTCAGCGTGAACAGCGCGGGCCAGGTGAAATCAGCCCCGCCGGGCCAGAACGCGACCGCCCGCTCGCGCCACGGCCAAAGCGAAACGGCCAAAATCACGGCCCACCCCAGCGCGGGCAGGAACAGGCGCAAAGTCCACAGCCCAAGCATGGCGAACAGCAAGAGCGCCGCCAGCCCCGCCCGGCGCTGCCCCCGCGACCAGGGATCGCCCCGGTCTCGCGTGAAAGTTCCGGGCGGCTGGGTCGGGTGGGGCTGGATCGTGTCGGGCATGGGCCGGAAGAGCTACGCCAAACTTGCAGGGATTGCCAGTTCACTCCGGGACATAACCGGCATCTTCGCAAGCCTTAGTTGGGAAAATTTGGCCTTGTCGGGAAATTTTGGCGAAAGCCGGGACGGCTGCGCCCGCAATGGGCCATGCCCTTGCGCAGAATGGCCGCGCGCAAGGACAAAAGATCAGCGCACCGGACCGGGGGCAATTGCGTACCGCCGATCCGTGCCGTATCACGACAAGCAACATCCCGGGGGCAAAAGGGTGCGACGAATCAGCGATGCCAGATCAACGGGAAAACCGATCGACAACCGCTGATCCCGGGCCACCGGACCGACGTCCTGACAGCGGGAGCGCGCGCCACGATTTTGCCGGGCACCCCATCGAACAAACTGCCGGGCCTCGCGTGAGCGACGGGTGCACCCATTTCGCGACACAGTCGCATGGAGCCGGGGCTGCCCGCTGCGCACGCCAGACGCTGGCCGATCCGACCAGCATAGTGCCGATCACTCTGGCCCTGATTGGCGGCATACTGATTATCGGCGGAGCGCTGACGAGTGCGGGCAAGGGGCCCGGAAAGCTGATCAAGCCTCACCCGCGGCGGCGCGGTGCGAGCCTGAGAGCGCGGAAATGGCGTCGGCGCCTGGGATTTCCACTGATCGCAGTCGGCCTGGCCTGCCTTGCGCTGATTTTCGTCTAGTGGTCCGATTCTGACATTTGCTACCGTGCTATCCGGATGGCGGGATGCAAATGTCAAAAACAATCCACTAGTGGTCCGATTCTGACATTTGCTACCGCTCTCGGCTAGGTAGTGTGCAAATGTCAGAATCTTTTCGGACCACTAGGTCGTGGTGACAATTTAACTATCGTAGCCATATCGCGATGGAAGCGAGTTTAGCGAACCCCATGAAGTTTGCGAGCAGCTTGTCATATCGGGTTGCGACGCGCCTGAAGTGTTTGAGCTTGTTGAAAAACCTTTCGACGGCATTGCGTTCTTTGTAGAGCACATAGTCGCAATCGATGGGAAGTTTCCGGTGCTTGCGTGGCG
>Ga0302198_10004870_pt1 | contig 12695 bp, 10 predicted proteins | sample II_Bog_N2_2_FD_193521 | JGI IMG/M metagenome (GOLD analysis project Ga0302198, IMG submission 193521) | Peat permafrost microbial communities from Stordalen Mire near Abisko, Sweden - II_Bog_N2_2 | ecosystem: Environmental > Terrestrial > Soil > Wetlands > Peat | place: Sweden: Abisko... | reverse complement strand
GTCAAACACGAACCCGTCCTGAAGCCGACCAGTCTGAAGATGGTTGCGGCGAAGGTCGGGCTGTCATCGGCTGCCGTCTCCCGTGTCCTGAATAGATCGCCGGCTGCCACGTCAATTCCGAAGGCGACTCAGGAGAGGATTCGGGAGGCCGCTCGGCAACTGAACTACAGGCCGAACTTATTGGCGCGATCGCTGCGCCGCGGGCAGTCACACACGGTCGGGGTCCTGGTGCCGGAAGTTTCTGAGGGCTATGCGACGCTGGTGTTGGCCGGGCTCGAGCAAGGATTGCTGCAAGCGGGCTACTTCTTTTACCTGATCAGCCACCACCACCGTGCGGACCTCATCGAGCAGTCGCAGATCATGCTGGCAGAGCGCGCGGTGGATGGGATAGTTGCCATCGACACGGCGCTGCAGCGGCATCGGCAGCTGCCGACGGTTACCATCTCATGCCCCGACAAGCACGATTGGGTAACCAATATTGTGCTGAATCACAAGAGGGCGGCAGAATTGGCGATCGCTCACCTGACCGGCATGGGGCATCGCCACATTGCCGTGATCAAGGGACAGGCGTTCAGTTCGGACTCCGAGCCGCGCTGGCAGGCGATCCAGCACGCTGCGGAGAAAGCCAAACTGAAGCTGAACCTGGAGCTTGTCGCTCAACTTGAGGGTGATTCGCCTACGCACGATCCCGGTTACTTTGCTGCGCAACGGCTGCTTGATGCTAAAACGCACTTTACCGCGCTCTTCGCGTTCAACGATGTTTCAGCGATCGGAGCAATTCGCGCCTTCCGGGAGGCCGGTCTGCGAGTGCCACAAGATGTATCCGTGGTGGGCTTCGACGATGTCCAGTCGGCGGCATTTCAGAATCCAGGATTGACCACTGTGCGGCAGCCGCTGCGGACCATGGGGACACTGGCTGCGGAGGCGATTCTGCGGCAAATTGCTTCTCCCGCGGAGCGTTCCTCTGCAAGGCAGGTGGTGGTCGATCCGGAACTGGTGGTGCGCGAATCCACTTGTCCTCCGTCTGCGAAGAAAGTGGCAAGGCCGTAGGCAGCTTGCGAGGGATTCTTTACTGCAGGTTCGTGCCGTTTGCTGTGCCGATCAGCTGGTGGTGGCGGATATCTCGTCGCATATGTAACTGCGAAATGACCCGCCTCAGGACTTGACGCGGGCTGTGTATAATTATACATTGGAATTGTATGTTTATGCAGAGGGCTGGTTCCGCAGAGTCGGTACCGGCAGGCGAGAGCCGTTAAGGCGGCGAAAATTATTATCTCAGATTGTCATGCTTTCGGTTGTACTGGATCCGCGAAGTCAAGCAGATGGAAGTTGCTATGAAGCAGCAGCGCCACACCGCAATTCGGGACGTACTGAATCATGCCTCGGTGCCGAGCCAGGATGAGTTGCGGCGCAGGCTTGCGCGGCGCGGATTTCACGTCACGCAGGCAACGCTCTCGCGGGATATCCACGAGCTTCGTCTCTCGAAGGGGCCTGCGGGCTATGCATTTCCGGGCAACCTGCCCGACGACGATGAGGATAGTCTGCCGGGGATTCGCGAGGTGCTGGGCAGCTTCGGCATTGAAGTTCGGCAGGCCATGAACCAATTGGTGCTGATTACGACTACCAGCGCCGCGCAGCCTGTCGCTGCCGGCATCGACTACGAGGACTGGCCAGAGGTGGTGGGCACCATCGCCGGCGACGACACGGTCCTGATTGTTTGCCCGGACGAGCAGCAGGCGCGCCGGCTGAAGGGGCGCATCGAGGAATTTATTGGCTGAATTGGCCGGATCGCGAATCGTGTTTATTCGCGGGGAATCTTCTAAGGAATTAGCTGATTGACATGCAAGCTCTAGGCACTGAACTCGAAGAAGCATCGCAGGTGCGAATCAAGCAGCCGCTGGCATCGGTGCGCACGGCTGTGGCCGGGGTGGGCGGATACGCGGGCGGTGAGCTGGCGCGCCTGCTGTTGACGCATCCGCGACTGGCTGCGACAAAGCCGCTGTTTCTCGGACGCATTGCCGACGAAGCGCCGACCGGGCGCGTGCCACTGGAGCAGGTCCATCCACAGCTTGCGCTGGGCCAGGGCAAGCTACAGCCGGAGATTGTAGCGTTCGACTGGAATCTGATCCGCGACGCGGGCACGGAGATTGTGTTTCTCGCGCTGCCGCACGAGAACTCTCGCCAGTGGGCGCCGGAGTGGTTGGAGCATGGGGTCCGGGTGATTGACCTAAGCGGCGCGTGGCGGCTCGACGATGCTGCCAACCGGGCCGTGTATACGCTGCACGATGCGGACCCTGCGGTAGGCGATGCGCTGCAGCGGGAGGCGGTGTTTGGCTGTCCCGAATTGCATCGCCACAGGATTACTTCGGCGCGACTGGTGGCCAACCCAGGGTGCTATTCCACGTCAGTGATACTCGCGCTTGCGCCTTTGCTGCGTGCCGGTCTGGTCGATCTTGATCACGGGATTGTGTGCGACGCCAAGAGTGGCGTGAGCGGGGCGGGGAAGGCCCCGACCGCGAAGACGCACTTTATGTATGTGGCTGACAACTTTTCTGCGTACGCCGTCTTCGGGCATCGCCACACGGGCGAGATGCTGGAGCAACTTGGGCTCACGGCGGACCAGATTCAGTTCACGCCGCACCTGCTGCCGATTCCGCGCGGGATTCTATCGACGATTTATCTGCGTCTCGCAGACCGTGCCGAGCCCGAGCAGATCGAAGCTTGCCTGCGCGCGTTCTATGCGGCGAGTCCGATGGTGCGTGTGCATGCGACGCCGAATCTGCCCCAGATTCAGCATGTCGTTCGTACCAACTATTGCGACCTTGGCTTCGAACTGGGCAAGGACGGCAAGCGCATGGTGCTGGTGTCGTGCCTTGACAATTTGCTGAAGGGCGCATCGGGACAGGCGGTGCAGAACATGAACCTAATGTGTGGATGGGATGAAGCGGAGGGGCTGAAGTGAGATACGTAGTGAAGCTCGGAGGCGCCACGATCGAGGACAAGGTGTTGCTGCATGCGTGCGGCAAGGCCATCTCCGAACTGGTGCGGGACGGCAATCAAGTGGCTCTGGTCCACGGCGGCGGCAAGCAGTTGACGGCGACGTTGGCGCAGATGGGTAAGACAAGCGAGTTTGTCTCCGGCCTGCGAGTGACCGACGCGGAGACGCGCGACGCTGCGTTGATGGTGCTCGCTGGACGTGTGAACAAGTCGCTGGTGGCGGCGTTGCGCACGCACGGGCAATCCGCCATGGGACTGGCCGGCGGCGATGGAAATGTATTTCGCGCGCGCAAGAAGAAGACGGTGCCCGACCTGGGATTCGTTGGCGAGATCGCCGCAACCGATCCGCTATGGCTGGAAGCGATCTGGAAGATGGATGCGGTGCCGGTGATCTCGTCGATCGCCCTCGGCTTCGATGGCGAGTATTACAACATCAATGCCGACGAGATGGCGGCGGCGTGCGCGATCTGCACGAAGGCCGACGCGCTGGTGTTTCTCACCGACGTTCCGGGTGTCAAAGGAGCGGACGGCGAGGTAATGCGCTGGCTCTCGCTGAAACAGATTCCGGAGTTGGAGAAACAGATGGTGGTTTTCGGTGGCATGCTGCCGAAGTTGAACGCATGCCGCGACGCTCTTACTCACGGCGTTAAACGTGTACGCATCCTGCCCGCCGAAGCGGTGCATCTACTTCCCGACCTATGCACCACCAAGGTCAACGATGGAACGGAGGTCATGGTCGCATGAATGAAGGTCATATGAAGCTAGCATCGATCCAGGCGGCGGAGAAGAAGTTGCTGCTGCAAACCTACGACCGCAACCCGGTCCTCTTTGTCGAAGGCAGTGGCGTCTATCTGCGCGACGAGCAGGGCAACGACTACCTCGATTTGCTGAGTGGTATCGGTGTGTCCGCCCTTGGCTACGCGCATCCCGCGGTTGAGGCGGCGCTTGTGGCGCAGAGCAAGCGTTTACTGCACACATCGAACCTCTTCTATCACGAGCATACCGCCGAGCTTGCGGTACGGTTGACGGAGATCAGCGGGCTGGATCGCGTCTTCTTTTGCAACTCCGGCACGGAGGCATGGGAGGCTGCGCTAAAGCTGGCGCGCGCCCACGCCGGTGTTCTTCGCTCGAAGGGCACTGCGATCGGCACGGATTTTCTGGCAGTGGAGCAAAGCTTCCACGGGCGGACCATCGGCGCAGTAGCGACTACGCACAAGGAGAAGTACCGCGAGCCCTTTGCGCCTGTGATGCCCGGCGTCGATTTTGTTCGCTTCAACAGCGTTGCCGACCTGCGTGCCAAGTTCTCGAACAAGGTTTGCGGCATATGCATCGAGGCGATTCAGGGCGAGGGGGGAATTCGCCCGGTGAGCCAGGAGTTCTTCGCGGCCGCGCGCGAGCTGTGCGATTCTACCGGGGCGCTTCTGCTGGCGGACGAGATTCAGTCGGGCCTGGGACGCACGGGCGAGTGGTTTTCCTATCAGCATTACGGCATTCTGCCGGACATTACGACGCTGGCAAAGCCGATTGCAAATGGGTTGCCGATGGGCGCGATGCTATGTACGGATGAGGCTGCAAGCGCCTTCTCGCCGGGCATGCACGGGACTACATTTGGCGGCGGCCCGCTGGCCTGCGCAGTTGCCATCGCAGTCATCGACGCCATGAAGCAAAGCAATGTGCTTGCGCATATTCGTGATGTTGGGGGTTACTTCAAGCAGCAACTAGAGTCGCTTCGTCAGCGCCATGATTGTGTTGTCGATGTGCGCGGCATGGGCTTGATGCTTGGGCTGGAGCTTGATTCGGCAGATCTGGCCAAGCAGGCAGCTTCCGAGATGATGGCAAAGCACATAATCATTAACAGGACCAGCGAGACCGTGCTGCGGTTTCTGCCTCCATACATCCTCGAACGCAAGCACGTCGATGCAGCAATCGCGGCGCTCGATGGAATTCTTACCAACCTGACTTCGACAAGTCCAGCATTGGCCGGCCATGCGCCGGCAGGAGAACACTCCCATGGGTAGCAAGACTGTAGTGATGAGTCCAAAGCCGGACGCCGGCCCTGAGGCCGTACGTCCCGGAAAGGCCGCGTCGCTTGGCATTCAATCCGACGTTGCGTTCTCGGAGGCGGCCAAGCGTCTGTGCGGACGGGATTTTTGCTCCATCGGCGACCTCTCGGTCGATGAGGTGGCGGCGATCATGGAGCTTTCGCACGCGGTCAAGAGCAACCCGGAAGACTTCCGTCATGCGCTCGATGGGCGCCAGATGGTGCTGTTTTTTGAAAAGGCCTCGCTGCGCACACGGCTTACGTTTGAGGCGGCGATCAATACGCTTGGCGGCAACGCCATTTTTGTCGACCAGACCAAGTCACCGCTGGGCGAGCGCGAGTCGATTCCCGACATGGCGCATAACATCGAGCGCTGGATGAGCGTGATGGTGCTGCGCACTTATTCGCACGACACCATCACGGAGATGGCTGAGCGCGCGCGCATTCCGGTCATCAATGCACTCTCCGACCTGGAGCACCCCTGTCAGGCCATCGCCGACTTCTTCACATTGGAGGAGCGCTTCGGTTCGGCGGAGGGTCTGCACTTCACCTACATTGGCGACGGCAACAATGTTTGCCACTCGTTGATGCTGACGGCTGCGCAACTCGGCGTGCACTGCACGGTGGCTACGCCCAAGGGGTTCGCGCCCAAGCTCGACATTATTCACAAGGCCATTGAGATCAGCGAGCGCACCGGCGGGAGCATTACGTTGATGCACGACCCGGTCAAGGCAGTGACGGGAGCGGACGCGGTCTATACCGATGTGTGCACCAGCATGGGGTTCGAACACGAGGCCACCAAGCGTGCGCCCATCTTCAAGCCCTACCAGGTGAACGAGGCGCTGATGGCGCACGCGCAACAGGACGCGGTGTTTATGCACTGCCTGCCGGCGCATCGCAACGCGGAGGTGACGGATGCAGTCCTCGACGGGCCACAGTCGGTGGTTTTCGATCAGGCGGAAAATCGCATGCACGCCCAGAAGGCGCTGCTATTGATGCTGCTGGGCGGCGCAAAGCGTATTTCGAACGCGCGCGACCGGGGTATTCAGGCCCGCAAACGCACCTAGCCGCACTAGAGCGAAGAGATTGAGGTCTGCATTGCCATGTCTGTAATCCTCGAAACGTTGCCGGTCGGCCAGAAGGTGGGTATCGCTTTCTCCGGCGGGCTGGACACCAGCGCCGCACTTCATTGGATGAAGCAGAAGGGCGCTCTGCCGTACGCCTACACCGCCAATCTCGGTCAGCCGGATGAAGCCGATTATGACGAGATCCCGCGGAAGGCGCTTGAGTACGGCGCGGAAAGGGCTCGCCTGATCGACTGCCGCGGCCCGCTCGTTCGCGAAGGCATTGCCGCCCTCCAGTCCGGCGCGTTCCATATCACCACCGCTGGCGTCACCTACTTCAACACGACCCCCATCGGCCGTGCGGTCACCGGCACCATGCTGGTGACGGCGATGAAGGAAGACGACGTCAATATCTGGGGCGACGGCTCTACCTACAAGGGCAATGACATCGAGCGCTTCTACCGTTATGGCCTGCTCGTCAATCCGAGCCTCAAGGTCTACAAGCCGTGGCTCGACGCCGCCTTCATTGACGAGCTCGGCGGGCGCGCCGAGATGTCGGCCTTCATGCAGAAGTCCGGCTTCGCCTACAAGATGTCCTCCGAGAAAGCGTATTCGACCGACTCGAACATCCTCGGTGCAACTCACGAGGCAAAGGACCTCGAGCTTCTTTCATCCAGCATGAAGATCGTGGTCCCAATCATGGGCGCAGCGTTCTGGCGCGACGACATTGAGGTCAAGCGCGAAGAGATAACCGTTCGCTTCGATGAAGGTTTCCCAGTCGCGCTCAACGGAAAGGACTACGCAGATCCTGTCGCCCTGATGCTCGAAGCCAACCAGATCGGTGGTCGCCACGGACTCGGCATGAGCGATCAGATCGAAAACCGCATTATCGAAGCCAAGAGTCGCGGCATCTACGAGTCACCCGGTCTCGCCCTCCTCTTCATCGCCTACGAGCGGCTGGTCACCGGTATCCACAACGAGGACACCATTGAGCAGTATCGCGATAGCGGCCGCAGACTTGGCCGCCTCCTGTATCAGGGCCGCTGGTTCGATCCCCAGGCCATCATGCTGCGCGAAGCCGCGCAACGTTGGGTGGCCAAGCCCGTCACCGGCGAGGTCATCCTCGAGTTGCGCCGCGGCAACGACTACACGATCCTGAACACCGACTCGCGGAACCTTACCTTCAAGCCCGAACGCCTCACCATGGAAAAGGGCGAGTCCACCTTCAGCCCGCGCGACCGCATCGGCCAACTCACGATGCGCAACCTCGATATTACTGACACCCGCGAAAAGCTTTTGACCTACGCACAGAGTGGTTTGATCACGCTGAGCAAAGGATCTGAGATGCCGCAACTGAGCAGTGGGGGCGACAAAACGTAATGTCCAGCGCAGAACAACCCGCAAAGATGTGGTCTGGCCGGTTCCGCGAGCCGCTGAATCCAGCTTTCGAGAACTGGCAGGCATCGTTTCGTTTCGATGTGCGCCTGCTCGCTCAGGAAATCGCGGCTTCGAAAGCGCATGCAAAGATGATTGCGGCTGTGGGCGTTCTGAGCGCAGACGAACTGGCAAAGATGCTAGATGGCCTGGAGCGGATTCCGTACTCCGCGGCGGAAGAGGCCCAGAAGTGCGTCAACCAGGATGTGATCGCAGAGGCGTGGAAGAAGCATCGTCCGGGCATTGGGGCGGTCGGTTCCGCGATGCCGTATGTGGTGACGCTGAACCCTCATGCGGAAGACATCCACCACTTTGTTGAGCTTCAGTTGACCAAGCTTGTGGGCGATCTTGCGCTGAAGTTGCATACCGGCCGCAGCCGTAACGAACAGATTGCGACAGATATGCGGCTCTATGTTCGCGACGCGATCGACGCGACGGTAAAGAGATTGCGCGCATGGGCTAGCGCGTTGGTTGAGCTTGCGGTGGGGGCGGACGAGGCGGTAATGCCTTCCTATACGCACCTGCAGCGGGCAGAGCCGGTGCTCGTGGCGCATTGGCTACTTGCCTACGTCAGTATGATTGAGCGCGATATCTCGCGGTTGACCGACGCACGCAAGCGAATGAACCTCTGCCCGCTAGGTTCGGGGGCGGTTGCCGGTGCGACCCTCGCGCTGGATCGCGAGATCGCGGCGCGGGAACTTGGCTTCGATGGTCCTACGTCCAACTCCATGGACGCGACCTCCGACCGGGATTTCATGCTGGAATTCACGCAGTGTCTCGCCACGCTTGGCATTCACATCTCACGTTTTGCTGAAGAGTTGACGCTTTATTCGACGGCGGAATTTGGGTTTCTTGACCTTCCAGAGGCCTTTTCGACCGGTTCGAGCGCGATGCCGCAGAAGAAGAACCCGGACTTCACTGAACTGATCCGCGGTAAGTCCGCACGGTTGGTCGGTGCGGCAACGACACTCACAGTGCTGATCAAGGGTCTGCCACTGGCATATAACAAGGATTTGCAGGAAGGCCAGGAGCCGGTCTTTGATGCCAGCGACACCATTGCCGGCATTCTCAGCGTGCTTCCTAGTTTTACCCGAGCCCTGAAGTTCCGCTACGACCGCATGAAGACGGGCGCGACGACTGGCTATCTGAACGCAATGGCTGCGGCTACTTATCTCTCGAACAAGGGAGTGCCGTTTCGCAAGGCGCACGAGATTATTGGCAACGCGGTGCGGCTTGGCCTCGAATCCCGCAGGGAATTGAACGATCTAACGCTTGAGGAACTGCGTACGCTCTCGGAGGCTTTCGCCGAAGACTTTTTCGCCGCTATTACGTTGGAAGCGACGTTGGATTGTCATGACGTTTTCGGTGGCACTGCGCGGACCCGAGTGGCCACTGCTCTTGCCGCGGCGAAGAAAGATTTTGGGGAGGATGCCTAGATGAGCACAGCTTCTCTGCTTGCGGCCGGCGAATCAACGGCTTCGATGCAATCCCACGCCAGCGGTGCGACGGTGCGCCAGGCGAAGCTGCAGGACGCGGTGAACCTCTTCGAACTGGTCAACTCGCTCTCGGGCGATGGCACGCTGCTCCGGCGCAGCTACGCCGAGATTTGTGAGAACGTGCGCGACTTCGCAGTTGCCGAATCGGAGAGCGGCGGCTTTCTGGGCTGCGGCGCGCTGCACCTGTATGGGCCGCACCTGGCTGAGGTGCGGTCGATCGTGGTGAAGCCCGAGGCCAAAGGACAGGGAGCCGGCGGCCGGTTGCTACGGGCGCTGATCGACGAAGCTGAGGCCCAGGGCGTCGTGTCCGTCTGCCTGTTTACCCGGATCCCGGAGTTCTTCTTCCACTTCGGTTTCCGGATCGCCGACCGCACCGCGCTGCCCGACAAAATTTACCGGGATTGCCAGACCTGCCCGCGCCTTTATGCCTGCGATGAAGTGGCGATGGTGCGCGGGCCGCTGCCGAGAATGGCGGTGCTGGGGCCGTCCCGGATCGCTCAGCCGGAACTGGTCAAGCTCCAGGTTGGCCATATCGCTCACCCGGTGGAAGAGCCTGCTTCTAAAGCCCCCAAGGAGACTGACGCCCTGCCGCCCAAGTCTACGAAATAGCGATATTTACCGGCTCTCCGGACCGGGTGAAGGAGCGCAAGACGGGCCTGCGGTTGCCGCGACAAAGATTCATCTCACCCGTCTAAGGGAGTGTATCCTTGAACTGGATGCACCCAGCAGGAGGGGCCCTTTGGATAGACATCAGGCTATTCGGTTCCAGTCATTTGCAGTAGCTGCGTTTGTGATGGCGTGCTTGGCGCTGCCCGCGTGCAGCCAGCCTCCGCAGCCCCCACTCGTGGGTCGGTCCACATCGCCAATTGAGAATGGGCAGAACACAAGCCAGATCACTACGATCCGCACCTATAGCAACTTGGTGGTGGTAGATGTTGTGGTCAACGACTCGCAGGGGAATCCGGTTCATGGGCTGAAAGCCTCGAGCTTCAGTTTGATGGAGAATAACAAGCCGCAGAGCCTCAGGCACTTCGAGGAGCACAGCGAGGTGCCGGCCACCGACATCCAGCTTGCCCCGGAGCCAAAGCTGCCTCCTGGCTTGTTTACCAATAAGACTCCGGCACCTGTGAACGGCCCGGTGAATATACTGCTTCTCGACTATCTGAATACGCCATTGGCTTCCCAGCCGTCCGCGCGCAAGCAACTGATCGACTACCTGGATCACGCGCCACCGGGAACGCGCATTGCCATCTTCGCGCTCACAACCAGGCTGGTGATGTTGCAGGGGTTCACGTCGGATATGGGGGCGCTGAAGGCGGCGCTGACGTCGAAGAAGGGCGCACCTCAGGCATCGGATATCCTCTCGGACCCGATCAATGGCGGCCCGATCACGGACACAACGCTTTCACAAGCCATGTCCTCCAGCCCAACTGCGGTTGAAGGGATGCTTACGCAGGAGACGGTGGATTCCGTGAGCCGGTTCCAGGCGCTGGCAACGTCGTTCCAGCAGGACATGATTGCGAAATACACGCTGAATGCGTTCGACATGCTGGCGCGATACCTGGTTGGAATTCCGGGGCGCAAAAATGTGATCTGGTTCTCCGGCGGATTCCCCTTGGACGTGGAGCCCGACGCAACCAGCGCCAATCCCAATGACTCGGTTGTGCGCAACGACGATGAGTTGCGGAAGACGGACAACCTGCTGACGCGCGCACAGGTGGCTGTCTATCCAGTCGATGCACGCGGGTTGACGACGGACCCGTCGCTGAATTTCGCGAACTCGCTAACGAATGTCGATGCAAACAGTGGGGCGGCCGCGGCCAGTTCCTACAATTCCTACCTCACCGAGATCGCGCAGGAACACGAGACGATGGAGGCGATGGCGGAGGATACAGGCGGAACGCCGTTCTACAACACCAACGGACTGACCCAGGCGGTGCAGAAGGCGATCAAGAATGGCTCGAACTACTACACGCTGACTTATTCGCCAAACGACACAACCTGGGACGAAAGATTTCGGTCAATCAAGATCAAGGTCGACCAGCCGGGCGTGAAGTTGAGTTACCGCAATGGCTATTACGCGGTCGATCCGAATGACCGGAACAAGCTCAGCGCGCAAAGTGCGGCCACGGCCATGGTGCAACCCACCACGATGGCGACGGCCATGATGCATGGCGGTCCGGACCCCGCGGAGATACTGTTCAAGGTGCGCATTCGTCCGGCGGACACGCCTCCTGAGCCCACGCCGCTGAAGACCAACAAGACGAATCCCGATCCCAGTGTGAAGGTCGAGGGGCCGTACAAGGAGTACGGGGTCGACCTGGTCCCGGATCCGCATGCCGTCAGTTGCCGGCAGGAAGCCAGTGGCGACCGGCACTGCGCGATTGAGGTCTGGACCTACGTTTACGACCGCGACGGGCAGTTGCTGGTGACGGTGGGCAACCGAATTTACACGCATCTGACTCCGGCGGATTACGTGAAGCTGCTTGCGGGCGGCATGTGGTTTCACCAGCAGATCAGCGTGCCCGTAAAGGGTGAGCACTATTTGCGCACCGCTATTCACGACATGGTGTCGGACAAGGTTGGCGCGGTGGAGATTCCGGTGGCGGCGATTGCGCGCCTGGAACCGTTGGCGCCGCTTCCGGCGGTTCCTGCGACTGTGGCTCCGGGCTTCACGCCGAACGGGCCAGATACTCCTGCGGCTGCTGCTGCGGCTCAAGGCGCAGCGCCTGCGGGCGCGCCTGCTGTCTCGGTGCCGGTGTCCGGTACGAATATAACTCCGGACACTCCTGCGACCTCAAATCCCACGCTGAAGCGACGCTCGGATGCGCCTGCGAATCCGCCAACCGCGCCCAACTGATCGGTAATTATTTTGGTGTCCGCAGCTCGCGGGGAGCGGGCGGTCTTTCGCGCGCACCGAAGAACTGGTTTAATTTGGACTTGAGCGTGCCGACAGCCCTTACCGAAATCTTTGAGCAGGAGTACCGCGAGCTTCGACCGCGGGCGCCTATTCCTCCGCTCGACATACGCTTCCGCCGGTTCACGTCGCTGAACACGACCATCCGGCTGCGCGAAGGGCGGCTGCATGTGCATCTCTCGGACTTGCTGGAGCATGCGCCGGAGACGGTTCATCGTGCCATTGCTCACATTTTGCTGGCGAAACTCTATAGAAAGCTGCCAATAGCCCGGGCGCATGCTGACCGTTACCGGCGCTACATTTCTTCCGAACCGGTGGCGCGGCAGGCGGAGCACATTCGCCAGACGCGCGGGCGGAAGACGATTCTGTCGGCGAAAGGGCATCATTACGATCTCGACGAGGTGTTCGAGAGCCTGAACGCGCGTTTCTTTCACGGCTTGCTGGGGCGGCCGATGCTGACCTGGAGCGCGCACCACGCGCGGCGAATGCTGGGCCACTACGACGCGGCGCATAACACGATCATGGTGAGCCGGGTGTTCGACCGGGCGGACACTCCCCGATGCGCGGTTGAATATCTGCTGTACCACGAGATGCTGCACCTGAAGCATCCGGTCCGGGTGAAGGCCGGTCGGCGGTGCGTCCACTCGAAGGCGTTCCAGGAGGAAGAACGGCTGTTTCCGGAACTGGACGCGGCGAAGGCTTATCTGAAGCGGCTCTAGAGAATTTTCCCTGTTGCCGTGAACCGG
>Ga0302198_10004860_pt1 | contig 12712 bp, 12 predicted proteins | sample II_Bog_N2_2_FD_193521 | JGI IMG/M metagenome (GOLD analysis project Ga0302198, IMG submission 193521) | Peat permafrost microbial communities from Stordalen Mire near Abisko, Sweden - II_Bog_N2_2 | ecosystem: Environmental > Terrestrial > Soil > Wetlands > Peat | place: Sweden: Abisko... | reverse complement strand
GGCAGAACCCACCCAGGACAAAGCCGTCCCTATCGAAGAGGAAGAAGAAGACACAGCCGACAATGCCGGAGAGTAGTTGGCACGGCCGCGTGCCTGCAAATTCCAGGTTCGCGTCGCCATGGATTTTGGCATCTCACCTAAGGGAGGCCGGCATTGAATGCCGGGCCTCGGAGAATGCCATGTCCTTTGGGATTTATGCAGTCGGCTATCTGATCTTCATCGTTGGTGTGGCGTACCTCGCACACCTGTTGCACATCCGGGAGACTTATATCGTGGCTATGGCCATCATTCTTTTTGGCGCGGGCATTGTGACCGGCGTCCAGAAGACGCGCAGCAAGGACCCCAGCTAGAAACACCGCTGTTCCGCGGATATGAAATCGCGCCGCGGGCGCGCGCGATTGACGGCGGAGGGCCGCGGAGGTAATACTCAGGAACCGGGCCCATCGACCATCCGCATCTCTCAACGGAGTTCATTGGCCTCGACTTGTTGATCACTCTCACCGTCGGACAAACCAACGCGATGGCCTGGATGAGACCGATGCAGCCCCGAGGTGCAGCATGAGCGAAATGACGACGACCGTGGATGCAATCCTGAGGAAGAAGACGGGCGGGATCTTGTCGATCGCGCCAAGCGACTCCGTCTATCACGCCATCGAGATTATGGCGGAGAAGGGCGTGGGCGCGCTGCTGGTGATGGAGGGGGACGCGCTGGTAGGGATTCTCAGCGAGCGCGACTACGCGCGCAAGGTGGTGCTGAAGGGCCACACGTCGAAGGAGACGAAGGTTGCGGAGATCATGAGCAGCCCGGTCATCTCCGTCTCGCCGAAGCATACCGTGGGCGATTGCCTGCGCATCATCACAGACAGCCACATCCGCCACCTGCCAGTGACGGAAGACGGAGCCGTGGTCGGCGTGCTCTCCATCGGCGACCTGGTGAACTTCGTCATCACGGAGCAGCAGGAGACCATCCGCCACCTGAAGGCCTACATCTCGGGATAGGCAAACTGAGAATTGTCATTCTGAGCCTGAGCTTGCCGAAGGGGAAGAATCCCCCGCATTTTGTTCGATGCGCAAAACACAACCTCATCGGAAATAACTTCAAAGTAGATTTGCTGTCGGCTCATGTCATGCATGGCTATGGCGCGTCGTCGGCGGAGTCGTTCTCTTCGATGAGCGAGGCTGCACCGACGACGTCGAAGGTCATGGCGTCGCCGCCGGTGGGCTGGAGGGTGACGCGCATGGGCTCGCGCTGCCAGACGGCGGGCTTGCAGACGGGCGAGGCGTGCGCGGTCTGGGGCCACTTGCCGATCTGCTTCTGGACCACGGCGCGGCGCGCTCCAAGCTGCGCGACGATGGCAAAGAGACCTCCCTTGGCAGTGTCGGCGGTGCCGCAGTAGGCGGCGTAGTCGCGGAACCAGACCGCGTCGGAGACCTCGGCGTCGAAGTCCGGCAGGTGCAGCGCACTGATGTGGCCGGTGGTGCGATCAACCAGCAGCCAGGGGCCGGGTTGCCAGCTCCAGCGCGGGACTGCGTCGCCGGGCAGCGCGTCGTTCAGGCGCAGCGCGCGGCGGACGGTGAAGCTGCGGTCGGTGACATCGTGGGCGTCGCCGGTGGTCCACTCCTTCTGGCGGCCATCGACGGTGAGCGGGCGGACCTTCAGCATGACTGCGTCCTCGGGCTTGCCGGTTGCGGGTTCGGTTTCGGGGGGCGTGTAGGGAACCTTCCGCACCGCGCCCAGCGCCACAACGTGGACCTTGGCGGGCGCGGCGAAGGCAATGGGTTGCGAGAGGGGCAGGAGGCCCAGTGACAGCAAAGCGAGCGGCATAAGACCGAGCGTCCATGGCGGCAGATGCACAGGAGCGGAACGAAATATCTGCATGCGCGGCAGAGTATCGCGTATGGCGCGCGGAAGCAAGCAGTGTTTTCCGAGCGGCGGCTGCGGCGCGGAGTTTTGCAGAGGCGCGACATTTCCGTGGAGCGGAGCGGCGTAGTATCGTTGTGTCAGGACGCTTGCGGGCAACCGCAGGGCGTTGCGGCTGATGTTGAAGCATACAGTACCGGCAACGCTGAACCACCAACCGCAGCAACCATTTTCAGACAGTCAGGAAAGGAAACAAGCGAATCATGTGGAAACCGAACCAGGCTGGACCGCTCCCACCCTCTACCCCTGAGCCGACGCGTCCGTCTGCCCCGGCGCCAACCATCTACGAGTCCAGCACACCAAGAGCGGCAGCAGCGACCGTCGCCAGCCCGGTTGTGCCAAGCGGCGAACAGGCCACCATCGGCAAGTCGCTCTTCGTGAAGGGCGAGGTCTCCGGTTCGGAGTCGCTCTACATCGACGGCAAGGTGGAAGGCACCATCAACCTGCCCGGCAACCGCGTCACCGTGGGCCGCAACGGACAGGTGGTGGCCAACATCATGGCGCGCGAGGTGGTGGTGCTGGGCAAGGTGCGCGGCAACGTGAATGCCAGCGACCGCGTGGACATCCGCAGCGAAGGATCGCTGACCGGAGACGTGGCCGCAGCGCGCATCTCCATCGAGGACGGCGCGTACTTCAAGGGCGGGATCGACATCCGCAAGCCGGGCGATAGCAAGAACGGCCATGGCATCGTGGCCGCCGCAGAGCCCGCCGCAATCACCCCCAACGCAACCTTACCCCTGGCGTAGAGCGGCGCGCAGAACTCGTGCGCGGCTTTCTCGTACAGCAAAAACTAAAGCGGCCCTGGCGAGTTCGCCGGGGCCGCTTTGCGTTCCGGAGCCACTCTGCACCGGAGGGCAGATCGAAGCCATCGCTCCCATCGGCTCAACCTGGCTCACTGGCTACGGAATCAGCAGGACCTTGCCGGTGGTCTTGCGAGCTTCGAGGTCGCGGTGGGCCTGGGCGGCATCGGCCAGCGGGTAGCTGTGTTCGAGGCGCAGCTTGAGGCTGCCGTCGGCGACCCAGCGGAGCACATCGCCCGCGCGCATTACTAGCTCCTCGTGGGTCGCGGTGTAGTCCTTCAGCGTGGGACGCGTGACGTAGAGTGAGCCGCGCGTGGAGAGCTGGATGAGGTCGAAGGGCGGCACCGCGCCGCTCGAACCTCCGTAGAGGACGAGGATTCCGCGCGGGTGCAGGCAGGCCAGGCTGCCATCGAAGGTCGTCTTGCCGACGGAGTCGTAGACCACGGGAACGCCCGCGCCGCCGGTAAATTCGCGGACCCTTGCGGCAAAATCTTCGCGCGTGTACAGGATCGTCTCGTCGGCCCCGGCTGCACGCGCCAGCGTGGCCTTTTCGCCGGTGGAGACGGTGGCAAAGACGCGCGCGCCCAGGTGCTTGGCCATCTGGATCAGAAGCAATCCGACGCCGCCCGCGCCCGCGTGGATCAGCACCGCATCGCCATTCTGAATGGCGCAGGCGGAGTGCGCAAGGTAGTGCGCCGTCATGCCTTGCAGCATCGCGGCGGCGGCCTGGCGCGTGGTGATGCCGTCGGGAACCGCAATCAGGCGCGAGACCGGAGCGACCGCGAACTGCGCGTAGGTTCCTGGGACGCCGCACCAGGCAACGCGGTCGCCGACTTTGACCGAAGCTGCATCCGGCCCGAGAGCCAGCACGACGCCCGCCGCCTCCTGCCCTGGAATGAACGGCAGCGGCGAGGCGTAGCGCCCCTCGCGCAGGTAGATGTCGATGAAGTTGACGCCGCAGGCCTCGATCTGGACGAGGGCCTCGCCGGGGCCGGGCGTGGGAGTGGGCAGCTCGCGGGGTTGAAGCACTTCAGCTCCACCGGTCTGGGCAATCTGGATCGCTCGCATGGTTCTTCGATGCTACCGCGCACCGGAGCGTTGCAGAAAGCGAAACACATCCGTGCGAGTCGCCTTTATTTCTCACCAAGGATTCGTTCGCGGTCAGAGCCGGCACGGACTCGACGCAACGCGCCGTGCGCTCGCTGCCGCTTTCTGAGACAATGGACTTCGCATGCAATCCGACAATCTGATCTCTCTCAAAGACGATATGGTGGCCTTCATCGCGGGCCACGGCCTACGCCGCTTCAATGGATACATCACGGACGAAGTTCCCAGCGTCATCTTCGAGGACGAAGATCCCGATGCGTGGAAGGACTTTGTGGAGCACGCCAAAGCCGCCGGCACCAGCTTCGTCACCATGAGCGAGGTGACGCTGGAGAAGGCCGACGTCGCCATCCTGCTGGAGCAACTGCGCGACCAGAGCTACCCTGATCCCGATGCGCCGGAGATCGACGACGCCGAGAGCCTGGTGAAACACGTCGGCAAGATTGGCTACCTGCAGCTTGGATTTGCCCACCAGGGCGTGATGTTCCTCTTCGAGACCTCGACCGACTGGTATGAGCAGTTCCAGGAGCTGATCGACACCATCACAGACCTCGGCGGCATGGTCATCGACGACCAAGGTCACAACCACGACGAGGACTGACGCAGGTGCCGTCGAAGTTGCCGGACCAGGGTTCGCCAGCAGTGCAGGAGCAATCCAATCCAGCGCCGTCGCCCGCGTGGATTCTGAAGGCGGACGGAGATGCGCAGACGGTCCAGGCGATGGCAGTGCATCTCGGCTGCCTACCTGCCATCGCGCAGCTTCTTGTCGCGCGCGGCATCGACACGCCAGCCGCGGCCGAGGCTTTTCTCAATCCAACGCTGGAAGCGCTGCTTGACGATCCCGCCTGCGACCCCACGCAGATGATAGGCATGGACGCCGCCGTCGAGCGAATTCTGCACGCAATTCGCAACGCCGAACCGATCCTGATCTATGGCGACTACGACGTGGACGGCACCACGGCGACCGCCCTGCTGAAGACGGCCATCGAGCGAATCGGGCTGGCCATCGAACCGCAAAAGCACGCGCAGGTCACCTATCACCTTCCCCACCGCATCCGCGAGGGCTATGGGATGCAGAACGCAATTCTCGGTGAAGCGGCTGCTTCCGGGGTGCGCCTGGTGATCAGCGTGGACACCGGCATCCGCGCCATTGCCGAGGCGGTCGAGGCGCGCGCGCTTTCGCTCGATCTCATCGTCACCGACCACCACCCGCCCGACGGGGCGACGATTCCCGACGCGCTGGCTGTTGTCAATCCCACGCAGCCCGGCTGCCCCTATCCCAACAAGAACCTGTGCGGGGCCGCGGTTGCATTCAAGCTGGCGCAGGCGCTGCTCGCGGCCGCCGCACCGCTGACGGCAGACGCCGAAGTATTTCGCGCACACACTCGCGGCGTGTTGCTGCCCTCATTCCTCAAGCTGGTGGCCATTGCCACGATTGCAGACTCCGTCGCACTCACGGGCGAGAATCGCATGATTGCGGCTTTGGGTCTTGCTGCTCTTGCAAATCCCATGCAGTCTGGCCTGCGCGCGCTGATGCAGCTCGCCAAGATTCCCCTCGACCGCGCGCCGACCGCGACCGAGGTTGGCTTCCGCATCGCGCCGCGCATCAACGCCGCCGGGCGCATGGACATCGCGGACGACGTGGTTGAGCTGCTGCTTACACGCGACGCGGCCCGCGCGCGGGAGTTGGCCGGGAAACTCGACCGCCTCAATCAGGAACGCCGCGCCTCCGAGGCGAGCGCGCTGCAAGCCATCGACCGAGAGCTGATGAGCCTGCGCGGCGCCGCAGGCGAGTACCCGCGCGAGTGCCTCATCCTCGACAATCCCGAGTGGCATCGCGGTGTGCTGGGCATTCTGGCCTCGCGCGTGGTGGAGCGCACGGTCCGCCCCGCACTCATTGTCACCCACGCCGATGGCAACGCGCACGGTTCGGGCCGCTCCGTTCCTGGCTTCCACCTGCTGGACGCCATCACCGCTGCGGACGCCGCGGACCCCGCCGCACCGCTCTTCAACCGCTTCGGAGGCCACGCCCACGCGGTCGGCTTCTCGCTTGCCTCCGAGCGGCTTCCGCTGCTGCGCGCGCGCATGAAGGACTATGCGTCCACGCACCTTACCCCAGCGCTTCTGGTTCCGCGGCTCGACTACGACGCCGAACTCTCGCTGGCCGAGATCACTCCCGAGCTGATGGCCTGGGTCGCGCGAGTTGCGCCCTTCGGCATCGACAACCCCGAGCCGGTCTTCCTCACTCGCTGCGTTACTCTCGCCGCGCCCATCCGCATCATCCAGGAAAAACACATCGCCCTGCAACTGATGCAGCGCGGGCCTCTGCAACAATCCGATCCTGCCGCAATTCCCGCCCTCGGCTGGAGCCGCGATGCCATTGGCTGGCCTGCGCGCTGCAATCGGCTCGCGCTCGCCAAGGGCTCCGTCGTCGACGTTCTCTACCGTCTGCGGCACAACACCGGCCCCTACGCCAGTTCGCAATTCGGCGGTCTCGAACTCGAGCTTGCCGGCCTGCGACCGGCCAGCGCGCCGCAGTAGTCCTTGTCCAGAGCGGTTTCACCGCAGCCGTTATCACGCGAGAATTATTAAAGTGGTTTTCTTGAGGAAAAACCACGCAAACGTTCTTCGCTCCTGTAAAGACCTGCGCTGAAACCGCTCCAGCCGGACTGTAAGGACGTATTTTCGGCCCGCTTCACGCACCGATTGGCACAAAAAACTTTAGTTCTGTAATGGACAAGAAGATTTTTGCTTCGTTCGGCACGGCAAGTCGTCTTATATACTGGCACTTGAAGACATGGCCCCTGATCCCAAGTCAAATCGCGCAACGACGTTTGTAATCTGGGGGGCAGCCCTCATTGTCATCCTTGTGGCGGTCTATGCGGTTCGCGTGCTCACACGCGAGCGCATCAGCGTCCGTGCCGACCAGGTCAGCTATCAGGACCTGAACAAGTCCTCCAGTACAAATGGCAAGGTAGAGCCGATGGCCGATTACCAGGCCCATGCGCAGGTCGCGGGCCAGGTCCAGGAGATCTACGTCGATGTGGGCGACAAGGTCCATGCCGGACAGTTGCTGCTGAAGATGGACGACGCGGACGAGCTGGCGCGGCTTGCCTCCGCCAACTCCGCGCTGCGCGCAGCCGAACTTGCCGCCAGCGACATCCAACACGGCGGTTCGCAGGATGAGCGCAACACCTACGCCGCCGACCTGAGTCGCGCCCAACTACAGCGTCATGAAGACGCCGCCTCGCTCACCGCGATCGAAGCGCTACAGCAGAAGGGAGCGGCATCGCCGGCCGAGGTTGCCGCCGCGCGGGCACGCGTCCAGTTGGACGACAGCACACTGCACGGCATCCAGCAGCACAGCACCGAGCGATATGGCGAAGCCGACCGCGCGCGCGCTCAGGCACAGCTTGCCGACGCGCGCGCCGCCGTCACCGCGGCACAACGCGCCTATGCCAGCGCCGACATCCGCACGCCCATCGCTGGAACGGTCTACTATCTGCCGGTCTCCCAGTACGACTACGCCACCACCGGCGACGACCTGATTTATGTCGCCGACCTCAAACATCTGCGCATCACGGCCTACTTCGACGAGCCCGAGATCGGCAATCTCGCTGTGGATCAGCCAGTCAAGATCGTCTGGGAGGCGAAGCCCGGGGTGACATGGCATGGACACATCACCCAGGCCCCCACCAGCATCATCACCTACGGCACACGTAACGTCGGCGAGTGCTTCATCGACGTCGACGATGCCGACGGCGTCCTCCAGCCCAACGCCAACGTCACCGTCACCGTCACCACCGCGCAGCGTTTGCATGTACTCAGCGTTCCGCGCGAGGCCCTGCGCTACGACGGAACACAAGCCTACGTCTTCCGCATCCTGCACAGGAAGCTGGTTCGCACCAACGTGCAGACAGGCATCATCAACCTCACTCGGGTCGAGATCGCAGGCGGCCTCGCCGAAGGAGAAACCGTCGCCCGCAACGCAACGGACCTCAGCGACGGTCTCGAAGTCACGCCAGTTTATTGATGAGCATGAACGCACAAACCTCCCCAATGCCTTCGTTCAAGCTCTCCCGGCCCGGCGTCGTCAAGCCGAGGGGGCTGCTCGCCCCAGGCCTGACTCTGAGCCTCATTTTGGCGGGCCAAATCTTTGCCGGCCCGCTGCGCGCCGAAGTGCGACCCGCGGAGATTGCAGCCGCCGATCGCGCGCTGGGGGCCGACGCCGGCGCCTACCACGCCTTGCAGGAGGGCCGCGGCGATGACGCCGTAAACCTGCTTCGTACGACCCTTGCCGCCAATCCCGCCGACGCGCTCGCGCATCAGCTTCTGTGCCGCGTCTTCTATGCAGAGGATGAGGCCGACGAGGCCATCCAGCAGTGCGAACTGGCTGTCTCCACAGCAGGCGGCGCGAGCGATCTGGCCAGCGACTGCGAGCTGTGGCTGGGCCGCGCCTACGGCATGAAGGCGCGCCACGCCGGCCCCATCGCCGGCTTCACCCTGGCGCGCAAGGTCGAGGCCAGCTTCTCGCGCGCCGTGGAGTTCAACCCCTCCAACGTCGCCGCGCTCAACGATCTGGGCGAGTACTACGTCGCCGCGCCGTTCGTCATCGGCGGTGGCACCGACCGCGCCCACGCGCTGGCCGCCCGCATGATGCCCCGCTTTCCCGGCGCGGCGCACCGCCTGCTGGCGCGTATCGCGGACGCCGACAACAACCTGGCCACCGCCGAATCCGAGTTCAAGCAGGCCGTCGCCGCAGAGAGATCTCCCGACGCCTGGATCGACCTTGCTCAGTTCTACCAGACGCGCGCGCGCCCAGACGACGCGCTCGCCGCCATCAAATCCGCCCTGGCCGCCGACCGCACCCACGGTCCCGCGCTGGTGGACGCCGCCAGCATCCTGACCAAGGCCAACCGCGCGCCCGACCTCGCCGAACGCTGTCTGCGCGACTACCTCGCCTCCCGCGCAAAGTCCGACGCTGCCCCCGCCTTCAAGGTCCATCTGCAACTCAGCCGGCTGCTGGCTGCCCGCGGAGACGCTGCCGGCGCGGACCGTGAAGTCGCCGCCGCCGCCGCGCTGGCCCCGGCCTTCACGCGAAGCTCCAGAACAGGCCAGGGCCTATGATGCGCGAAGAGATACCATGGAAGTTGAACCCCTTCGAGGACGCCTCACGGATTGCATGACTTCCCTTCCTCCAACTCGCCAAACGCCCGGCCGCTCGCCAACCGGTTGTCTTCGGCATCTGTCATGCGCCCTGACGCTGTGCATTTCTCTCACGCTTGCGCTCTCTGCTGACGCCCAACTTTCGCTCAGCACCGCGGTCGATCTGGCGCTGCGCGGCAACCCTCGCGTACAAGGGGCCGAGGCCGATGTTGCCAAGGCGCGCGCCCAGCTCGCCGAGGCCCACGACGCCTACGTTCCCTCCATCAACGCCGGCGCGGCAGTTGGAGAGTCGTACGGCTACAGCCCGTATCCGCCGACGCTCTTCACCGTCAGCGGCGGATCGCTGGTCTTCAGCGCATCGCAGTTCTACTACATCCGCGCGGCCCGCGTCGGCCTGGACGCCGCCGAGCTTGCGCTGGATGACATGCGCGAGGCCGTCGCCGAGGACACCGCGCTCGCCGTCGCCGCGCTCGACCACGACCAACAGCGCGAGGCCGCCGTCCGCCAGCAGTCCGACTTCGCCACCACGCTTGTTTCCATCGTCGAGAGCCGAGTCGAGGCAGGCAAAGACACCGCGATCGAGCTCACCCAGGCCAGACTGACCGCCGCCGAGCTTCGCCTCGCAAGCCTGCGCGCTTCCGACGAGACCGCAGTCGACCGCGAGCATCTGGCGCGGCTCATCGGCCTGCCCGCCGCCGCGCTCAGCGTCGACACCGGCTTCCCCGCCAGCCCCGTTCCCCTCGACGCAACCCTCGACACATCGGTCCACGGCTATGCCAACTCCGCCGTCGCCTCCGCCTTCGATAACGCCAAGGCCAAGCAGCAACAGGCATGGGGCGACGCGCGCTTCCGCTTCCGCCCGCAGATCAACTTCTTCGCCCAGTACAACTACTACGCCACCTTCAGCGACTCCTTCGCGCAACTGCAAAAGATCTACCAGGCGAACACCGGCCAGACCACCCTGAGTGCAAGCGAGGGCGCCTTCGGGGTCCAGATCACCTGGCCGATCATGGACAGAGCTCGTTCGGCCAAGGCGCGCGAGTCCGCCGCCGATGCCGCGCACGCCCTGCACGACGCGCAAAACGCGCAGATCACTGCGCTCGATGGCCAGTCGCGCCTGCGCCGCTCCGTCACCGAGTTGCAATCGCAGGCCGAGGTCGCCGGGCTCCGGCAGCAGCTTGCGCAGCAGCAGCTCGACGCCCTGCAGCAGCAATTAAAGTCGGGCAACCCCAACGGCCCGCAGATGACACCCTCGGACGAGCAGAACGCGCGCATCAGTGAGCGCGAAAAGTACCTCGGCGTCGTCGATGCCGGCTACCAGCTTCGCCAGGCCGAGATCCATCTCCTCCGCCAGACCGGCCAGCTCATCCCCTGGCTCAAATCCGCCACCAGCTCGCAGGCACCCTCCGCGCCAGCCCCGCAGCCCTGAGCAGTGCTACTTCGTCAGCAGGAAGACGCCCGCGCAGACGAAGATCGCCGCAAGCCAGCGGCGGCGATCCACGTTTTCCTTGAGAAAAATCTTGGCTGCAAACGCATTGCCTAGAAACGTCAGCGACGCGCTGGCCGGTGCAGCCAGCGACACCGCAACATTCGACAGCGTGAAGAGCAGCGAGAAGAAACTGAGCGCCATCGACAGCACGCCCAGCAGAAACATGGGGCTCGACGTAACCGCGCGGACGGCCCCACCCAGGCCGGATTTTGCGCGGATGCGGTCGAGGTCGCCGATGCGCCGCATGGCGCCTGCCGTCAGCACATCTCCCGCAACCGCCGTGGCCGCGACCGTAAGAATCGTGGCCCACGTCTCGATCGGCCCGACGTGGATGTGGCTTGCGACGATCATTCGCTGCCGCCTGTTGCGGGCTGCTCGGGCGCGTGTTCGGTGAGCGACGGCCCGTTGGCGACAAATCCGACGCCGCAGACGATCAGAAGAATCCCCGCCCAGCGATAGGGCGTGATCGGTTCATGCAGCCAGAACCGTGCGAGAAACGCGACGACGATGTAGCCGAAAGCAGTCGACGGAAGCACAAAGGTGAGATCGGCCCAGGAGAGCGCGGTCAGGTAGCTGGCGAAGAACCCCAGCAGGCAGAAAATGCCGGTGATGACCCACGGATTGCGAATCGCCGCCAGCAGCAGTCCCAGGTGCGCCAGTGTGACCGGGCCAACCTGCGTCATGCCATGCGACAGCAGCGTGTCGCCCACCGACGCGGTCAGCATCACGGCAAGCAAAATTAAATAACGCTGAGGAGTGAGTGCGTGCTTCATCTACCTTCTAGGCTATCCGAAGTGAGCCCGGTGCGTGCTACGCATCTAGCTGGAGGATGCCTGCGCCTTCAGCGCATTCGCGTCCTTGGTGGCCTTGGCCGAGCGGTTGCGCTGACCGCGCAGCTTCATGAAGCTGCGCGCCTCGGTCCACAGCCGGGGAACGTCGCGGTTCACGATCGCCTTCCACACCACGCGCAGCGCCGCCTTGGGCCGGAAGAAGTACTCGTCGTAGAACTTGCTGACCATCTCCAAAACGTACTCGGCTGGCAGGCCGGGATACTCGATGTGCGCCAACTGGTGGCCCTCGTCGTCATTCATGGCGAGGTTGGTGATGTAGCCCTTCTCCTTGGCAAAGTCGTAGAGTTCGGTACCGGGGAAGGCGTGCGCCATGGAAACCTGGATGGTCTCGCAGTCGAGCTGCTTGGCAAACTCGATGGTGTTGCGGATCGACTCCGCGGTCTCGCCGGGCAGGCCGAGGATGAAGTCGCCATGCACAACCAGTCCCAGCTTGTGGCAGTCGCGCTGAAAGTCCAGCGCGCGCTCGACGGTTGCGCCCTTCTTGATGTTCTTTAGTATCTGCGCGTCGCCCGACTCATAGCCCACGATCAGCAACCGGCAGCCCGCCTCTTTCATCGCCTTCAGCGTCTCGTAGTCGGTCGTCACGCGCGATGTACACGACCATGTCAGGCCCAGCGGCTTGAGCTTCGCACACAGCTCCACGGTCCGCGCCTTCTGGATGTTGAAGGTGTCGTCGTCGAAGAAGAACTCTTTCACATGGGGGAAGAGCTTCTTAGCGTTGGCCATCTCGGCCGCAACATCGTCTGTAGACCGCTTGCGCCATGCATGTCCGCTCAACGTCTGCGGCCAGAGGCAGAAGGTACACTGCGCCGGGCAACCGCGCGTGCTGTAGAGCGCGACGAACGGATGCAGCAGGAAGGGAACGGTGTACTTGGTCACGTCGAGGTCGCGTGCGTAGATCTCGGTCGCCCACGGCATCTCGTCAAGCTGCTCAGGCGTTACCTGCGGCCGGTCGGGATTGTGCTGGATGACGCCGTTCTCATCTTTGTAACTGACGCCGAGAATCTCGTTCAGCGGCTTGCCGTTGGCGTACTCGACGATGGAAAAGTCGAACTCGCGGCGGCAGACAAAGTCGATGGCGGGGCACTCGTTGAGCGCCTTGTCGGTGGAGGTGGTGACAGGCGGGCCGACAAAGGCAATCTTGATCCTGGGGTAGGTCTGCTTGATGACCGCAGCCATCTTCTGGTCGCCCTCCCAGCCCATGGTGCTGGTGAAGAGGACGAGGAACTCGTAGTCCTTCAGAATGCCGACGACATCCGGCCACTTGAGGTGGTGCGGCGGAGCGTCGACCAGGCGCGATCCCTCCAGCATTCCCGCCGGGTACGTCAGCCACACGGGGTACCAGTAGGACTCGATCTCGCGCGTGGCGGGCCAGCGGCTG
>Ga0302198_10004821_pt1 | contig 12771 bp, 5 predicted proteins | sample II_Bog_N2_2_FD_193521 | JGI IMG/M metagenome (GOLD analysis project Ga0302198, IMG submission 193521) | Peat permafrost microbial communities from Stordalen Mire near Abisko, Sweden - II_Bog_N2_2 | ecosystem: Environmental > Terrestrial > Soil > Wetlands > Peat | place: Sweden: Abisko, Stordalen... | reverse complement strand
GATGCACCCAGATGAATCCGCAAATTAAAAACCCCAGCGCGGGCACAATGTATGCGCCGATATGGCCGCGCCGCTCGCTGCGCAGATGATGCACAAACGCCGCCGCGTTGACGCCCATGAAGGCCACGAACGCGCCAAAGTTCAGGCACTCGGCGCCAATCTCATACGCGCCGCCGCCCAGCTTGTCCGCGAAAAACTGCAGCAGCCCCGCGCCCACCAGCGCAAACGCGCCCACGGCAATAATGTTGTTGCGCGGAATACGCCGCTTCGGTTCAATCGCGCCAAAGAATTTTTTCGGCAGCGCGTTGCCGCGGCCCATCCCATAGAGCAAGCGCCCGGCCGCAAGCTGCGAGCCCATGCCCGAGCCCATGTTCGCAATCAGCAGCGTGAAGTTGACCACCTGAAACAACCACGCGCCGCCGGCCTGCCGCGAGATGATCGCAAACGCCGACACCACGTCGTCGCCCTTGAACTCCTTCGATCCCCAGATCAGCTGCGCCGCGTACACCTCAAGGCCCGAAAGCACGCCGGTGATCAAACACACCAGCACCGTGGCCAGCATGATGTTGCGCCGTGGATTTTCAACTTCTTCTGAGAAGGTCGACACCGCATCGAAGCCGATGTACGTCAGCACCGCCACCGACGTGCCCGCAAAGATGCTCGACGCATGAAAGTTCGCCGCCTCGTAAAACGGATGCGTGAAGTATCCGGGGTCGTGATGAACGCCCCACACCGCGCGCACCACCGCTGCCAAGAAAAGTGCGACCACAACCACCATCCCTGCGCAGAGAGCCTCGTTCATGCGCGCCGAGGTCTTGATGCCGCGCAGATTGGTCCACGTAAAAAATGCAGCGAAGAAAACAATCCACACATAGAACGACAGCCCGGGCAGAATATTCATCGCCGCCTGCGCGCAAAACGCCGTGCAGATCAGCGGATTGATCAGGTAGTCCATCACCATGCCCCAGCCCACCACGTAGCCCAGCGCCGAGTGCATCTCCTGACCCACATACGTATACGCCGAGCCCGCGCTGGGATAGCTGCGCGCCATGCGCCCATAGCTGATCGCCGTGAACAGCATGGCCACCATCGCAATCAGAATCGCGGTGACCACATGCCCATGCGCCTTGTTGCTGATCACGCCGTAGATCCCCATCGGCGCCGTCGGCTGGATGATCACCATCCCGATGATGATCAGATTCCACAACCCCAGCGTCCGATGAAGACTCGGCGGTGGAGTGGGCGTTGTCGAGGTGCTGGCCATTACGGACCCTCTTGAACTGAAAGCAGGACAGGCATTGAAACGGCGCAATCGCTCGCCGGTTCTGGTCTCGACCATCGCGGCGGGTGGTCAGGCAATTCGAGTGAAGCTTAACTATGACGGTTCGCGGTCACCGGAGCCTGGCCGTCAATCCCGTGGATCTTGACGCCCTGCACCACGCGGTTGATGATGCCGTCCGGGCTGGGATTATCCGGATTCAATCCCGACAGCGTGCTCAGGTTGTAGCCGAGCAATTGGGCCGACACAATCTCGTACGGGGTGCGCAGCGCGTCATCCATGCGCGGCGCCACGGCAGGAAACACCGCGTCGAAATAATTTGCGGCATCATCGAAGTTGGCAATGCCGGCCAGGTACCCAATGCGCTTGTCGCGCAATTCCTGTATGAGGTCCAATTCATAGGCGCGCCGCAGCGGATCGTTCGACAGGATGCAGAGCACCAGCGTGCTCGGCGTAACAAATACCATTGGCCCATGACGAAGCCCGAGATAGCTCTCAGCCATGACCGGGAAAGTCCCCGCGGTCATCTCCAGAATCTTCAAGGCCGCTTCCTGACGCCATCCGGCGAGCGGCGACGAAGACAAGACCACCACGCGATCGACTACACGACGCGCGGCCTGCAGGCTCGCCTCGTTCAGTTCGCTCAACAGGGATTCGGTCCGAGCGGCCAGCGCATCCACATCGCGCGCTGTCTCCTCGGGCCGCGCCAGCGCCAACCCCGCCAGCACCAGGTTTGAATACGAGCCGGTCATCACCAGACTGTGGTCGTCGGTCTGCGGATCGAGCTTGAGCACGTGATCCACTTCGCTTTGCGCCAGCGCCCCATGCGCGTTGCATACAATTGCCAGCTGCAACAGATCGGGCCGCAACGCGCGAGCCACATGCACCACGGCGGCGCTCTCCGGACTGTCGCCCGAGCGCGCCAGCGAGATCAAGAGATCAGCCTCGTCCAGCGACCGCTTCGCATCCACCAGCAGGTCGGTCGTAGGCACGGCGCGCGCGCGCGGCCACGCGGCGGCAACGGCCTCGGCCGCATAGGCTGACGTTCCCGCGCCGGTCAGCACCACGCGCGCGCCCGCAAGCCTGTCCGCCAAACCCAGCCGCCCGACCTCGTCGACGATCGTCCGTACCGTGCCAGGCCACAGCCGCGCCTGCGCAAAAATCTCATCCCTCGTATAGGAAGCTTGGTTCGGGCTGTTTGTGGCAGGTGCATGCAAATCCTGTGACATGGAGGTTTCCTTTCCGTTGTTTCGCCCTCTGCCGCAGGAGGGGGCTCCGTGCTGGGTGACGATTCGAAACCAAATGAAACTATATAGACTCTCTTTGAAACCGTCAACAGGAATGTCGTGCGAGTGCTCTGCCGTAGCCCGCAACCGGCACCGCTGAGCGTCCAGGCAGCCGTTTTGCGCAGATGTATCAAGCCAATCGCAGGGACTCTCAGCCCCCTCCAGCGGCCCGCCAGCGAGCCATTCGCCGGGGTTCCCGGCGGATACGCGGGCGACTGGCACGCTCAATCTTCCAGCTGCGAAAATCTCCATATCTGTTCGTTTGATTCTTTTATGATTTTCTTCATTGACAAATATCGACATTGATCGTAATAATACGAAACACATTGGGAGCGTGCGTTCGCTCGATCTGAAGGCAGCATCATCGCGTGAAGAGTGAGCGAAGGCCAGGATCGATACAAAGCATCGCCCCCTGCCGCTAAGACCCGGCATGTTGCCAAGAAGCGCTCCACCGGACGGGAACCACACCTTGAGGAGACCACTCTATGTCATCGAATGCGCTGAAAATCACCCTGTTGAGCCTGGTGTTTGGGATGGCCGCCGGTTGTCCGCTGCTCGCCCAGCGTGACGCAGCTTCGCTGGAGGGGCGCGTCGTCGATTCAAGCGGCGCCGTTGTTGCCGATGCGCTGGTGACCGCGGTCAACAGTGCCACCAACTTCCAGTACCAGGCGCATAGCGATGCGGCCGGAGCCTGGGTCATCAGCCCGGTGCGCATCGGGACCTATAAGGTCTCCATCACCGCGCAGGGGTTCAAGGAGGCGGTTGCCGGCCCCATCACCCTGGATGTGCAGCAGCGCCAGCGGGTCGACGTCGCGCTTGAGCTTGGCGATGTGCATGAGCACGTGGAGGTGCGCGACACCGCGCCCCTGCTTGAGACGGACTCCTCTGAGACCGGCCAGGTGGTCGACAGCCAGTCGATGGTGGCCTTTCCGCTGAACGGCCGCAATCCGGTGCAACTCGCCCAGCTGACCGTCGGCGTCACCACCAGCGAGCCCGGCGCGCGTGACTCCGGCGGATACGGCTTCAGCGCCAGCGGCGCCCGCTCGCTCGACAACAACTTCCTGCTTGATGGCGTGGACAACAACTCCAACCTGCCCGACCTGCTGAATGAAGCCAACTACGTGGTCATGCCGCCTCCCGATGCCCTGGAGGAGTTCAAGATCGAAACCGGCAACTACGATGCGGAGTTTGGCCGCGCCACCGGCGCAATCGTCAACGCCACCACCAAATCCGGCTCCAACCAGTTCCATGGCGTGCTCTACGAGTTCCTGCGCAACCAGGACTTCGACGCCATCAATTACTTCGACTCCGCCCAGCAGCCCTACCATCAGAACCAGTTCGGAGCCACGCTTGGTGGCCGCATCATTCCCGACAAGCTGCTTTTCTTTGTCGACTACCAGGGGCTGCGGACCAGCCAGGCGCAGACCACCACCTCCGTGGTGCCCACAGCCGCCCAGCGCACAGGCGATTTCTCTGACCAGCTGGACCTCACGACGCCCGCCGGAGTGTTGGATTGTAACGGCGTCCCCACCTACAACGGCGAGATCTTCGACACGCGCAAGACGCAGCAAACCGGCCCACAAACCTACTGTGGTGTCCCCTTCGGCTACTCGAACGGAATGCCGAGCAACGTGATTCCGTCGACCTACAGCACGGATCCGCTGGGCGCGAAGCTCATCAATCTCTATCCCGCAGCCAACGCCAACGCTTCCGGATACAACTACATCTCCGATCCGGTGACGACGCAGACCGTCGACCAGGGCGATGCGCGCGTGGATCAGGTCATCACCAAGTCTGACAACGCCTTCTATCGCTTCAGCGAGAGCAACAGCCCCGAGGTCATCGGGTCGCCGTTCACGGGCATCGCCGACGGCGGCGGCTTCTTCGACGGCATCCAGCAGATCACGGCTTATGGCGCCGCCGCCAGTGAAGTGCATATCTTCTCGCCGCACAAGATCAACGAATTCCGCGCCGGATTCAACTGGCTCAAGACCAGCCGCTACCAGTTGAACTACGACACGGACGTCTCGTCCACGGTCGGCTTTCCCGGTGTGCCTTATGTTGCTGGAACCGACAACGGCGGTCTGCCTCAGCTCACCTTCTCCGACGCATCGAATCTTGGCAGTCCCACGTTTCTTCCAGCCATTGAAAAGCAGAAGACGCTGCAGTTCTCTGACACTTTCACGCTGATCGCCGGCAACAATACATGGAAGTTTGGCGGTGAAGTCCGCCCCGAGCACTTCTCCATCTATGAGCCGGCCGACCCCCGCGGCACCATGAGCTTCAGCCATCAATTCACTGACAACGCGGGCGCTATCGGCACCGGCGGCAACAGCCTGGCAACCCTGCTCACCGGTCAGCCGGAAGGCGGCACCATCAACAACCTCAACAACATTGATTACTTTCGCCATACCTACGCACTGTTCCTGCAGGACGATTGGCGCGTGCTGCCGAATCTCACGCTCAATATGGGGATGCGCTACGAGTACTTTTCGCCCGTGTATTCCGCGCACGATGCACAGGCCAATTTCAATCCCATTACTGGCAAGCTCGATATACCCGCGGACAGCCAGGTCAGCCTGACGCCCACGCTGGCGCAGAGTCTGCCCGTGAATCACACCGCATCCGGCGCGCTCATCGGAGCCGACTACAAGGATTTCTCCCCGCGCGTGGGGCTTGCCTACAATCCCACCAAGCGGCTTGTCATTCACAGCGCCTTCGGCATCTTTTTCAATGGCGACGAGGCCGGCCCCTACAGCAATCCCAGCCCCGGCTTCAATCCGCCCTACTTCATCAGCGAGAACATTCCGGCGCAGTGTTCGTTGCCTTACTACTCGACGGACCCCGCGACGACTTGCGCGGCACTGGGCATCGATAAGCTCGCGAACGGATTTCCCGCCAACGCGCTCACCGACCCCAACACGCCAACCCTGTTTTCGCTCGACACCAAGCTCAAGATGCCCTACGTCATCCAGTGGCATCTGGCCACGCAGTATCAGTTCACGCCGAAAACCGTGCTCGAAGTCGCCTACATCGGTTCCAAGAGCGACCGCGCATACATCTACCTGAATCTCAATCAGGCGCAGCCCACAGCGGACTCATCCGCGCCCACGGCGCCGCGCCGCCCCTTCCCTTATGTCGATGCAGCCATCGGCTATCTGCGTTCTTCCGGCTCTTCTGAATACGACGGCTTGCAGACCTCGCTCCAGCAGCGGTTGAGCGCCGGTCTCGAGTTCATCGTCAACTACACCTACAGCAAAGCGCTCGGCAACGCCAGCAGCGCCGACCTGGGCTCGCAGAACAACGACGGCTTCCGCAACAGCCTGTACCCCAACAAGGAGTACGGTCCGCTTGACTTCGACGTCCGCAACCGCTTCGTCGCCAGCTATGTCTACAATCTGCCTTTCGGCTCCGGTCAGCGCTTCGCAACGCACGTGCGCCCCATCGACGCAGCCATCGGAGGGTGGCAGTGGTCCGGCATCGTCACACTCTCCAACGGAACCTGGTTCACGGTGACCGACGGCAATGCCAACTTTGCCAACTCAGATGGCCAGCAGCGTCCCGATGCCGTGCCCGGCATGAAGGCCACGGACAAGCCCTGCTCGGTTGGTCCCAACGCAGCGCCGACCTTCTTCAACACCTGCGCCTTCCAGAATCCCGCTGCGGGCTCGCTCGGCAATGTCGGCCTGAACACCCTTGAGGGGCCCGGCGACAAGAACGTCGACTTCTCGCTCGTCAAGACGATTCCGCTCGGCGAATCGCGCCACATCGAGTTCCGCGCCGAGTCGTTCAACGTCTTCAACCATCCCAACTTCCAGTTCGCTGCACCGGGACCGCAGAACTCCATCAACTCCACGGTGATGGGCACGGCAACCTTCGGCTATCTCACCGGAGCGCTGCCGCCCCGTGAGCTTCAGCTCGCGTTGAAGCTCTACTATTAAGCAGGGCCGCCCAGGCGCGGCCAACTCCACCTGGGTGTTGGCCGCCGGCGGAGTGCATCGAACGGCAACACGAGCACGAAGAACCTGGAGAATGCAATGCGGAAACCAAGCCTGGCGGCGCTGTTGGCCTCTCTGGTGCTCCTTGCAGCAATTGCCGGCCAGGCCCACGGTGCCCGGCGCAATACGGCGCGGCAACTGGGCTCCACCGTCGGTAAAAACCTGACCATCACCGTCTACTCCGACGGCTCCTACACAGTTCTCCGTTCCGGTTCTACGGCGCCCGTACTGCGTTCCACCGTTGAAGCCGACGTGGATGGCCACAGCCTTCGCTCCGCCGACTATCCCCAGCATACTGTTGCCCAGTCGCCGTTCACCGATGCCCTCGGGGCCGGAACCGCGCTCACGGTTACGCACACCGGACTCGCCGGTCATCCTGACCTCGTCTCCACGTTCCGGCTCTACAGCGACCGGCCGTGGGGTGACGTTGAAGTCCGCGTGACCAACACCACCGAGCAGCCGGTCACCGTCAGCGCCATCCGCGCAATCAACGCGCCCACCATCGACCTTGGCGGTCCGTCGAGCGCCGACCGCATCCTCTCTGACAGTTACAGCGAAGACCGCCCACAGCTCGCCATTCTCGATCTGGGCGCCGCGCCCAACGGAGTGCACCGCGGCGTCGGCAGCCAGCTCATCTTCAACAAGCAAAGCGGACAAAGTCTCTTCGTCGCCGCGCTCACTTCGGATGAATTCCTCACGGTCTTTCATCTCAAGGAGCAATCCGTCGCCGGCTCCGCGGACATCGCTTCGTTTGAAGCGGTTGCCGAAGGGACTACCGAGATCATGCGCGGCGAGTCCTTGCGGGAATCACCCGCTGCCGAACAAGTGGAACTGGCGCTGCCCGTCGCGCCCGGCGAAAGTCTGTCCTCCGAGCGCCTGATGATTGCTGCCGGCAGCGACTACCACGCTCAGCTTGAGCGGTACGGCGACGCGATTCGCGTCCTCCATCATGCGCGCGTCACCACGCCCACGCCCATCGGCTGGTGGAGCTGGACCGCCTATTACTTCGGCCTGAGCCAGGCCACGGCTTCCACCAACATCGAGTGGCTCGCCCAGAACCTCAAGTCGCTCGGCTACGTCTACTTCCACATCGACGAGGGCTACCAGTTCGCGCGTGGCGAATACACCACGGCGGACGCGAATCTCTTCCCGCTCGGCCTGAAGCACACCGCCGCCCAGGCTCGGCAGAACGGCCTGACCTTCGGCGTGTGGACCGCGCCCTTTGAAGTCTCCGAGCGCGCCTCTGTCTATCGCGATCACAAGGACTGGCTCCTGCACAACGCCGCCGGACAGTTGATTCACATCGGCTACGTGACCGACAAGAACGATCCCCTTTACGTCCTCGATGTCACCAATCCGGGCGCCCAGGCCTATCTCAGCCAGACCTACAAAACTCTTCGCGCGTGGGGCGTCCGCTTCATCAAGATGGATTTTATGGACGACTCGGCCATAGAAGGCGCTTACTATCGTCCCCACACCACTGCGCTTGAAGCGCAACGCATCGGCCTCGGCATTATTCGCGACGCGGTGGGCGAAGATGTGGTGCTCGACAAGGACGGCAGCCCCATGCTCAACCCCGTGGGCATTGTGGATGCCGGCCGCATCTCTCAGGACACCGGCCACGACTTCGGCGCTTCCCGCGATGCCGCATCGGGAATTGCCGCGCGCTATTACATGAACCGCAACTACTTCATCGCCGACCCCGATGCCTTCACCGTCTCCTCGCAACGCGTCGACGACCAATCCTGGCACAACGGACCAAAGCCCCTCACTCTCGACGAAGCCAGCGTCTCCATCGCTCTTACTGCCGTCTCTGGCGGCATGTTTGAGGAGGGCGACGACCTGCCCACGCTCGGCGAATCGCCTGACCGCCTCGCGCTGGTCAAGAATCAGGATCTCGTCAACATGGCGCGCATCGGCAAGGCATCCGTTCCGCTCGACCTGATGACGTACTCTGCGGACGATGGACAGCCCAGCGAGTTCCTGCTACAAGAGAGCCCGCGTCAGACCATCCTGACCGTCTTCAACTGGTCCGACAAGCCGCGCGCGCATTCTGTCTCCCTCGCCGCTGCCGGGCTTCATGCAAACGCCGGTTATCAACTCACCGACGTGCTCGGCAATCAGTCATGCTGTGCAATCTCTGCCGGCTCCATAGACCTTAAACTCGCCCCCCACTCCGTCGCCGTGCTCAAGCTCGTCGACGATTCCATCCCCGCCTCTGCGCCGCAGATCTCCGCAAACGTGCCGCAGTCCGGCATAGCGGGCCAGGCGCTCGCCTTCAGCGCCCTCGCCGCCCCGGCCTCCACGCCGGTTCTCAACTTCCATTGGGATTTCGGCGACGGCGTAGCGCTCGATGGCGCAGCTGTGCAGCACGCCTATACCCACGCAGGTCAATACTCGGTTAAGCTCTCAGTCACGGGCATCGACGGCGCCGGCGACCTGAAGACTCTCCCCATCCAAATCTCCGGTGAGGTCAATACGCGCTTCATCCCGGAGCAGAAGCGCCGTCCCGAGTAGACCCACCGCCGTTGGCCGCAGGAGCAGGCATGGACTTGAACGAGAACAATCATCCCATTGCGGCGGCCAGTGCGGTTGAGAAGCCCGACGTCGCCATTGTTGGCGAAATCAATCCCGACATCATCCTCGACGGCTTGCCTCACGAACTCGTCCCAGACCGCGAGTTGCTGGCCACCAGCTGTACTCTCACGCTGGGCGGTTCATCCGCCATCCTGGCGCACAACCTGGCCTTGCTCGGCACCACGGTCACATTCACTGCCCGCGTGGGCAACGACGGATTTGCCGACATATGCCTGCGCGATCTCGTCCGTGCGGGCGTCGATCTCGATCGCGTCGTGCGCGCCTCCGGTGGCAGCGGCACCGGGGTCACCGTCATCCTGCCGCATGGGCATTCCCGTCGCATCCTCACCTATCCCGGAGCCATGTTCGACCTGGCCCTTGAGGATCTCGACCTCGACTTCATTGCCCGCGCCTCGCACTTTCATCTCTCCTCGCTCTTCCTGCATCGCAAGCTCTTGCCCGCCGTGCCCTGGCTCTTTGAGCAGATGAAGCTGCGCGGCCTCACCACTTCGCTTGACACCAACGACGATCCGGAAGACCGCTGGCACGGCGTCGTCGAGCGCATTCTCCCCCACGTCGATATTCTTCTCGGAACAGAGGAAGAACTGCACAAGATTGCCGGTGTGGAACGAGCTGATCAGGCAGAGGCTTTCCTCGCTCCGCGCGTTCCATTGCTGGTGGTCAAACGCGGCGCCAAGGGAGCTTCGGCTTTTTGCGCCGGCCGCGCCTTCCACGCTCCGGCATTGAAGCTCGACGCGGTTGACGCGGTCGGTGCGGGAGACACCTTCGACGCAGGCTTTCTGCACCAGTGGCTGCGCCGCGCTCCGCTCGATCAGTGCCTCGGATTTGCCAACATCGCTGGAGGCCTCTCTGTCACCCGCGCCGGCGGAACCGCTGCCTTCAGCGACGCGACCTACCGGCACAACTTTTTTGAACGCCACTGGCAGCAAGGCGTGTTGACGCCCTAGCAGTGGATTGCGACGCAGCCTGATTGCAGGGCGTAGAACAGGTCAATCGAATCGAAGGTGAAGGTCCATGACAACTGAGAACCATCCTGGCAGCAGCGCCACAACTGTCGACAACCCGGTGAGCGCCATGCGCCAGATCTTCCAGGCCAACCGCGCCGGCGCTGCGCACGGTATTTACGCGGTCTGCTCCGCGCACCCGCTCGTGCTTGAAGCGGCCTTCGCGCAGGCGGCTGCCGACAACAGCCTGCTGCTGATTGAGGCCACCTGCAACCAGGTCAACCAGGATGGCGGCTACACCGGCATGACGCCCGCAGGCTTCCGCGATTACGTGCGCTCACTCGCTGCCGCGGCGGGGTTCAGTGCTGATCGCATCATTCTTGGCGGCGACCACCTTGGTCCCAATCCCTGGCGATCGCTTTCCGCTGAAGCAGCAATGGACAAGGCCTCCGTCATGGTGCGCGACTTCGCCCTCGCCGGCTTCACAAAAATTCACCTCGATGCGAGCATGCGCTGCGCCGGCGATCCCGCGGTGCTGGGCGACGAAGAGATTGCCGAGCGCGCTGCCCGCCTCTGCGCCATCGCCGAGACTGCGACCGCCGAGTCTTCCATACGCCCCGTCTACATTGTTGGCACCGAGGTGCCAACGCCCGGCGGAGCGCAGGGCGAGTTGGAGATTGCCGTCACGACCATCGCCAGCGTGGAGAAAACTCTCGCCGTGCATCGCCAGGCATTCGATCGCCACGGCCTGGCCACTGCGTGGGAGCGCGTCGTCGGTGTCGTCGTCCAGCCCGGCGTCGAGTTCGGCGATGAGAGCGTTGCCGACTATGTCCCCGGCAACGCAGCCAATCTATCGCAGTGGATTCTGAGCGCGGAAGGCATCGTCTTTGAGGCGCACTCCACCGACTACCAGACCGGCCAATCCCTGCGTCAACTCGTCCGCGATCACTTCGCCATTCTCAAGGTTGGCCCCGAACTCACCTTCGCGCTGCGTGAGGCAGTTTTCGGCCTTGCCGGCGTTGAACAGGAGTGGATCGCCGGCGCGCCGCTGTCCGATATCCGCGCCGCGCTCGATCGGGCCATGATCGAGAGCCCCGCCAACTGGCAAGGCTACTACCATGGCGATGCCCATCAGCTTCAGGTCGCCCGCGCCTATAGCCTCAGTGACCGCATCCGCTACTACTGGCCCGACCCGCAGGTCTCCGCTGCGCTGTCTCTGCTTATCGAAAACCTCGCGCATCATCCCGCGCCGCTGCCCGTGCTGGCGCAGTATCTGCCCTTCCAGGCTGAAGCTATCCGCCGTAAGGAAATCGAGAACAATCCGCGCGCCATCATTGGGCATCGCGTCAGGCAGGCGCTGGGGCGCTACTCCCAAGCCTGCGGTATCGAGAGCTTGTGAGCATACAACGCGGGCCGCAAACCGATGGTCTGCGGCCCGCACTGGATTGTCTTTCCCATCGCGTCAGGGATGCGTCGCGGGATCGTGCCGGTCTGCTCCAACCATTGTCGGCCCTTTTGCAGGCAGCCGGGGTTGCCTTGCTGTATGCCGTGAGGTACCAGATGCCCGCATCGTCGCCCGCGCCTCCTCGTCGCGGAAGCGATCTGTAACATCCACCAGTCGCTGCTTCTCATAACCGCGCCGCTTGGCCACGATCTTGTAGTCGAAGGTGAGCGACGAAGTTCCGCCGCCCGACTCCCGCACCTCAAAGCTGCCCGGCGTCGCATTGATCACATAAAGGCCCTTGGAATCGGCCCGAGGAGTCAGAAATACGTGATAATCGGCCGTCTCGCTCACCGTCTCGGCAAAGGCCGGATCGATCGTCACGACCGCAACGCCCATCCGCATGACGCCCGTTCCGTAGTCCTCCATCCAGTTTTCTGCCGACTGGGTCGCATAGGTTTCAACTGTGCGCGCGCCGCCACCCGCGGAGACAAGCGTTTTCACCTGTCCGGTGCAACTCAGGTTGCCCGTCTGGTTGATCCCGCATGTGCCGCCCGGACCGCCGGCGCGCAGCACTGTGCCAATCCCTCTTGAAACGTTCCCGGTCGGACCGCCCGAGTAGTTATTCAGCACCAGGATGGTCGATGAAGCCGAGCTGTCGTTGAAGAAAATTCCAGCAGACAGATCGTCGGATGTAGCGATCAGCGCTGCTTCCTGGCCGTTCGCTCCATCCGCCCACACGCCCGAGTCCAGGCCGTCGTCGGATTCAAGCAAAAAGTAAGAGTTGCTGTATCCGTTCGAGTTGGCAAGTGCTCCGAACACACCGATCGAGCCGGCAGTCTGTGTGCCAAAGCCCTCAATTCCAACGCCGTCGCTGCTTGCAGTTGCAACCAGCCCCGCGCCGTATTGTCCGCCGTTGGAAACGGAAATTCCCGAGGAAAAGGAGTCGCCGCTGTTGCTGACTTGCAGTCCGGGCCCCTCTACGTTTGCGCCTGTAATCACGCTTGAGCCTTCAATAACCTGGCCGGCCGTGAAGGTGTTGGAGGCGGCCAGCTGTGCGTAGATGCCGTTGAAACTGCCCTCCAGCGCCGGTGTAATGTCGCTTTCGAGCGTCCCCTCATTCAACCCGATCGTCACCGGCCCCGTAGTAGCCGATCCGGTGAGCGGGCTGGTGGTGGCCACCGAGGTTATCGTGCCGCCACCGGTTCCGGTAACCGGAAACGTC
>Ga0302198_10004809_pt1 | contig 12787 bp, 10 predicted proteins | sample II_Bog_N2_2_FD_193521 | JGI IMG/M metagenome (GOLD analysis project Ga0302198, IMG submission 193521) | Peat permafrost microbial communities from Stordalen Mire near Abisko, Sweden - II_Bog_N2_2 | ecosystem: Environmental > Terrestrial > Soil > Wetlands > Peat | place: Sweden: Abisko... | reverse complement strand
CGATCAATCCGAGCCGAGTTGAAAGCAGATCGTGACCGAGAATCCAGAAACCCGCAGGGCTGGCGAGCCTGACTCCTCAATTGGAGCCGCCAGTGGGCGTCTGGGGACCTGGGACGATCTGGAAGTTGGATTTTGCGGTAACCCGCGCGCCAAATTGGACGAGCGAGGCCGCCTGAAAATGCCTGCTGAGTTCAAGGCATTCATTGAGCGCAAGTACGGAAAAGACTTCAACGAGTTTTATATCACCAGTCGGGAAGGTCTGGACGCCGAAATTTATCCGTTGCCCGAATGGCAGCAACTTTGGACCAAGGTAATGAAGATTCCCCCGAGTAACGAGGCGCGCAAGGACCTGGTTGCCAGGTACGCACTCTACGGGGCGAAGGCGGAGATGGATCCCCAGGGCCGCGTGCTCCTTCCTGAAGAGCTTCGGGACGCGGGAATGGTGAACGAGGACGTGAGCGTGATGGGCGAAGGGAACCTTTTGCGGGTGACCGTTATCAGCCGCTTGAAGGAGAAGGTGCACGGCAAGGCGATGGTTGCGCAGAACATGGATACTTTGGCCGGATTCGGGTTGTAGGTGGGATGGGTAAACACCCCTCAGGGGGGAGCGCATGACGAAATCGAATGAACGCCATGTGCCAGTTCTTTTTCAAGAAGCGATTGATTTTCTCCGGGTGCGCGCAGGCGGGACCTACGTTGACTGCACTCTCGGGCTTGCGGGTCATGCGGAAGGAATTGCAAGGCAACTGGGGCCGCTGGGGCACTTGATTGGATTCGACCGGGACCCAGAAGCGCTGGAGTTAGCCCGAACAAGGCTGGCGGGAGTTAGCAGTGAGTTAGGCAGCCAGGCGCCGAAAGTGACATTAGTTGGCGAAGCGTTCAGTTCCATTGCAAGTTATGTGCAACCGGCTTCAGTGGATGGGTTGCTGGCAGACTTTGGAGTGAGCAGCCTGCAGTTCGACGAGGCGCACAGGGGATTCAGTTTTCAGGCGGATGGTCCGTTGGATATGCGAATGGATACGCGATCCGGGCAAACTGCCGAACAAGTGGTGAATGAGGCGAACGAGCGCGAGCTTGCCGACCTCATTTACGAGTACGGAGAGGAAAGGAGGTCGCGGAGAATCGCCAGAGCCATTGTTCGCGGGCGGCCAGTTACAACCACGGGGCAGTTAGCCCGGATAGTAGCTTCAGCCGCCCCAACAATGAAACAAGAGCGCATTTATGTGAATCGTGAGTTAGACGAGATCGAGGCGTTGTTGGAGGCCGCACCTAAGTTGCTTAAGCCCTCCGCAAGGCTGGTGGTCATCAGTTTTCACTCGTTGGAAGATCGTATCGCGAAAGACAGCCTGCGGGAAGGCGCGCACAAGGGAATCTGGGAGATTTTGACCAGGAAACCAGTTACCGCTGGCGAGGAAGAGACGGACCGCAATCCGCGCTCGCGCAGCGCGAAGCTGAGAGCGGCGGAAAAGCAGTGATTAGGGTTTAGTGATTAGTAGTTAGGGGTCAAGCTTGGCGTGGCAGAAGAGGCGGCAACAGTCAGGTAACTGGGGAAAGGAAACGGGACAGGGATAAGAGGTTTTGTGCTGGAAAGCCGCGATTCACTAATCACTAACCCCTAATCACTAACCCCTGCTTTTCGGAGGTCAATCATGGCGGCAATCGCAACAACCTACTTTGAAACAGGCCGTACTCCGAGCCAGCGGATTCGCGAGCGCAACGAAGAGTTGTTGGCACTGCAACCGCTGCGCCGGCGGGGTGCGCGGACACCGGAATTCTACTTTGCCAGGCACATTGACAATTCGCGGCTGGTCAAGGCGCCGGACCCGGTGCGGGTGCGGGAGATGCGTCTGTTTTGCGCGGCCATCTCGGTGCTCTTTTCCCTGGTCATGGTCTATGGCCTTCAACATTTCTACGCAATTGAAGGTGGCTACCGTGTCGAGGCGGAGAAACTCGCGGTTGAGCAGTTGCGCGAAGAGAACCGGCAATTGCGCCTGTCTGAAGCACAACTGACACAGCCGGGCCGCATTGACTCGATGGCCCGTCAACTCGGGCTTGCCGAACCGGCGCCGGGTCAAGTGATTCATCCCGCAAATCATCCCGATGCCGCGACTCCAGTCCTTGCGCAGGTAACGCCTCCAGCAGCGCCCGTTAAGTAAACGGCCGCTGATAGCTGATAGCTGATAGCTGATAGCTGACAGCTTTCAGCTAAAAGCTTCCAAGGACCGCGGAGCGATTCTTCATGCAGTTGAACGTTCGAACCAACCGGAACCGCAGCAGCGCGACGCGCGTCATTCCTCTCAAGCGGGCACGCTTCTGGCTGATCTGTCTCTTCTTTTTTCTATGGGCGCTGGCCATTGGCGGCCGGCTTTTTTGGCTCCAGATAGTCCGTCACAAAGAGTTTGTCGAGCGCGCTGAAAAGCAGCAGTTGCGCACCTTTGAAGTAGCTCCCCGCCGCGGCATTCTTTACGACCGCAACCTGCACGAGTTAGCCATGACGGTGCAGGCCGATTCCTTCTACGCGGTCCCCAGCGAGATTGATGACAAGCAGAGAGCCGCCTGGGTGCAGTCCTCTGCTCACGCGCTGGCTGCGGTTGTACATACCGATCCCGACGATGCGCTAACCAGCGAAGAACAGATTGAAGAACGGCTCTCCAATGGGCACAGTTTCGCGTGGGTGGCGCGGAGAGTAACGCCGGAGGTTGCGGCGCGCGTAAAGGCGCTGCCCATCAAGGGAATCTATTCGCAGAAGGAGTTTCAGCGCTTTTATCCAGACAACGAGATTGCCGCGCAGGTGCTCGGCTATGTAGGGACGGACGATAACGGCCTGGGCGGTCTCGAGCAGAAATACGAGCCGCAATTGCACGGCGCGCCGGGCCGCATGGACACAGCCATGGATGCGCGGCGCAAGGTGCTTGGATCGAGCGAGCACGAGCCGGAGCCAGGCCAGAATATGGTCCTGACCGTAGACGAGAACATCCAGTTCCTTGCCGAGCGTGCGTTGGACCATGCGATGGATAAGACTCACGCGGAAAGCGGGACGGTGGTGGTGCAGGACGTACATACCGGGCAGATTCTTGCTCTTGCCATTCGGCCGACGTTCAATCCCAACATGGCGCGGAAGACCACGCCGGGCTTGCTCAAGAACCACGCGGTGAGCGATGTGTACGAGCCGGGGTCCGTCTTCAAGTTAGTCACTTACTCCGCCGCGCTGGAGCAACACGTCACCACGCCGGATGACATGATCGACTGCCAGGGCGGCCAGATTTCGCTTCCTGGAAGAATCATTCACGACGACAAGGGCGACCATTTTGGAGTGATCACCGTGCACGAGGCGCTGGAGCACTCCAGCGACGTGGCCGCCGTGAAGCTGGCACAAAAGGTCGGGCAGGAAAAATTCTTCGAGTATATTCGAAGCTTTGGTTTCGGCTCCCGCACGGGCTTGGAATTGCCCGGTGAGACGCGTGGCTTGCTGCAGCCTTTGAAGCGGTGGGGCGTAACGTCCTATGCATCCATCGCCATCGGCCAGGAGGTTGGAGTGACTCCTGTGCAACTGGTTTCGATGGTTTCCACCATTGCCAACGGAGGGACTTACCTGCCCCCGCATGTGCTGATGCCGGCGCCGGCGGCCACAGGTCCACATACGGAAGCCACGCTCCAGCCGTCGCCCTTCAAGCCCGGTGGCGAACTTCCTAACCCGCTTCCGCAAGGCGCGCACCGGGTGCTTTCCGAGATGACCGCGGCCGAGATGCGCAAGATGATGGAAGGAGTTGTTCTATACGGAACCGGCAGGCCCGCGCAATTGAATGGCTATTCCTCCGGCGGAAAAACCGGCACCGCACAGAAGATCGATCCCGCGACACACACTTACTCGAAGTCAATGCACATTGCCTCCTTCGCAGGGATTGCGCCGGTGAACAATCCGGTGATTTCTGTCGCGGTGGTGATCGACAATCCGAAGGGCGGCTCGTATTACGGCACCGCGGTTTCCGCGCCGGTGTTTGCCGAAGTGGCGCAGCAGGTGCTTGAGTACCTGGGTGTGCCGCACGACATCGAGGTCCACGCCCCGCGCGTCAAGTCGCAGCCGGAAGCAAACATCGCAGAGGACGACGCTCATGCACAGGGTGACGTAAATGCTCTTTATGCCGCAATCAACGATCTGCCCAGCGACGACCCGTTGCGCGCTGAGCCGGCGCAGGCAAGCGCCACAACTCAGGCCGTCGCGCAAACCGCAAAGCCAAGTGAAAAGCAGCCCTTGAATACGGCCACCCCTATGGGAGCGGGTGGCATGCAAACAGCATCGGATCGCGCTACGCCGCGACCGGGATCCGCGCCAGCGCAGCCGGCGACGAAAGCTGTGCTGGTGAGCGACGCGCGGCAACTCAAGGTTCCATCTCTACTTGGCCTGCCGGTGCGCAAGGTAATCGAACAGGCCGCCGCCGCCGGACTTGAGGTCCAGATCAGCGGCAGCGGCACAGTGCGCGAACAGGCGCCCGCGGCGGGAGCCATGGTGGCAGGCGGTACGCTGATTGTAGTGCGCTGCTCTCGCTAGGTCGCCGACCGCATTTCGCGTATGAGACCTGGGGCACCCAGATTTGTGGGCCAGATTACGAAATCACCCGGTCTGGGTACTAGTCTTCATGGCTTCGTGCAGTTAGATTTTCCAACAATGTTTTGGCTGCGACATGTGAGTGGGGCGAACTCAACCGGCGGTCTTCTGGCCGCTCTTCTTTGCGGGATCGTTGTTGCTGATAAACGTGTTGAATCTCCCGATCAGCGCGTCAAATGTGCTGTCCATGAAGTATCCGGCGGTGAAGTACATGGTCGGCACAACGCCCTTCGAAAGGTCGAATTGCTTGAAGGCCACGCCGAGCATGACGATGACCCAGACGGTCGCGATTCGGATTGTGATGGGAACTTCGTTAATGTGAATCCACATCAGCCATTCGCTCAACGGCGCAACGTCGGCTCCGGCGCGGTCCTGTTTGAGGCGGTCCAGAACCCAGTGGCCCAACACGCCGAGCAACACCAGCAGATAAGCCCCATTCAAGGCAGTCCACTGTTGCGGGTTCGCAGGCCAGTCAGAAGGACTGAATTGAAGCCAGATCCCCAGATGAACCGCGATCGCGGCCAGTCCAAATCCAGTTGCGGCCACCGCCAGCACCCAGACCACGCTCATCACCTGCCGCCACCAGCGATCGTCCGCCTTGATGATCTTCGCGTTATCCAGGTCGACGAGGCCGGAGATGATGCCACTTTGCGGAGCGAGCTTGGCCAACACCTCGCGCGTCGAAGCCTCGTCGGGAAGCTGGTCTTTGAAGGTGGCAAGGAAATCAAGTGCCTTACCGATGCGGTAATTCTCGAGATAATTGTTGAGCTCATTTGGAATCGTCTGCAGGGCGCAGGTGAAGATCATGGCGTCGAGCACCGGAATGCTCTGCTTTGCGCGGGACGCCAGTTGATCCGCGGAAACCGCTCCGCCGTGCTCGGCTGGCCAAATCTGACTGAGGTCGTCCCAGGCGTTGGTAGCCTGCACAAACTCCCGCGCATACCACGCGTGCTCTTCGGGGTCTGAGTTCCGCAACTCCTCAATGATCTCCGCCCGGCGTCTTGCCTCTTCGATCTCCTTGCGAATCATCTGGTGTGCATCGCTAAAGGCAAGAAGCACCGCCTCCGGCGCGGAGGGTTGGGGCAGGGTGGTGGCGGCTTCCATGCGCGCCCGGATCCGCAGACCTTCGGCGTTGGTTGCCCGAAAATAGCCCATAACCCGAAAAAACGCGGCATCGTCGTCCGAGGCATCGTTCTTTTGATTCCGAATTGCCGGGACTGTGGCGGCGGCAGCAAGTCGCATGAACATTGGATTGACCCTCATCTCCACGATTGGTGGGAGTCAGCAGTCTATCAACAATCTGGGGCGGATGGAACGAGAAAATGCGGAATCGCCAGCGCTGGTCAAGAGCAATTCCCGTGCAACCCACTACAATGGAACACGATATGAATTGGAAAGAATTAGCAGCGGAAATAACCGCGGTCGGTGCGGGCGGCGGCTCCGAAGAGACAGTCGCCGGCGTGGAGTACGACTCGCGCAAGATCAAGCCAGGCGCGGCGTTTGTGGCCATGAAGGGCGGCTCCACGGACGGTAATCGCTACATCGAAAAGGCCATCAAGGCAGGCGCGCTCGGCATCGTCACCGATTCGTCCAACACCTTCGATCATCTGCTCGTGTACCAGGCGGGCGTTGCGGTGCTGGAGGTGGAACACGGGCGTCGCGCGCTGGCTGAGGCTTCGGCGGCTTTCTTCGGACATCCAGAGAAAAAGCTGGCGGCCACAGGCATTACCGGCACCAACGGCAAGACCACAACGGCGTTTCTGACTGAAGCCCTGCTCCATGCGGATAAACGCACCACTGTGTTGGTGGGCACGATTGAGTATCACGTCGCAGGCGAGGTCCGGCCGAGCGTGCATACGACGCCCGAGTCGCGCGATCTGTTTGAGTTGATGGCCGAGGGCGCATCTCGCGGCGCCACTGAATTGGTGACGGAAGTTTCAAGCCACGGTCTCGACCAGGGCCGCGCGCTCGGTGTGAATTTCGACGTGGCCGTGTTTACGAATCTGACTCGCGACCACCTGGATTATCACCAGACGATGGAGAAGTATTTTGCGGCCAAGCGTCTCTTGTTTGACGGAACCATGTACCCTGCGCCGCGCGTGGCCGTGCTGAATGCGATGGACCCCCATGCGGAGGAACTTGTCGCAGCGGCGAGCAAAGCAGGCGCTGAAGTGCGCACTTACGGAATCGGTGCTGGTGACTGGCGCGCTGCGAGTTATAAGCTCACTCCCGGCGGCGCGGTGATCGACCTGGAAACGCCGGCCGGTGCGGCGCGCGTGGCTTCGAAGCTGGCCGGTGCGGTGAACATCCTTAACCTGCTGGCTGCCTTCACGGCGGCCCATGCGCGGGGAGTTTCTTTTGATGTCCTGGTCGAATCTGTTCCGTCGCTCCAACCGGTGCCAGGGCGATTTCAGCCCGTCGATGCCGGGCAGCCGTTCACGGTGATTGTGGATTACGCGCACACCGACGATGCGCTGCGAAATTTGATCGCTCTTGCTAGGCAGATGACGGCGCAAACCGGCGGACGCGTCATCACGATGTTCGGCTGCGGCGGCGACCGCGACCGCACCAAGCGGCCCAAGATGGGCCAGGCTGCGGGCGCAAGCAGCGATTTTGTGGTGGCCACCAGCGACAATCCGCGGTCTGAAAATCCGTTGGAGATTCTTGCGGGGATAGAACCCGCTTTGAAGGCGAGCGGCGTCCAATACACAATCGAACCGGATCGGGCCGCGGCGATTGGCACTGCGCTCCGTGCCGCCCAGGCCGGCGACGTGGTTCTGCTTGCCGGCAAGGGCCACGAAAAGGAGCAGATTCTGGCGGGCCGCACCATTCCGTTTGACGATGCGCAGGTTGCGCTTGCGGCGCTCGAAGAGTTGGGCTCGAAAATGGGTTATGGTAGAGGGCAATGAAACTCACACTGGCAGAGGCGGCAATCGGCGCGGGCGCGGTGCTTGAAGCGCCGGCGGACGTGGCCAATGCCGGAACGCTCACGGTGACGGGCTACTCCATCGACTCCCGCACAGTGGTTGTGGGCGAACTGTTTTTTGCGGTGCGCGGAGAACGCCTGGATGGGCACGACTTTATTGAGACCGCGCTGAATAGGGGTGCTGTTGCGGCCGTTGTATCTCGTGCGCGAGTAGCGTCGCTGCCTGACGCGGTGCTGGCCCGGCCGCTGTTGATCACGGAAGATCCACTCGTCGCGATGCAGGCGCTGGCGGCGCATGTGCGCAGGCGGTGGGGCAAGCGCGTGGTGGCGATCACCGGGTCGGCAGGAAAAACTACTACCAAAGAAGCAGTCGCCGCGGCACTAGGGGCGAAGTTCAAGGTGCTCAAGTCGCAAGGCAATTTGAACAACGGTTTTGGGCTTCCTCTTCAACTCCTGCGTCTGGAGCCGGAGCACGATATTGCCGTGGTCGAAATGGGCATGAATCATGCCGGTGAGATCGCCACGCTGGCGCGCATCGCCGCTCCAGACTGGGGCGTCGTAACCAACGTGGGCACGGCGCACATTGAGAATTTCGCAGACGGCCAGGCCGGCATTGCGCGCGCAAAATTTGAACTGGTGGATGCGCTTCCGGCCAGCGGCGTGGCTTTTCTCAACTGCAGCGACCAATATGTTTCGCAGTTTGGCCGCGGGTTTGCCGGGCGCGTCGTGTATTTCGGCGAGGGGCCTTGCGCCGATCCGCAGGTTCTTGAGTTTCACGAGGACCTCAAGGGCCTGCACGTGCAGTTCCGCGCCGGGACGTACACGGGGTCGCTGATATTGCAGTTGCTAGGCGCCCACAACGCATCGAACGCAATGGCCGGATTGGCCGTGGCGTTGGAAGCGGGTGTCGAGTTGAAGGCTGCTGTCGCCGCGCTTGAGTCGCTCACCGCGGGCGACAAGCGCGGACAGGTCATCGAACTGGACGGTGCGACGATTTTGAACGACAGCTACAATTCGAATCCAGAGGCGCTGCGCTCGATGATCCGGACACTTGCCGCGCGTCCAGCCGAGCGCCGCATTCTGGTGGCCGGAGAGATGTTGGAGTTGGGCGAGTATGGTTCTGCGATGCACGCCGCCTGCGGGCTGACCGCGGCTGAGGCAGGGCTGGACCTGGTGGCCGGTGTGCAGGGCAACGCTGTGCATTTGGCCGCGGCCGCTTGTGCCGGCGGGGTTGCATCGCTTTTTCTGCCCAACGCCGAAGAGGCCGGCCGCTGGCTCAAGCAAACGCTGCGGCCCGGCGACGTGGTGCTGGTGAAAGGCTCGCGCGGAGTGCACCTGGAGCGCGCCATCGAAGCCCTGAAGCCGCCTCCGGATTCAAACTGAAAACATCGCGCTTCCACAGCGCCATCGGAGCCCGGCCCTGTAAAATCACAGTGAATCCCGCCTCGTTATGGCTTTGGAGGCCACTTGCTTTACTGGCTGCTGTACGAAAAGCTGTACCCGTTTTTTCGCCCGTTCCGAATCTTCCGCTATCTCACCGTGCGCACCGCTTTTGCCTCGCTCACGGCTCTGCTGATTGCGCTGTTTATCGGCCCATGGGTGATCCAGAAGCTGCGCGAATTCCAGATTGGCCAGTTCATCCGCGAGGATGGGCCGCAGTCGCATCTCAAGAAGTCCGGCACGCCCACCATGGGCGGCATCCTGATTGTGATTGCGATTGTCCTGCCGACGGTGCTGTGGTCCGACCCATCGAACCCGTTTGTCTGGGTCGCTGTGTTTTCGATTCTCGCCTTCGGGGCCATTGGTTTTGCCGACGACTACATTAAGGTGGTCAAGCGCCGCAGCCTGGGATTGACGGCGCGCGCCAAGCTGCTTTGCCAGGGACTGGCAGGGACGGCGGTCGCGGTTTCACTGGTGGTGCTGGAGCAGTTCCGCGTCTTCTCCACTCGATTGAATATACCGTTTGTGAAGCAGTGGCGACCTGACCTGCAGTGGCACCTATGGCCCAGCACGATACCCCAGGCAGCGTTGGTGGCATTTGTGCCGTTCGTCATCTGGGTGATCGTAATGCTGATGGCCTCCACCAACTCCGTGAATCTGACCGACGGGCTCGACGGGCTGGCCATTGGCTGCACTATCATCGCCGCCGGCGCGCTCACGGTGCTCACATACGTCAGCGGCAACGTGGTCTTCGCCGACTACCTTGAACTGCAGCACATGCCCAGAGTGGGCGAGTTGACCGTGTTTTGCGGCACAATGGTGGGCGCTTCCATCGGATTCCTCTGGTATAACGCCCATCCCGCCGAGATTTTCATGGGGGATGTCGGTTCGCTGGCCATTGGCGGGGCCATTGGCACGGTGGCCATCATTATTCGCCAGGAGCTGCTGCTGCCCTTTATCGGCGGCATCTTCGTGCTGGAAACGCTCTCGGTGATACTGCAGGTGGGCAGTTACAAACTGAGGAACGGAAAGCGTATCTTCAAGATGGCGCCGCTGCATCATCACTTTGAGCAGCTAGGCTGGAGCGAGTCCAAAGTCATTGTCCGGTTCTGGATTGGCGCCCTGGTGTTTGCATTGTTTGCACTCACCACGTTGAAACTGCGTTAGAGACGGCGCACACGCAGCACCCCGCGGTGCACAATAAAAGTAGCCGCGTGTGCCAGAAGGAATCGCCCGAATGATGGAACTCAAAGGTAAGAAGGTTCTGGTTGTAGGACTGGGGAAATCCGGCCTGGCGGCAGCACTGTTTCTGCGCAGGTGCGGCGCACTGGTGACGGTATCCGATGTGCGCAGCGCCGAGGCGTTGGCCAAAGATATCCCGGCCTTGCTCGACGAGGGCATCATGGTCGAGACAGGCGGTCACGGCCTGCTTACTTTCCGCCGTCAGGACCTGATCGTGGTCAGTCCCGGCGTGCCTTTGAATACTCCGGAATTGGCGCAGGTAAAGAGTTTTGGCCTGCCGGTCATTGGAGAGCTTGAATTGGCCGCGCGCTTCCTCAAGGGGAAGATCCTGGCCATCACCGGATCGAACGGCAAAACCACCACCACCGCACTGGTGGGCGAAATTCTCGAGAAGGCCGGCATTCCCACGCTGGTTGGCGGCAACATCGGTGTGCCCGTTGTTGCGCTCATCGATCAAAGCACGGATGAGACCTGGTCGGTGCTTGAGGTTTCGAGTTTTCAGCTTGAGAGCACTGAGCGCTTCCATCCCAGCATTGCCGTGATTCTGAATATCACGCCCGACCATCTCGACCGTCACGGCAGCTTCGAAAACTATGCGCTGGCCAAGGAGCGCATCTTTGCGGCGCAGCACGAGGGCGACGCAGTGGTACTGAATGCCGACAACGCGCGCGCCGCACAGGCCGCGGCCCGGTCCGTGGCCAAGGTCTATTTCTTTTCCATGGAGCACTCCGTGCTGCAGGGCGCATGGGTGGAAGACGGCTGGGTTGTTTACCGGCCCGGCAAGGACGAGCCCATCGAGAAGATCATGCCGCTGAGCGGAATCACGCTGAAGGGCGCTCACAACGTGGAGAATGTGCTGGCAGCGGTGTGCGCGGCACGGCTGGCGGGGGCCACGGCGGAACAGATTCGCAGCACTGTCGAGGCCTTTCAGGCTGTCGAACATCGGCTTGAATACGTGGCCACCATCAACGGCGTCGAGTTCTACAACGACTCCAAGGCCACCAACGTGGATGCGACGGCCAAGGCTGTGGCGTCGTTCTCGGTGGGCATTCACCTGATCCTCGGCGGTAAGGACAAGAATTCCGACTACACCCAACTGGCGCAACTGCTGCGCGCGCGGGTGCGGGCGGTCTACACCATCGGTTCCGCGGCGGCGAAAATCGAGTCGCAACTGCGCGGCGTGGTTTCTATTCTTTCCTGCGAAACGCTGGGCAATGCGGTGAGCGCGGCTGGTTCCGCGGCGCGGCCCGGCGAGGTGGTGCTGCTGGCGCCGGCGTGCTCCAGCTTCGACCAGTTTGAGAGCTACGAGCAGCGTGGCAAGGTCTTCAAGGAACTCGTCAATGAACGGCGGGGGTGGAAGGTATGGCAGCGCGCGTAGGCGTGGACAAGTGGCTGTTCTTCACCACGCTGATGCTGGTCGTGGTGGGACTCGTGATGGTGTTCTCCGCCTCGGCAGTGGTGGCGCAGGAGCGCTACAACTCCCCGTATGCATTTGTCGGCAGGCAGGCTGGCTGGGCGGTTGCAGGAGTGCTCGCCATGCTCGTGCTGATGCGGGTCGACTCGAATTTCTACAAGTCGACGAAGTTCATCTACGCGGCTTCGGGCATTACCACGCTGCTTCTGGTAGCGGTGTTCTTTTTCCCCGGATCGCACGCCGTGCACCGCTGGATTCGCTTTGGCGGCCTCTTTACCTTTCAGCCTTCCGAGATTGCCAAGCCCGTCGCAGTCTTGTTTCTGGCCTGGTTTCTTCACACCCGCCTGGACGCGATGCGCGACTGGAAGCACACGCTGTTGAAGGCTTCCATAATACCGGTTGCTTTCATTCTCCTGATCGTGAAAGAGCCTGACCTGGGCACCGCGCTGGTGATCGCCGGCGTTACTGGCTTCATGCTGCTGCTGGCGGGGATGGAGTGGAAGTATCTGGCAATTGGTTTGGGCGTAGCGCTTCCACCTCTGGCGGCACTGCTGCTGCTGGTTTCGTGGCGGCTCAAGCGCATGCTGGTGTTTCTGAATCCGGAGTCCGATCCGCAGGGCGCCGGCTTCCACATCAACCAGTCGCTCATCGCCGTCGGCACCGGGGGCCTGACCGGCCGCGGCTACATGGAAGGGATGCAGAAGCTCTTCTATCTGCCCGAAGCGTCCACGGACTTTATTTTCGCCAACATCGCGGAGGAGCTTGGATTCATCGGCTCCATCCTGATTGTGCTGCTGTTTGCGGTCTTCGGCTGGCGTGGTCTGCGCGCGGCCTTCCGCTCCCAGGATCCCTTTGCTCGACTGGTCGCATTCGGCATCACCACCACAATCGTCTTGCAGGCATTTTTCAATATCAGCGTGGTGCTCTCGTTGGTCCCAACAAAGGGGATTCCGCTGCCGCTGATTTCTTCCGGCGGCACGTCGGTGTTTGTGACGCTGGCCAGCATCGGCATCCTGCTGAATATCACGCGCAAAGCCGAGTGAAAAGAGCAGGGACGAGGGACGAGGGACAAGGGACTGGCGACCAAGGGTCAGTTTGGTATCTCGGAAGCTCGTATCAAAAAATGCGCTGTCATCCTGAGCGCAGCGTACTTCAGCGG
>Ga0302198_10004794_pt1 | contig 12811 bp, 9 predicted proteins | sample II_Bog_N2_2_FD_193521 | JGI IMG/M metagenome (GOLD analysis project Ga0302198, IMG submission 193521) | Peat permafrost microbial communities from Stordalen Mire near Abisko, Sweden - II_Bog_N2_2 | ecosystem: Environmental > Terrestrial > Soil > Wetlands > Peat | place: Sweden: Abisko, Stordalen... | reverse complement strand
TGGCTCAGACGGCCTCCGGCCAGCCGGCCGACGCCACCAAGACCGAAGACACTGTTGTGCCTTCGGAAATCGTGGTGGTGGCCAAGTACAAGGAGCGCACCGCCGACACCAAGGAGCTGGAAGCCAAGTCGGTGGTCACCGTCATCACCGCCAGCGACCTGGTCAAGACCCCCGACGAGGACGTCGCCGCCGCGCTCAGTCGCGTCGCTGGGATCAGCGCCCTCAACGCCGGCTTCAGCGGTCAGGGCAACAACAATATCGGCACCGCCGCCGACCTGCCCGGCCGCGGTCAGGCGGAATACGACAGCATCCGCGGCATGAACGCGGAATACAACATCGACACCATCAATGGCGTCAATGTCGCCCAGGGCCAGGCCTATAGCCGCGAGGTCCAGTTCGACCTGTTGCCGCCCACCGGCCTGCAGACCATCGTCATCAACAAGTCGGTCGGCGCCTCGGCCGACGGCGACGCCATCGGCGGCTGGGTGGATTTCCAGACCCCCAACGCCTACGATTTCAAGGGCGTCGACGCCATGAGCTTCACCGCCGGCCTGAAGGTCGAGGGCCGCGCCATCGACTATGGCCAGGACCCGATCGGCGAGAGCGTTTCCGTCGCCGGTTCGCACAAGTTCGGCGCCGATCAGTCGTTCGGCCTCTATGCGGCCGCCTATTATGACTACCGCAACTACTCCAACAGCGTGATCGACGGCCAGTACCCGGCCGAGGTCAACGGCATGTACACCTATGCCCAGCAGACGGCGGGCGGCGCCAGCGCGCCGGGGCTCAATCCGGCCAAGAACCTGGTGCTGACCGGCCTGGATTCCACCCTGACCACCGGCTACGACCAGCGCTACGGCGGCAATATTTCGCTGGATTGGCGTCCAGGTCCCAATTTCTCGGCCTATCTGCGCACCACCTACGCCTATGAGACCGTGCGCCAGGACAGCTACAACCTGCAGACCTATGGCACGAACATCGGCAGCGCCCAGGTGGGAACCTCGGCCATCTACACGCCGGTGATCGGCAATATCCAGCCGCGCTATTACTATGAAACCGGCCCGGAACAGGCTGAGCTGGGCACCTTCCAGCTGGGCGGCGAGTGGCGTTCGGGCGGCTGGCACGTCTCGCCCAACCTGTTCGGCAGCTGGGGTCAGGACAATGAGCCCAACCACATCGAGTTCAACGGCCGCGAGCCGGAGAACCCTCCCTACGCGCCGTTCGGCGGTTCGGTGCTGTTCGCGGGCACCAGCAACGGACCGATCCCGCTGGTCTCGGCCGCCGAATACGCCAACATCGCCAATATCGGCAGCTATGGACTGCGGCGCGCCGGCGAGCTGTCGACCTCGTTCTCCAACCAGGTGCGCGGCGGGGCCAAGCTCGACGGCGGCTATGATTTCGATAGCGGCTGGCTACATTCGATCGATTTCGGCGTGAAGTTCGAAAGCAGCGAGCGCAACCACGACTCGCGCGACTATACGTCCAACAAGGTGTTCACCACCAACGCCGACGACCCGACCATCGCCTCCCTGCCCTTCATCAGCGGCTCTGTCAGCCAACTGGTGCCGGGGCTCTACAACTTCCCGATTCCGCTGGTGAACCAGAGCGCGCTGTTCAGCTACTTCAACGCCGCGGTGAAGGCCGCCGGCGGGATCAACAACTTCTCCGACATCTGCAACGGCGACGTGGTCGACACCCTGAACTGCAACACCCAGCGCGGCATCGAGCAGGTCACCGCGACCTACGCCCAGGCCGATCTGTTCGCCGGCGACGTCGAGATCATCCCCGGCGTGCGCTACGAGCACACCGACATCCACAACAACTTCTATGTGCTGGAAGACAACAGCGAGGGCCATTTCGCCAGCGACAGCAGCACCTATGACAAGGTGCTGCCCAGCCTCGCGGTCAACTATCGTCCCGATTCGCGCACGGTCTATCGCGCCTCGATCTGGACCAGCTACGTCAAGCCGTCGATGTTCCAACTCGGCGGCGGCTCGCAGATCACTCACAACAGCGACGGCAGCATCTCAATTCTCGAAGGTAACCCGAACCTGAAGGCCATCGACGCGGTCAACTACGACGCCTCCGGCGAATGGCGCAACACCTTCGGCGGCTACGCCGTGGTGTCTGTTTTCTACAAGCAATTGAACCACTTCATCTTTGACTCGGTCGACGCGTTCACCAACGCCGCCACCGACAACACCACCCAGATCACCAAGCCGCTCAATGGCGGCTCCGGCGACGTCTATGGCGTGGAGCTGACCGGACGGCAGAAATTCACCTTCCTGCCGCCGGCCTTTGACGGCCTCGGCGTCTCGGGCAACCTGACGCTGGAGCAGTCTTCGGTGAACACCGGCACGCCGGGCCTCAGCACCCATGAGCGGCTGCAGGACCAGCCCAACACCGCCGCCAACGCCCAGCTGTTCTATGAAAAGGGCCCGTGGCAGGTGCAGCTGTCCTATCGCTACACCGGCGACTATGTCTCGGCCTACGCCTCCCTCGGCGACGGCGGTCCGGCGACCAGCGCGCTCGACACCTGGGTCAAGGAGAACAGCCGCTTCGACTTCCACGCCGCCTACACCACGCCGTGGAACGTTCGGCTCGACTTCTCGGTCTCCAACCTGTTCGACACCATTGGTTACTACTCGACCATCGGCAAGAACGTGAACATCATCCCGACCATCGTCAATTCTGGCCGCACCTTCGACTTCACGGCGCGGTATTCGTTCTAAGCCTCGGCTGCGGGTCTGGGGCGTGGCGAGCGCCACGTCCCAGGGCCCGGCCGAAGCGTGCATTGGGATCGAACTGTTCGAGCGCGTTACGGATGGCCGGCGTCCCCCGCCCATCCCCACCATCCGGACCGTGCTCCGGCCCACGCCGCCGCCCGCGGCGTGGGCCACTCTTTTCGGCGACAGGAGGCCGCGATGGCGATCCGCAGCAGGTTCGGCGTTCTGACGGGCCTCTGCGCCCTGGTCCTGATCAGCGGCGCCACCGCCCTGGCGGCGGGCGCGACAGCAGGTCTGGACCGCCTTCGCTTCAATCAGGTGCGGATGCTCGGCTCGCACAACAGCTATCGGCCCTATCCGTCGCCCGCCACCGAGCAGCGGATCAAGACCGCCTTTCCCAAGGACTGGGACAGCCTAGCCTATGGCAACCCGCCGCTGGAATCGCAGCTGGCGCTCGGCCTGCACCAGTTCGAGATCGATGTCGCCGCCGACCCCAAGGGCGGCCTGTTCGCCGGCCCCTACGCCGATGCGCCGCCCCAGGTGCGCGCGGAGATGGCCGCGCCTGGGGCCAAGGTGGTGCATATCGCCGGGGTCGATTACGATGTCCATTGCCGCACCTTCCGCGACTGCCTGGGTATATTCGCCCGCTGGTCGGCCGCCCACCCGACCCACGACCCCATCGTCATCCTGGTCAATTCCGTGGACCAGGACGCCATCCCCGGCTTTTGGCCCGCGCCCGACGTGCTGGAGCAGGCGGACATCGACGCGCTCAACACCGACATCGAGCAGGTGATCGGCAAGGATCGGGTGGTGACCCCCGACGAGGTCCGCGGCGGCTACGCCACCTTGCGCGAAGCGGTGACGCACAAGGCCTGGCCGACCATCGCCCGGATGCGTGGCCGGTTCCTGTTCGTCCTCGACGGCTCGGCGGCGCACGAGACCTATCTGCGCGCCGGCCATCCCTCGCTGCGCGGCCGCATGTTGTTCGGCTGGTTCGACGAGGACCAGCCGGAGGCGGCGCTGTTTAATATCGACAATCCGATCGCCGATTTCGACCGCATCCGCCGGCTGGTGGGCGAAGGCTTCATCGTCCGCACCCGCGCTGATTCCGACACGGTGGAGGCGCGCCATCACGATGGCCGCCGGATGAGCGCGGCCCTGGCCAGCGGCGCGCAGATCATCAGCACCGACTACTATCCGGGCGTGCCCGATCCCGAGGGCCTTGGCTATGTGGCCGATTTCAAGGGCCCGATGCTGCGCCGCGACGAGGTGACCGCGCCGCGCTGAGGACGCCCTACCCCGCCAACCGGTTGCCATAGCCGATCACCACCGTGGCCAGCACCAGCAGGCCGACACCCGACCAAACCATGGTCTTGATCCGCCAGGGCGCGCCGCGCCACTCGTGCACCGCGAAGCCCCACAGCGTGCCGAAGATGATGATCGAGGCCATGTGCAGGGTCCAGGACGAGAACCCGAAGCGACCCATCTGGCTCTCGCCCATGGTGTAGAAAAAGAACTGCAGATACCAGGCCGCGCCGGCGACCGCGCACAGCAGATAGTTGGCGGCCAGCGGAAATCTCCCGCCCTCCGGCGCGTCGGCCGGCGCCCGGCCCAGCCATTGGCCGGCTGATCTGTTGCGAACGATCAGCAGGCCGCACCAGGCGCCGTTGGTCAAAAGGCCGCCGAACATCACCAGGCAAAGGCTGGGCAGACCGGTCCATAGCGGTCCGGTCCCGGCCGCGGCCGATATCGCCTTGATCGGCTCCCCGGCGGCCAGACCGAAGGCGAAACAGGACGACATCACCCCTGAGAAGATCGCCACCAGCAGGCCCTTGCGAAAATCGAATTCGGCGATGGCGGCCGTGGCGCCGCCACCCGCGGTCTTGTCTTTGCGCGCGCCGGCCAAGGCCACGACCACGATCCCGGCCAGGGTCATCAGCAAGCCCACAAGGATGATCCGCCCCGAGACGGTGTCGAGCAGCTTGGCGGAGAACTGGCCCTCGACCAGGGGCGGGATCAGGGTGCCGAACACGGTGCACAGGCCCAGCACCACCGCCATGCCCAGGGACAGGCCGAGATAGCGCATGGTCAGGCCATAGGTCAGGCCGCCGAACCCCCACAACATGCCAAACAGCACGCACCAGCCAACCACCGGCAGGGGGACCTGGGCCATCACCGCGCCCAGGTGATGGGTGCGCAGCGCCGCGACGACCCACGGCGTGATCAGCCAGGAAAACAGCCCGCCGGTGAGCCAGAAGATCTCCCAGTTCCAGCGTTTGACGCCGCGATAGGGGACGTAGAAACTGGCCGCGGCCAGGCCGCCCAGCCAGTGAAACATCACGCCGAGCAGGGGATTGGCGTTCATCAAGGCGCTCCAGCGGGCGATCCGCTTGCAAAGGGGTGGGGCGCCAGCCATGGCTGGCGTCGACTCTCCTCCCATGCGCCAGGCGCGGGGGAGGAGGCGCGGCGCAACGCGCCGTGACGGAGGGGGCCTGTCTCCACCACGATCTTGGCGTCCAATCGCCCCCTCGGTCGAAGCCTGTCGGCTGCGACACCTCCGACGCTTCGCGGGGGAGGAGAAGGGCCAACCTTGTCAGGGGCTCGTTTCAGAGGTGGCGGACTCACAGGACCAGCCCGAGGCGATAGAGCCGGTTCGCGTTGCCGCCGAACAAGGCGCGGCGCTCGTCGTCGGAGGCCCCGCCGGTGATCTGGTCGTAGGCGCCCAGGATCCCATCCACGCCGCGGTAGAGCTTGTCGGTGGGCACGTCGCTGGCGAACATGCACCGTTCGGGGCCGAACATCGCGATCGCCTCCAGCACATAGGGGCGGATGGACTGCACCGACCAGGCGTGATCGACGATGCCGAAGCCGGAGATCTTCAGGCTGGTCTGGGGCAGGGCGGCGAGCCGCTTCAGGCCCTCCCGCCATTGCTCGAACCCTTCGTCTTCAGCCATCAGCGGCATGCCGCAATGATTGATGATCACCGGCACGTCCGGGCGCCGGGCGGCGATGGCGGCGATGGCGGCGAACTGGTGCGGATAGGCCTGCAGATCAAATGACAGGCGATGACGAGCCAGCGACGCGAATCCCCGCTCCCAGGCGGGATCCTCCAGCAGATCGCGCGGCGTGTAGCTGTAGGCCGGGCTTGGATGCCAGTTGATGATGTGGCGGACGCCCCGCACCCGCGGATGCGCCGCCTGACGCTCCAGCAGGCGTTCGATCTGCGGATCATTGAGCGGCGCGAAGGCGACGATGCCGCTCGGAAGCCCCGAGGCGTCGGCCATACCCTCCAGCCACGTCGTCTCGGCCAGGGCGTCATCCGGGTGGGCGCCGGCGTCGACATGAACGGCGCCGGCCAGGGACCAGTTGGCCAGATCGGCGCGGTATTCGTCGACCAGATAGGTCTTGGCGATGGTCTCGACGCTGCCAGCCACGCCATCGGCGCTGAACGGCGGCGTCAGCCAGGGATAGCGAAGCCGCTCCAGATCCCAGAGATGGATATGGGCGTCGACAAAGGGTGTCGCCTTCAAGTTCGCCTCCCTCAAAATCGCCTCCCTGAAGTTCGTATCTGGGGCGCGCCGCCTCTGTCGGGCGGTCGCGCGATCGCCTTGCGGCGCTAATCAGTAGGTGGTGCGTCCGCCGGAGGTGTCGAAGGTCGAGGCGGTGGTGAAGCTACATTCCTGGCTGGCCATGAAGCAGACCATGGCCACCGATTCCTGGACCTCGCCCAGGCGGCCCATCGGGATCTTCGAGCGCATGTAGTCGACTTGGCTCTGCGGCAGCTGGTCCAGGATCGGGCTCTCGAAAGTCGCCGGCGTCAGGGCGTTGACGATGACGCCATGGGTGGCCAGCTCCTTGCCCAGCGACTTGGTCAGGCCGATCACCCCGGCCTTGGAGGCCGAATAGGCCGAGGCGTTGGGATTGCCTTCCTTGCCGGCCACCGAGGCGATGTTGACGATGCGCCCGTAGCCGTTGGCCAGCAGGTAGGGGGTGACTTCGCGGCAGCAGTAGAACAGGCCGTTGAGGTTAACGTCGATCACCCGCCGCCAGCTGTCCAGCGGGAACTCATGCAGCGGCTTGGTCGCGCCGGTGATCCCGGCCGAGCAGACCAGGATGTCGACCTTGCCGAGCGCCGCGACGCTGGTCTTGGCCGCCTCGGCGACGGCGTCCGCATCGGAGATGTCGAGGGCTTGAACATGGGCGGCGCCGATGGCCTTGGCGGCCACCTCGAGGGCGGCGGGGTCCAGGTCCCACAGCGCCACGGCGCCGCCCTCGGCGACGATGCGCTGGGCCACGCCGAGGCCCAGGCCCGACGCGCCGCCGGTGACGATCGCCGAGCGACCGGCGAAGCGGCCTTGAAACACGCTCATGCCAGCACCTCATCGCCAAGGTGACGCCAGGCGACGACGGGCTGGGTCTGCTCCCCGAGCCCCTCGATCGACAGCCGCATCTGGTCGCCGGCCTTCAGGAAGATCGGGTCCGGCTTCTTGCCCTCGCCGACACCGGGCGGCGTGCCGGTGATCACCAGGTCACCGGGGAACAGGGTGACGTATTGGCTCAGATAGGCGATCACCTGCCGCACCGAAAAGATCATCGTGCGGGTGTTGCCGGTCTGCATCCGCTCGCCGTTGAGGTCGAGCCACATGTCCAGCGCCTGCGGATCGCCGATCTCGTCGGGCGTCACCAGCCAGGGCCCCACGGGGCAGAAGGTGTCGTGGCCCTTGCCTTTCGACCATTGGCTGCCGCGTTGCTTCTGGTTGAAGCGTTCGGACACGTCATTGGCCAGCACATAGCCGGCCACGTGATCCAGGGCCTGGGCCTCATCCACATAGCGGCAGGTCTTGCCGATGATCACCCCCAGCTCGACCTCCCAGTCGCCGTGGGTCGAGCCGCGCGGCAGCATGACCTCATCATTGGGGCCGGTCAGGCTCGACACCGCCTTCATGAACATTACCGGCTCGGTCGGGATCGGCAGGTTCGATTCGATGGCGTGGTCGGCGTAGTTGAGGCCGATGGCGACGATCTTGCCGATCCCCTTCAGCGGCACGCCATAGCGCGGCTCGCCCTCGACGATCGGCAAGGCCGCCGGATCAGCGGCGCCAGCCACGGCCAGGGTCTGCGGCGTCAGGTTGTCGACAACGCCCGACAAATCACGAATGCGGCCCTGATCATCGATCAGGCCGGGCTTTTCGTGGCCGCGCGGGCCAAAGCGGCAGAACTTCATCGGGACGATCCTTAATGGGTATAGGGACGATGCAGGGCGATGTCGGGATTGAGCGTCACGCCAAAGCCGGGCTTGTCGAGCGCGCCCGCCTTGATCCGGCCGCCCTCGGGGACCGGTTCGCCCAGCAGCTGGGGGTGGAACATCGGCGCCACCACGTCGGCCCCCGGCGACATCATCAAGAACTCGGCGAAGGGGCTGTTATGCCGGGTGATGACGAAATGGTAGGAATAGACCGACGATCCGTGCGGCACGACCAGCTTGCCGTGGGCGTCGGCCAGGGCCGAGATCTTCAATAGCTCGGTCACGCCGCCGCACCAGCCGACGTCTGGCTGGATGATGTCGCAGCAGTCCATCTCGAGCAGCATGCGAAAGCCCCAGCGGGTGGCCTCGTGCTCGCCGGTGGTGACCAGCATGCCGGGCGGCGCCTTGCGTTTCAGCGCGGCGTAGCCCCAATAGTCGTCGGGACTCAGCGCCTCCTCGATCCACTTCAGACCATAGGCGTTGGCGGCCAGGCTCAGCCGGATCGCGTAGTCTAGATCGAGCGCCATCCAGCAGTCCAGCATCAGCCAGAAGTCGGGCCCCACCCGCGAACGCATCTCGGCCAGCTCGACGATATTCTTATGCAGGCCTTCGACGCCTTCGGCCGGGCCGTGGTGCAGGGGCATCTTGCCGCCGATGAAACCCATCTTCTGGGCCAGGTCCGGCCTCGGGCCGGTCGCGTAGAACACCAGCTCGTCGCGCACCGCTCCGCCCAGCAGGTGATAGACCGGCTCGTCCCGCAGCTTGCCGAGCAGGTCCCAAAGGGCCAGATCGACACCGGAGATGGCGTTCACCACCAGGCCCTTGCGGCCGTAGTACTGGGTCGAGAAATACATCTGGTCCCAGATCTTTTCATAATCGGCGGGGTCGCGCCCTTCGAGGAAGCGGGCCAGGTGCTTTTCGACGATATGGGCGGCGGGCTCGCCGCCGGTGGTCACCGCGAAACCGACCGTGCCGTCCTCGGCCTCGATCTCCACCACCAAGGTGCCCAGCACGTTGATGCCGAAGCTCTGCCGGCTCTGGCGGTACTCGGGATAGCGGGCCATCGGCGTGGCGATATGATCATCGATCCAGTGGCCTTCACCCTGATCGTGATAGTCGGCGCCGCCGCCGCGGACGACGAAGGCGCGCACGTGCTTGATCTTCGCTGGCGCCAAGGCCGACTCCCTTCACTTATGGACCACTGGACCACTGGACCACTGGACCACTGGACCACTGGACCACTGGCGTCCGCCGGTCGGGTGAATGACGGCGGCGACTTGCCACAATATGAGCTATCGTCTTAGGATGTGAAAATGAAGGCGTCAATCAGCACCCCGGCGGAATCAGCGGGGGCCATCGGATCGGGGAGCCAGACCTTGATGCGGGGCCTTGACGTGCTGGAGGCCGTCGCGCGGGACCTGCAGGGGTTGCCCGAATTGGCCCAGACCCTCGACCTGACCCGTAGCACCACCCACCGGTTGGCCAGCGCCCTGGTGGACCGCGGCTATCTCGCCTTCACCCCGCGCCTGGGCTACCGACTGGGTCCCAAGCTGCTCGAACTGGGCCACATCGCCCAGGGACAGACCGATCTGATCCAGGTCGCCCGGGCGCACATCGAAGCCCTCGCCGTCCGCACCGAGGACACCGTCCACCTCGGCGTGCTGGACGGAGATCGGGCGCTTTATCTGGACAAGATCGCCGGCCGGCGTCGGATCAACATCTCCAGCCGGGTGGGCGACCGCCACCGCCTGACCTCGACGGGTCTCGGCAAGGCCTTGCTTCTGGATCATGCGCCGACGGCGTGGATCGCCCTGTTTGAGGCCGATCAGGCGACCGGGGCCCTGGCCGCCGATCCGGCGCAGTGGCTCAGCCGAATGACCGCCTACGCCGCCGTCGGACGGGCCTATGATCTGGAAGAGAACGAGGATCAGATCCGCTGCGTGGCGGCGCCAGTGCGCGACGCCAGTGGCCGGATCACCGGCGCGATCAGCGTCTCCAGCGCCGGTCAATATATGGACGACGCCCGCATGACCGACTTGTCCGTCGTGGTGATGGATGCGGCGCGGGCGATCAGCCGCGACCTGGGCTGGACCGAGGCGCCGGGAGCGCCAATAAGGCAGGAGACGTGATGCTGGGCGGCAAAACGATTGCAATCACCGGCGGCTCGGCTGGCATCGGTCGGGCCACCGCGATCGCCGCAGCCCGTGCGGGCGCCGACGTGGCGATCAACTATCTGGGGCACGGCCAGGGCGCGGTGAGCGCCGTCGCCGAGATCGAGGCGCTCGGCCGTAAGGCGATCGCCATCGAAGGCGACGTCGCCGACCCTCGGACCGCTGAGCGGTTTGTCGCCGCGGCCGTCGAGGCGCTGGGCGGGGTCGACGTCTTTGTCTCCAACGCCGGAATCTGCCCGTTCCACGCCTTTCTCGACATGCCGGCCCAGACCTTCGAGCGGACCATGGGGGTCAATCTGCACGGCGCCTTCTACATGGTTCAAGCCGCCGCCAATCAGATGGTGCGCCAAGGCCGCGGCGGGGCCATCGTCGCGGTCTCCTCAATCTCGGCCCTGGTCGGCGGCGAGTTCCAGGCCCACTACACCCCGACCAAGGCCGGGGTGCATTCGCTGATGCAGTCGGCGGCCATCGCCCTGGGCCGTCACGGCATCCGCTGCAACTCGGTGATGCCGGGCACCATCGAGACCGAGATCAATCGCGAGGATCTGGCCGATCCGGTCAAGCGCGCCTACATGGAAAAACGCATCCCGCTCGGCCGGCTCGGCGAGCCCGAGGACCTGGCCGGCCCGATCCTGTTCCTGGCCTCTGACCTCGCGCGATATGTGACCGGCGCGGCGCTGCTGGTGGATGGCGGGCTGTTTGTGAATTTGCAGTAGGGTGGCCGAGCCGCGGTGTTCAGCTTTGGCGGGGATAAGCGGAATAATAAATTATTTCAATATCCTAAAAACCGAACCTAGCCCGGCAACCGCACAACCGCCCTCAGGCCGCCCAGCGGACTGCGGCCCAAGGTCAGGTCGCCGCCCAGGCCGCGGGCCACGTCGCGGGCGATGGCCAGGCCCAGGCCGACGCCCTTTTCGTTCTGGTTGCGGGACTCGTCGAGCCGGTTGAACGGCTTGAACGCCTCCTCATAGCGCTCCGGGGCGATGCCGGGGCCATCGTCGTCGACGGTGATCTCCACGCCGCCGCCAGGGCGCGACCGCGCGGCCACGGCGACGGTCTCGGCATGGGCGGCGGCGTTCATCACCAGATTGAGCAGGGCGCGCTTGAAGGCGCTGGGCCGCAGCTTGGCGGTGAGGCCATCGTCAGCCTCGACGCTGATCTGGACCCCGGCCCGCGCCGCGCCCTCGGCCATGGCCTCGATCAGCGGCCGCACGCTGGCCAGCTCGACCACCTCGCCTTCCTGGCCGCGGGCGAAGGCCAGGTATTCGTCGATCATGTGCTCCATCTCCGACAGGTCGCGCTTGATCGCCTCGACCCGGGGGCTGGGCTCGGCCAGGGCCGCCTCCAGCTTCAGCCGGGTCAGGGGGGTGCGCAGGTCGTGGCTGACTGAGGCCAAGAGCGCGGTGCGCTGGTCGATGTGGCGCTGGATCCGCTCCTTCATGGCGATGAAGGCCTGGGCGGCCTTGCGCACCTCGCGGGCGCCATGCGGCTTGAACTGAGGCACGTCGCCTCCCCGGCCGAAGGCGTCGGCGGCGTCGGCCAGGCGCTCGATCGAGCGCACCTGATTGAGGATGAACAGTACGGACACGCCGGTCAGCAGGATGGTGGCCAGACCCATGGGGATCAGGAAGATGTTGGTCTTGGTGGCCAGGGCGCGGTTGCGCGGGGCGATGATCCGCACGACGCCGTGCGCGGTCAGCACCCGAATGTCCAGCGCATGCTCCGGGCCTGCGGCGTCGAACCAGAACGGCTCTTTCACCCGCTGGTTCAGCGCATGTTTGAGCGCCCATTCGGCCAGGGGGATGGCCTCGTGGTGGCGCAGGCGGGGCAGGGCGCCGCCGGGCTCCAGCGACAGGGTCAAGCCAAGAGAGCGATCGGCCTCGCCCGATAGGCGCGTGAAGGTCGCCGGCGTCGGATCGGCTTCGTAGGCGCTGACCGCCCAGGCCACCTCGCGGGCCAGGCCATCGGACAAGCGGCTGGTGACCGTCTCCCACTGCGCGTCGAAAAAGGCCCAGGTGACCACGATCTGCATGATCGCCACCGGCAGCACGATGATCAGCAGCGAGCGCCCGAACAGCGAGGTCGGCAGCCAGCGTTTAAGCAAGCGCGGCCAGAACAGGCGCGAGGCCACTTTGGTCAGGCGGGGCTTGGGCATGGGCCGTTGTCAGTCCGGCGCCAGCATATAGCCGACCCCGCGCACGGTCTGCAGATAGCGCGGCGCCTTGGGATCGGCCTCGATCTTGCGGCGCAGGCGGGTGACCTGGACATCGACGGCCCTGCCGCTGGGATCGGCGGTCTCGCGCGCCAGCACCAGCCGGTCAACCGGCGCGTGGGCGTTGGCGGCCAGGCGGCGCAGCAGCCTCGCCTCTGCCTCGGTCAGCTTGACCGGCGCGTCGCTGCAGGTCAGCTCGCCCCGATCCAAATCGAAGCTGCAGGCGCCCAGCGACAATCGCCCGCCCCCGGTCGGACGGGCCCCCGCCCGGCGCAAGATGGCCTCGATGCGCAGCAAAAGCTCCTGCGGCTCGAACGGCTTGGCCAGGTAGTCGTCGGCCCCCAGGGTCAGGCCGGCGATCCGGTCTTCGGCGGCGTCGCGGGCGGTCAGCATCAGCACCGGAGTCTGCCGCGCCGGCGCCTCGGCGCGCACCCAGCGGGTCAGGGAAAACCCATCCTCG
>Ga0302198_10004790_pt1 | contig 12819 bp, 14 predicted proteins | sample II_Bog_N2_2_FD_193521 | JGI IMG/M metagenome (GOLD analysis project Ga0302198, IMG submission 193521) | Peat permafrost microbial communities from Stordalen Mire near Abisko, Sweden - II_Bog_N2_2 | ecosystem: Environmental > Terrestrial > Soil > Wetlands > Peat | place: Sweden: Abisko... | reverse complement strand
CGGCGCTTCTCCTGGCGGAGTCCCCTCCCCCTAACCCCCTCCCACGAGGGGAGGGGGGATTTTTTTGACCACCTCCCCCACACCCGCGTCGCGGTCCCGACACAGTTGTCCGACATCGCACGCCGCCCCCGCTGATTTCCGCCGATTCCGGCTGGCACGCCGCTTGCGACGCAAGCCCTGTCCCGCCGCCGGAAGGAGCAGCACGTGGCCCAGGTCATCTCCCTCGAAAGCCTGAAAGCGCCCGTCAGCGCCGAGGACATGCGCGCCGCGTTGGACGCGGGTGGGTGTTCGTCCTCGAGCTGCGGTTCCTCCGACGGGCCGGCCGACATGGCCCCCGACATCTGGGCCAAGGTGAAGGACCACCCGTGCTATTCCGAGGAAGCGCACCATTACTTCGCCCGCATGCACGTGGCGGTCGCGCCGGCCTGCAATATCCAGTGCAACTACTGCAACCGGAAGTATGATTGCGCCAACGAAAGTCGCCCCGGTGTGGTCTCGGAAAAGCTGACCCCCGACCAGGCGATGCGCAAGGTCGTCGCCGTCGCCAACGAAGTGCCGCAGCTCTCCGTCCTCGGCATCGCCGGTCCGGGGGACGCTTGTTACGACTGGAAGAAGACCAAAGCGACCTTCGAAGCGGTGTCGCAGCAGATTCCCGACATCAAGCTGTGTTTGTCCACCAACGGCCTGGCGCTGCCCGACCATGTGGACGAGATCATGGAGATGAACATCGACCACGTGACGATCACCATCAACATGGTCGATCCCGCGGTCGGCGTCGGCATCTATCCCTGGATCTTCTACAACCATCGCCGCTACACCGGCCTGGAAGCCAGTCAGATCCTGCATGAACGCCAGATGCTGGGGCTCGGGATGCTGGCGGAACGGAAGATCCTGGTGAAGGTGAACTCCGTGATGATCCCCGGCATCAACGACCATCATTTGATCGAGGTGAACAAGGTGGTGAAGGCCAAGGGCGCCTTCCTGCACAACATCATGCCGCTGATCTCCGACCCCGCGCACGGCACGCATTTCGGCCTGACCGGCCAGCGCGGCCCGCGCGCGATGGAGCTGAAGGCGCTGCAGGACCAGTTGTCCGACGGAACGAAGCTGATGCGCCACTGCCGGCAATGCCGAGCGGATGCGGTGGGATTGTTGGGGGAGGACCGGGGGCAGGAATTTACGATGGATCAGTTGCCGGAGGTCGCCGCCTACGATCCGGCGAAACGCGCCGCCTATCGCGAGCTGGTGGCGGAGAACCGCGGCGAGCATGTCGCGAACAAAGCCGCCGCCGCGGACATCGTCGCGACAGCCGACACCGACGAAGCGGTGCTTGTCGCGATCGCGACAAAGGGTGGCGGGCGCATCAACCAGCATTTCGGTCACGCGACGGAATTCCAGGTCTATGAGGTCTCGCCATCCGGCATCGGCTTCATCGGCCATCGCAAGGTGGACCAATATTGCGAGGGCGGCTGGGGCGAGGACGCAACTCTGGACAGTGTGATCGCCGCGCTGGAGGGCGTGAAAATCGTGCTGTGCGCCAAGGTCGGCGACTGCCCGAAGGACAGCCTGGCCGCCGCCGGCATCATCGCCTCGCACGACCATGCCTACGACTGGATCGAGGCGGGGATCGCCGCCTGGTACGCCGCGGCACATCCCGCCGCGTTGCGTTTGACTGCCTGAACCAAGGAGAGACTGACATGGCCTACAAGATTATCGTGTCGCAATGCACCGCCTGTGGCGCCTGCGAATTCGAATGTCCGAACGCGGCGATTTCGACGAAGCGCGGCAACTATGTGATCAACCCGACGCTTTGCACGGAATGCGAGGGCCATTTCGCCAGCCCGCAATGCGCTGCCGTGTGCCCGGTGCCGGCCACCTGCGTGCCGGCCTGATGGCATGGCTGAGGCGGCCGAAACGCTGGACTGGATGGGCCAGGCGATCGACTGCGCCACTTGCGCCCATGCGGCGCTGGCGGCGGCGGGGTCCTGCGAGCCTGGCCTGACCTGCGTGAACGACCGCCGGGCCCGCCGGATCGAACGGTTCTTCATGGCGCACCGGTCTTTGGCCGACGACTATCTGGAGCACCCGTATTTTGAAGTACGGGCGCTGGCCGGGCGGTTTTGCAGCGTGTTCCGCCTGCAGCGCCTGGTGAACGATGCGGAGCCGGAACCGCGCGCCTCGGCTGCGTTGCGCCTGCCGTTGCAGCGGGCTTTGCCGATGATGGCGGACCCGGACCGGCGGGTGCGCGTCGCTCTGGCCAGCCGGCTGACCGGGCAGGCGCTGCTGGCGATGACCAGGGATCAGGACGGCTATGTGCGGATGGTCGTGACCCGCCGCCTGCCGCCCGAACTGCTGGTCATCATGGTGGGCGACGTCGATCCGGAAGTGCGGCGCATTGCCGCGCGCCGGATGCTGCCGGGGACGTTGCCCGCGTTGGCCGGCGATCCCGACCCGATGGTGCGGCTGGAGGTCGCCGAACGGCTGCCGCCTGAGCGGCTGCATCTGCTGGCACGCGATCCCGACATGCGGGTTCGTTTCACCGTGGCGGAGCGCATCGATCTGTTGTCACTGACGGCATTTCGCGACGACCCGGAATCCGTGATCCGCGAACTGGTCGCGGCGCGTCTGGCTTTACCGCAACAAGAGGAACACGCCGATGGGCCTGGGACGTGAAGAAGAGATCGAGGTCTATCAGCCGCCGCGCTTCCGCCCGGGCACCAAGGTCTGCGCCAACCGGCAGGTGAAGAACGACGGCACCATGGCCGGGCGCGAGATCGGCGAGGTCGTCGTGCACAAGGGCGATGTCGGTTATGTCCGCGACATCGGGATGTATCTGCAACGGTATTACATCTACGCCGTGGAGTTCATCGACCGCGGATCGGTGGTCGGCATGCGCGGACGCGAGTTGGAGTCCGTATCATGAAGGTGATGATCCGCCACACCGGCAAGGCTTACTCGCTGTATGTGCCGAAGAAGGACCTGGAAGAGGCCATCGTCGAAACCGAGCTGGAAACGCTGTGGGGCGGGTGGATCCGGTTGCAGAACGGGTGGGTGCTGGACCTGCCGGCGATGGATCCGGCGCCGCGGCTGCCGGTCACGGTGAATGCGCGCAAGCGCGGCGGCGAGGAATAGGGCGATGCTGGAATTTACCGACACCGTCCCCGCAGTCGCCGCGCGTCTGCGCAACGGGACGTTGCTGCCGTTCCTCGGCGCGGGGGTGACGGCGCTGTCGGCGCCGTCCGTTCCGGTCACGCATGAGGCCTTGGCTGCCTGGCTGGGGTCGAAAGTTGCGCTGCCGAAGCGGGCGCGCGGCAATTGCTGGGCGGCGGCGCAGTATATCGAAAGCAGCCGGTTTCGCGCGACGTTGGATGCGCTGATGGCGGCAGCCTTCGCCCCCCCTGTCACCCCCGGGCCGTTGCACGCGGCGATTGCGCGTCTCGCGCCGGCGTTGGTGGTGGATACCTGGTACGACGCGGCGTTGCGGACCGCCTATGCCGGGGTTTCGGGGTGGGGCGAGATCCATGGTGCCTCGCGGTCGAAGCCGGGGGAGTCTCGCTGGTATCGCGCCTATGATGCGGATGGGACGGAATGTCCGGTCGCGGCAGCCGAGGGGTGGAAAAGCCTGATCTACAAGCCGCATGGCTGCGTGACGCCGGTGGGGAATTTTCTGATCTCGGATGCCGACTATGTCGAAGTGCTGACAGAGATCGACATTCAGACGCCGATTCCCGACGCGGTGAAGACGCGGCGGGTGGCGGGCGGGTTCCTGTTCCTGGGGTGTCGGTTTCACGACCAGACCCTGCGGACCTACGCGCGGCAGATCGCGAAGCGGTCCGGTGGCGGGCATGTCGCGGTGGTGGATGGCGAGCTGGTTCGGAACGAACAAAAGTTCCTGGATGAACTGGGTGTTTCCGTGATCCGGCAGGATCTGGCGGCGTTTACCGCGGCGCTGGTCGCGGCGCTGTAAAGTGTTAAGAGACTGATGACACGTTTAGAGGTGGAACGGGGACTGGTTGGCGCCGGTGTTTCGAAGGCCTCACGGGCGGCGGCATGCCGGATGGCAAGTCCGCTTTATTTAGCACGGAGGACAGCGCGAGCACACGGAGATCACGGAGGGTGCTCAGCGTTGGGTCGCCTCCGTGATCTCCGTGTGCTCGCGCTGTCCTCCGTGCTAAAAAATGCTTGCGTGCCAACCACGCCGTTGCCGCCCCATCGATCCGCCCCCGGCCGCGAAGTTCGCTTATGCCACCGTGGCTTCGGCTGATCCGGGTGTTTGGTCAGAAGCTCTGTGCCTCTGTGGTGAAAAATAGCGGAAGCCCGTCCGCAACGGGGATGGGGGCTTTTCACGATGGCTGCCATCGTCCCAGCCGAGCCCGACACGACATGTCCGCCCTTGTCGCACTCCGGACAGAGCTGTCAGCCCAAATCGCACAATCCCAGTCAAAACCTCGGCTTTCCGCTTGGCACGCGGCTTGCTGTTACCCCTTTGCGTTCGTCAGCGGTGTCGGGTCGGTTCCCGGCGCCTCATCCGCAAAGGGAACACCACATGGCAAAACTTCGTCAGATCGCCTTTTACGGCAAGGGAGGCATCGGGAAATCCACCACCTCCCAGAACACGCTCGCGGCCCTGGTTGATCTCGGCCAACGGATCCTCATCGTTGGCTGCGATCCCAAGGCCGACTCCACCCGCCTGATCCTGAACACCAAGCTGCAGGACACCGTGTTGAGCCTGGCCGCCGAGGCCGGTTCGGTGGAAGACCTCGAGCTCGAGGACGTGCTGAAGGTCGGCTACAAGAACATCAAGTGCGTTGAGTCCGGCGGTCCGGAGCCCGGTGTCGGCTGCGCCGGCCGCGGCGTGATCACCTCGATCAACTTCCTGGAAGAGAACGGCGCTTACGACGACGTCGATTATGTTTCCTACGACGTGCTGGGCGACGTGGTGTGCGGCGGCTTTGCGATGCCGATCCGCGAGAACAAGGCGCAGGAAATCTACATCGTGATGTCCGGCGAGATGATGGCGCTGTATGCCGCCAACAACATCGCCAAGGGCATTCTGAAATACGCGCATTCCGGCGGCGTCCGCCTCGGCGGGTTGATCTGCAACGAGCGCCAGACCGACCTCGAGTATGAACTGGCCGAGGCGCTGGCGAAGAAGCTGAACACGCAACTGATCCATTTCGTGCCGCGCGACAACATCGTGCAGCACGCCGAACTGCGCAAGCAGACGGTGATCCAGTACGCGCCGGATTCGAAGCAGGCGGGCGAGTATCGCGCGCTGGCGCAGAAGATCCATGACAACGCCGGCAAGGGCACCATTCCGACGCCAATCACGATGGAAGAGCTCGAGCAGATGCTGCTCGACTTCGGCATCATGAAAACCGACGAGCAGGCTTTAGCCGAACTCGCCGCGAAGGAAGCGGCCAAGCTGGCGGTTGCCGCCGTCTGACGAAAGGGCCGCGGTGGCGATCCCGCCGCGGCCTTCCATTTCCGGCGATCAGGAGAGCCGAGATGACCTATGACGAACCCGCTGCGTATGAGAATGACGGTGACCTGCATCAGCGCCTGATCGCCGAAGTGCTCGCAGCCTATCCCGACAAGACCCGCAAGCGGCGGCAGAAGCATCTGTCCACCGCGACAGACGTTGAAGCACCGGCAACCGAAGAGGCGGCCGAACCGCTGACCGAATGCGACGTAAAGTCCAACATCAAATCCATCCCCGGCGTGATGACCGTGCGCGGTTGCGCCTATGCCGGATCGAAAGGCGTGGTGTGGGGGCCGGTGAAGGACATGGTCCATATCAGCCATGGTCCGGTCGGGTGCGGCCAGTATTCCTGGTCGCAGCGCCGCAACTACTACATCGGCAACACCGGTGTGGACACCTTCGTGACGATGCAGTTCACCTCCGACTTCCAGGAGAAGGACATCGTCTTCGGCGGCGACAAGAAGCTGGAAAAGATCATCGACGAGATCGGCGTTCTGTTCCCCTTGGCGAAGGGCATCAGCATCCAGTCGGAATGCCCGATCGGCCTGATCGGCGACGACATCGAGGCGGTGTCGCGCAAGAAGCACAAGGAAACCGGCACGACGATCGTGCCTGTGCGCTGCGAGGGCTTTCGGGGTGTGTCGCAATCGCTGGGCCACCACATCGCCAACGACGCAATCCGTGACTGGGTGTTCGACAAAAAAGATGTCGAGCACGACACCGGCCCGTACGATGTGAACGTGATCGGCGACTACAATATCGGCGGTGACGCCTGGTCCAGCCGCATCCTGCTGGAGGAAATGGGCCTGCGCGTGGTCGGCAACTGGTCCGGCGATGCAACCCTCGCGGAAATCGAGCGGGCACCGAAGGCAAAGCTGAACCTGATCCATTGCTACCGGTCGATGAACTACATCTGCCGGCACATGGAAGAAAAGTACGGCATGCCCTGGCTGGAATACAACTTCTTCGGCCCGACCCAGATCGCCGAGGGCCTGCGCAAGATCGCCGCGTTCTTCGATGACACCATCAAGGAGAATGCGGAGAAGGTGATCGCAAAATACAAGCCGCTGGCCGATGCGGTGATCGCGAAATACCGCCCGCGCCTGGAAGGCAAGAAGGTCATGCTGTATGTCGGCGGCCTGCGCCCCCGGCACGTGGTGACCGCCTATGAAGACCTGGGCATGGAAATCGCTGGCACGGGCTACGAGTTTGGCCATGGCGACGACTACAAGCGCACCGGTCACTACGTGAAGAGCGGCACCTTGATCTATGACGACGTGACCGCCTTCGAGATGGAGAAATTCATCGAGGGCATCCGTCCCGACCTGGTCGGTTCGGGGATCAAGGAGAAGTATCCCGTCCAGAAGATGGGGATTCCGTTCCGTCAGATGCACTCATGGGATTATTCCGGGCCCTATCACGGTTACGATGGGTTCGCGATCTTCGCCCGCGACATGGATCTGGCGATCAACAACCCCGTCTGGGGCCTGTTCAAGGCGCCGTGGAAGAAGGCGGCCTGAGCCGCCGGAGAAAGGATCAGTCCGATGCCACAGAGTGCAGAGAAAGTCCTCGATCACGCCCCGCTGTTTCGCGAACCCGAATATCGCGAAATGCTGGCGCGCAAAGGCCGGGAAGAGGGCATGCCGCTTCCCGAGGAGACCAAAAAGGTCGGTGAGTGGACCAAGTCCTGGGAATACCGCGAAAAGAATCTGGCGCGCCAGTCTTTGGTGGTGAATCCCGCCAAGGCCTGCCAGCCGCTGGGCGCGGTGTTCGTGGCCGCGGGGTTTGAACAGACCCTGAGCTTCGTCCACGGCAGCCAGGGTTGCGTCGCGTACTACCGCAGCCATCTGTCGCGGCACTTCAAGGAGCCCTCCTCGGTCGTGTCGTCATCGATGACGGAAGACGCGGCGGTGTTCGGCGGCTTGCAAAACATGATCGACGGGCTGTCCAACGCCTATACCTTGTACAATCCGAAGATGATCGCAGTGTCCACCACCTGCATGGCGGAGGTGATCGGCGACGACCTGCAAGCCTTCATCTCCACCTCCAAGCAGAAGAAGTCGGTGCCGGAAGACTTCGACGTTCCCTATGCCCACACACCGGCTTTCGTCGGCAGCCACGTCACCGGCTACGACAACATGCTGAAGGGCATCCTGGAGCATTTCTGGAAAGGCCAGACGGCGACGCCGGGAACCGCGATCAACATCATTCCCGGCTTTGACGGTTTCGCAGTCGGCAACAACCGCGAGCTGAAGCGGCTGCTGGATGAGATGGGCGTCGAATACACCATCCTGTCCGACGTGGCCGACCAGTTCGACACCCCGTCCGACGGCGAGTTCCGCATGTTCGACGGCGGCACCACCCTGGACGCGACGAAAGCCGCTTTGAATGCCAAGGCGACGGTGTCGTTGCAGGAATACTGCACGCAGAAGACATTGGAATATGCTGGCACCTTCGGCCAGGAGACTGCCAGCTTCCACTATCCTCTGGGGATTGGCGGCACCGACGATTTTCTGATGAAGATATCGGAACTCAGCGGCAAGCCGATCTCGGCCTCGATCGAGAAGGAACGCGGCCGTTTGATCGACGCCATGGCCGACAGCCAGGCCTGGCTGCATGGCAAGACCTACGCGATCTTTGGCGATCCCGACTTCGTCTATGGCATGGCGCGTTTCATCATGGAGACCGGTGGCGAGCCGCGTCACTGCCTGGCGACCAATGGCAACAAAGTGTGGGCGGAGCAGATGCGCGCGCTGTTTGCCTCGTCGCCGTACGGGGCCGGTTGCCAGGTCTGGGCCGGCAAGGATCTGTGGCACATGCGGTCGCTGCTTTCGACCGAACCGGTGGACCTGCTGATCGGCAGCTCCTACGGAAAATATCTCGAGCGTGACTGCAACGTGCCGCTGATCCGGCTGTCCTTCCCGATTTTCGATCGTCACCATCACCATCGTTTCCCAGTCTGGGGCTATCAGGGCGGGCTGCGGGTGCTGGTCACCTTGCTCGACAAGATCCTCGACAAGCTGGACGACGATACGATCGATCCGGGTGTGACCGACTACTCCTTCGATCTGACACGCTGAACCAGAAACGACGGGCGGTTCGCGCCGCCCGTCGTGGGGAGAGTCTCATGAGCGACATCTTGAAGGCCCGGATTGCCGAAATCTTCGACGAACCGGGATGCGACAAGAACCAGGCCAAGGATGCGAAGGATCGCAAGAAGGGGTGTGCCAAGCCGCTGACCCCGGGGGCTGCGGCTGGTGGCTGCGCCTTCGATGGTGCGAAGATCGCGTTGCAGCCTTTGACCGATGTCGTTCACCTCGTGCACGGGCCGCTCGCCTGCGAGGGCAACGGTTGGGATAACCGGCACGCCTCCAGTTCGGGACCGAGACTGTACCGCACCGGATTCACCACCGACCTGACGGAAATGGATATCGTCATGGGCAACGGTGAAAAGCGGCTGTATCGCGCCATCAAGGAAGCGATCGCCCGCCATAACCCGCCCGCGGTGTTCGTTTATGCCACCTGCGTGCCCGCGATCATCGGTGATGACATTGAAGCCGTCTGCAAGCATGCGACTGAGAAACTCGGCACGCCCTGCATCCCCGTGAACGCGCCCGGCTTTGCGGGCTCGAAAAACCTGGGCAATAAACTCGCTGGTGAAGCCTTGCTGGATCACGTGATCGGCACCATCGAGCCCGACACCATCACCGACACCGACATCAATATTCTGGGCGAATACAATCTGTCAGGCGAGCTCTGGCAGATCAGACCGTTGCTCGACCGGCTGGGCATCCGCGTCCACGCCTGCGTCACCGGCGACGCGCGTTATCGCGAGATCGCCTCCAGCCATCGCGTCCGCGTCAACATGATGGTCTGCTCCACCGCGCTGATCAACGTCGCGCGCAAGATGCAGGACCGCTTCGGCATTCCGTATTTTGAAGGCTCCTTCTACGGCATTAGCGACACCTCCGACTCGCTGCGCATCATGGCGCGCATGCTGGTGGACCGCGGCGCCGACGAGTCGCTGATCGAACGCACCGATGCGCTGATCGCGTCCGAGGAAGCGCGCGCCTGGGCCCGTATCGAGCCCTACCGCGCCGCGCTGAAAGGCAAGCGCGTGCTGCTTTACACCGGCGGTGTGAAATCCTGGTCGATCGTCGCTGCTTTGCAGGAAATCGGCATGGAGATCGCCAGCACATCGGTCCGGAAATCCACCGAGAACGACAAGGACAAAATCAAGGCGCTGATGGGCGGCGACGCGCATATGGTGGACAGCATTCCGCCGCGTGAGATGTACGCGCAACTCAAGCGCGGCGATGCCGACATCATGCTGTCGGGTGGCCGCACCCAGTTCGTCGCGCTGAAAGCCCGCGTGCCCTGGCTGGATATCAACCAGGAACGGCACAACGCCTATGCCGGCTATGACGGCATGGTCGAACTTGTCGCCGAACTGCACAAGGCGATCATCAATCCCGTGTGGCAGGAAGTGCGCCGCCCCGCGCCGTGGGAAGCCACCGACCGCGAGGCGGAACGGATGGCCTTGCTCGAAACAGCGTGCTGATTGTGCCATGACCGAGATCATCCATTCCCGCAAAAGCCTTGCCACCAACCCGCTGAAATCCTCCGCCCCGCTTGGCGCCGCGCTGGCGTATCTGGGTGTCGCGGGGTCGGTGCCGCTGCTGCATGGCTCGCAAGGCTGCACGTCCTTCGCCTTGGTGTTGACCGTCCGTCACACCAAGGAAGCCATTCCGATGCAAACCACCGCGATCGACGAAGTCGCAACGGTGATGGGCGGATCGGAGAATCTGGAAGAAGCGCTGCTCAATCTGACCAAGCGCATGAAGCCGCGCTTCATCGGTGTCGCCACCACGGCGCTGATGGAAACGCGTGGCGAGGATATCGTTGGCGACCTGAAACTAATCCTCGCGCGCCGTCCCGAACTGGCGAATGTGCGTGTGGTTTTGGCCAATACGCCGGATTTCAATGGTGCACTGGAAGACGGCTGGTCGAAAGCCGTCTGTGCCATCATCGATGGAATCGTCGAACCGCGCGGCACTGCGACGCCGCTGTACCAGCAGGTCAACCTGCTGCCCGGTGTGCATCAAACCGCCGGCGACATCGAATGGATGGTGGAAACCGCAGAGTCCTTCGGCCTGATCCCGGTCGTGCTGCCCGACGTCTCCGGTTCGCTGGATGGCACGGTGCCGGAGAATTATGTCCCGACATCGCTGGGTGGCGCCTCGGTGGACGCAATCTCGCGCATGGGCCGAGCCTTGCATAGTATTGCGGTAGGGGAACATATGCGTGCGCCGGCGGAGCGCCTCGCGCTGCGGACCGGCGTGCCATCGACCGTGTTGCCGACTTTGACCGGCCTCGCCGCCAGCGACGACTTCATTGCGCTGCTCTCGCGCATCTCCGAACGCGCCGCACCCGCCCGCATCCGCCGCCAGCGCAGCCAGTTGGTCGATGCGATGCTGGACGGGCAGTTTTATTTCGCCAGCAAGCGCGTGGCGATCGCCGCCGATCCCGATTTGCTGACGGGTCTCGCCGGATTCTTCACGTCGATGGGCGCCGATATCGTCACCGCCGTCGCCTCGACCTCCAATTCGCCCCTGCTCAGCAGCGTCCCCGCCGAACGCGTGCTGGTCGGCGACTTGCAGGATTTTGAAGACAGCGCGCGCGCGGCGGGCGCGGAGCTGCTGGTCACCCACAGCCACGGCCGCCAGGCGAGCGAACGCCTCGATGTTCCCCTGCTGCGCGTCGGTTTTCCCATTTTCGACCGGCTGGGCGCGATGCATCGCTGCACCGCCGGCTACCAGGGCACCCGCAATCTGATCTTCGAAGTGTCCAACATCATCCTGTCCGGCCTGCACGAACACGCCCCCGGGGATTTCGCGCAGGCGCTGCCTATCATCGAGGAGACACGCCATGCTGGCGCAACGTCTGCAACTTGTTGATCACGCCGAACCCGTCGAAGGCCCGCGGCTGCGCATCGCCATCGCCACCCAGGACCTGAAAAACCTCAACGCGCATTTCGGCTCCGCCCGCCGCTTCGCGGTGTACGACGTGACTCCGGCCGATCATCGCTTCATCGAAGCGGTCAGCTTTGGCGATACCTCCGACGAATCTGGATCGCACAAGAAGGACGGCGACGACCGCATCGGGCCGAAAGTCGAGGCCCTGAACGGCTGCCATCTGTTGTTCGTCCTCGCGATCGGCGGACCCGCTGCGGCCAAGGTGGTCAGCGCGCATATCCATCCGGTGAAGCTGCAAAAGCCGGAACCGATCGAAGACATCATCAGCCGCGTGCAAGCCATGATGGCCGGCAATCCGCCGCCCTGGCTTCGCAAGGTGATGGGCGCGCAGACCGCACGCTCGATGGATTTCCTGGACGAGGACTGAGCCATGAGTGAGACGATCGACCCGATGACCTCGCCCTTCCTGCAATGTCTGGTGGGCCGGATTCGCGCAGAAGATTCCTACGGCGCCTGGGATCGCAAAACCGACACCGCCCTGCTGAAAGACTACATCGTGACGAAGGCGGAGCGGCGTCAAATCCCCATCATCGGCGACCCCGACCCCGACACGATGGGTCGGGTGGAAACGTTCTACCAGGCCATCGGCCTCACGGTGGAACGCGTCGCCGGCGTGATCGCGACACCGATGATGAAAATGAGCCACGAAGGATTCGGCCGCATCGTGCTGATCGCCGGCAAGCTGGTGGTTTATTCCCGCACCCTGCGCGACATTCATCGTTTCGGATTTGAGGACCTGTCGGCCCTCGCTGCCGAAGGCATGAAAGCGGTCGGCCAGGCGGTGGCCATGATCGACACGCATCCCGAACTCGCGCGCGACTAAACCCGGAAGACGAACATGAGCGACCTTGAAACCCTGAAGGCGGAACTGAAGAAACTCTCCGCCAAGGCAACCGCGGCGAAGATGGATCTGCACGACCTGTCGGAAGAACTCCCCAACGACTGGGAGCGGATCCCCGCGGTCGCGGCCCGAACCCACGCCGTCTTCGCGGAACTGACCGCCAAGCGGTCCGAACTGAAACGCCTGGAGGCGCTGGTGTCATGAGCCAATCCACCCGCGACGGCCGCGACTGGCAGCCGCAATTCCTGCTCGATATCGATCGCGGCACCTGCATCGGTTGTGGCCGCTGCTTCAAGGTTTGCGGCCGTGGCGTGATGACCCTGCGCGGCATCGATGAAGACGGCGAAGTCGTCGATCTCGACGACGAAGACGAAATCGAGCGCAAGGTCATGGTGATGGATGACGACGGCAACTGCATCGGCTGCGGTGCCTGCGCGCGCGTCTGCCCGACCAACGCACAG
>Ga0302198_10004776_pt1 | contig 12850 bp, 10 predicted proteins | sample II_Bog_N2_2_FD_193521 | JGI IMG/M metagenome (GOLD analysis project Ga0302198, IMG submission 193521) | Peat permafrost microbial communities from Stordalen Mire near Abisko, Sweden - II_Bog_N2_2 | ecosystem: Environmental > Terrestrial > Soil > Wetlands > Peat | place: Sweden: Abisko... | reverse complement strand
CTGGCGACACTGCCGTTCGAGGACCTGGGACATGCGCGCGTGGACCATCACCGCAGCCTTCGCATCGGTCTGCCGGAGGTGGTCTTCGCGGCGGGCAAGACGGCGGAGCAGACGGTGGCGATCTTCGCGAGCCTGGCGGCCGACGGCGTGGACGTGCTGGCGACGCGCGTGGAGCCGGCCACGGCGCAGGCTGTGCTGGCGGCACATCCGGCGGCGAGTTATAACAAGGTTGCGCGCACCGTGGCGTTGCGGCAGTCGGCTGGCGCGAGCGAGGCTTGCGCGAATGAGACGAGGGGACACGTTGCGGTGATCTGCGCGGGCACCAGCGACCTTCCCATCGCGGAGGAGGCGGCGGTGACGGCCGAGACCTTCGGGGCGAAGGTGACGCGGCTCTACGACGTTGGCGTGGCGGGACTGCACCGTCTGCTGGCGGTGCGCGACGACCTGAAGTCGGCGCAGGCGATTATTGTGTGCGCGGGGATGGAAGGCGCGCTGCCGTCGGTGGTGGGAGGACTGGTGGCGGTGCCGGTGATCGCGGTGCCAACCTCGGTGGGCTACGGAGCATCGTTCGGCGGGGCGGCGGCGCTGCTTGGAATGCTGAACTCTTGCAGCCCCAATGTCACCGTGGTGAACATCGACAATGGATTCGGCGCGGCGTATACGGCGGTGCTGATTGCGCGGGCCTCGTCGCAGAAGCGGCATTAGCAGTTAGTTCAGGGGCTTGCCGAACTCCTCGGAGAAGACGGTGCGGCGCATGTCGAAGCGACCGCCGTCGAACTTGTCCGGCCCCTTGAGGTGTCCGACGGCGAGCAGCGCGACGACCCAGTAGCTTAGCGGAAGGAGCAGAACTTCATGCACCTTCTCCTGCTCGAATCCCTCCATGGGCGCTGTGTCGTAGCCCATCGCCTCGGCCATCAGCATCATGTGGGTGAGGGCGATCATGACGTTCTTGTTGAGCCAGCCGTGCATCTCTTCGGTGGAGAAGTGGGAGAGGTAGTTGGGAACAGAGTTGCGTGCCTGGGCGGCGTAGCCCTCAGGCATTCCACCCTCAAGTCCCTGGGCGAGCATGGATTCGAGGTCCTTGCGCCAACCGTCGGCGTCTCCGCAGGCCACGATGACGGCGGACGCCTCCTCGACCTTGCCCTGGTTGTAGGAGGCGGAGCGCAGGCGCTTCTTCTGCTCGTGGCTCTGGACGACGATGAAACGCCAGGGCTGCATGTTGTATCCGCTGGGCGCGCTGAGGCCGGCCTCGAGGATGCGGTGCAGATCCTCGGGCGGGATGGGGGCAGCGTCGAAGCTGGGCGTTGCGCGCCGCTCGCGGATTGCCTGGCTTAAAGGTTTTTCGTGTTTTGCTGTCTTTGCTGTCATCGCTCTTTCTTGTCCAGACCGCTCCATCGACAGGGCCCTGGCCACCAGCTCAAAAGCCACATGGAACGACTCTCAAGATAACACTCCACGCCCACATTGCGCATGGAGAGGGGGTTGGAACCCAGGCGCGAACCGCTGGCCGGGGAGTGACCGGGCGGTAAACAAAACGTTCGCGCGGGAGCTGCGTCCTATACCCTAGAAGACAATGAAACACATCTCTGCAATGCGTCGCGCCATTCTCCTGCTGTTCGCGGGAGGCGGGCTGGCGTTCGCGCAATCCCCTGTCCTGCCCGCGACGCCGCCCACGGCGGCGCCTGCCTCCGTCCCGGCGACCGTCGCAGCAGCCGTTCCCGCGCAGCCAGTGTCACACCGCGCCGTGGTTGTCTTCTCCGGCGGCCAGCTTGAGATTACCGCCGACAACTCCAGCCTGAACCAGATTCTGCGCGACGTGTCACGGCTGACCGGGATGAAGATCACGGGCGGAGTGGCTGACCAACGCGTCTTCGGGAAGTATGGACCAGGCGCGCCAGCCGGAATTCTGGCCAGCCTGCTGGAAGGCACGGGCAGCAATATGCTGTTGCGCGAGAGCGCGACACACACGCCCAAGGAGCTGATTCTGACACCGCGCGCAGGGGGAATGACGCCGCCCGGTCCGTTCGCGTCCGGCTCGGACGAAGACGCGCCCGCCAGCGCTGTAAGCCCGTCGCAGCCGGCCGCTCCGCCCAACCCGCAGAGCCAGGCCCCAGCGCAGCCTTCCGCTCCACAGACGCAGCCGACTGCTCCGCAGACGCAGCCAGCAGGCGGGTTTGCCGGCGCGCCAGTGGTGACGCCAGTGAACGGGACGGGGGCCGCTCCCAGCAGCGCTCCGCCCTCCACGGGCATACCAAACCCGCAGTCGCCGAACGGTGTTCTGACGCCGCAGCAGATATTCCAGCAATTGCAGCAGATGCAACAGCAGCAGCAACAGCCAAGCTCAAAATAAGCGAAGTTCCGCCTTGCTTCGTACAAAATGCGGGGATTCTTCCTGCCCCAGCCAGCAAGCTGGCCGGGGACCCCGTTCGCTGCGCTCAGAATGACAATTCTTATCCCACTGCCTGGATTGAAAAAATGCTCTAACGGCGCTGGCTGCGGGCGATGGCGGCCTTGGCCTCGTTGTCTGCCTCTCGCTTGCGCTCGGTGGCGCGCTTGTCCCACTCCTGCTTGCCCTTGGCGAGGGCGAGCTCGCACTTGACGCGTCCGCGGCGGAAGTAGAGCCGCGTGGGGATGAGGGTAAAGCCCTTCTGCCGGGACGCCACCTCCAGCTTGCGAACTTCGCTTTTGTGCAGCAGGAGCTTGCGTGTGCGCAGCGAGTCGTGGTTCATGGCGTTGCCGTGGGAGAACGGGCCGATGTGCGCGTTCAGCAGGAAGCATTCGCCGTCCTTCAGCAGGCCGTAGGCGTCCTTCAGGTTGGCCTTGCCCTCTCGGATGCTCTTGACCTCGGTGCCGCGCAGGGCGACTCCGGCCTCGAATTTATCGAAGAGCATGTAGTTGAAGCTGGCCGAGCGGTTATAGGCGGCATCGCGCACGCCCGAGGCCACCGGGTCGCGGTCCTTCGGCTTCGCGGCGGGTTTGGGTTGAGCGGCAACGGTCGGATTGGAGAGCGAGCGGGGCATGGGGGAAACATCTAAGTTTAACATGCGGATGAAAACCGACTCACTTGTCCGCACTGGCAACGTCTAACCTACACCCCGCAGGCGTAGTGCAGGATTTAGGCGGGGAAGAACCATCCGAAGACAGGGGATATGGCGCACAACTTGAAGAGGCCCATCGCGATGCGAATGTTATACTCGCCACAGTTCCACAAGTCCAAGGAGTGCAACCGTCTGGCAACCGGCAACCCAGAGCGCAGCTCTATTCCTGCCGCATTACAGTTTTGGCGGTTGGGGGCGAGTGGTCTCTCCAGTTGGCACAGTTCCTCATCCAGCGGGGCGATCCAACGGAGACTTAACTTCGGCTCGACACAGAACATTGGCGCAAAGGAAGCAGACAGCATCGGCATGACTCGCAGGCACCCATTCTTGCTCCCCCGGCTCTCATTCTTCTTGCATCGCGGATGCGCCGCCGCGCTGACGTTCCTGTTCACGGCGCTCTTCGCGGCTTCAGTCTTCAGCCCATCGGCCGAGGCCCAGATGGCGAGTACGTGGAACCGGCGCGGCCAGACAGCCGAACTGCGCCAGGACTACGACGCGGCCTACGAGGACTACCTGCACGCCCACCAGAAGGACCCCGCCGACATGCGCTACCAGGCGCGGCTGGACCGGATGCGCTTCCAGGCGGCGGCCATGCATGTGGATCGCGGCCGCGTGCTGCGCCAGAACGGAGACCTTGCGGGGGCGCTGAACCAGTTCACGCGCGCGTTGCAGATCGATCCGGGCAACGAGGCGGCGGCGCAGGAGGTGCAGATCACGCAGCGCCAGGATCAGACACCGGGCGCCTCCAACGCACCTGTGGGAGCCACCGATGACATTGCCGAACTGAAAGAGATCGGCGACATCTCGGCTCCGCTGGAGCTGAAGCCCGTCTCCGACGACCCCATCACGCTGCACACGGTGGAGGACATCAAGAACATCTACCAGGTGATCGGCAAGATGGCCGGGCTCAACGTGATCTTCGATCCCGACCTGCCCCCCAAGCGCATCCCGGTCGATCTGATCAACGTCAGCCTCACCGACGCGCTGCGCATCGTGGGCACCGTCTCGGGCACCTTCTATAAGCCGGTGACCTCGGACACGATCTTTGTTGCGCAGAACAGCACCACCAAGCATAAGGACCTGGACGATCTAGCGGTGCAGACCTTCTACCTGACCAATGTCAGCCAGCAGAACGATGGCAACGAGATCGTGACCGCACTGCGCAACCTGTTACCCGCCGACGACAAGATATATCTGATCCAGTCGCAGAATGCGATTATCATGCGCGCTCCGCAGGAGCATCTTGTGCTGGCCGAGAAGCTGCTCAACGACCTGGACCGCACCAAGGCCGAGGTGGTGGTGGACGTGGCCATCCTGGAGGTGAACAAGGACAAGATGCGCAACCTGGGCATCAGTCTGCCTCAGTCGTTCGGCATCACCCCGCAGGCCAACAACAGCACCACGGCGACAGCGACGGCGACCACGGGCAGCACCAGCAACTCTGCATTCACGTTGAACACGCTGGCCAACATGAACGCCACCAACTTCGCGGTGACCATTGGGGGAGGCACGCTGAACGCGCTGCTGAGCGACACCGACACCAAGGTGCTGCAGAACCCCAGCATCCGCGCCACCGACGGGCAGACGGCCACGATGAAGATCGGCTCCAAGATACCGGTGGCCACGGGCAGCTACTCGGCAGGCGCGGCCACGGGAATCACAGCGGGCATTGGCGTTCAGACCCAGTTCACATACATCGATATCGGGGTCAACATCGACATGACGCCGACCATCCATCTGGACCGTGAGGTCTCGCTCAAGCTCTCGGTCGAGGTGTCGACGGAGAGCGGCTCGGTGACGATCTCGGGCGTCACGGAACCGATCATCGGGCAGCGCTCTGACAAGACTACGATTCAGTTAAAGGACGGGGAGCCATGCCTGCTGGCCGGGATCCTCACCAAGCTGGACAACTACAGCAACAGCGGAACGCCGGGGCTGTCCAGCATTCCCCTGATCAAATACCTCTTCGGCTCCATCAACAAGGAGGTGCAGGATGACGAGGTGGTCTTCATCCTGATCCCGCACATCGTTCGCGAGTCGGTGCTGACGCGGCTGAATACGCGCTCCATCGACACGGGCACAGGAGCCACCATCGAACTGCGCCACGCTCCCATCGACGAGATCCAGGCGGAGAGCACGGAACAGACCAGCGCCGCTCCTGCCTCGAATACCACGGCCGCCAACGCGGCAACCGCCATGGTGCAGCAGATGAGGCAGCAGGCCATGCCGCCCAGGGCAGGAGGCAATCCGCCAGCCGCGAAGACCCCCGCCGCCCCCGCCGGCCCGGTGGTGACGCTTACCATGGTTCCAGCCAACTCCACGCAGACGGTGGGCAGCACCTTCCAGGCCTCGGTATTTCTCTCCAACGCGCACGATGTCTTCAGCGTGCCGCTGGACATTCAGTTTGATCCCAAGATTCTGCAACTAGTGAACGTAGACACCGGAGGACTGCTGGGCGGCGACGGCCAGGCTGTCGCGCTGGTGCACCGCGACGAAGGCAACGGCCACGTCACGGTCTCCGCCTCGCGGCCACCCGGCGTCGGTGGAGTCAACGGCTCTGGGCAGGTGTGCATCTTTACCTTCAAGGCACTCGCTGCGGGCGACAGCAATATCGCCCTGGTCAAGGTCGGAGCCCGGAACAGCCTACAGGCCAGCCTGCCCGCGGTCGGCTCCCAGGCTGTGGTCCATGTGAAGTGAGGTTCAAGTTGCTAGGTTCAAGGTTCAAGGTTCGAGGTGCAAGCTGTGAGGTGCCTGGTGAGAGTTCGAGGTGCTAGGTTCGGGGTGCCAGGTTTAAGGCGCTGGTTGCGAGGCCGATCCCTTGAACCTCGAACCACGAACCTCGGACATGACTCCGGCCTCACCCTGGTCGAACTGATCATCTGCGTGACCATTATCAGCATTCTGGCCTGTGCCGCGCTGCCGGTAGCGCGCTTCCAGGTGAAGCGGCAGCGGGAGCGCGAACTGCGGCGCGACCTGTGGGAGATGCGTGACGCCATTGACAAGTACAAGGACGCCGCCGACCGCGGAGGAATCCAGATCAAACTCGACAGCCTGGGTTATCCGCCCGACTTGCAGACCATGGTCGACGGGGTGGATATCCAGGACAAGAAGGTGCGCTTCCTGCGCGAGATTCCGGTCGATCCCATGACCAAATCCACCGAGTGGGGCCTGCGCTCCAACCAGGACGACGCCGACTCCACTTCCTGGGGCGGGCAGAACATCTTCGACGTCTACACTAAGAGCGACGGCACCGCGCTCGACGGGACAAAGTACAACACATGGTAAGCCTTCGACAACTCGGCTCCAGCTCCTCGCTCACCAGGTTCGAGGTTCAAGGTTCAAGGTTCAAGGTGCCACCAGCCAAACGCATGACGCCCTCGAACCTCGACCCTCGAACCTCGTACCACGACTCCGGCTTCACGCTGATGGAGCTGATGATCGTTATGCTGATTATCGGCATCCTGGTCACCATGGCCATCCCCGTCTACACCCGCAATGTGCAGGCCGCCAAGGAGGCTGTTCTGCGCGAAGACCTGCAGGTGATGCGCACGGCCATCGGATCGTATACGGTGGACAAACAGAAGGCGCCGCAGTCGCTCGATGACCTGGTCAGCGGCGGCTACCTGAAGGCCATCCCCAAAGACCCCATCACGGGCCGCACCGACACCTGGATCACCGCCCAGTCGGATACGCTGAGCTCCATCGACCAGACCGACTCCGGCGGCATCGACGACATACACTCCGGCGCGCAGGTGACGGCGACCGACGGCAGCTCCTACAACACCTGGTAGCAGGGCGCGCGCCCGCCAACCCCAAGCGCGGCACAACAAAATGGAGCATACTACGTCTAACTAATGTGTGGGTGCGTCCGTTTGCAGGCAGACCGGCCCCGCGGAGAATTTTATGCGTCCTGAAACCAAGATCGGTCTCGCCGTCCTGCTTGCCGCAGTCCTGCTTGCCCGCGGAGCCTCTGCGCAGCAACCCGCGCCCTCCTCGACGACCCCAGCGACCACGCCATCGACGACCACGCCATCGGATTCGACGGCAACCGCTCCGGCAGCAGTTCCGGCAGACACCGCAGCGCAGCCCACGCCGCAGACAGGAACTCCCGCAGCCTCCACGCAACCAGGCGCAGCATCCACCCAGCCATCCGCCAACAGCTCGGACCGGCCCGCGTTTGGGGTTCCCAACGAACCCAGCGCGAAGTCCGACACCGGCGCTGCCAAGCCTGACACCGCATCCAAGCCGCCGGCCGCCAAGAGCGCCGAGGCTGCAAAGACCGACGTTCTTCCCTCCCCCGGCGAGGCGCTCGACCCGAACATCAAGAAGGGCAGCGAGGACGACGTGGACGCCATCGGCACGCGCAACATCGGCGCGCGCGGCATCACCAACTGGCTCTCCACCAACTGGGAGATCAGCACCGGCAAGCAGTACTCCATGGAGATCGAGAAGTCCGCCCACCTCATCACCGACCCGGTGGTGGTGGAGTACGTCAACCGCGTCGGCCAGAACATCGTGAAGAACTCCGACTGCAAGGTGCCGTTCACCATCAAAATCATCGACTCGGACGAGATCAACGCCATGGCTCTGCCGGGCGGGTTCTTCTACGTCAACTCCGGGCTGATCCTGGCAGCCGACGAGGAGGCCGAGCTGGCCGGCGTTATGGCGCACGAGACCGCCCACGTCTGCGCCCACCACGCCGCGCGCGGCCAGACCAAGGGCTACTACGCCGAGATTGCCTCCATCCCGATCATGATCCTTGCCCAGGGAAGCTACGCCGGCCTCGGTGTCTACGAGGCCTCGCAGCTCGTTATCCCCATGGGCCTGCTGGAGTTCTCGCGCGAGTACGAGGCGGAGGCCGACTGGCTCGGCGTGCAGTACATGTACCGGGCGGGCTACGATCCGCAGGCCTTCATCCAGATTTTTGAGAAGCTGGACGCGCTGGAGAAGCACAAGCCGGGAACGCTGGCCAAGGTCTTCGCCGACCATCCGCAGACGCCGGACCGCATCGCCCACTCCGAGGAAGAGATTGCGACCATCCTGCCTGCGCGGCCGGACTACATGGTGACCACCAGCGAGTTCGACGACATCAAGGGGCGACTGGCGCGCATCGAGAACAGGCGCAAGCTGAACGACAAGGGCAACCCCAACGCGCCCACCCTGCGCCGTACCGGGGGCACCAACAACGACCCCAACTCCACCAGCGGAACCTCCACCACGGACGGCAGCGACCGCCCAACCCTGGGACGCCGAGACTAGAGCATTTTCGGAATACACGTAGACTTTTCGAAGATCATGCAAGGTGGATTTTCTTGAGGAAAATCCACTGGAATGCGGAGGCTTCGGTCTAGATTAATTCCGAAAACGCTCTAGTCGGCATCAACGGCGTGAGCCTGTGGTTGCGGATGGCGTTTGAGTTGCAGCAACGGTTGACGGGTTCGGTTTCCACACGCTCATGCCGTTCTGTAGCGTACCCACACGCGTGTAATGCTGCGAGACATAAGCCGCGACCGGAGCCAGACTCAAGGCGGCATTGCGTTGACGCGGCACGAAGAAAGATGATTCCAGCAGATAAAGAAGAGCCATTCTGTCCTGCCGGGAAAAGTCGGCCTCCACAGTCGCGTCGCCATCGAGCAGCAGCGGCGAGCCGGGATGGGCTGCAAGTTCTTCAATCTTTTCCTGAATCTGCACGGGAAGGAACACGTCGACATTGCCCATGTAGTAGCCCTCGTCCAGGCAGGGGCCGGGCGGCACACCGTCCGCCGGAACGAGGTAGACACGGTCGCAGGGCACTGCCTGATACAAACGATCACGCTGTCTCACCGCGTCGCCGATGCGCAGCAGAGATTGCTGCATCCCGGGAGTGCCATAGAAATTTGCGCGCACATAGCGCTGCACCGGCGTGGGATCGATGCCCGAACCCACCAACACCTGTTGGACAGCATCTTTGGCTGCCACAATTACAGGGACGTAGTTGAACAGCACCGCCGGCACAGCCAGCAGATACCAGGCCAGCGGAACCCACCAGCGCGCAATCGACCCACGGCCGAAGATAACGAAGACGCCCACCAGCATCGCCGGCCAGGCGGATTGCAGATGCCCGACATCGCATCGGCCCATCGCCGCCGGAAGCATCGCCGCGCCCGCGCAAACCAGCGGCAATGTAACCGAACTGCACTCCCCCTGCCGCAGCCGCTGCGCTAGAAAACAGGCTGCGCAGAGATAGCAGCCAAGCACCAGGCATACCGACGGTGAGGGGAGCAAGGGAAAGTTGTACCCGCCGCTTGAAATACTGTGCATCGTACGAAACATCGACATCCCATTCGCCAGCGCGAATCCGACCGCAAATCCGGCCAGCATCATCGCCAGCGCGCCCCACGAAAACGCGTTGCACTTGCGCGTGGCAAGATAGGCGAGATAGATAGTAAGTCCAGCGGCAGCGCCCACACCCTGCTCCGGCGAATAATACAACGCAAGCAGGACACCCAGAACAGCCGCGCCAGCGGTCCATAGCGGACGTCTCCATCTCCAGCAGACACGATGCACCATTAACACCACAAACGCCGCACAGAAGATTCGCAGCGCCGTGTAATTCAGGCCCCGGCTAGCGATCGCGGGCGCAATCAACACACAGATCAGCGTAAAGATATGGGTACGCCTGCGCGACGCAATATCGACCGAGCGCACCAGTTCCCACACCATCCAGATCCCGATCAGCCAGGACGCAACCCAGACAATCGAGTAACCCGTCGCATAGCCTACATGCAGCAGCCTGGCGACCCAAACCTCCGGATAGAGCAGCAGAGGCCCATAAGCAAACTCAAACTGGCGATAGGGAATCAACCCCCGCGACAGATGATCCAGGCGATCCAGAAAATACGGGGCCTCACCGATCATCGTCTTACTGACAGTGATCGCAACCCGGAAGACACAGAGAACAAATACGACGATCAACGCCCAAAAGAGGGCCTTGCGCGGAAGAGGCTGATCCTCCTGCTCGTCCAGCGGTTCCGCTCGCACAAAGAATGCGAACAGAAGACAGCCCATAAAAAAAAAGCCGGCCGCAGCATGATTATTGAACCCCGCGATATACGAGAGCGAGACCGACGGGCTGACCGGAATCAGATACGGCAAGACGAAGGTCGCGCAGCCAATCGCCAGCAACGCCACCACGGCCTGCCAACCGAACCCGAAACAGTAAGCCGACCAGCCATGGTTTGTACCCGAGCCGTCAGCAGAGCCGCGCATCATACGACCTTATAACACACGCGAATAGAGTCCAATCCATCGAACGCGCTAAAATGAACCCCATGCGTACGCAGAAGACAGGCTATACCGACACGCACGCCGCCGCCGGGCTGGACGCGAAGTTTCCCTCGATCGACACCTGGGCGAACCAGTTTCGCGGCTACGAGATCGTGGTCGACGACCCCGAGTTCACCTCGGTCTGCCCCAAGACCGGACTGCCCGACTTCGGCCACCTCACCATCCGCTACATGCCGCGCAAGCGCTGCCTGGAGCTTAAGAGCCTGAAGGAGTATCTGTTCACCTACCGCAACCTGGGAATCTTTCAGGAGAACGTGGTGAACCAGGTGCTGGACGACGTGGTCAAAGCGTGCAACCCGGTGTGGGCCAGGGTGACCGGCGACTTCCGTCCGCGCGGGGGAATTTCGACGGTTGTGGAGGCGAGCTACCCGAGGCCGAAGGGGAAGTAAGCGCGGCGAGCTGAGTTGCCGCCTGCTATTCTCGCCAGAGATGCACGAGCCGTCGCCCAATCTGATGCAACACGCGAACCGCCTGCCTTCGGTGGCTGGAGCGGCGACGGCGCTGGCGCTGCTGACCGCGCTGAACTTCGTCAACTACATCGACCGCTACATTCTGCCCGGCGTGCAGGAGCAGGTGAAGCGCGAGTTTCATGTGTCGGACGCGGCGCTGGGCTCGATCACCTTCTGGTTCTTCGTCACCTACATGCTGGCCGCGCCGCTGACCGGATGGCTGGGCGACCGGCTGCCGCGCAAGCCGCTGATCGTGCTCTGCGCGCTGATGATCTCCGCGGTGAACGTTCTGACCGGCACGGTCCATGCCTTCGATTCGCTGCTGCTGCGCCACGCCGTGCTGGGAATCGGCGAGGCATCGCTGGGCATCTACGCGCCCGCTCTGCTGGCGGATTTTTATCCCGAAGAAGACCGCAACCGCATCCTGACGATCTTCTACACCGCGATTCCGGTGGGCGCGGCGATCGGCTACCTGATCGGCGAGATGGTGGGCGGGCGCTGGGGCTGGCGGATGCCGTTCTACGTCTCCGCCGTGCCGGGGCTGCTGATCGCCGCGCTGATTTTGATCTTCCTGCGCGAACCGCGCCGTGGAGCATCGGACGCGAAACCATCGGGGCGCGAGCACAGGGCGCAGGCAATCTCGCTGGCGCGCAACGCGCCATATCTGTATGCCACGCTGGGCATGGCGATGACGACGTTTTCGATGGGCGGGATTTCGGCCTGGATGCCGAGCTTTTTGGAGCGCGCGGGATTTTCGCACTCGACCGTCGGGCTAACGCTGGGCGGAATCACGGCGGGCGCGGGACTGGGCGGGACGGCGGTGGGCGGATGGCTGGCGCAACGGTGGCTGCGGACAAACCATCGCGCACTGTATCTGGTCTCCGCGTGGTCGGCTCTGATTACGGTGCCGTTTGGCGTGGTCTGCTTCTTCGGCCCGCGCGCGACGATGCTGCCCGCGCTGGCGCTGGCAATGTTCTCCATCTTCCTGGGGACGGGGCCGCTGAACGCAGCGATCGTGAACGCCGTACCGTCCACTGTTCGCGCAACGGCCATCGCTGTGGAGTTGTTCCTGATCCATGCGCTGGGCGATACGCCATCGCCGCGGCTGATCGGAATGGTGAGCGACCACACGACGCTGAGCACCGGACTCGGGCTGACGCTGGTGTCGATGCTGGCTGCGACGGCGCTGCTGTTTGTGGGCGCGCGCACAGTGCCGCGAGACTACGTCGAGTAGTCGGCGTTGATGCGGACGTACTCGGCGGTGAGGTCGCAGGTGAGGAAGAGGCACTCGCCCTTGCCCTCACCGAGGTCGATCACGATGGTGTACTCGGGCTGCATCATTGCGTTGTGCGCGGCGGACTCGTCGAAGCCGGGAACGCGGACTCCATACTCGAAGACCGGCTGGTCGCCAATCCAGATGCGCACGCGCGTGGGATCGAATGTGGCTCCGCTGTAGCCGGCGGCGGCCAGCAGACGTCCCCAGTTGGGGTCGGCGCTGGACCAGGCCGTCTTGCAGAGCGGGCTGTGCGCGATGGCCTTGGCGACTAGCTTGGCATCTGCCGCAGTCGCCGCGCCGCGAATGTCGAGGGTGACGGAGTGGCTGACGCCCTCGCCGTCGGCGACGATCTGGCGGGCAAGCGAGTGGCATACCTCGGCGAGGGCCGCGTCGAAGGCCGGAGAGAGTTCGCGGCTGAGGCGCACGCCGCTGGCACCGCTGGCAAGCAGCAGAACGGTGTCGTTGGTGGAGGTGTCGCCGTCGATGGAGATGGAGTTGAAACTGGGTCCGACCGCAGCGGCCAGCGCTGCCTGCAAGTGCTCCGCGCAGGCCGCGACATCGGTGAAGAGATAGACCAGCATGGTGGCGTGCGGCGGGCCGGCGGGCGCTCCCAGTTGGGGATGGATCATTCCCGCGCCCTTGGCTGCTCCCCAGATGCGCACCTGCTTGCCGTCACTCTCAACGACCGCGTATGCCGTCTT
>Ga0302198_10004772_pt1 | contig 12852 bp, 16 predicted proteins | sample II_Bog_N2_2_FD_193521 | JGI IMG/M metagenome (GOLD analysis project Ga0302198, IMG submission 193521) | Peat permafrost microbial communities from Stordalen Mire near Abisko, Sweden - II_Bog_N2_2 | ecosystem: Environmental > Terrestrial > Soil > Wetlands > Peat | place: Sweden: Abisko... | reverse complement strand
GAATGGGCTCTCTCCCTCGGGAAGCGACTGAGCCTGTTCGTCGATCGGGTCTGTCATGAGATCTCCTGTTCCAACTCCAACTCCAACTCCAACTCCAACGATGTAGTTGGATATTACCTCTGTAAGCCCACAATTTCCAACCCCAACGTTGGTAGTTTGGGCGTATGGCATGGGACACCGAGGCGACCCGGCAAAAGCTGCGGGATGCGGCCCTCGTCGAATTCGCAGCGAATGGGTTCGACGGCACCACCGTCGGGGCGATCGCTGCGCGAGCCGGGGTGAACAAGGAGCGCCTGTACAGCTACTTCGGCGACAAGAAGGCGCTCTGGGATCTCGTGCTCGCGACGGAGCTTGAACGCCTTGCCTCATCGGTGCGAGTGACCGGTGTCGGCATGAACGATATCGGCGAGTTCGCAGGTGCGACCTTTGATTACCATGCCGCGCATCCGGAGCTCGGGCGCCTGCTGCAGTGGGAGGGACTAGAGGATGGCCCGCCCGCGGACGCGGTGGGACGCACCCGGCACTACCGCGAGAAAGTGGAGGCCTTCACTATCGCCCAGAACGAGGGGCTCCTCGATGCCGGACTCGATCCAGCCCACCTCGTGTTCGCTCTCATCGCTCTCGCCGCCTGGTGGCAGACGGTTCCCCAGCTCGCCGAGATGATCACCGGCTTCGGGTCGGATGATGTCAAAGAGCGAGCCCGTCGCCGCACGTTCGTCGTCGAGGCCGCGCGCCGGCTCGCGGCGCCCGCAGTCTGAGACATCGACCTCTCGCGTTACGCGAGACCGACGTAAACCGCACGTAGTCGGCGCTCGGAGGTAATGGGTGATGCTCAGCCCTGCCAGATGTCGAAACGTTCCGCGATCAGTTGATAGTCGGCGTCGGTCGCGGTTCCCCGGTCGGCGAGCTCTTTGATCTCGGCGAGGTAGGCGTCGAACCCACCCGGCGAGAAGGTGGTGATAATTCGTGCACCGTCGGGAGCCGAAACCTCGTGCCGAATTCCCGGACTGACGTTCACCGTGTCACCGACGTGAGCTGTGAACGACTCGTCATCGAATTCGAAGTGCACGCGCCCTTCCAGGATGTAGAAGATCTCGGTCGTTCGGTCGTGGTGGTGGCGGGCAAGAAAGAATCCGGGCTTCAGCGTGTCTTCCACCACGGTGACGTTGCCACTCGTGAGTTCGGCAGGGGTGAGCACCCTCACCGAGTCGTTGGCCCAATCGAATTGTTGGCCCTGTGCGGGGCCCACGTGCCGAAACGAAGTGCTCATAGCGTGACCTTCTTCTGTTCTGTGAAGCGGGTGACGGGGTGCTGCGTGCGCGTCACGGATTTCGTTCAAACGACCAGGAACGGCCGAACTTCGATCTTGCGGTTGCAGGCTTTGGATGCGTCGCGCGCGATCCGCAGGGCGACGTCGAGGTCGGCGGCTTCGACGACCCAGAACCCGGCAACGAATTCCTTCGACTCGACGAAGGGCCCGTCGGTGACGATCGGCGCGTCGCCGCGGTTATCGATCACGGTCGCGGCGATCGGCCGGCCCAGGCCGCCGGCAAACACCCAGTGGCCTTCCGCCGAAAGTTGCGCGTTGAACGCATCCACCGCGACCATCTCGGCGTCGGTCGCTGACTCGTCGCTGTCGGCCGCGTCCGCCTGTCCGTCATCAATGACGGAGATTAGGTATTGCATTGCGCGTGCACTCCCATCGCTCTCGGGTGCACTTTAGCCGCGACACAGGTCATCGCCAAGCACTGTGACAGGATGCGGGCCCCTCACACAGACAACGAACGAGACGATTCGGACCGGATGGGGGCCGGAGTCTCGCGACAGCGGCAGGGCCAGCCTTTTGCGCACGACGATCACCGGCCTGTGGGTGCCGAGCGAGGTGATGCCGGGGCTCAGTCGCTTTCGAGGAAGGTGACTTTGGCCAGCGGGCTTGAGGCAACCCACTCGTCGAGAACAGCAACAGGGTAGGGGCTATCGGGCGCACGTCGTTCGTTGAACTGGTGGACAAAGTGGGCGAGTATGCGCCGGCGCTCCACCGGATCCTCGATCACGGTCGCCCGCGCGGGGAGGTCAGCCTTGACCGCGTTCTTCAGGTGGAAGGTGAACAGCGGGTTCGCTGAGAGGTTCGCCAACCACGACCGCCGTTTCGGCCCGGGGATGCCGCTGAGGTAGACGTCGCCCTCGAACTGGTAGAAGACGATCTCGATTCGCCGTGGTTCGCCGGAGGTGCGCCCGGTGGTCGTGATGTCGACCGTTCGTTCCGTGATCACCGGCGATCCGCCGAGAGCCAACGCCTGCGCGACGTCTTCTCTCATAGTGCGACGCCTCGAGCGATCGAACGGAAACGGTTCCGGCTTGTGGTGCGCGAGTTCGTGGACAGGTGCTTCAGCTCCATTGTCAAACTCTACGCGTCGACATAATCCAGAGCAGTTTGAGGGGCTTCTGCGGGCGCGTGGCCCCATGCTCACAGACTACGAGCAGACCCCGACCCACAGCCCGTCACGAGCGCGGGTCATTCCTACGTAGAGCTCACGGCGATGGATCGTCAGAGCCTCATCGTCGCGGCCTGCGGTGGTCAGCCACTTGGGCTGCACTCGAGGCAGGATGACCTGCTTGAACTCGAGGCCTTTTGCTCGCTTGACCGTCCCGACTTTGACGGCCGGCACCGGGATCCCCGAATAGTCGGAGAGATCTATTGCCGGGATGCCGGCGGCGGCAAGAAGCCGCATGGTCTCTTTGACGCCTTGCGTGGTGAGGCTGAGCACTCCGACATCGCCCAGCGGGCACGGCATTTCACGCAGATGCGCGACCAGTGCGGCGTTATGTTCTGGCCGCGAGCGGAAGACGGTCGAGACTGGCTCTGGTCCAGATCGGACGATCTCGGTGACCACGTCCTTGCTCATCAGCCCACCCTCGATGTCGGCGAAGTCATCGCCTTCTATGATTGCGGATGCGAACTGCACGATTTCCCGGGTGTTGCGATAGTTGGTCGACATCACCACACCTCGACCGGCGATCGATATGCCCGCCTCGAGCAGTGTGAAGCCACCGGGATAGATGGACTGCTGTCCATCGCCGATGAGTGTGAGCCCGTCGGGACGATCGCCCCCGATCAGGTGCAGCATTCGAACCATTGCGCAGGTCAGGTCCTGGGCCTCATCGATAATGACACCGGCGTATCCGTCCAGTGGCGTGGCGCGAAGCGACGCTTCCGCGAGAAGAATCACGTCGTCGTAGTCGTGAATGCCGCGGGATCGAAGACCGGCTTCGTAGGCGATGAAGAGCGCCCACACCTGTCGGCGCTGCTCCAGCGTCAACGGGCGTCGGCGGCCAGTGCGCGCGAGATCCGCGTATTGGTCGAAGGTGGTGAGGCCGCGTCCCTTGATGACCTTGCTAATTTCGTCTTCCCAATAGTTCCTGTTGGGGTCGATGCGTTCGAGTTCTTTTCCGTGCTGAGTCCATGCCGAACTGAAAACAAGCTTCACCTCGGCTGGCTTGAGGTTTGATCGGATGCCACGGCTCTTGAGGATGCTTCCCGCGAAGGCGTTGACACCCACGAACTCGACCTTGCTGGCTGCCTCCGGCGCAAGCCGGACGAGCAGATTGGAGAGCACCTTCGGCAACGTTTTCATGAACGACGTAACCAGGATCTTCTTGTCTTGAGATCGCGCAAGGTACGCGGCTCTGTGAAGGCCGACAACGGTCTTTCCCGTTCCAGCGGCTCCTCGGATTCTGCTCGGGCCGTTGAAACTGCGTCTCACGAGCTTGGCCTGGCTGGGGTGCAGAAAAGCCATCCATTCCTCAATTGGTGCCGCGAGCAGCCCAGCCAGGAGGACTTCCGTGACGTCTTCGACCGTGAGCAGCGGCTCCGCAGCGGGTTCCGCAATCGCCTGTGGAGCAATGGTCATGTCCAAGCGCGTTGGCGCGTCACCCAAGACGGGGAAGTAGTCGATGGCCGTGCCGAGCACCGCGTTGACCTGCAGGTCGGTGAGGCGACGCCCGTGCGAGTTGATGTAGGTTGCCGCTTGACGTTCGCCGACAACCACGACCGAGCCGACTTCGGTGGGAGCAAGTTTGCGGCCAGCAAGCACCACAACAACGTGTACCTCGCCCGCTGGCAAACCAAGCTCGGCCATCACCTCTTCGGTTCGATAGGCGACGTCAGCGAGCCCGGCAAGGTCATCCGTTACGTCGGCCTGGCCTCGAAAGATTCGTCCGGCCGCAATCGTGACCTCGGCCCAGGCTTTCGTGTCCACGATGAACAAGCCGCCAGGGCCAATAACGACGTGGTCAATCTGTGCCCGGCCTCGGGCTCCCGGCCACCCACGATCGTGCAGGAAGGTGTAGCCCGCCGCCGTGAGTGGAGCGAGGCTGCCGGCCACGTGCCGTTCCGTAGTGGATGCGAGCATCCACCTCTCGGCCGCCTGTCGTGCTTCTGCCGCCAGGCGTTCGTGCTCAGCGGCCTGCGCTTGTAGTCTGCGACCTTCCATGCCAGCTGAGTAGCCTGCCGAACTCACGGTTCTCTCCCAACGACCGCCACGCTAGGGTCGGCCTTCCCCACACTCCAGTTTGTCGGGATGAGCGCGCAGGCGGAACCCTCGGACTAGGCCCCAATAGGGGCACAATTGGTCGTCGTGCGGTTAGACCTGTGGCGCGCTGATCGAGTGGCGCGATCCCTGCTCGGCTGACGCGAAGTCGCCCTACGTGAGCGGACTGTCCCTAAGCGAGATAGGGCGGCAGATCGGTCGGGATCCAAAGACGGTGACGGCTGCGCTATGACTGAGCGCCGCCGCACCCTGAGCTTGGGCTGGTCGTGAGGCGACATCGCGAAGACCGATCCTAGACGGGTGCAGTTGCAACTCGAGCAGGCGTGTTCGTGCGGGTGCGGCTTCTCAGGAGCCCAACTGCGACGGCCACCTCCCAGAGAACGATTGTGTAGACGGAGGTGCGTTCGATCAGTCCCGAGGGCACGTGGGCGCTGAACGTGGCAACGAGCAGGATTGCGGCGGCAAGCCCCACGGCTCCGGTGATGATGCTGACGATGCCAATCAGTCGCGTGTCGGTGGCTTTGCGCCAGTAGAGACCGAGCAGGAGTGCGAGTATGTTCGCGCCGAGGATCGCGATGGTGGCACCCGTGAAGTGGAGAGGGAGTGTGCCGTTCTGTTGGGCTTGGAGTGAACCGTGGAAGGTTCCGACGAGGCCGTAGCCGAACGCGATGACAACGCCCATCACGGCGGTGAAGGCGCGAAGGCGTCCCGTGATAGTGCGGGACAGAAGCACTGTGGCGATGCCGAAAAGAATGCCTTGGGCGATGAATCCGGTGTTCATGACGGCGTGCAGCGGTGAGTCAAGCTCCCGCCCCTGGAACACGCCCGTGCTCGCGGATCCGAGATCGCTTATCCAGTTGTAGGCGTAGCTGTAGGTTGGCGACTTCCACGCGGCAGCGCTGATCGCTTCGGCGACGAGGTAAATTACAGAGCCGAGCAGGAAAGCGATCGCGGCGAGCGGGCGAAGCACATTCATGCGGATTCCATCTCTGACTGGGTAAGCGAACAGATCAGATTCCTTGGCTGACCAGGCGTCACGCGAGAAAGCGCGATCTGTGAATGTTCCGTTCGGGATCGACCGCGTCCGCGATCTGTGAAAGCCGGCCTCGATCCTCCGCAGTTAGCGCGTCGGGGACGGATTCGGATCCTTCGGCCCATGACCCCAGGCTTCGGCCGAGGTCGACAGTGCGTGCAGCCTGCCGAACCTTGTCGAATGCGGCCTGGATTCGTTCGCGGCTGGAGGTTGGGACCAGGGCACCGACCGCATGAACGGCATAGGGGCCAAGGACAGAAGTCACGGCTCCTGGCCGGGTTGGTGCGGTGTTGCCGAAACTGCGGATTTCGACCAATGCCAGCGGTGTTTCGGGCTCGGCGGCGACCGAGAGAATGGAGTGAGCAATGGCCGGTGTCTGCTCACCTAGCCACCGCGCATCACCAAGTGCTGGGACTGCGGTAGGCGGGTCCAGGTGGATGGTGCCCAGCTTGGCTGCATCGGCAGCACCCCACGTGTCGACGCCTGGGTGTGACGCCGCGCGGACGGCGTCCAGCAGTGGTAGCGCTCCGGCCTCACCCTCACTTGAGGCGACAGCGAGGTGCACGACAGGAACACCACGAAGGTTTTCGGGAAATGAGGGCGCTGGCGGTGTGTGAAGTATTGAGATGCTGGTTGCGACTGAATCCGCGACAAGCGGCAGTGCACTCTCCCATGCGGCAACGACTTTCTCGAGTTCGCTCGCTGGCCAGAGGAAATACCCGGCATGCAGGTCAGGGACTTCAGCGAGTTCGAACTCGAGTCGGGTGGCGATCCCCACTCCCCCGGCGCCTCTGAACGCCCAAAGGGCGTCCCGGTCAACTTTGTCGGCAGCGTCCTCCGTGGCGAGGCGAACTGTGCCGGCGCCGTCGACATACTCAACCGAGAGCAGCGCGGAACTAGCCGCCCCATGCGGTCGGGTCAGCCAGCCGTAGCCGCCACCGAATGTGTATCCGCAGATTGAGACAGTGGGCGACGTCCCGGCAAGTCCGAGGAGGCCATGCTTCTCGGCAGCCGCATTGATTTCGCCCCACTTCAGTCCTGCTCCGGCCGATGCGGTCCGCCGTTCTGGATCGATGACAAGTTCGGTAAGCGCGGAGGTGTCGCAGATCACGGTGTCGTCACCGATGGTCCCACCGGCACCATGCCCGGTCGACTGCGGAACGATTTCCAGACCCCGCCGGGCAGCCTCGATGACTGCTAAGCCAACCTCGGCCGCAGTGGTGGGGCGAACAACGAACGCGGGCCGCTCCGTTGCGCTCGAGTTATCAGGAGTTGTTGCTGAGAGGTATTCGGGTGAACCTGGTGCAAAAAATTCGATCGTGTTTGACATAGTGAGCCTCCTGAGACGGACTGAGACGTTCGAGTGAAATTTGGTTTTCTTTGCGGTTCTGCTTGCGGCTGCTCTGACGGCGCGGTTATTGAGCGCTCCGATGCGTGGTGCTTCAGCCGCGCAGTTGATCGATCAGGCTGGGGCGGGTCGGTGCCCATCCGAGGGAGCGCGCCTTCGCCCCTCCCGCTTGCTGGTCAAGAAGCAGAGCCCCCGCGTAGAGGTCGCCGAGGCGCGCTCGTGTTTCAGCGTCCGACTCGGGAACAACGCCGGATCCCGCCGCCATGGCTTCACCGATTTCCCGCACCGTCGGGTTCTGCCCGCTCACACCGAGCACGTACCCGTGTCCGATGCCGGACTCGGCCATCATCCGGTACAGGTCTCCGAGGTCGTCGACGTGAACCGTGGTCCAGTGCTGGTTGCCGCTCCCAATGAGGTGCAGCGCTCCGGACTCATCTCGGGGCGAGGCGGCGAGGGTCCCGGGAATACCTTTGATGCCGTCGTAGACCACGCCCGGCTGGACGATCGTCGCGTGCACGCCAGTGTCGAGCACGATGTTCTCAACAGCGGTACGCCATGCGGTGATCGGCGGCGCATTGAACGGCTGGTCCTCGGTGATGTCATCTCCGGACCCGTAAACCCACACACCACCGGTGTGAACGTAAGGCTTTGAGGTGCCAGAGAACGCCGCCACCGCGGCCTCGGCCACAGCGGCGTCTACCCCCCGGCTCGCTTCGTCCCCCGGCGACGCCGTGTGGATCGCCGCGTCAGCCAGTACCAGTTGCTGGGCGACCCAACCGGAATCCGTGATGTCGCCCTCGACGACCGAAGCGCCCGCCCCTCGTAACGCGTTAGACGATCTTGCGCTACGGGAAAGGGCGATAACACTATGGCCGGATTTGAGCAGAGAACGCAAAACCGCTGATCCAACAAAACCTGTGCCGCCAGTCAGGAAAACGTTCATGACCGCACATTCGCTTCGTTGGTCTTTGCGGCAAAATTCTTGTCTGAGTGGATCATCCGGGTTCCCGTCTTTATCTCGTTATGGTTTATTCCGGCGCCGAACAGGGTTGAGTGCCCACCCGTTTGGTTACCTGAGCAGGCTGATGGTGAGGGCCAGAACAGCCAGGCCCTGGAGTGTGGCTCGGAGCACGATGATGCTGTCCCAGGACTTCTGCAGCGCACGGACGTTGGGAAGTGTTTCGTGCTTGTCCGCCGCGGCCGTCAGGACACGGTTAATCGGTGCACTGATGCGCAGGTAAAGCACAAGCCAGACCACCAGCAGCACGAACGCGATACCCGCGAGAACGGCACCCAGGTTGTGGCCGGTAAGCGCGGCAAACACCGTCGCGCCCGCGGATCCCAGAATCCCGATGATGCCCGGGATCGGGAGGCGCTTGTCACCGAAACGGTGAATGTTTCCCGTCACCGCATTCAATGCAGCGTCATCAACGCGCGCGAGCGCGGATCGCAGGATCAGAGCGCAGAACGTGTCCGTGCCATAGATCACTCCAGTGGCAATCACCGCGATGATTGCGAGGATGTGCGCGATCATCAGGCGACCGCCTCACGGCGGCTCACGGACTTCGACGGCACCACCATTTGGGTGTGATTATGGGTGCTGGTCATCGCGGCAAGTGTCGCGGCACGGTGCCTATTTCTTGTGTCCATGTTCGCCTCCTGAATTGATCTGATGTTCTGTTAGCGATGCTAACTCTCGTTCAGGAAAACATCAATAGCACTGCTAGATTTTATAGCGATGCTAGAATAAGGTATGGCAATCGAAGATCGGGTACTGCGTGACCGCGCAACCCGGCGAGCGCTGATCGTCACAACGGCACGTGAATTGGCCGAAACGTCTGGCTGGGATGCCGTAACCACGCGTCGTCTTTCAACCGAAATCGAGTACAGCCAACCGGTGCTCTACAAGCACTTTTCCTCGATGGAAGAGATAGTGGATGCCGTCGCATTGGACGGTTTCAGCGAACTTGCCGAAATTCTTGCTGCGGTCCGCCGTAACTCAACTGGGCCGACCGAAGCGTTGAGGAGTGTCGCCCATTCCTACAACAAGTTCTCCATCGAGAATCCAGCGGTCTACGACGCGATGTTCACGCGTACGTCCCAACTGAAATTTGCCAGCGAAAGCACTGCCGCACCATTGCACGCGGCATTTCGCGAGCTCAACGACGCAGTTGCCGCCGCCCTGGGCAAAGAAGACGTCGCGACCCTCACCGAACTACTCTGGGCAGCCCTGCACGGACTAACGACCCTCGGACACAACGGCCGACTGCGACCCAATCTGGACAACGAGCGGATCGACCTCCTCGTTGACCAATTCCTGGCCGCCCATTCCGGGCAACAACCCTGAGAACGGGCGATGGTTCGAGCAAGCGGCCCATGGTGCCCCTGGAGGGACTCGAGCCCCCAACCGTTTCCTTACCAGGGAGCTGGTCAACCGTCCCGTCCCTGTTTGCGGCCACGCTCGCAAGATTGTGGTTGAGATCTGAGTCGAACGAACGCCGACTGACTCACCTGGATGTTCCTCTCGCCGTCGTGGATCTGCCTGGTTATGCGGAGAGCCTCTGCCGCGGCTATGACGAGCACCCGGACATCGCCCGCCTGGCCGCGTGGCACCGCCTGGAACGCGGGGATTCGCCAATCGTGGCCGCCGCCCTCGACAGCAACCGCGCGAAGATCGCAGCGATCGCCGCCGCGCAATCGGAGGGATACATCCCTCGGACATTCCCACCGGGCGTGCTTCTTGCGCTCGTATTACACATCGCGGCGATGTGGATCGACATGCCCGAGGAGCGTTCGCAGGCGATCAATCCACCCTCTGCATCGGTCCGAGCCTCCGTGGTGCGGCACTCAGTTCTCGCGCTTCTCCGCGAGTAGCTCCACGACTTCGATGAGGTTGCCGTCTGGATCGGCGAAGTAGGCGTAGCGCATTCCCTCGCGGACCGCGTTCGACGGCGGGACAAGGCAGGCGACGCCCGCTTGTGCCGCGGCCTCGCAGGCCAGCTCAAGATCCTCCACCTCGAGCGCCCAGTGGTAGTAGCCAAGAGTCTTGGCAGCGTCCGCTGGGCCCGCAGAGGGAGGACGAGGTACCGAGATCGAGCTCTCGGCGAGTTCGAGACGAGCGCCTGACGGAAGTCGCAGTAGCGCCGTCCGGATCCCGATTGTCGGAAACGATGCGGTCGTCTCTACGACGAAACCGAAGGCGTCTCCGTAGAACGCCACCGTCGCATCGAGATCGCTGACGGAAACCGCGACGTGATCGAACGTCGCGGTCTCGAATGGGTTAGCGCGCGACATAGCCGCCATCGACCGGCAGCGCGACGCCCGTGACGAAGCTGGAGCGGACCGAGCACAGCCACAGCACGGCGTCCGCGATCTCCTCGGGTCGACCTATACGCCCGATGGGGTGCTGGGCGATCCTTGCGGCCATAACCTCGGGAGGACGCCCTTCGGCGACGAGCGGAGTGTCCACAAGGCCAGCAGCAATGGAATTGACGCGTATGCCTTCGGGGCCGTAGTCGAGTGCGGCAGCCTTGGTTATACCGACTTGCCCGTGCTTCGCAGCAACGTATCCGGCGAAGCCGGGCACGCCGACAAGGCCAGCACCCGATGCGATGTTGACGATCGACGCCCCGGACTTCATCCGACGCACCTCGTATTTCATCGCGAGGAAGGTGCCGCGGAGGTCGATCGCGATCATGCGGTCGAACTGCTCGGTCGAGTAGTCGCCGATCGGTCGCAGATCGTCGCCACCCGACACGCCCGCGCTGTTCACACCGAAGTTGAGCTGACCATCCGGGCCAGCTGCAGCTTCGACCGCGACGCGGACCGACTCCTCGTCAGTCACATCGCAGATCACCGCGCGAGCTTTGCCGCCCGCGGCCTCAATGGCGGCAACGGTCTCGTCGAGTGTTGACTGGGTCCGACCAGCGACCGTCACGGTGCTGCCTGCTTCGGCGAGTGCGATCGCGCTCGCCCGCCCGATCCCGGTGCCGCCTCCGGTGATGAAGGCGTAGGTGCCGTCGAGTTCGCCGCTCATGCGTCGACCCGGGTGCGCTCGACCGAGACATCCCAGAGCTTGCGGGCGTTGTCGCCGTCAAGCGCGTAGTCCTTCACGCCGCGACGGATGCCGTCCTGGAATGGCACGGCCTCTTCGCAGTCCTCGAAGTATTTGCTGGTCACGCCGTCGACAAGCGGAGATGCGGCCAGCAAGGTGGACGTGGCTGCGCCTTGCTCGATGGTCTTTTCCGAAACACCAGTTCCGCCCTTCGGGTCGAACGACTGAGGCGGGGTCTCCATGTGTCGGGAGAGGTTGGTGTTCCAGATGCGGCCCGGGTTGAGCGCGTTGACGGCGATGCCGTCCTTCGCCCAGCGCTTGCCGGCCTCGACGGCGAACAAGATGTTGGCGGTCTTCGACTGGGCGTATGCGAGCCACGGGTCGTACGGCTCCTTGGTGAAGTCGAGATCCTCGAACCGCACCGGTCCGTTGACGTGACCGACTGAGCTCAGCACGACCACGCGCGAGTGGCCTGCCGCCGCGAGCGCGTCATGCAAGCCGACGGTCAGGGCGAAATGGCCGAGGTGGTTAGTGGCGAACTGCATCTCCCAGCCTTCAGCGGTGCGAGTCTCGGGGTTGGCCATCACGCCGGCATTGTCGACGAGGATGTCGAGCGGTCCCCGCCAGGAGGCGACGAACGCCTTAACCGAGGCCTGGTCAGCGAGGTCAAGCGATCCGACGTGGACGTTCCGGTTGTTGGTGGACTCGACGATACGGTCGGCAGCCTGCTGGCCAGCCTCGGGGTTGCGCACGGCGATCGTGACATCGGCTCCGGCTGATGCGAGGGCGCGAGCAGTTTCTTCGCCAAGACCAGATGCTGCCCCGGTGACGATGGCGTGCTTGCCGGTGAGATCGATCCCGGCGATGACTTCAGCGGCGGTTGACGTTGCTCCGAACGGCGTGGTTACTCTTTTGGACATTTTCAGCTCCTTCTGAACGCGCTACACTGATATGTGGAGCCGCGTCCGCTTATGCATCTTACTATAAGCGGAGCCGCGTCCGCTTGCAAGGAGAAAATGAACCATGAGCACGTCAACAGGTCGAGCGCTTCGCGCCGACGCGCAGATGAACCAAGACCGACTGCTGGAGTCAGCAGCCGTGGCTTTTGCGCGCGACGGCGCTGACGCCTCGCTGAAGGCAATCGCGCAGGATGCCGGCGTTGGAATCGGTACGTTGTACCGCCGCTTCCCAACTCGCGATGACCTGGTCGAGGCGACATATCGAAACGAAACGGAACGCCTCAGCGAACGAGCGCCCGAGTTCCTTCTGGAGATGCCGCCCCGCGAAGCCATGCGGACGTGGATGGAAGGCTTCGTCGACTACATGCAGACGAAGCATGGAATGTCCGACGCGCTGCCGTCGATCTTGGAGGCTCGGGACGGGCTGCGTATGCATAGTCGAGACCTGCTGCGAGGAGCGATCGCGACACTGCTTGAGGCCTGCGTCGACAACGGCGATTTCCGAGCAGGTGTTCCTGCCGACGATGTGATGATGGCCCTAGGCGGTATTACACTCATCGCCGCCAACGAGAGTCAACGCGAGCTTGCGTCGCGACTCATCGACCTTCTTCTTGCTGGGCTCGAAGCAGCCTAGAAGTCCGGGTTTCGGGCGCTACCAGAACGGCCGGCGGTCATGCTGGCGAGCTGGATGAGAACGAGACATCGAGCGAAGGATGGCCGGGATGTTGGATGCCGTTCTCGCCTGGCGTCGGTCGAACGAAGTGCGACTGGGCCCGGCGTCGAAAGGCTGAGCGCCGGAGTCGTCAGACGACCTCCCCGGGTTGAGAGTCTGCAGCAACCGACGAGACGTCGCCCGGAATGGCGATCGGTAGACCTGTGCCCCTGGAGGTGCCCCTGGAGGTGCCCCT
>Ga0302198_10004767_pt1 | contig 12867 bp, 11 predicted proteins | sample II_Bog_N2_2_FD_193521 | JGI IMG/M metagenome (GOLD analysis project Ga0302198, IMG submission 193521) | Peat permafrost microbial communities from Stordalen Mire near Abisko, Sweden - II_Bog_N2_2 | ecosystem: Environmental > Terrestrial > Soil > Wetlands > Peat | place: Sweden: Abisko... | reverse complement strand
CCTGAACCTCCGGAAAGGCCGTCCACGCCTTCGTCACCACGTCTGCAGCGGTCCGGAGTTCGCGCTGGCGTCTGACCATGAGACGGTTTTGTTCCTCGATCTTGGCGCGCCGCATGAAGCTACCCCAATGACTTCATGAAATTGCACCCGCGACCGAAACGCACTTTGAGCGTGAGAACGTAGGTGACCTGTTCCGCCTCGCCGCGCATGTTCGCCATCCGCCCTTGCCCGTCACTCAATCCCACCCCGCAGATTGTCCGCGAGCGCTGAAAGCGCATCGGCCAGTTGCTTCGCGATTTTCGGTGATGGCAGCGGTATTTTGAGGTTTTGCGCGCCGGTGGCCAGATCGCGCTCGATCCACGGATGCGTCGCAGCGTTGGGTCCACTGGCAGCCGCCAGTGCACCGATCAACTGCGCACCCACGTGCACCAAGGCTTGCCACGGATCGGGAGCTGCATCGCGCGGTGGTGCTCCAGCCCCATCGGTCCGCGCGATCGCCATCTCGCCAGCGCCAATGTTCGCGTCCGCATGTACATCTTCCATGGATCCGGCGTCATCAGAAGTGATGATATTCCTCACTTCCTCAGCCGGCGTCACGGCCTCGCCCTCGCCCATATTTCCGGTGACGTTTTCCACGTCCTTCATGAAGCGGTTGAGACGCGAACCGCCGAGCGAAATCTCGCCGCTGCCGCCGTCGAGAATTCCTGCCGATAAGGAGCGTTTGAACGCCAACGTCGAAAGCATGCCCTCCTCGATGGTGCCCTTTGCCACGAAGTTTATGACGCGAACCGGCCGCACCTGACCCATACGATGAATGCGCGCGATACGCTGTTCGAGAACCGCCGGGTTCCACGGCAAGTCCATGTTCACCACGGTCGAGGCATGCTGCAGATTGAGGCCGGTGCTGCCGGCATCGGTCGACAGGAACACGCGGCAGGCGGGATCATCGCGAAACCGCTCGATCAACGCCGGCCGTTTGTCCGACGGCACGCCACCGTGGAAGGAGACGTAGCCGATCCCGCGGGCTTCGAGACGGCGGATAACGATGTCGTGGGTCCGTGTCCACTGCGAAAACACCACCGCCTTGGCTTCGAGCTCGGCGAACAATTCGTCGAAGAGTGCCGCCAATTCGTCAGCCTTGACGCCATGGTCGGTTTCCCGGTCCAGCAAATAGGTGCTGTTGCACGACATGCGCATGTTCTGCAGGGCGATCATCAGCCGCCGCTGATCCTTGTCCGACAGAAACCTGGTCCTGCGCCAACGCCGAACGATTTTCGCCACCTCGTCGGCGTTTTCCTGGTGATAGAGCATTTGCATCTCGGTCATCGGCACCAGCAGGTTCTGGTCGGTCCGGCTTGGCAGTTGCCGCAGCACCTCGGATTTGCGCCGGCGGATCATGACCGGCGCCAACGTTTGGCCGATCTTCTCCAGCCCGGTATAGCCGGTGACGCGCCCGGTTTCGTCCTTGACCTGATGCTCGTGCAACAGCTTCCAGGTTGGCCCCAGCCGGTGCTGATCGACAAACTGGACGATGGAAATCAGTTCTTCTAGCTTGTTTTCCAGGGGCGTCCCGGTCAGCACGATCGCATAGGAGCTATCGATGCGTTTCAAGGCGCGTGCTGCGATGGTGTTCCAGTTTTTCACCCGTTGCGCTTCATCGACGATCACCAGTTCGGGCGCCCAGGCGGCGATCAGGTCGAGATCGGGCTTGAGTTTCTCGTAGTTTGTGATCTTGCAGAAGTCGTCTAACGCATAGTCCTTCTGCCGCTGCGCCCGGCCGCCGTTGATGACGCGCGCCGCATTTTCACCATGTCGCCCCGAGAAACGCCCAATCTCGCTTTGCCACTGGTATTTGAGCGAGGTCGGGCAGATCACCAGCACTTTCGAGACGCCAAAATTCCGTGCCAGTATTTCTGTGGCGGCGATTGCCTGTATGGTCTTGCCTAGCCCCATATCGTCGCCGATCAGTGCCCGACCGACCCGCACCGCGAATAGCGCCCCCTCGGCCTGATAGGGATGGAGAGGCGCCTTCAGAAGCGCTAGCAGCTTGGGATCGGCAGCGCCGCGTGGGAACAACTGCTCGAGCTTTGCGGCCCGCCGGTCCGCATCCCGCCGTCCCGCGAAAAAATCGAGAGCGTCTTCGTAGGCCCGTAACTCATGACCGGACTTGGACGCCATGGTCATAAAATGCTCGAGTTCGCCAAGGCGATTGTCCGGCAGCATTCCGTCGTGCCCGGCGTCGAACAGGCCGGCAGCGGCCTCGCGCACCGCCGGTGGGCAATCCGTCCCGGCACGAAAATGCACGCGGCGCTTGCCTTCATTGCGCAAATACAGCTCGGAAAATGCCGGCTGATAGCCGCGCGCGAACGCGGTCTTCGCGCCGCGCTTTTTCTCCAACCGGGCGAGCGTGAATTCGATGTGCTTGCAGGTACCTAACTCGCTGGTGGCATAATCCGGGCAGGAACAGAAATTTCCGCCTGGTCCACTGCCTCGAATCGCCACGCGATAGCTTGAATTCGAATCGGGATTGCTGACGCGAAACTCGGAGAAAAACGGTTCGCTGCCCAGATTCTCAATCCCGAAGGCCTGCTCGCGCCCGAACTGGCGGCGCAAACCGCGCTGCCAGTCCACCGGTGAAAGATTGGCGGGCGAGTGAGTGCGGGACAGCTTCGGTTCCTTGTTCGGCTTGGTCGCGGAATTCAGGTTTCGGCGCGTGGATTTCATCGAGGCAGGCTCCGTCTGGCTTGTGCGGCCGAGCACAAACCACTCCCGCTCCATCGTCGCGTCAAGTCATAAACCAGACGATCAACAGCCCAGATGTTTGGGATTTTCATGCAGCCGAACACGTGCAAATTCGATCCCGCGGCGCCGATAGCGCCCGAGTTGTGCCTGGACCTTGTCCCTCCAAGGACAGAGGGCGCAGGGAAAGCCGAGTGTCCGATGCACCCGCGGCCCCATGTGCAAAGGTAGAAAGCACATGGGTATTGGACGGATCCTCCGCTCACCGACCGGTGGTGGTATCCACTCTGCGAGAAGATGGTTGAGCTCGATGTGCCCGCCATGGTCCACGTCAGTTCGTGTTGCAACCCCAATTTCCACGCCACGGGCTCTCACTATATCAACGGCGATACCACGCCTTCATGCGATTCCTGACATCGAAGCTCTTCAAGGATTTCCCGGGCCTCATGTTCATTATCCCGCACGGCGGCGGCGCGGTGCCCTATCATTGGGGGCGCTATCGTGGCATCGCTCAGGATATGAAGCTTCCGCCACTCGCGGAACATCTGCTCGGAATCGTCTTCTTCGACACCTGTGTCTATCATCAGCCGGGTATCGAACTACTCACCAAGGTGATTCCGATCGATAACATCCTGTTCGCGTCGGAGATGGTGGGAGCAGTGCGCGGCATCGACCCGGAAACCAATCACCATTACGACGACACACGGCGTTACGTCGATCAGGTGGCGGCCCTCAGTGCAGAGAATCGTGCGAAGATTTTCGAGGGTAATGCCCGCACGGTCGCCTCGACGCCTATCTTGATCGCCGAAGTGCAACCGCCTGGACCCTTCCACAAGTCCAATAGTTCTGACGTCCGAACCAACGCCACCGATCTGCACGCCAGACTACACTATGGCTCTCTGGCCGGGTGAACGCTCTTTACGGTCGGCGCCGATCGCGCTTCAGTTCACTGGCGGCGATCGAGACGGAGCGGAAGAACCGAGCGAAGACCATGAGCGCTGCCATCTCAGCTGGCAATAAATCCACCAAACCTACGCTATAGCCGCCCGTGGTATCCCCTTACTCCCACTCGATCGTCCCCGGCGGCTTCGACGTCACGTCGTAGACCACGCGGTTGACGCCCTTGACCTCGTTGATGATGCGGGTGGCGGTCTCGCCCAAGAATTTCATGTCGAACGCATAAAAGTCCGCGGTCATGCCGTCGGTCGAGGTGACCGCGCGCAGGCCGACGACGTATTCGTAGGTGCGGCCGTCGCCCATCACGCCGACGGTCTTCACCGGCAGCAGCACCGCAAAGGCCTGCCAGATATGGTCGTAGAGGCCGGCCTTGCGAATCTGGTCGATGTAGACGGCATCGGCATTGCGCAGGATGTCGAGCTTTTCGCTGGTGATGTCGCCGGGGCAGCGGATGGCGAGGCCCGGGCCGGGGAACGGATGGCGGCCCACAAAAATTTCCGGCAGGCCGAGTTCGCGGCCCAAGACGCGGACCTCGTCCTTGAACAGCTCGCGCAAGGGCTCGACCAGCTTCATCTTCATGCGGTCCGGCAGGCCGCCGACATTGTGGTGCGACTTGATCGTCACCGACGGGCCGCCGGTGAAGGAGACGCTCTCGATCACGTCGGGATAGAGCGTGCCTTGCGCCAGGAAATCGGCGCCGCCGATCTTCTTGGCTTCCGTGTCGAACACGTCGATGAACAGGCGGCCGATGGTCTTGCGCTTTAGTTCGGGGTCGCTGACCCCGGCGAGTTCGCCGAGGAAAAGCTTTGAGGCATCAACGTGAACCAGCGGGATGTTGTAGTGATGCCGGAACAGGTCGACGACGGTCTCGGCCTCGTTGAGCCGCAGCAGGCCGTGATCGACGAACACGCAGGTGAGCTGGTCGCCGATCGCCTCGTGGATCAGCACGGCGGCGACAGCTGAATCGACGCCGCCGGACAGGCCGCAGATCACCTTGCCCTGGCCCACCTGGGCGCGGATCTTCTCGATCGCCTCTTCGCGGAAGGCGCGCATGGTCCAGTCGCCGGTGAGGCCTGCGACCTTGCGGACGAAGTTGCGGATCAGTTTTGCCCCGTCGGGCGTATGGACGACCTCGGGGTGGAACATCAGGCCGTAATACCGGCGCTTCTCGTCCTGGATCACCGCGAACGGCGCGTTCGGCGAGACCCCGGCCACCGCAAAACCCGGCGGCATCTGCGTGATGCGGTCGCCATGGCTCATCCAGACCGGATGCTTTTCGCCGATGCCCCAGGTGGAATCGAACAGCCGGCTTTCCGCCTTGACCTCGACATCGGCGCGGCCGAATTCGCGGTGATGGCCGCCCTCGACGGTGCCGCCGAGCTGGGCCGCCATAGTCATCTGGCCATAGCAGATGCCGAGCACGGGAACGCCGGAATCGAAGATCGCCTGCGGAGCCCGCGGCGAGCCCGCCTCGTGCACGGATTCCGGGCCGCCGGACAGAATCACCGCCTTCGGCTTCATCGCCAGGAACGCCGCTTCCGCCTTCTGGAACGGCACGATTTCGGAGTAGACGCCCTCCTCGCGCACCCGGCGCGCGATCAGTTGCGTCACCTGGCTGCCAAAATCGACGATCAGAATCTTGTCATGCGCCGAGGCCACCGAAGGCGCCGACTGCTGGGCTGGCTGTGCTGCTGTCATGGAGAGGAAGTACGCGACGGGCGGCGACCTCGCAACCGCGGCAAACGACTGACCCACATTCTTCTGCAGGCATGGACAGGATCCAATTAGGACAGTATTATTGACCTAGTTTGCGATCCGGGGATGCAAGGGTATTCCGCATGAAGATTCCAGCCACGCCTTTCACCGTCACCGACTGGAGCCGGGTCGCCGCGACGACGCATCCGGGCGAAACCGGGCAAGCGCTCTGGCGCACCCTGAACATCGGCGATCTCAGGATCCGGATGGTCGAGTATACGCCGGGCTACCTCGCCGATCACTGGTGCGATCGCGGCCATGTGCTCTATGTCGTCGCGGGCGAGCTCGACACCGAATTGCGCGACGGCCGCACCTTCAGGCTGACGCCGGGCATGAGCTACCAGGTCTCCGACCTCGGCGACGCCGCGCACCGCTCGTCGACGGCGACCGGGGCGAAGATCGTTATCGTGGATTGAGGGCGACCCTCGACACCGTTATGGCCGAGCGTTTTTCGGATACCCGTCATTGCGAGCGCAGCGAAGCAATCCAGCTTTCTTTCTGCTGGGACATGGATTGCTTCGCTGCGCTCGCAATGACGCTTTGGCTCAGGATGCCGACCTCCTCAGCACCGCCACAAAGAACCCGTCGGTCCCGGTGCGGCGCGGCGTCATCAGCAGGCCTTCGGCGGATTGCAGCGTGGCGGCGGCGAATTCTTCCGCCTTGTCCCACAGCACGCTCACGGTCTGCACCGGCGGCACCACCGAAAATTCCGGATGGCGGGCGACGAAGGCGCGGATCTGCGCGCCGTTTTCCGGCGGCAGCACCGAGCAGGTGATGTAGGCGATCCGGCCGCCCGGCTTGGCCAAAGCGGCGGCGCGGTCGAGCACGGTGGCCTGGTCCTTCAGCCGCACCTCCAGCGCGCCCGGGCGCATCCGCCATTTGGCGTCGGGGTTGCGCCGCCAGGTACCGGTTCCCGTGCAGGGCGCGTCGATCAGCACGAGGTCGGCGGAGGCATGGATGTCGTTCAGCGTATCATCCGGGCCCTTCGGGGTGCGGACGTCGCAATTATGCACCCCGGCGCGCGACAGCCGCTCGTAGATCGGCGCCAGCTGGCGCTTGTCGTGATCGGTCGCGATCAGCCAGCCCTTGCCCTGCATCATCGCCGCCAGCGCCAGGGTCTTGCCGCCGGCGCCGGCGCAGAGATCGATCACCTGCTCGCCAGGTTTTGCCGCCGATAACAAGGCCGCCAGCTGCGAACCCTCATCCTGCACTTCAACCGCGCCCTTGATGAAATCCTCCTCGGCATGGATTCCGATATTGCGGGCGTCGGCGCCGAGCTCGATCCGCAGGCCGACCGGCGACCACGGCGTCGGCTGAACCCCGAGATGGGCCAGCGAGGTCAGCATCTTCTCGCGCTTGGCCTTCAGCGTATTGACGCGCAGGTCGAGCGGGGCGCGGCTGGCCATCGCGGTGGCCTCGGCGACGCGGTCGTCGCCGAACACGTCGGTGAGGTGCCCGTCGAGCCATTCCGGATAGTCACCGGCGATGTGCGCCGGCGCAGCTTCGAGGGAGCGCACTGTCAGCGCCGAGCGCTCGGCCTCGCTGAGGGGTTCCGGCGCGAACCGGGCGCCGTCGCACAAGGCGGCGATGGCGTCGGCGTCCATGCCGCGCTCGAGCTTCAGCATGCCGAGCAGGCGGGCGCGCGGCGTATCGGCGTCCATCAGCCAGGCCGAGGACGCGCGCCGGCGCAGCACGTCCCAGATCAGGCCGGAGATCGCGGCGCGGTCGCCGGAGCCGGCAAAGCGATGCGCGGTGCCCCATTCCTTCAGCGCCTTGGCCGCCGGGACGCGCTCGGTGTCGATGGTTTGGATCAGTTCGATGGCGGCGGAAAGCCGCGCTGCGGGGGTCATTTAGGGCCTTCGGTTCGAGTGGCGCTTAAAGCGCGTCAGATCAGCAGCAGGATCTTCAGGGCGAAATAGATCCACATCGCCAGCAGCACCAGCACGCCGGCGAACCACGCCAGCCCGCGCTGCCGGATATTGTTGGAGGTGACGAATATCCCGGCATGGACGAAGCGCGTCACCACGAACACCCAGGACATCAGCACGATGAAGAAATCGGCGTGGCGCAGCGGCAGCGCCAGCGCGATCAGAATGTAGAACAGCAGCGGAACTTCGAACTGGTTGCTGAAGCAGTTGCTGATCTGGGTGACGCGGGTGGGCCAGTTCGGCTGGCCCGAGGCGATATCCCTGGGGCCGACTTCCCCGCTGCCCCGCGCGCGGGTGCGCGCCGAGGCCATCCCCAGCAGCAGCGCGAAAACGAGCCCGACCAGGACAAAGACAGGCAGCAAAACCATTTGAACCGACATCGAAAAATCCTCCCCTGGGGCGCGCTGAGCGCGGGTCCCCCGCTATAGCGGCAGCATGGCCGACTTACAATAAATCCACCGCCGAAGCGTTGAACCAGCATCGCCGTTGCCGTGACCAACCCACGATAGTTCCAGTTATTTCAGTCCCGAACCGGTATTGGCGCATCACGCGAGACAGTTGCGATGAACCTGACCTCCCCCCTCCTGCTCGGCGCGGCCCATATGGCCGAGTTGCCCGGCGAATCCGTGGCTTCCTTTCTCAAGATGATCGGCGACTTTACCGGGCTTTTCGCCGGTGACGGCGCGGATGGCGGGCTCGGCATGGTGATGTCGGGGCTTGCGGGGGTCGCCACGGCGCTGGCGGTGGCGATCGTGCTGAGCGTCTATTTCCGCATCCGCTACCGCAGCCCGCGCGACGTGCTCCGGCACGGCCTCGCCGCCGCCCTGGTGCTCGCGCTGGTGGCCTTCGTGGCCTACGACATGCGGCATGCCGCGCTGGCCTATCTCGGCATCAATCCGACCAGCCCCGCGGTCGAATTCGAAATCCGGCTACCGCGGGCGGCGCTGTCGGCGATCGCCGACACCCAGGTCGAACTGCATACCGACCGCAACCAGATTCTGGCCCAGGTGCAAGGCGCGCTGTCGCCGGAAGGCAATGGCCGCGGCGTGCTCAGGGGTTCGGTTCCGCTGGACTACCGGACCCGCGACCGGGTCGTGATCCTCAATCTGCCGGGACAGGCCACCTGCGAATTCAAACTGCGGCTGGCGGCGGAGCCGTCGCGCTCGCTCCAGTTCAGCCCCTGGCACCTCGCCGACCGGGTCGCCTCGCCGACCACGGGCGAGGAAACCCGCAGCCAGCAGAACGACGCATTCGCCATCCGCTACCGCGTGCTCTAAAGCGTCGCGAGGGCTGACGCCGATCCGCCGATCGATCGGCGGCGGCTATAGTTGCGCGGCGTCCTTCAGATCCTGCTTGATGACGGCCAAGAGCGATTGCAGTCGATCGGGATCGGTGGCCTGTGCTGTCGGCACCTGCGCCGCCGGCACGTGCATTGTCGGCAAGGGCGCGGATAGCGGTTCCGGCCGCGGCTCGGCATGGACAAAATCGCCATGCAGCACGTCATCGTGGCGGCCCATCAGCCAGAGCGCCGCCCAATAGCCTGCCGCCAAAACGATCACGCATAAAATACTGATCTCAAACATCTGTCACACCTTGAAAATACTCTATTGATCCAACCCCGCCCTGGCCCGGTCAAGCACGGGGGACAGGCCGGCGGGCTGATTTCAAAGCGGTTGTGACGTTTGGGTCACGCTCCCTGCGTCCGCCCGGAAGGAAGGTTCGATGTCCGAATTCCGCCTGACCCAGATTTCCGACACCCACCTCGCCCGAAGGCTGCCGGCCTTGACCGGTAATTTTCACCGGGTGAGCGAATACATCGACGCACATCGCCCCGATCTCGTCGTCAACACCGGCGACCTTGCTTTCGACGCTCCGACCAGCCCCGACGACCTCGAATTTGCCCGGGCGCTGCACGCGGAGTTGCCGGTGCCTTGCCGCTATCTGCCCGGCAATCACGACATCGGCGACAACCCGACCGCTGTCGGCCCCACCCCGTCCCATCCCGCCAGCGAGCGCGGCCGGCAGGCCTTCCGCGCTGCCTTCGGCGAGGACCGCTGGTGTTTCGAGGCCGCCGGCTGGCGTTTTGTCGGCCTCAATTCGCTGATCATGAACACGGGGCTTGCGAGCGAGGCCGAGCAGTTCGACTGGCTCGCAGCGCAGCTCGCGGGCGCGGCCGGCCGTCCAGTGGTGCTGTTCCTGCATAAGCCGCTGTTTCTGGAAACACCCGGCGATCCCGAACTGGCGGCGTCCGCGATCCGCTACGTGCCGATGCCGCAGCGCAGCCGCCTGATCGAAATGCTGGATACCGTCGACCTGCGGCTGGTCGCCAGCGGCCATGTGCACCAGATCAGAGATTTCACCCACCGCCGCGCGCGGCACGTCTGGGCGCCTTCGACGGCTTTTGTCATCTCCGACAAGCGGCAGGAGGTGATCGGCATCAAGGAGGTCGGGCTGGTGGAATACCGTTTCCGACCCGACAGCTTCGAGGTGCGCTACGTCAGGGCGCCGGGCCAGATCGACGTCGATCTGGATTCCCTCCTCGCCGCGGAAACCTAGCGCGCCGAAGCCGCGACGGCGGGGCCTACTCCGCCGGCTGCAGCGCCAGACCGGGCTTCCACGAAAACGCCCAGGCCAGCACGTAGAAGCCGAGCGCCAGCAGATAGAGGAAGGCAAATCCGAAATACATCGAATTGTATTCCATCACGCCGCCGAACAACGCGCCCATCAGGTTGTAGGCAAACGCCGTGGAGATGTTGATCCTGTTCTCGCCGATCAGGCTGGAGAAGATGATGCCGGCGAAGAACAGCGGGATCGTCAGCACCACGCAGCTCAGCGCCAGTTGCACCAGCGGCGAGCCGAACTCCCACTGACCGTGGCTGGTGGCCAGCACATAGCCGACCAGCAGGCTGGCGAACAATCCGACATAGGCCGGTCCCGCCAGATTTCGTCCCGTCCGCGTCACGATCAGGTTGGCCAGGAATGCCATCACCAGCACCAGCATGATGGCGGCGGCGATCACGAACCAGGTACCGCCCAGATGCAGGCCGAGCTCGGTGATGGCCTTGGTCTCCACCAGCATGAAGCCGGAGCCGAGGAAGAAGAACGGCACGTAGCTGCGGTCGATCGGATCGGTGAAGCCGATGGTCTTGCGCACGAAATAATAGCTGAGCAACAGCACCATCCCGAGCGCGATCATGTAGGTGACGGGAAAGCTGCGCTCGACCATGTAGAAGAACGGCCAGTCGTCGGTCGGAACCGAGGCCTCCGGATAGGGTTGCGAGAAATAGTCGGAGACGTCGGTAAATCCCATCGAGGCGAACGCGTTGGCGTCCGGCATCGTCACCGCCCCGCCCTTTTTGGCGATGAAGGCGGTGGTGCGGATGTAGTCATAACGCACGCGCACGGCCAGCGGCTTGGCGGCGCCGGGCAGTTCGCTGAGAATCTTCGACAGCTTGAAGCCGAGTGCGTCGTTGACCAGCGTGAACGAGATCGACATCACGCCGCCGGGCTTGAGCAGGCGGTAGGCCTCGGCGATGCCCTCGCGGGTATAGACATAGGAATCCACGCGCAGGTTGGAGGCGTGGCTGAGCGCGGTGTGCGAATCCAGCACGCCGTAGACGATCAGGTCGTATTGCTGGTTGGCGGTGCGGAAGAAGTTGCGGGCGTCGTTGATCTCGAGATTGACGCGCGGATCGTCATAGGGCCGCTCGGGGTGATATTTCTTGCCGAGGAAGGCGATGGCGGGATCGATTTCGATGGCGTCGACATGGGCCGCCCCCATCCGCAGCGCGGTCGCGACATCGTTGCCGCTGCCGGCGCCGACGATCGCCACCCGCTCCGGCGCTTTCTTGAAGTTGTACGGGAATTCGTAATAGGCGCGCACGAAGCGATCGGCGTCGTCTTCCACGCCGCGCCGGTTGTCGGCGAAATTATAGACCTTCTGGTAGTAGCTGCCGCCCGACAGGATCTGCATCAGGCCATCGGCCTTGGCGGTGCGCTCCAGCAACTGGTACGGCGAATAGATCCGCTGCGTCTCCGGCTGCACCGGCCAGGCCAGGATCGCCAGCAGCACGCAGAAGCTCGCGATGCCGACCCCGAGGAATTGGTCGCGCGACAGCACGAACAGCAAGAGGATGCCGCCGGTCGCCGCGAACCAGATCACCGGCGGCGTCCAGTACAGGCTCATCGCGAACAGCGCGATCACCCCCAGAATGCTGCCGCCGAGATTGAGGCTGTAGGCGTTGAGCGAACTCGAGGAGTGCAGCAGCTTGCCGCAGAGCTGGCCCACCGGATAGCAGATGCAGGCGCAGATGATGAAGCTGGCGCCGAGCAGGAAGTAGACCGGCATGTCGAAGGTCGAGAGCCAGCCGATCGAGAACATCAGATAGGCCGAGCCGGTATCGTAGCGCAGCAGCGTGATGACGCCGACGAACAGCGCCAGCATCGGCAACACCAGCGCCGGCGCGCAAGGCTGCTTTTCCGCGACCGCATAGCCCGCGCCAAGACCGAGGAAGCAGGCCAGCATGGTGAAATTCTTGTAGAAGGAATAGACCGGAAAAACCGAGGCCAGCCAGCGGATCATCACCAGCTCCAGCAGCAGGCTCAGCATCGTCACCAGAACGATCAGCCTGATCTTGGTCTTGGTGCTCAAATTGGCGTAGTCGAGCTCGAAGCTTGCGCCCATGAGGCGGACCTGGCTCTCCAGCGGCTCGTCGTACCAGCCCCAGCGAAACAGCACGCCGACCGCGATCAGTCCGAGCGCGATCCGCAGCAGTCCGCTCGCCAGTTCCGCGGCATTGACGGTCTCCAGCTGGAACAGGCCGTAAACCGCGATCGATGCGTAGACCGCGAGCAGGCCGCTCAGCGACAGGCAGAAGATCCGAACGAGGCTGCGATTGGGATTGTGGGCAGAGTTCATGATGAGCTGGTCCGGGAGCGTTGGTGAAACGGAGCGCTCACGCATCAGCCGACGTGAAGTCCACGAAATGACTCGTGACCGGTAATTCACGGCGCGTCAGGCGTGCGCCGCAAGGTTAGGTTCGGCTGCTTAAGGGATCATTACCAGAGCGGCCGTCCGCCATTCGGCGTTTACGCCGGATTAACGGCCGCGGAACCGGGACCGGGCGCCGCCGTCCGGCGGCCTGCCCCCGTCGAAAGACCGGCCGAAATGCCGGCGTCCGCCCCGGATCGGGCGCGGGAATCGGCGGCTCAGGCCTTGTCCGGCCCGACCCGCACCAGCTGCTTGCCGAAATTGGCACCCTTCAGGAGCCCCATGAACGCCGACGGTGCGCTGTCGAGGCCTTCGGTGACGAATTCCTTGTGCTTGACCTTGCCCTCGCGCACCCAGCCCGACATGTCGCGGAGGAAATCGGCGTGCCGCGCGGCGAAATCGCTGACGATGAAGCCGCGGATGTTCAGGCGCTTGGTCAGGACCGCGCGCATCATCTTGCCGGCCCATGTCGGCGATGTCTCGCCAAAATTGTTGTAC
>Ga0302198_10004757_pt1 | contig 12886 bp, 10 predicted proteins | sample II_Bog_N2_2_FD_193521 | JGI IMG/M metagenome (GOLD analysis project Ga0302198, IMG submission 193521) | Peat permafrost microbial communities from Stordalen Mire near Abisko, Sweden - II_Bog_N2_2 | ecosystem: Environmental > Terrestrial > Soil > Wetlands > Peat | place: Sweden: Abisko... | reverse complement strand
TGAATCAACGTCCGAAGAGCCCAGTGCGGGAAATCTGCACGCTGGGTTCTGTGGGAGCCGGGGGGGGGCAACTGCCTCCGGCCACCCAGTGGGCGACCAGCGATGATCGTCCCTACCGCGACCGGGACGTTCCCCGCTCTCAACCCAAAAAGCCGCAAGGGTTCAAAAACAAGTTCGTCTAGCCGTTCGGGTAATTTGGGGACATGATTCACGCCAATCTTAGCTGGTCATAGGTTGGGATTTCGGTTGTCGGCCTGCGGCCCGAAGCGCGAAGTGCGATCTTGCTGGGTGCCACTGGTCTGGATTCTCAGACTTGGGAGACCGCGAGCCGCTGCCGGGAGGTCGTTTTGGGCGAGTGGTCAGGCAGCCGAGCCGACCAGAAAAGTTCTAAAATCGTCCTCCAGGGCCGACCAATAAAATCAATGACTTACAGATTCTATCGTGTTGAAATCGGTGGATTCGCGAGGCTTTGACTCCTACGGTTTTGCCTACAGTGCTACAAATACTACCCTTCACTCCCTTCAGAAGTCGTTGACTTCATTAGCTCAGAACTTCATGGTCCCATGGCCGATCCCCTGGATTTGCACCATGGGGTCGGCCTCATGAGGTGACGGATGCACTGGGGCCTTCTCCAACTGACGGGGGACGCATGCGCTTGCCAGAGCCATCGACTGGTTAAGGAAGCCGGAGGCGATCCGCTGCGACAATAGCCAGGAAATCTGCAGTCGCCCCTTCTTATCTTGGACCATTGAATGGAGGATCGATGTAGTTCACATCCGCCCGGACAAACCTACGAAGAACGCTAACTCAGAAATCTTCCTTGACAGGGTGTGCGACCAGCACCTGAACACAAGCTGGTTTTGGAACCTGTTCGACGTGCGGGACAAGGTCGCAGTCTGGCAAAATACTCATAACTCAACCCGGCCTCAGTCGGCGCTGGCATACAGAACGCCGGACGAATTTGCACAGCAGTGGAAGACTGATTCGTTTTCGACAACAAAGGATAGCTACGTCAAACCTGCTCATGTCCGATCTTGTTCTCATACGCGGCTTCTCGTCCTTTTTGCTTCCTCGGGATGGCAAAGGTTGCCACTGCGAAGGGCAATTACGAAATTCAGGACAATGGTGCGGGCACGGTTCCACTCAAGAATCTTATTGTTCACGCACGGCCACCTTTTTCGGATTTTCTTCTGTCCCGTTAACGCGCGCCGGTTCCGTGCGTGGGCTTCAGGAACACGTTGCTGGTGTTCGAGCCGTGAATACTCGAATGACAGCTGACACACGATTGGCTCTGTGCCGACTGAATGTGCTCCGGCACGGCATGCACGCCTGCCCCTGGGTTCGGTTGAGGGAAGTGGCACAGCAGGCAGATCTTGTTTACATCTGCTTGAATCAGCAGCTTGTGATTGGGTCCCCCATGGTGGAGGTGGCAAGCGCTGCATCCTTCGGCCGTGACCGCAGCGTGCTGATAAACGAAGGGTCCGGCCGTCGCCATGTGGCATTTGGTGCACACTACGAACTGCCACGTGGAAGAGTGCTTCGCATTCTCTCCTAAGGTGCCGTGCGCATCGTGACAGTCGGTGCACTCGATCAATCCCTCTTCAACCTTGTGGCGAGAGGGCATGGAGAACTGTGGCTTGACGTCGTTGTGACACTTAAGGCAAAGCTCGGGCTGCTTCAATTTGAGCAGATGCTTCGGTGCGCCAGGCGCATGGATGGTGTGGCAGCCGATGCAGCTCACATTGCCCCGACCATGGGCTGAGCGCTCGAAACTTGTGTGCTTGCTGCCATGACATGCATCGCATTTCTGATTCAGATCCTTGGCCGAAGCCGTGGCCGGGTCGAAGATCAATGCGGCGTTGCCGCCCTTTGCGTGTGCCTTGCCTGCGCCGTGACAGTTCTCGCAGGTCACGCCTTTGCCGCCGTCGACAAGCGCCGGCCTGCTGTGCGGATTGTTGGCAAAACTCTTTACGACCTCTTTGTGACAGGTTGCGCAGACGGCGGGGTCTGTAAAGTCGCTCGAATCCGCTTGCACCGCTTGGTGGCCGTCGGGATCGGCCTGGCTTGGCTGAGCCACGATTGGTGTTGTGCAAAGCATCGCCGCACCCAGCATAAGCACTAGATATACCCGCGGGCAGAGCCGCGGCGCTTTCATCGGTAGATGGGTGGTTGATTGCCCGCTTGTGCTGCCCTTTGGGACGGGAGTTTCATACAAGACTTTCATTTCAAGTGCGGACCCTCGTCCCCAATAGATGGAGCCTGTGCAACCTGTGGTTGAGCGGGCGGCTGCATCGTAAACGGTTCCGGACTTATCTCGCCGCGATGGCAGGTGCCGCAAGTGACAGGCAAGCCAGAGCCGTCGACCTTGGCGACGTAGTCGGCATTGATCTTGTCGGTCATGGTGTACATGATGCGCGCGACCGCCTTCATCGGCTTGGAATCATCCGCAAAGTTGAGACGCGGACGCCCGTCCTGGTTAACGGCATCAATAACTTCACTGTGGCAGGAGTCACAACGAACACCGAGAGAATGTGCCCATTGCTCCATGATGTCGTGAACCTGTTGACCCGAAAGGTTCCTGGGCAGCACTCGCAGGTTGGTGGGCACGGGAAAGGTGGTGCGCGAAGGTGGTGACGGCCTTTCCGCACTACTCTGCGGGCCTTGTGGAGCTTGAGCCCGCATACCTGCGAGTAAGAAACCCGTTGCCAACAATGCGACCGCAACGGCTGATCGAGATGTCGATGATGGCAGCAAGGAGCTAGCCTCCGCAAAAAACGGCGTTTGCCGGTACTTATCCTTCCGGAATTCTAGTAACTTTCGATTAGCCGATCATCCGGGAGCAACGATTCACAGTTAGAAGTTCAGATTTACTTGCGCTCGTAAACCGTCCCCGGCGGCTGATAGGGAGGGTCTGACACCGCGCGTGTGTAAGCAATGAGAGCTTTTACATCCGAGGCACTCAGCGTATTCCCGTATGGCGGCATGAGCGCCGAGCGATTCAGAGCCGGGCCTCCGTGGAGGATGATTGAAGTCAGGTCGGCATCGCTCATCTTGTTCAGCGTGTTGCCTTCGGAGAATGGATGCGGCTTGACTTCAAGGTTGTCGTAATTCGAGACGCGCTGAGGTGACGACTCAGGATCGTGACAACGGCTGCAATACTTGTCGGCGAGAATGAAGCCGACACGCTGCTGGTAGTCCAGCGCAGTCTCGACAATGTCGAGAGACTCGGGCTTGAATTTGCCGGGAGTTACGGCGTTGAGCTGGTATCGTCCTGCAATGGTGCCCATGGTCACCGTTGTGGTTGCCTGGCCGCTGGAATCAGTAAGGACCGCGGCCGGATCAAAGCTGACGCCTGCGAGACCGTGAAACTCGACCAGGGCTCCTGGCACCGCAGATCCCTGATCGTCGTTGACCTGCACAACCAGCGGATCCTTGAGGGCGGTGCCGGTGGAGCCCACCTGGTGCCCGCCGCTGGATTCAACAAGGGCGGTTCCCTGCGCGGTGGGCTTGAGCCCCGCATTCGTCGGCGGGGAATGCTTGCAACCGGCGAGCATCGCGAACGAGAGTATCGCAAAGGCCGCGGAGACTCGGAACGTCGTTTGTGCAGTCAGTCGCGTGATCATCACTTTGCTCCCCGCCCGCCCGAGCCCTTCAGCGACATCAGGAAGGCTGTCACCGCGTGGGCATCTTCATCGCTCAGGTTCTGGTTCGGCTCTGTCGTGCCCGGCCGCAGTGCCTGCGGATTCTTCAGCCACGTGTAGACCCAACCCGGGGTTAATCGCGAGCCAACCTGCGTGAGAGTCGGCCCGATATAGCCCTTGTCGGCCTTGGTGTCGACGATGTGACAAGCCTGGCAGGCGTACTTGGAATAGAACAGTTGCCGCCCATGCTCCACGGCATCGGCGGAGTTTGTGGCCGCGGAGGCGAGATCCGCATCGATAGCCGGCGACTGGTAGACGGTAAGGACGTAATCGGTCAACTCCTTGTTGTCGCTGTCGCTCAGATTGAAGCGCGGCATGCGCCGAATGAGCGATGGGCGCAGCGTGTTGGGATTGTGCAGGAAGTCCACGAGCCATTGCCGCTGCACCGAACTTCCTTCCCAGGTAAGATCGGGCGCCATGTCTCCCCCTCTTCCGTTGAAGCGATGGCAACTGAAGCAAGCCAGCTCAGCGATGAGCTTGCCCGCGTGACCGGCGGGCTGATAGTTGGTCTCAGGGACTGCCGCGACGCGCAGGTTGTCGGGCATAGACCGTCCGCGGGCCGTGAGCGCAAGCAGAGCGGTAGTCAACGCGTCTGTCTGCGAAGAGGTCAGCGTGAACTGCGGCATTTTGACGCTGGAACCGAAGGCGCGCGGCTGACGAATCTTGGCCGCGACATAGCTGGGCAGCGAGTGCTCCATGCCGGGCAGAAAAACAATTTGCGCAAGCGGCTTGCTGCCAATGGTGCTGAGATCGGGGGCGAAGTTCTCCGGTTTTTGTACACCGTTGATTTCGTGGCACGCCGCGCATCCCAGTTCAACGATCAGCTTGCGGCCATGGGCGATCTGTTGCGGACTTGGCGCATCGAGATGTACGCCTGAGCCATAGTCGGAATCCGATTTTGCCTGCAGAAAGGCAACCAGCGTAGCAGTCTGCTGCGGCGTGAAGCGGTAGCGCGGCATCGGCGTTGTTGAGTCGTAGACGCGCGGATTTTCAAGCCATGCTGCCAGCCACTCGGGCTTTGCCTTGTTGCCGATGCGCGTCAGTTCCGGCCCTAAGTCACCGCCTACCAGGTTGCCGGCCGCGTTCTGTACCGCATGGCAGGAAGCGCAGAACGATTCGCCGTAAAGGCTCGGTCCGGCGGCGGGATCGGCAGCCGTGGTGGGCTTGGCGCTGGGCGCGGCGCTATCGCCTGCCTGCGGCTTGCTGCTGCTCACCAGATACGCCGAGAGGTCGCTCGCATCTCCGTCGCTGAGTTTATAGTTGGGCATCGTGGTCGATGCCGCGTAGGCTTGCGGATCCTTGAGCCAGCTGAAGATCCATTCGCGTGTCGTCTTGTCGGCGATATGCGCGAGCGATGGGGGATGATCCGTGGCCTCCACCTTCGAGCCGTCCGGCCGCGTGATAGCGTGGCAATGGACGCACCCGTAGCGCGTCAGCATGGTTCTTCCAAGGTTTAGCTGCGGCGTTCCGGGCAAGAAATTCTGGTGGCACTGGCCGCAGCCTGACTCAATGTAGCGCGTGGGCAGAATCGGCTCTTCTCCGGCCCGCTCGCTATGGTGCGCCTCCGCAACTGTGGTGGCCTGTCCCTGGCCTCCGTGACAGATCACGCAACCGAATGAGTCGAGCGAATGTGGGACAACCGGATGCTTGCGAAAGGGCTGTGGGCCAACGTCTGCGAGGCTGGCTTCCTTCAGACCCAGATGGCAGGTGGTGCAGCGATCCACGACGCCCAGTTCGGGCAGCCAGATCTGATGAATGCCAGGCACGAACCGGCGGCGCAGACTGATAGCATCGCCACGATCGTGGATTAGTGCCAGGTATTTGCGCTGATAGCTATGCCATTGGCTGAAGTGCTCCTTTGCCGGAGCAATAGCCAAGGCAAGCAGCAGGATCAGACTGACAACGCCGAATGCCCGCACCGGATCGCCGAACAGCGCCTGCCACACAGAGGAAAGGTACTTTCTGATCGGTTGCACTTAACTCCTCCAGGGCCAGACCCAGGACCACCCCGGGCCGCGGAACCATGTACCTACAGCGGTGAGCACAATCAGTTCAAAGAGAAACCATGTCATGATCCAGTAAGCCAGTGGTTTAGCGGCCAGGTACCGGCGCAACCTTGAAGGCGATTCCGGCGAGCTGTAGGCCCCGACGATCATGGCCAGCGCCACGATCACGGTTGGCGCAACAGCGACGTAGACTTTGAATGCCAACAGGAAAACGAGCATCCCCAAAGCCGTGAGGTAGAACAGCCGCACTCTCCTGATTCCATCTTTCAGGAACAGGCCGTTGGCTTCGATATTGACGTTGAAGTAAGGAATAACTACAAGAGAAAGGATGAGCAGGGTAGGCACCAGCACGCCCGCAACCACGGGCGGAAAATAATGCAGCAGTTCTTGCAGGCCGAGAAAATACCACGGCGCCTTGGCTGGGTTTGGAGTGTGAGTTGGGTCGGCAATTCCCTCCAGCGGAGCATTGAAGAAAAGCGAGAATAGCACAAGCGCAATGGCAAGCAGCTCAATGGCGAGGGCTGCACGGAACAGCACTTCTGGGAAGGTCTGGACCTGGTCTTCCTGCGTGACCTTCACCTGCGCCGAAGTGCGGCGCGTAACGAAGACCACTCGCGTGGGTGAGCGCCGCTGGTCTGAGTCGATGCCGGCAACGAAGTCTTTCGGATCGCTCATTTCGCCTCCTTCACGTTGGTCGCTTTTTCGGTGCCTGGCTGCGCCTTCGGCTCCGACTGCTGCACATAGAGTCCGCCGTCCTTGCGAATACGCCAGAAGTGAACAGCGATGAAAAGAATCGCCGCAAGGGGCAGAACGACGCAGTGCAACACATAAAAGCGGAGCAGCGCATTCGCGTTGACCTGGTTGCCGCCCAGCAGAAGAAAGTGGATCTTGTTGCCGACAAGCGGCACAGCAGAGGAAAGGTTGGAACCCACTGTGATGGCCCAGAAGGCGAGTTGATCCCAGGGAAGCAGATAGCCGGTGTAACTCAACAGAAGCGTAATGACGAGAAGCACAACTCCGATGACCCAGTTGAACTCGCGCGGGGTGCGGTAGGCGCCGCGATAAAAGACCTTGAACATGTGCGCAAAGACGAGGAAGACCATCAACTGGGCCGACCAGCGGTGCAGATTCCTGAGAAAGAGTCCCGACGAAACTACAAATTGCAGGTCCTTCATGTCCGCATAGGCCTGCGGCACGGAAGGATGGTAATACAGCATAAGCAGAATGCCGGTGATTACCAGAATTAGAAACGTGCCAAATGTCAATGTGCCCAGATACCAGGTAGTGCTGAAGCGCACCATCCGCTTGCGGACCTTGGTCGCGAACAGATGGAGGAAGATGTTCTGCTGGATGGCGAGCGCGCGGTGCAGCGTGCTGTTTCCTGTTCCGCTGCGAAAGACCGATCGCCACACCCGACTCCCGCGTACTTTATCGATCATCTGATCGGCGTTGAAGGCCATGGTCATATCCTCAAATACTGCAGCGGCGGAATGTCAGTGGAACGATCGACTATCAGGTCTCCTTCATCGCTGACCCAAGTCTTGAGCCAAGGCAGCGGCTTGGGTGCAGGGCCTTCAATCTTCTCTCCGGTACGCTTGAACTTGCTGCCGTGGCACGGGCACGCGATGATGCCCAGGTCCTGGTTCCAAGCCGTCAGGCAACCCAGATGCGTGCACACCGCGTTGAGCGCAAAGTAGCCCTCTTCAGCGCGAACCAGGTAGATACCGGAATTGACATCCATGGTTACCGAGTTCACGGAGTAGCCTTCAGGCTTGCCGGCATTGACAATGGCCGACGGCTCATAGAGGACGTTGGGGGAGAGATATTCGTAAGAGAAGACAATAGTGCCAGCAGCAGCAATGCCGAGCGACCCGAGTCCTATCTTCGTGAAGAACGCTCTGCGATCGAACTCGGTGGGGAGCTTCTTCGTTATTGTTTGTGCTTCATCGGGCATCGGTTACCTCTTCAGTGCGCCTGCCAGCGGCGGTTTTGAACGCAGGGAGCGATCGATGGATTCGACCGAGATCAAGCCGGTTGGATCCGCGGAGAGAAGGTTGTACGACTCCATGGTGATGGTGCCGGCGGGGCAGCGCATGGCGCACAGACCGCAACGGATGCAGCGCGATTCATCTTTGAGCATGGCGGAGCCGGTTATGACGCCAAGCTCTTTTGCCTGGATGTCGTCTAGTTCCACGCCGAGCAGGTCGCGGGCCTCAGCGAGGTGATTGGTGGTTGCTTCGTCGAAGGCGATGCGATCAAGCGAAACAAGCTCCAGGCAATTCTCAGGGCAAACGTCGACGCAGCCCCCGCACAGTATGCAGGAGGTTGCGTCCGCGGCATTGCCTTCAAAGACGGTATTGACCCAGCAGTGCAGGCAGCGCTGCGCTTCGGCTACAGCGGCTTCCTCGTCAAATCCGATCTCGACTTCCGTGACTCCGGTGCGGCGATTCAGGGGCAACATAGGGATGGGCTGCCGCACAAGGTCGAGCAATTCAAGAGGCATGCGATGGCGTTCGAGCACCTCAACTTCCACAATCGGATCGGAGGCGTGCGTCCCACGCAGGAATTCGTCGATACCCACCGCCGCGCGCTTGCCATCCGCGACGCTGTCGATAATGAGGCGCGGACCGAAGACGCAGTCGCCGCCTGCGAACACGCCGCTGGCCGAGGTCATCAGCGTTTGAGGGTTCACCGCGATCAGCCCACGCGGCGAAACATCCACACCATCGTCCGGACCAAGAAACTGGAGATTCGGCGCCTGGCCGATGGCCATGATAATGGTGTCGCAGCTTAGGCGCGTCTCGCTGTTCTCGTAGAAGGTGGGACTGAATCGTCGATTGGCATCGAAGACTGATTTGGTTTTGAGCACTTCGAGCGCCACAGCGCGCCCGTTCTCGCCGATGATCTGCTTGGGACCAAAGCCGGGATGGATGATGATGCCTTCTTCTTCGGCTTCTTCAATTTCTTCCAGCGCTGCGGGCATTTCGGCGCGGTTCTCCAGGCACACCAGGTGTACCTCCTGCGCGCCCAGGCGCAAGGCGGAAAGGGAAACGTCCATCATCTCGCGAGCGGCGACGGCATCCATGCTGCCCTGCAAAGGCTCAAAGTTTTCCACTCCGCCGGCGTGCTGGCGCAGCACCTCGCGCGCAGCGGAGCGGGCAACATCCATGGCCACATTGCCGCCGCCGATGACCAGGACCTTTTTGCCGATCGTGAACCGATATCCGAGGTTGACGTTCAGCAGGAAGTCGATGCCCTTGTATACTCCGTCGAGATTGACGCCAGGAATGGTGAGATCGCGGCTGCGGTGCGCGCCCACGGCAATCAGCACGGCATCGAAGTCGCGGCGCAGATCGGCGACGGCGAAGTCGCGCCCGGCGGCATGATTCAGCTTCAGCGTGATGTCGCCCGTGGATAGAATCTCGCGCACCTGCGCTTCCACCACGTCGCGCGACAGGCGATACTCGGGCAAGCCCAGATAAAGCATTCCGCCGGGAACCTGGGATGCTTCAAATATCGTGACAGCGTAGCCCATCAGCGCCAGGTCGTGTGCCGCGGACAAGCCCACCGGCCCGGCACCAACAATGGCAATCCGGAACGGGAGCCTGGGCTGCGTGCGTCCCGCGTTGACATCAACAGGATGCCGGGACTCAGGTCCATGACGTTCGGTGAGGAAGCGCTTAAGAGCACGGATGGCGATGGGCTTGTCGATCTCTCCGCGTCTGCAGGCGGTCTCGCAGGGGTGCGCGCAGACCCGGCCGCAGATGCTGGCCATGGGATTGGGCTCACGCGCAGTCCGATAGGCCTCTTCAAACTCTCCCTCGGCAATGAGCGCTACATAACGGCCGGCATTGGTATGCGCGGGACAGGCCATCATGCAGGGGAAGTTGGTGTTCAACCAATCCCTGTCAACCTTCTTGTTGACAAAGCGCTCGAGCATCCCGGGACCTCATCAGATTGAATGCAGATTTTGCGGGCAGCCAGGACTGGGCCACCCGCGGAGTCTATTTGCTGAGTGTGAAGTCGGCTGAGGTGTCCCCGGCGACTTTCACAGGATTGGATTTGCTCTTGGCGCCTTCGTTCCAGGCGGTCACTGTGTAGTCGCCATCCGGCAGGTTCTCAATCTTGTATGTGCCGGTCTTGTCAGTCGTGGCGAAATACGGCGTCGGAGACACGATGAGATAACCAGCCATGTCCGGATGCACATTGCAGAAGAGCGCGACGATCCCAGGGTTATCGAACTTGAACGATTGGCGCTGACCTTGCGGCCAGGTGCCCAGATTGTGGCTCAGCTTTTTGTTGCCGCTGATGGAAGGCCAGAAGACGTTGTGCGCAACACTATCGCTGTTGAGGAACTCGACCGTGGTTCCTTGTTGAATGGCAATGATATGGGGCACAAACATCAGACCCTTCTGGTCCATGGTGATGTGTTGCATGGGAGCGGGGAAGGTCTTGCCCGCAGCGGCTTCCACATACACGACGGACTCGCCTTTGACTCCTGATACCTTGCCATGGATGGTGCCTGCAACCGCAGCCGCGCTGAATGCGGCGATTGCCATGATTACAACGGGAGCGATGCGTTTCATAGAATCTCCTGGTGGTGATTGAGTGTGAATTCGGTTGGGTCCGAAGGGGAATTCGGCTCGCATCAGAAAACGAAACGAGCAAGCAAATAAACGGTATTGTTGTCGCTGGCGTTGCGTCCTGAGCCGTCGTAGTTGGCGGCGCCGCCATTGAACCGGGTGTAGTCGGTATACTGAACGGCCAGATCGAGGTTCTGATAGGGCCAGTAAGAGACATTGCTGATGAAGCCTTCGCTGCGCGCTCCGCCATTGGCGCTGCCCGAGATCGAGGCTGGAGCGTACAGGAGCGGATCGTTGGTCCCGTCCGTCAGGAACCACCCGACCGTTCCCGAGAACCGATTCCCTACGTGGTACTCGACATTGGCATCGCTCGCATTCAGATGATGCGGACCGGGGTTTGCTGTTCCGCTGGCGGCGTCTGCAACCAATGCGCTGTTTTCCCGTACATAGGTTGCACGCGCAGAAAGGACATCCTTGCCAATCGTCTGTTCATACTGAATGTCCGGGCCAAAGTCCGTATAGCTGTTCTCCGTGCCGGTAACGGCCCCCGGCGTCGCTTTCATATGGATGCCGTAGGCGCCTGCTTCCAGGCTTCGTGTTCGCCCGTTTTGCTGGAACGCAAGCCGCCAGTAGGGAGCAACGCCCTGGATGTTGTTGTGGCAGCAGGTTCCCGTGGTGGGCTGAGCGTCGCCGACGTGGTCGGAGCGATAAAGGGTACCGGCAAAGTACAGGTGCTGATCCCACATGGTGTAGCCGCCCAATCCCGCCACATCCAGGCCCAGCGCCCCATTGATGAGAGGCGATGCGGTGGGCGTCGGAGCCCCGTTCGGGGCGATAAATGGATAGCCCCATGCCGGGGTGCCGTTCCACAGATCCTCCAGTGTAGGGTTGTTATTCAAAGTCAGGCCGTAGTCCAGCTCCTTACCCGACGCCGTTGTCTTGTTGGCGAAGCGGACATCGGTGTTATCCATGCTGAAATGATCGCCTTGCAGTTCATAGGTGATCTGCACAAAGCTGCCCACATGGGAGGTCCAGGCCCCGGCAAGAAAAAGGGAAATGTCCTGAGGAAACTGGAAGTTCCAGTTCTGGGTGCCGGGCTGGGGAACCTTGGTCCCGGTCATCGAAGTTTCGAAAAATGCGCTCAACGGAAGGTTTTCAAGCAGGTTGAGAGAGGCGCGGCGCGCGCTGGGATCGACGGTGATGCTCTTGTTCTGAGCACGATCTGTGTACGCCAACAGCTTGAACAGCCGACCGCCGTTGTTCAATTCCGGAGGCGTGGTGTGGCAGCCGCTGCACGGCAATCCAGTCTGGCGGGCATAACTTGGAAGCGCGTTTGCACTTGGACCTAATCCCACGGCACTGGCTAAAAGCCCGACCACACAGATTGAGATACGACGCCTCATGAATCCTCCTATTCACAACGGTCATTCGGCTTGGCACACTCAATTGCCAGTTGCGAATAACGCTTTGTGATCCAGCGCACCGCCTTATTCCTCGGTTGTGGACAATTGTGAGGTGGCTCACATGAATTCAGTTGTGATCGCAGTCACAGCAGATTAAAACATGATGAAGTCAGGCGGCTGAGACGCTCGGCGTTGAGAGAATTACACAGGACCGAACCACCCTGGCGCGGTAGATATCCAAAGCGTCGGAGGGGAAACAATGAGGTTTTTGCGCCTGGCTTATGAAGAGGCGAAGGATTGGACGATTTGAGCAAAGGACATCAGAAACAGTTGCTGGAGCAGGGTGTTCCAACTGTAGCTTTGCTCCCAATCACGGTATCTGCTTCAACTGAGTTTAAAATTCGAGACGTTGTCGCGCAGCAACAGCCGGCGACATCCGGCCCTAGCTGCGCCGACAGGCGGCTAGATAGACATGCGGTCGGCGAGGGTTATCAACTTTCGATGCTCGCGTGGTTCTGTCGCCGGGCGGAATTGGTCCTCGGAAACTTCCATGTAACCGGGAGGAACTCTGGATTCACGCTAAATTGCCGAAGAGCGAGTTGAGCGCCTTGAAGGCTGATTCACGGGTTCTGGGCTCGTCACAGGCTATTCGTCGCCAGCGTGGATTTTGGGGTTGGGGAAGGTGGAGTGGCCAGCGACCTTTGTACCAAGAAACATCTGAAAAAAGGTCGTGCAGGATCCATTGGGGATCGCCAGTTTTTGCGCCGGATTGCGGACCGCGAGAATCGAATGATACCGAGCCGATGTAGTCGAATTTGTAGCAGCCAAAGCACCCAAGTCCCGCAAATATCAACAGGGCTCATGATGCCGCCTGCAAACCATTCCATCAAAAGCAGTTAAAATCGCCGATTTTCAGTAATCTTCAATAAGTGCCATGCCCTGGTTCGGGACCAGGGGGTCGGAGGTTCAAATCCTCTCTCCCCGACCATTCTTCATTTTTGGCCCTGTTGAATATCAGATCAAAGGGCTTTCTGTATGTGGGATAAAGACTTACGGCGTCAATTGAGCAGTTCAAAAGTACTTTCTTGAGCAATTCGGCCTGTTCCGCCGGATTCCGCGTAAGATACAGAAAATAAGCATCTTTCGCGAGTTCTAAAATCCTTTGCACATTTAGCAATTTCGCGCTGCTCTGG
>Ga0302198_10004745_pt1 | contig 12906 bp, 10 predicted proteins | sample II_Bog_N2_2_FD_193521 | JGI IMG/M metagenome (GOLD analysis project Ga0302198, IMG submission 193521) | Peat permafrost microbial communities from Stordalen Mire near Abisko, Sweden - II_Bog_N2_2 | ecosystem: Environmental > Terrestrial > Soil > Wetlands > Peat | place: Sweden: Abisko... | reverse complement strand
CGGCGATGCTGTTGGACTGAGCCGCGCCGTCGCCCGCCATGCGATTCAACTGGAACGGTATCCGCTGTAGTGCGCGTCCCAGGTCCGGAAGTCCGGACCTGGGGCACCCAGACTCTCGCGTGGGAACACAGGCCACCCGCCAAATTATCTGCAAGGTATTGAAAATAAATACAGGGGGGTGGGGGGTATTGATTTTCTAGGCAACAGGGGGTTTCGGGTTGGCGGGAAACGAGGGCGCGGTGATGGTGATTTCTTTCATCGGTTTCTCTAACCCCATTGTGCGCCGACGGAGGGAAATTTTGCGCAATGGCAGTGAGGGAGTTGCAAATCCCTTTGTCCCAAAAGCGGGGTTTTGGGCATTTCTCCTGTTGATATAGAGGGTGGCTTGCAACCCACCCTAGCCGCAAAAACAAGAACGCGGTGCCCATGGGGCGCCCAGGTGGGGCACCAAAGACTCGATACCTATAGGAGAAATGCTAGAGCACGTGGCGGCTGAACAGTTGCCGGATTGCTCCATTCCAGGACTTGCCCTGTTCCACGGCTTCGCTCCGCCGATGAACCGGGCAGGAGCATTGCTTTCCATGCAGATCACTGTGACCGTCTCTGACGCCATCATCCGCGAAGCCGGGGTTCGCGGCCTTCCAGTCGTCGATTTTGTCGAATCTTTGATCGACAAGGGTTTGTCTCTGCTGTCGGACCGGCCGGTGCTCGACAACGCCATCGAACGCATCCGGGCGCTGCGGTCGCCCCGGCGCGCTGACGGCTGCTAACTTTTTGCCGACATCGAAGCCGGAAGCCGGTGGACGCTCGTCTCGGCGCGCTGATAGACTAACAGGGTTGCAGCCGCGGCGCCCGGATAGGTGTGTCTTCCTGCAAGTCAACTTAAAAAGGACAAGAAGAATCTCGTGGATACTCGTACCCGTCACGCTCTCAAGCAAGACAGTTTTGCCCAGGCCACTGCTAGCAGCTTCAGTTGGGTCAGCGGTCACCGTTCCGGCGTTCTGCGCTGGGTTGCCAGTGTAGTTGCCGTAGTTGTTGTGGTCGTCGGCGGGCTGGTGTTCTGGAGCCTGCGGTCAACCGCAGCCGACAGCGCTTTGGGTGCGGCGCTGGATGTCTACGATTCGCAGTTGGCGACGCCTGGAGCGCCACCTGAATCGGGCATCTATGCCACGGCTGGTGAACGCTCGAAGGCCGCGAATCAGATGTTTACCGCTGTTGCCGAAAAATATGGCTGGCTGCCAGAAGGCGCCAAGGCTCATTACTTTACCGGGGTGACCGACCAGGAACTGGGGCAGACCGGCGCAGCCGAGACAGAACTGAAGCAAGCCGCTGGGTCATGGGATCGCAATCTCTCAAACCTGGCCAAGCTGGCCTTGGCTGGAATCTATCACCAGACTGCGCGGGATGCGCAGGCCATCGACCTATACAACGATCTGACTGCCAAGCCTTCTGAGACCGTTTCAGCCAACGTGGCGCAGCTCGACTTGGCCGACCTTTACGCCGCTACCGGCCAGCCGGACAGGGCGCGCACACTGTGGGCAAAGGTGAAGGACGCCGACAAGGATGGCGCGGCCGGCCAGATCGCCGCGCAGAAGCTGGCTCCCAAGTAATAAGCCGGAGCATGGATTTGCAACGCGCGGAGCCTCTGGTTTCGCGCGTTCTTCTTTTTTGCGCCTCTGCCGTAGACGGCGCAAGCATTTGAGCATTTTTCAATCCGTCTGCGTCTGGTGTTCTATGAGCGCCAGCCAGGCAGTATTCTCAGGTTGGATGGAGATTCCAGACAGCGCTGTGGACGACAAGGCCCGCCAGTACGCGGAAGAAGCGGCGCTTGCGGCGCTGGTGAGCCAATACGCGGGCACGCTCTACCGCGTGGCTTTCTCTGTGCTACGCAATCCCTCGGATGCTGAAGACGCGGTGCAGGAGGCGTTTCTGCGCGTTCTGCGCCATCGCGACACGCTAGGCGAAGTGCGCGACCAGCGCGTGTGGCTGATCCGCATTGTGTGGAATATTGTGCTCGACCGCAAGCGCCGCGCGAAGACCAGGCCGGAGACCGACGACGTGGCGGACCTGGCGCGCGTGCTTCCTTCCGGTGGAATGAGCGCCGAGCAGATTGCCTCCGCAGCCCAGCACCACGCGCACGTACTGGCCTACGTGGAGCGGCTGCCTGCCAAGGAGCGCGAGGTGCTGATGCTCTCAGCATTCGAGGAACTCAACAGTGTGGAGATCGCTTCGGTGCTTGAAATCAGTGAGTCCAGCGTTCGCAGCCGGCTGTTTCGCGCACGGAATCTGATGGCCGGCCTGCTGGATCACACAAGGAGCTTGCGATGAATAGCCAAAATCGGAACAGTTTCTCGAATCATTCGGCTTGCGGCGACGAACCCAGCGCCGCGGAAGCGACATTGCGGCTGATCGCCAGGCTTCCCGCGCCCGAGGGGCTTGAAGACCGTGTCCACGCCAGGCTGGCCGCCGATCTGCGCAAGGGCCGCATTCTCGCATGGCCCACCACGCTCAAGGCAGACAGCGGCTGGATGCGAACAGCTGCCGCGGCGGCCATCGTGTTTGTGGTAGCCGGCGGCGGATGGGGAATCTATTCGCGCATCCCGCAGCCACCATCGGCAAAGACGATTCTTTTGCAGCCGCGGGGGCCGGTGCAAGGCGGCTTCTCTAGCTCGGGAGCCATGCGCACTCCGCAAACCCTCAATGGACCGCTCCTGATTAACCCGGCCACGCCAAAACTGCCTGCAACCAAGGCACCCTTCAAGACTCCTGGACACCCTTCGCTGAAGCCGATCCGCCATGGCCAGCTCGGTGGGTCCAGCAAGAACTCTGTTCAGCCTGTCGCGCCGGTGGCAAAGTAATACGCATCCTCACCGGGGATGCTTTTGACCTGCCCCCCTCCTTAGATCTGTCATCCTGCGCGGAGCATGGCGCGCTCTTTGCGCCATGCTCAGCCGAAGGACCTGCGCTTGCTTTTCGGACTGCTTTCATCCATCCAATTCGAGGGATCAGCGCCACGGGTGACGCGTGGGCTACTTTTGCGCAGTGGTTTGTAACAACTGATAGCAGCAGGAGGACTGGCGAATTCGGTGGCTCTTAACCGACAGGTTGCAGGTTCGATTCCTACCGCGTCCACCATATAATCAATAACTTAGCGGAGATCTAAGGAACCTCTGAAAAACTCTTTGATCCTTATGGGTTCAGTGTGAAGCTGTAATTGGAGGCGGATCACAGATGCAACAACTTACTTTGGCTCGGCAGGCAGAGTTTCAGCGGTACACGAAGACAACGCGGCGGGAGCAGTTTCTGGATGAGATGGAAGCCGTGATACCCCGGGGGCGAGTTGTTTTCTCTGGTTGAGCCGCACTACTCGAAGGGCGAGACCGGTCGCAAGCCGGTGGGTCTTGCCATCATGCTGAGGGTTTACTTGTTGCAACAGTGGTTTGCGCTGGCGGACCCCGGCGTGGAAAATGCCTTGTACGAATCGTCGGTGCTGCGGCGTTTTGCCGGCATCGATCTGGGCCGAGCGCCTGCGCCGGATGAGACGACGACCCTCAACTTCCGCCACTTGCTCGCGGAGCACGCGCTATGCGGCCAGATGCTGGACGCCGTGAACCACTATCTTGAAAGCCGCGTCCTGACACGCCCGAGCCAGAATCAAGTATCTCCGCATCCGGCAAACAGGATTCAAACGCCTTCGAGCTGCATCATCAACTCTTCCCATTCGGCGGTGTGCGCGGCCAACTGGCTGCGCAAATCCTCGGTCAGGGCGCTGAGCCGGGCGGTCTCCGCGGCGGAGACGTAAACACCCAACTGCTCCTCGGTATGCGCGATGGCGGCCTCGATGCGCGGAGTCTCTTCTTCCAGAAACGCGCAGCGCTCTTCCATCTGCTTCTGTTTGATGGGATTCAGGCGGCGCGGCCGGTCCAGAAAGGGTGACTCTTCGGGGCTGGGGATGGTTGTGGCGGCTGGACCGGAATTTGATGCAGACAAAAACACCGCCCGAACCGCAGGTCCTTCGCTGCGCTCAGGATGACAGGCCTGTGGAGAGCCAGCAGCCTGCGCCTCTTTCCAGCGTAAATAGTCCTCGTAATTGCCCTCGTAGCTGCTGACGTTGCCGCCCTCCACTTCAAGCACGCGAGTCGCCAGACGGTCGATAAAGTAGCGGTCGTGCGAAACAAAGACCACCGTGCCGCTGAAGGCCGCCAGCGCCTCAAGCAGCACGTCCTTGGCGCGCATGTCGAGGTGGTTGGTGGGCTCGTCGAGAAGCAGAAAATTCGAAGGCGACACCAGAATCCGCGCCAGCGCGTAGCGGTTGCGTTCGCCGCCGGAGAGAACGCCGAGCGGCTTGAAGACATCGTCGCCGCTGAAGAGGAAGCAGCCCAGCAGCGAACGCAGCGCCTGCACCGGCACCTTGACCGCGGCGGCGCTGATGTCGTCAAGCATGCGCGCGTCGCCGTTGAGCACCTTGTACTGGTCCTGCGCGAAGTACTCGCTGAGGACGTTGTGGCCGAGCTTTACCTGCCCGGCCGTAGGCGCTTCATCGCCGGTGAGCAGCTTGATGAGCGTGGACTTGCCCGCGCCATTGACGCCGACCAGGGCCACGCGGTCTCCCCGCTCGATGGTGAACTTGACGTGGTTGAGCACGTGCTTCGGGCCATAACTCTTCGAGAGCCCCTCAGCCTCGGCTACCACCCGCCCCGAAGGCGGCGGCTGAGGAAACTTGAAGTGGATGACTGGCTCTTCTTCGGGTATCTCGATGCGCTCGATCTTCTCTAACTCCTTGATGCGCGACTGCACCTGCTTGGCCTTGGTAGCCTGGGCGCGGAAGCGGTTGATGAAGGCCTCAAGGTGCTCGATCTGGATATGCTGGTTGCGATAAGCAGCTTCTAACTGCGTTCGCCGTTCATCTTTCTGGCTGAGATACTTGGTGTAGTTACCCTGATAGATATTGAGCCGCTTGTTCCATATCTCCACGGTGCGGTCGATCGTAACATCGAGAAAATAGCGATCATGCGAGATGAGGATGTAACCGAAGGGATAAGTCCTGAGATAGTCCTCAAGCCAGTTGCGGGTTTCAAGGTCGAGGTGGTTGGTAGGCTCGTCGAGCAGCAGCAGGTTGGGCTTGGCCAGCAACAGCTTGGCCAGCGCGATGCGCATCTGCCAGCCGCCACTGAATTCGTCGGTCTGCCGCGACCAGTCTTCCTTACCAAAACCCAGCCCGGTGAGCACGCCGCCCACCTGCGCGTCGAGCGCGTAGCCATCCAGCGCATGAAATCGTTCCTGAAGCATCGAGAACCGCTCCGCGGCGGATTCATACTCGGGGCTGGCGTGGTCGAGTTCGCCCAGTTGGCCGGCCAGCCGCTCGATCTCGCGCTCCATTTCGCGCAGTTCGTCAAAGACGGTGAGGCACTCCTCGAAGACGCTGCGCCCGGCCAGGTTCAATCCCTCCTGGGGCAGGTAGCCAATGCTCATGCCGCGTGTCTGCTGCGCTGAGCCGTAATCCAGCGACTCCAGCCCCGCCAGAACCTTCATGATCGTCGATTTGCCGGTGCCGTTGGCGCCGACGAGCGCAGTTTTTTCCTTGCTTCGGATGAGCCAGTTCGCCTCAAGGAACAGCACCCGCGGCCCAAACCGCTTGCCGGCATTTTGTAAAGATAGCATTCAGTCTATTTTCGCACCACCTGCGGTGGGGCCAGCGGCTCGCTGTTCGCTCGCAAGGGCTTTTACGGCCGGATCTCGACGGGGGTGCCTACGGGAACCAGATTCCATATCTCGTCGATCTCGTCGTCGGTGACGGCGATGCAGCCCAGCGTCCAGTCGTAGAGCCGGTGCGCGGCGCCTATATATCCTTTGCCGTTGGGCAGGCCGTGAATCATGATGGCGCCGCCGGGCGAGACGCCCAGCTTCTCCGCTCGCTTGCGATCCTCGGCGTTGGGATAGGAGACGTGCAGAGCCTTGTGATAGTGGCTTTCGGCAGTCCGCGAATCGATCGTGTAGTGACCCTCCGGCGTGCGCGCGTCGCCCTCGCGCTGCTTGGGCGCAAGGCCGCCCTGGCCCAACGCGACCTTGTAGGTGCGGATCACCTTGCCCCCGGCGAGTAGCTCCATTATGTGGTCTTTCTTGAGGATCAGAATGGAGTCGGCCTTTTGCGGTGGAGTTGCCTGTTGGGCTGGCAGCTCAGCAAAGACCGCAAAGAGCGCAAGGCAGAGCGCTGCGCGCGCGAGCCTGATGGCGATACCGCCATGGATTCCGAGGAATTTCATGCGCCTACTCTACTACGGCGGAGCCTGTTGTCGCCTCGTCGCGATGGTTCATACTTCAGGTATGCGGCCTACTGGGCGACGAGCGTGGTTAGGAATCTTGCTGGCTGCGTTGCTGAGCGCTGGAGCGGCGGGCTGGACCCAGGCCAACCCCGATTGGCGGGATGCGATTGGCCACGCCGCCGCCTTAGCGCCCGACGCGCGGGTGCTGGTTTTGGAGATTGCCTCAGGGCGCGTGCTGGGTTCGGCGCATCTGGCTGAGGCTGGGCGCACGCTGGCCACGCCGGGCTCGACGCTGAAGCCGCTGATCCTCTACTATGCGCTTTCGACAGGGCGCTGGGACGCGGAACGCAGGGTCGCTTGCAGCCGCAAGCTGCGCATCGGCAGCCACCATCTCAACTGCTCTCACCCGCCTGCGGACCCGATGGACGCGGAGCAGGCGCTCACGTGGTCGTGCAACTCATATTTTGATGAGCTGGCAGCGACCTTGGGGCCCGAGGAGTTGCACAGGGCGCTGAGCGTGCGGGGATTGCTGGGCGCGACGGGGCTGACGCCGCAAGAGAACATGGCGGCCTTTCGCGAGCCGCGCAGCCAGGAACAGGTGCAGCTTGCCGCGCTGGGCGTAGAAGGGATTCGCGTGACGCTGCCGGAGCTGGCCGAGGCCTACCGGTCGCTGGCGATCGAGCTGGCGGCGCACCCGGAGACCGCGGCGGCGCGGACGGTACGCGCGGGGCTGGCGGACTCGGCCAGCTTTGGCATGGCCGGCGCGGCGGCATTGGGCGGCGTACCCATCGCGGGAAAAACCGGCACCGCCAGCGCGGAGGGCGGCGGCGCGAGTCACGGCTGGTTTGTGGGCCTTGCGCCAGCTGAGTCGCCACGCGTGGTGGTGGCCGTCTACCTGCCCGCGGGACACGGTTCGGATGCGGCTCAGGTTGCGGCCAGCCTGCTGGCGCGCTCGCCGCTGAGGAAGCCGTGAGGCGGGCGGTTTTGGCAGCCTGTCTTGCAGCGGCCTGGATGGTCGGAGCGGGCCAGACTGCCCCGCGCGCCACCATCCGCGTGGGCCTGTGGTCGCTGTGGCACGACAAGGAAGCTGTAATCACGCCGCTCTCTGGAGCGATGTTTCGCCCTTGCGCGAATTGCCCTTCCCGGTCGCTGGCGGCCATCACAGTGCGGGCAAAGGATGGCAGTGTTCATTGGACGGAGCCAGGCGGCGTTGCGCACACCGCGACCGAGTTGCTGCTCACGGGCAGCAACCGCCTCACTGCTCATTCTGAATCGCTGGCGCTGGCCTATCCGCTGCGGATTACGGCGCAGGCGGGTACGCTGAGCCTCGTCGCAACGCTTCCGGTGGAGCGATACGTTGAGCTGGTGGTCGCCGCCGAAAGCGGAGCGGCGGATGGGCCGGAATCCCGCAAGGCGCTGGCTGTTGCGGCGCGGAGCTTTGCACTGCAACCATCGCATGGCCACGCCGGTTTCGATGCGTGCGACTCGACCCATTGCCAGTGGGTGCATTGGCGCGCCACGCCTGTGGCTCATGCGGCTGCGCTGGCCACTGCCGGCGAGGTTTTGTGGCTGCACGGTAGCCGTGCCGCAGCGTATTTTCATCAGAACTGCGGCGGCATGACGGCAGCGGCGGCGGAGGTTTGGCCGACACGCGCCGCGCAGGAACATGGGCCGCTGGAGCACCTGGTTTCGCGCGTTGACAATTACTGCCAGCGCACCGGATCGAGCGAGTGGTCGGCGACTCTCTCCCGCGCGGAGCTGACCCAGGCGCTGGCTGCAGCGGGGCTGGTCGCGGCCGGATGGAAGAGCCTGACCGTCGCCAGGCGCGGTAAGTCTGGACGCGCCACAGTGTTGCTGGTTGGCTCTTCGGAGATTTCCGCGGAGAACTTCCGTCTTGCCATCGGCCGCGCCTTGGGTTGGAACCAGATTCGCAGCAACTGGTTTGAGATTGCGGCACAGGGCGATGGCTTTCTCTTTCACGGGCGCGGCTCCGGCCACGGCGTTGGCCTCTGCCAGACCGGCGCGGCGGAGATGGCGCGGGAGGGACATGGCTACCGCGAGATTCTTGCCCAATACTTTCCAGGCGCCACGCTGGGCGAAGAGACCACTGGCGCGGCCTGGCTGACTCTGAGCGGGCAGGGTTTCACGCTGGAGACGATCGATGGGGCTGATGCCGCGTTTCTGCCGGAGCTGGCGCGTGCATTGGCCGAGGCTGAGAGCCGCAGCGGGCTTAGCCCTGGCGGTGCGATTACGGTGCGCGCCTACCGCTCCACGCCTGCCTTTCGCGATGCGACGCTGGCTCCCGGCTGGGTGGCTGCCTTCACCGAGGGCGATACCATTGCCGCGCAGCCGCTGCGTGTTCTGGCCTCGCGCAAGTTGCTTGCAGGCACGCTCCGCCACGAGTTTCTGCATGCGCTGGTAGAAGAGCGGACAACTGTCCACACGCCGCTCTGGCTGCGTGAGGGGCTGGTCGAGGCCTTGTCTGGCGATACTGTTCAAAAGCCAAAGCCCGCACTGACGCCGGAGCAGGTCGATAAGAAACTCACGCACTCTGAAAACGTGACAGAGTCGGATGCGGCTCATCGAGCCGCCGGTTGGTATGCGCAACAGCTTCTCGATCGTTTTGGCCGGGAGCAAGTCGTCGGCTGGCTGCGGACGGGCGTTCCTCAGAGTGCGCTATTCGCCCTCCGGTAGGTCCGGTTTCATTGAATCTGCCTGGGACTGCTGGCGGCCAAACAACACCGCAACCCAGCCCAGCAGCAACACCCAACTTCCCACCGCCAGCAAATATGTCGCGGCCAGTTTCAGCGCCACGTGCCAAATCTGCGCGCTGACTCCTCCGCTCGGCGTTTCGGCAAAGAACCGGCTGGGTAACTCCACGGCTACAAGCGCCGCCAGAACCACCGCCAGCCACCAGCGCCAGTTCCACAGCATCCGAATCACTCTGCGCCAGGGCAACCGCCAGCCCCACTGCGACGAGACCACCGCGTAGGGAATGATCTTGGCCGGGACAACGATCCAGCGAATGACCCACTCCACATAAGTAATCCAGAGATAGATGTGTTCGTAGGTGAAGAGCGTAGCCCGCGGGTGGGCCGAGGCACGCGAGTTGAGGTACCCCGCCCACAGCGGAATCTGGTCGTCGCACCAGTCCAGCAGCGCCCAGACCGCAGCGCCCATAGCGATCCAAACCAGCAGCGTGACCGCGCCCCACACCAGCTTCACCCGCTTGCCATCGTCGTCCGCAAGGCTGCGCGCCGTCCCGGCTTGAAGTTCGAGCGCACAGATTGCCAGCAACAAAGGGATCAGGAGCGAGAGCGCCACCTGCCAGCCGTGCTTGTCGGGCAGGCGCGTCCATGCCAGGCCCGCCAAAATCAACAGCGCTGTAACAACAAACTGCGCCGCAACCCAGCGCCAGCTCAGGCGCAGACGGCGAAAAACTTCTCTGAATAAACTCACGGCTGCACCTCCAGGGTTGCGGGCTCGGTGGTTGTGTTCACATTCGACTGATACATGGGCCCGGCCTGCGCGGGACTGATGACGAACTTGCCGGGGTTGACCACTTTGAGCAGGTAGAAGTACTCGCGGCGGCCGGGAAACTCGGTCTGGAAAAAGGCCGCGCGGTCGTCGTGGAATTCCTTGCGCGTGAACCAGTCTGCCCACCAATCAGGCTTGTGGTTCAGCGCGTAGAGGCCGTTGTTGGGCAGGAACTCCGTGCCCGCCGGAATCGGGTCCTCAGCCAGCAGATACTTCCAACTGGTTCCATTGAGCGCCAGCCTGACCGCAACAATATCGCCAACGTGCGCCACGCCTTTCAGCGGAACCAGGTCGTATGTAATCGGGTCGGTGGGCTTGGGCTGATTCTTCTGAAGCAGGTAATAGTCGCGGGTGATGTTGAGCGCCAATTGCCCCTGCTGGAAGAGCTTGCGATCCGCCGCGTACCAGGCGTTCTCTGCCGACCAGTAGGTAATGCCGTTGCCGGTTTTGCGGATGGTGACCTGGCCACCGTTGGCAACCTGCGCGGCGGGAACTTTGATCCGTATCGGGGCGGCCATTCCATCGCCCGCGCCAAAGTGCCGCTTGCCCACGCTCGTTCCATTCACCAGCACTTCAACGTCTGAGGTGTTGGCCAGTTCTCCGCTGAGAGCAAGATAGTCGGTCAGTCCCTGGATCACCATCGCTGTCTGCTTGGTCGAGTACCAGTAATCTCCATCGCGATGCGCGGCCAGCCACTGCGCCGATTGCGGCAGCAGGCCGCTGCTGCGGTCCTGGTGAATCAGCAACTTGAGCGCAAAGGCTGTCGTCTCGCTGGAGGTGTCTGCCCAATAATCCAGCAAACCGTCGTAGCTTCCTTCCCAGTGCGCGCCGTCCTGGCCGGTTTTGGCCTTCTTCTCGAGCAGCAGCGCTGCCTCGTGCGCGCGGCTGTCTCCAGCCGCGTCAAGAGCCAGCCCAACCAGTGCCAGGCCTTCGTCGCTCAGCTTGCTTCGGCTCTCCCACGCCATGTCGAAGGCTTCCTTTGGCGCGCCGCCCGTGGTAGCCAACGCGTAGACCACATAGGCGCGCAGATCGGGAATCATCTCCGGATGCGCGGCCAGCGTGGACTGGAGCCACGCGCGGCCTTTGTTCATGCGGTCTTGGTCGATCTTGTATCCTGCGCCGCTGGCCTGGCCCAGGCCGCTCACAACGTATGCGGTCATAAAGACGCGGCTCTCGTCGTCAGGCCACCAGCCCCAGCCGCCATCGTCGTGCTGGAATCCGTAGAGCCTGTCAAGCCCGGCGCTCACCATATCGTCGAGCGTGGCTCGGTCGATGGGAGACTGCACGTGCAGCTTGTCCACTGTTTGCGCCACAATCACATCGGGCAGGAAGCTGGACATGGTCTGCTCCGTGCATCCCCACGGATAGCCGGTGAGGTAATCGAGCGCATCGAAGACCGTGCCCGCCACCGATGGCGAAATGGTCACGGTGAGCCCTCGCGAAGCAGCGTCAGAGCCGGCAGGATAACTGAAGGACCACTGGTTCTGCCCCGCGCCTGAGAAGACGACGCCTGAGTCGGCCGCCCGCTGCTTTACGCCGAAGGGCAGCACGGGAAGCGTCATCTCCAGCGCATCGGATTCCTCATTGGTCAGCGCCTTTGCGGTCACTACTGCCTGCCCGGTCGTACGCGCCTTCACCCTCCATTCCACGACGCTCTCGCCTCGCGAGGGGATATTCACCTTTTGCGTCTGGCCGGAAGATATGTCCAACCCAGATACATCCAGCGCAAAGGTCACGTCCTTTGCCGTCTCAAGATAGTTATGTGCAATTACCTTCAAAGTAACTTCGTCGCCCACGCGGAAGAATCGCGGAGCGGCCAGGCGCACAATCAGGTTCTTGCGTGTGAGTACCCGCGTCACCGCGCCACCGGCCTTGCCGTCGTCGGTCATGGCGCGGATGGTGGTGCGCCATGTAGTTAGCGAGTCCGGGAAGTTGAACTCGACTTTGGCGTGGCCGTCGGGGCCGGTGCGAACGTTGGGATTCCAATAAGCCGTGTCGGGAAATGCCTTGCGCACCTTGGGAATTATCAGGTCCGAACCGGGCTTTACCTGCGCCATGCGCGGATGGAACTGCGCCACCGCCAACTGCGCCAGCAGCGGCGACTTGGTGCCCGCCTGGCCTGAGAAGTAAAAGTCAAACGAGGTCTGCGGATTGAGTTCCGCCTCGCGCTGCGAGTAGAAGAAGTGGACAATGTCGCCGCTCTCATCGGGACGCACAGAGTAAAGCGCTTCATCCACTTCGCCAAAGCTCAGGTCCGCCTGCACCGGCTTGCCCGCGCTGTCGAGCGCCAGCACGTCAAAGCTGCCCTTTTCGCCGGGCAGATATTTGGGTTTGGATGGCGTGGCCGTCACGGTCAGAGTCCGCTCGACCAGAGGAACCTTGAGACTCTTGTGCGCGGTGTAAATCTGGTTGTTGCGGACGAAGAACGCGTTGATCACGAGGTTAGGCTGGGCAAGCCGGGTGATGGGCACGTCGAAGGCAACGCTCTCGCCGCTGGCGTGCAGCAGTTGCCGCGATTGGATCGTATCGCCCTCGGTGGTAACTACGGCCCACGCCTCAGGCACGCCAGTCAGCAGCAATAAGTGCGCCGTGTCACCTACTTGATAACTCTTCTTATCGGCGACGATCTTGGCTTGAGTATTCGGGTTGGACCATTCGCCGCTTCCATTCCAGATCCACACCCAGGTGTTCGCCTCCACGGTGCGATTCTCCGGCGTCTCGGCGGTTACGGTCACTTCAAAATCGCCATTGCCGCTCAGAGGCAGGTCGATGAGAACGCTGCCATCGGCGCCTGTCGTCGCATCGCGATTGGCCGCGGGTGTGCGTGTCCATTTTCCAGTATCGCGATCCCAATGGCTCACTGTCACGGCTGCATGAACCGCGGTTTGAATCGGCTTTGAGTCGTAGTCCTGCGCCTGCACCTTGATGCGCACCGGGTCGCCGGACTTGTACATATAACTTGTCGGCTGCACATCGATATGGAACGAGCCATAAGTGGCCAGCACGGTTGTATGGCCGGCAACCTCCCGATTGGCCGCATCTGTAACTCGCGCTTCAATGCGGTAATCCATGTCGCGCGGCTTGCCTTCCACGGCCACCGGCAGAG
>Ga0302198_10004741_pt1 | contig 12920 bp, 11 predicted proteins | sample II_Bog_N2_2_FD_193521 | JGI IMG/M metagenome (GOLD analysis project Ga0302198, IMG submission 193521) | Peat permafrost microbial communities from Stordalen Mire near Abisko, Sweden - II_Bog_N2_2 | ecosystem: Environmental > Terrestrial > Soil > Wetlands > Peat | place: Sweden: Abisko... | reverse complement strand
CTGTTCTCGATTTTTGCCTCGACAGCGTTGTCCATCATTTGCATGTGAAGTCTCCCCTGCTGGTATTGGAACTTGAAACCGATGCTTACACATGTTCCCCCCGAAAGCAAGGTGGAAACTTCAATTGTTACCAAAGATGTTTCCCGCAAAAAAAAGCAGGAATTCTACCGGCGGGTTGCGAAGGCCGGCCTAACAATCGCCAGAAGCCGACGGCTTTAACTGAAGCGACGCGCCCAGCGCCACACCCGCAGGATGGGACTAAGAGGCACATAGGCCCAGAAGAGACGGTCCGAAAGACGAAGCGTCCCGAAATCCTCACGGCGGTAAGCGAGGTCAGAAAGAGAGCGGCGCCATGATAAATGGGGCAGAACCAGCCGATGGTAGCGAGAGACGCGGAGCTGCTCGGAGAGCAATGCCAACCCGCGCGTGCCAGGGGCCTGGGCCGCCACCAGGTTGCGCAGAGGGATTTGGATCAGTGAGGATGGCATGTTTCTCCATGGCTCTCCGGAAAGCTCGGGCAAAGGAAGCCCATAGGCAACCTTCAAGAGGCGCAGACCGGCGAGTAGCGGCCATCTCTGGCCGGTGTTGCGGGCCCTGTCGAGGACTGCGTTCCAGTCCATAAGTCCCTGAGTGTAGATACGGGCCAAATCACCCAGCCACTTGGCGCGCGACCAGGCGTGTTCGCCGCCATGACTGCAAAGGTAGAGCACCCGATCGATGGGATCCATGGCCCGGTAGCCGCATCCTTGCCAAAGCGAGGGGATGCTCCTGGCCCATTGGGCTGCGGATTGACCGGGCGCTTCCCAGATGTTCTGCCAGTGGAGTTCAAGGATGGCGCCAGACTGGGCATGAACCATAGTCAGCTCGTGCTCGTGCTGCAAGCAGCTTTGCCATTGACGCGGACTCAGTGGAAACCAGTTGGCATCCATGCGCCAACCGATGTCCTGTAGGCAGGCTTGCGCCGCGGGAAGGTCGCCGGGAGCGACCGCCAGGTCGAGGTCCTTGGTTTGACGGAGGGTGACGTCTCCGTATAGCTCTAACGAAAGAAGAGGCCCCTTGAGGGGCATTACAGGGATGCCTGCCCGGTTGAAAACCTTGAGCACGGCAGCCAACTGAAGAGAGTGACCGAGGGCACTCCGCCGGCAAGCCTCGCTGCGTTCTTGCAACTGCTGCCGGATGGACTGCGGAATCTCCAACTCGGGCAGGCGCTGAAGAGCGGCCCAACTGAGGGCCGGGGTGCGGTGACGGTCCACCCAGCGGATATATTCCGCCCAATCGAGGCCAGCCCCTATCGCTTCCATCATGGCTTCTGCCTGCCGCTCCTGCCAGGCGGCTGGAGCCAGCCAGGAGGTGGCGAGCATCAAGCGAAACGCCGGAGTCGAGCGCAGCCGCCAGGATGTTTCAGGCATGAAATATCTCCAGCGTTTGCCCGGTCGGAGAGTGGATGTGGGCTCTGGTCAGGGGCACGTGCTTTGCATGGGTTTCTGACATTACCATAGCCCTCACGAGGCGGATAGAGCCAAGCGGCGCACGAACAGACCTACCCCCAAACCACGGAGGAGAACGAGACCGGCATTTGAAGTGGTATCGGGGTCAACCTTTGCAACAAGGTCCTCGAGGGAGCGGCGCATGGCCTGCATGTTGAGAATCTCATTGGCTTCGGGCAGCGAATCGAAAGATTCGATACAAGCTCGGAATCCAGCCAACTCGCGGATGATCCGATGGCCTACATCCGCTGCCTGGAGCCCTTTCCGCTGTCCCTGAAGCACCGGCGCAGGCAGACGGTCCCGGAAAGTTCGCCTTAGCAACCAACTGCTCCGGCCGGCGCGACGAAACTGGTCGTCCGGGACCCGTAGAAGGAACTCCACCAAGGGCAGATTGATGGTTGGATCGAGGAAAGAGACTGCATGTCTGGCCCCCATCTCTGACCAAATGCCGGGTCCGATGCCAAAACTCGGTTGGAAGAAAAGCGGGTGCAGATCTTTCAGAGAAGAAAATGTGAAGGTGGGGTCGTGCCCTGCGGCGCGCATCCGGCCTTCCATATCCAACTCCGCAGCCAAGCGAAGGTTAAGAGCCGAATACGACCTCCAATCCGCGCACTTGAAACGCCGGAGAGCTCGCTGGACCGGTATCAGAAAAGGCTTCAGCACCTGCCGCTTCAGCGTAAGCCAAGGGTTCGGCTCGCCGTGGAGAAGCAACCGCATCGCAGTCGCCGCCTGTCGCTGGCGCAGCGCGAGCAACACCGATCCACTTCCGCTCCAGGAAACCGCGGCATTGCCCATCTGCCCTGTGAGCACAACGCCAGCTCCGCCGAGCGCGGCTGCTTCCGTGATGGCCTGGAGCCAGTACTGATTGCCGGCCGCGTGGCTCGGCGCATCGTGGACATCAAGAAAGTGCTCGATACCCTGGATGACGCCATAGTCTGCCGCATCGACAGCGACATGTTGGACATTGGCGCCTGCCATCCATGCGGTAGCGTGCGCGCGCTCCCACTCATTCCCCAGCCGGTGTTCTCCGGAGCCGTCTGGAGATAGATAGGGCACCGAGGTATAGGCCGTAAGAGTGCGGCCTTGAGCCGCAAGAAGCGGAGCCGCCAGGGCCACGACCGAACCGGAATCGCGCCCACCGGAGAGCGTCGCTGCCACGGGCTTGCGAGTGCGAAGACAACTCTGAACCGCCCGTGTGTAGTGCTCGAGAAAAACCTCCTCGTACTCTTCGTCGCGACGAAACGCGAGCGGTTGGCGACCCTCCGGAGACCAATGGCGCCAGCAGTGCGTGCGGCCCTCGGCGTTAATGGTCATGGCGTGGGCCCACACCAGGCGACGAAAGCCTTTGTACGCCGTCAGCTCGGCATCGTGCTGCCAGGAAACCAGCACCTGGGCAAGACGCAGGCGGTCCGGCTCCTTCACCACACCCGGAAGCGCCAGCAGAGCCTTGAGACTGGATGCAAAGGCTACAAAGCCTTTTCCCTCGTAGTAATAGAGGGTTGCATTTCCGCAGGCATCGCGGGCCAACAGAAGACGGCGCTCCCGGCTGTCCCAGGCGGCCAGCGCCCAATCTCCCTGGAGGTGGCTGCACATCTCCTCGCCCCAACGATCGAAGGCGAGACTGACCAGATGCCCATCCGGTAAATGGAGAGCCTCCTGAGAGGAAATCTGGAATTCCTCTAGAAGATCTGCGCGGTTGTCCAGACGCACAGCACTAACCACGGGCCCCCGCCGGCCAAGTACAGGTTGGCGCTCAAAGGCATCTTCGGGGTTGATTTCCAGCAGGAGATGCCCCATGGCAACGGGCCCCTCAACCTTGCAGCCTGCACCATGAGGACCGTAGTAAGCCATGGCTGTTCTCATCCGCTCCAGCCAGAACGGATCGACTGGGGCGCCGTCGTGCCGAAAAATGCCGTAGATGCCGCTCATGAGCGTGTCCGCGCAAAGGTGGTGAAGGTCTTGAACTGGCGATGGCCGGGACCGCCGGTGACCATGCAGGGACCGACGCGCAGCCAGGCGTGTGCATTGAATCCTGCCGATTCGCCGGGACATGCCCCGAAACTAACGGTTCCTTCGAGACCCCGGCGGCGCAACATCGCTGTCGCAGCCAATGCCTGGGCGAAACAACGTCCATCCCACGGAACTCGCCGCTGTAGAACGCCAACAGCCCATCCGACCTCTTCCGCCGTGCGAATTTGATCGGCGGTCGCCGTGGCCGGAGTTTCGGCCCCGGGCGTTCCCATCCAGGCCGCGATACGCCGAAAGGGCAGGCAAGCCAAGGCGATCCGAGCAATCGCAAGAGACATTAATGCTTCGCGTAGAAGCCGTTTCTGGGCACGGGGAATTCGCGCATAGCGCTGTAGGTCATTCCACACGCAAGAGGCCTTCCCGATCCATCTCTCCAAGGAATCTTTCAACATCCGCGGCACAGGTCTCAGGCGATACTTTGTACTCCTCGACCAGTCGGCGCACCAGATCCGAGAACGTTAAGGGAGTCTCCAATATTTCCCAGATGCTTCGAGCAGGCCCTTCGAGACCATAGTAGGCACCGGCATCGATACTCATCAGGACCGTCTCCTGGTCGAACTCCGCGGAAAGCAGGTCCTGAACGCGGGACAGTTTGTCTTCAGAACGGAATTGGCGCATCTAGTTTCTCTCCTCCTGCGCGGGATCCAATGCAAACCGTTCCGCCCAGGCCGATTCCAGGAAGCTCACCAAGCTTCCGATGTCTTCCGGGTCGCGGCGCCGGGTCACGACAACCAAGGTAGCGTTCTGTGCAATCCTGCCTGCCAGCCGCATCAGATCGCTTTGGGTTCCCTGCCCTTTCAGGTATTGGGGACGATAAAGATTCTCCAGCAGATGCTGAACCCGGTCAAAACCCTGTAGCACCTCGAAACGAGGAGCGCCACCGGTATATAAAGTCTCGCCGTCGCGATCAGTAAGGATATGGATGGCCCTGAGCGGCGTAGGGTGCGGACAGTAACCCTCGCCCATAGGTACAACAAATTTGTCCACGTCGAGCCGCCCTGCCCCAGGGGCACCCAGGCGATCAAAAGCATCGGCGCAAAGTCTGAACTGAGCGAGGGCGGGAAGAATCTGCAATCCTTTTGGATCGGCCGCCACGGCGCAGACATCGTCGCTGAGCAGGCGGTAGCCGTGGCGATGGAACTGGGCGGCGAGTGTGGATTTGCCCGCGCCCTGCGCCCCGACGAAGATCATTGCTCCCCAAGGCGTCTCTACCGCGCTGCCATGAAGGGGAAACAATCCCCGCTGATAGAGCAAGGCTCCCATGGTCGAGCCCAAGAGAAAGAGGCGAATTTTTTCCGGCGATGCATCTGGAAACGGCTTGATCGAGATTCGCCGTCCCTCCTCGACCCTGTACTCGGCCACACCGGGCACGATAAGACGAAAGATTCCCGGCTGAACTTCATAATGGCCGTTGGCCAGGATTTCAGGGGGGGCTGATGTCGAAGGCAGCAGATGGATGGTCACATCGGGATTACCTGTCGGCTGAGGGTGGGGCGGAAGCTCAGGGCAAATCAAATCCGCATGGATGCGAAGACCATAAGCCCAGTATGTGTTGACGGGCAACTTCAACCTCGCAAGGTGTGGAAATTTACTGTAATCTCTCCCACCTGTGTCCGGCCCGTTTGCCAAGATAGGCGAAGATCAGGACCCTTCGGCCCTTCGCTTATTGTTCTCAATACTATATTTCGCTATTGAGCGTGTCAAAGAACCGGTGCAAGCGAATCGGAGACGCATGGACCTGTCGGCGATTACGCCGCCTATCATCGGCTAGTGGGTGAATTGTTGGCGTCCCCGACGGGATTCGAACCCGTGTTACCGCCGTGAAAGGGCGGTGTCCTAGGCCTCTGGACGACGGGGACGCGAGCGCGCGCGAAGCAGTCGCGGACACTTCTTCTACGCTAACAACCTGTCCGATGCGTGTCAAAGAATGCGCGCCTCAGCGCGGCCAAAGGGTGCCCATGCCGCGGCGGACGCGGCGGCGGACGTCGGCATATTGCAGCAGGATAAAGTTGTCCGTCATGCCGGCGATGTAGTCGGCGACGACGCGAGCGAGGCCTTCGCTTTCGACCTCGGCGAAGTAGGAGTCGGGGAGCTCTTCCGGCTCGGCGATCCAGAACTCGAAGAGCTCGGTGACCACCTCTTCCGCCTTGGAGTGTTCGAGCTCCAGAGCGGAGCAGGTGTAGAGCGTGTTGTAGAGGTAGCGCTTCTCCTCGATGCGCTCGCTTTCGGCGAGCGGGGAGAAGACGGCCATCCGCTTGCCGAGGGCGCGGACCTCCGCGAGCGAGTGGGCGCCGGCCTGTGCGACGTTGGCGGCGGTGGTCTGGATGAGGTCGAGGGTGAGCGTCTTCTGCATGGCCTGCAGGGCGTCGTGGAAGATGAACTTCTCCGCCGCATGGGGATGAGCGCGCAGTACCGAGTCATAACTGCGGCGCAGGATGCCGACGTGGTCGCGGATGTGGCGGACGTCGAGCAGCTCGGACTCGACGCCGTCGTCGAGGTCGGCGGTGAGGTAGGCGATCTCGTCGGCGAGGTCGATGATCTGGGCTTCGAGCGGCGGCTGGCTGTCGAGCAGGTACTCGGCGAGCTCGGGATGGGCGGAGGCGCTGTAGTCCCGCGAGTGCTTGATGATGCCTTCGCGCACGGCGAGCGTGAGGTTCAGGCCGCGATGGCCGGCGTAGCGCTGCTCGAAGCGCTCCACGATGCGCAGGGCGTGCAGATTGTGGTCAAAGCGGAGGCCGTGAGCCTGCAGGCAGCGGTCGAGCGCGCGCTCGCCGGCGTGGCCGAAGGGAGGGTGGCCGATGTCATGCACCAGAGCGAGGGTTTCGGCGAGGTCTTCATTGAGGCCGACCGCTTTGGCGATCTGGCGGGCGACCTGCGCGACCTCAATCGTATGGGTGAGGCGGCTGCGAAAGTGGTCGGAGGCACGACTGGTGAAGACCTGCGTCTTGCCGGCGAGGCGGCGGAAGGCGCGCGACTGGACGACGCGGTCGCGGTCGCGATCGAAGGGCGAGCGGTCGTCGCTGACGGGCGCGGGAAAGGCGCGCACGGAGAGCCGGCGCTCTTCTTCGCCGAAGACACCACAGGCATGAAGATGGGGAGTCATCGACTCCGAGTCTAACTTGATTGCGACGGTGGAGCTATGCGGCGTTACTGCTTGGCGGGCTCCGTGCCGGTGTGGGCGAGGCGAACGCGGGCGCCTTCCAGTTTGCGCTGCACCTTGGCGACGTCGGCGGGGTCGGCCTCGGGCGGAAGCGAGGTGGCGTAGTTCGCCAGCGACTTCTGCCAGTCGACGATGGCCTGCGGGAGCTTACCGTCTTTGGATTCAATCTCGCCGAGGTGGTCGAGTACCGTGGGGTCGTTGCTCATGCGCAGCACGGCCTGGTGGGAGTAGTCGTCCGCGAGGGCGACCTGTCCCTGCTTGTAGTAGGCCCAGGCGAGCGAGTCAAGATACGCGCCGTTCTGCGGATCGAAGGCGACGGCTTTCTTGAGCAGAGCGATGGCCTCGTCGAGATGCACGCCGCGGTCCGCGAACATGTAGCCGAGGTAGTTGCCGATGGCGGCGTTGTCCGGGTCGAGCGCGAGCCCCTTGCGGAACTCGGCTTCGGCCTGATCGTAGAGCTTCTGCTGCTCGGCGACGGAGCCGCGGTAGAAGTAGACGAAGACCTTCTCCTCCGGCTTGGTGGCGAGAGCTTCGGCCTTGTCGACGGCGAGGGAGGCATCCTTCCACTGCTTGGCGCGGGTGTCCATGTCCGCGAGCGTGAAGTAGACATCGCGGTCTTCGGCGCCGCCGGTGAGCTGGGCCTGCGCAAGCTTCACCGCCTGGTCAAACTGGCCGTTGTCCGCGAGCTGGCGAGCATAGTTGAGTTGGACCTCGTGGTTGGCGGGCATGGCCTTGGCCGCGTCCGCTGCGACCTTGAGTGCGGCAGCCCACTGGTGGCCGTCGCGATAGCTGTCCACTTCGCCTTCGGTTCCCCGAGCCTGCGCGTCGCCGCCGAGGTCTGCGATCTGCTTGTATGCGGCGACGGCGTCGTCGGTGTGACCGGCTTCGCGCTCCACGATGCCGAGGCGGTCCAGGAAGAGCACGCGATTGCTGCGGTCGCCCTCAGAGTACTTGCCATCAGTGGACGTGGTGGAGTTCAGCATGTCCTTCAGAATATGAATCGCATCGTCGTAGCGGCCGAGCGCGTCGTAGTTGAGCGCGAAGTTGTAGTTCAGCTCCTGATTGTCCGAGACCAGCGGCTGGGCCTTCTTGAGGGTGGCAATGGAGAGATCGTAGTGGCCTTCCTGACGCTGAATCTCGGCCTGGCGGAGCAGCGCCTGCGGGTCCTGCGGGTCCGAGCCGAGAATCTGCGCGTAGATCTTGGCGGCGGCGTCCATCTGCCCGGACGCGGAGAGCGCTGCCGCGAGTCCGCGCCTGGCGTCGGTGTTATCGGGATCGTCGTCCAGCACGGCCTGGTAGGCGATGACGGCATCCTTGGGGCGCTTGAGCGAGTCGTAGATTCCGGCGAGCGCGAAGTTCATGCGGCTGGTGCGGTCGGCGGCGGGGACATCGGAGATGACCTTGGCCGCGTGTTCGAGGTCGCCCTGCTCGGAGTAGAGGCGCGCCATGTTGAGCACGACCTCCTCATTGTTGCCGTCGATCTTCTGTGCGGCCTGGAACTCTGCTTCGGCTTTGGCGGAGTCGTGGTCGAGGCCGTAGAGCTGGCCGAGCAGAAGCCGGGTCTCCAGATCGTTGGGCTTCAGCTTGGCGATGACCTCGTACTCCTTGATGGCGGCTTGGAGGATGTCGCTGGCCTGCTGGCCCTGGCCGTCGCCGAGCGTGCGCAGGTAGACGCGGCCGAGGAGCATGTGAGCTTCGACGTCGTCCGGGTGCTTGTTGACCTGGTCCTGCGCGGCGGAGACGGCCTCGCGGATGCGGCCCAGGCGAAAGTAGAGGTTGGCGATGCCGTCCTGAAGGACGCGGGAGTCGGGGTCGGCGTCGAGCGCCAGCTTGTACTGCTCGATGGCCTGCGTGGCAAGATCCTGACGGCCGTTGCCGGCGGCCTGCTCTTCATAGAGCTTGGCAAGACCATAGTGGTAGTAAGCGGAGGCGTGGTCCACGGCGGGCGCGGCAGAGGGTGCCTGGGCCTGTAGCCTGCCGGAGAGCAGCAGGCCGGCGGCGACGGGAAGCAGAAGGATGCGTGTGGCTCGAATCAATCGAATCATAGGAAGGTTTCGGAAAGGCTGCTTCAGCATCGTTCGCTCTACCCCTTAGACGGTACTGTACAAGGTTTGGATGCGAATGGCAGCCGCGGCGGACCTTCTATCCGTGGCGGAAGTGGCGAACGCCAGTGAAGACCATCGCGATGCCCAGGCGGTCGGCGGCGGCGATGACCTCGGCGTCGCGGACGGAGCCGCCGGGTTGAATGATGGCGGTGGCACCGGCGTTCGCGACGACTTCGAGGCCGTCGGCGAAGGGAAAGAAGGCGTCCGAGGCAGCGACGGTTCCCTCCAGCGGGAGCGTGGCTTTCATCGCGCCGAAGCGGGCGGCGTCGACACGGCTCATCTGGCCGGCGCCGACGCCGACGGTCTGGCCGAAGCCCTCCTGCAGGCGGGCATAGACGATGGCGTTGGATTTGACGTGTTTGCAGACCTTCCAGGCGAAGAGCAGCGCCGTGGTTTCGGCTGCGGTGGGCTTGCGCTGCGTGGGGCAGGTGAGGTCGGCGATGGTGGCACTGGCGCGGTCCTCGTCCTGCAGCAGGAAGCCGCCGGAGATCTGCTTGAGCGCGAGCTTGGGATGGGCGGGACGAAGGCGCAGCACGCGGAGGTTCTTTTTGGCGCCGAGGGCGGCGAGCGCTTCGGGGGTGAATTCGGGCGCGACGATGGCCTCGACGAAGAGCTTGGCCATCTCCTGTGCGGCGGGGCCGTCGACGGTGCGGTTCACGGCGATGACGCCACCGAAGGCGGAGACGGGATCGGCTTCCAGCGCGCGTTGGTAGGCCGCGAGCGGCGTTGCGCCGAGCCCGACGCCGCAGGGGTTGGTGTGCTTGATGATGGTGACTGCGCAGGATTCGGATGCGTCGAACTCGGCGGCGAGCGCCCAGCAGGCGTCGAGATCGACGAGGTTGTTGTAGCTGAGTTCCTTGCCCTGAAGCTGGTCGGCGTTGGCGATACCGAGTGGTGTGCCGTCGGTGTAGAGCGCGGCGGATTGGTGGGGATTTTCGCCGTAGCGGAGCGGGTTCTTGAGCGTGGAGACGAAGCGCAGGGTTGCGGGCATCTTCTCTTCTGGCTGCGCGGCGTCGGCTGCAGGTTCGTCGGGCAGCGATTCGAGCGTGGTCGCGATGGCGGAGTCGTAGGCTGCGGTGGTAGCGAAGGCTGCGCGGGCGAGACGCCAGCGGGTTGCGAGCGAGAGCTTGCCGGTGTTGGCAGTGAGTTCTTCAACGAGCAGCGGATAGTCGGCGGCGCTGGTGACGACGGCGACGTCCGCGTAGTTCTTGGCGGCGGAGCGCAGCATCGACGGGCCGCCGATGTCGATGTTTTCGATGAGCTCGGCGGTGGTGACGCCGGGTTTGGCGGCAGTCTTCTCAAAGGCGTAGAGGTTCACGACGACCATGTCGATGGGCAGGATGCTGTGCTCGGCGACGGCGGCAACGTGCGCGGGGTCGTCGCGGCGATAGAGCAGGCCACCGTGGACGTTGGGATGCAGCGTCTTGACGCGGCCGTCGAGCATCTCGGGAAAGCCGGTGAGGTCGGAGATGTCGCGGACGGCGAGGCCGGATTCGCGAAGCAGCTTGGCGGTGCCGCCGGTGGAGACCAACTCCACGCCGAAGCCCGACAGCACGCGGGCGAACTCTGCTAGTCCTGTCTTGTCGGTGACCGAGAGCAGGGCACGTTGTACGGGCTTGAATCCACTCATTGCCTAGATTCTACTTGGGCGATTTTCCACCGCCGCTCCGCACCCCTCCCCCCGGGTACTTTTGGGGGCAAAGTATTCAGCAAGGCAGGGTTAGGGCCGGACTTGTGAAAGTATGGGGGCCTTTTATTTCGTACCGGCATCGCGCAGGAGTTTGCCGCGCCGCTCTTCGTACTCTTCGCTGGTGATGTCTGCGGCAGCATCGAACCGGTGAATTGCTTCAGGCGAGCATCTTGAGCCCGTGCTTTTCCACGATGGAGAGGAGTTTGAGGGCCATCCCGCTGGGCTTCTTGGCGCCGGTCTCCCACTTTTCGATGGTGGACTCGCTGGTGTTCAGATAGTTTGCGAAGACCGGCTGGCTGACGCGAAGACGCTTACGCAGCTTCTTGATTTGATTCGGCTCGAGGGGAGCGACGATGAGGCTGGAAGCGTCGAATCTACGCATGGTCTGCTTGTCTATAGTTCCGGCACGGTACATGCCTGCGACCGTCGAATGGATTGCTTCGTGAATCTCACTCTTGTATTTCTTGGAATTTGTCATGGCATATCTCCGTCAACTCTTTGACTTTCAGATCGATTGCGATTTCGATATCGGATTTCTTAGAAAAAATCTCTGCCAACGCACGCAGATCACGCAATTCGGCCTCATTAATGTTGGCCTGATCCTGCTTGGCGAAGAGGTAGGCATATACCCAATACTGTCCGCCTCTGGCAACGATGATGGAACGGTATTGGTTCCTACTGAGTCGCTTCTTATAGACACCACCGCCCAGATCGTCGGCTAGTCCAAGCATCACCTGCCGGATGGCTGAACAAAGCTCGGCATCGACGATGTGCGCCTTCTTCGCTGCCTTGGTAAACCATGCTGTCTTGAAGACCCGCTCTCCATGTCTGGCATGGTTTGCCATGGGAGAAGTGTAGCACCTGGTGCAACTGATGGCAAAAGGCGGCAAACCGCTCTCACGCTAGAATGGGTGGGTATGCTTGATTTGGGATTTGTGCGGGCGAACCTGCCGCTGGTGGAAGAGAAGTTGCGTTTGCGTGGGGCTGATCCTGCTCTGTTGTCGGGGTTTGCGGCACTAGATGCGGAGCGGCGGACGGCGATCACGGAAGTTGAGACCCTCAAGGCGCAGCGTAACGCGCTGACGGCGGAGTTCGGCAGGCTGAAGCGTGAGGGCGGCGATGTCGCGATGGTGAGCGCGCAGGTGGGTGCGCTCAAGGAGAAGAGCGAGGCGCTGGAGGCAGCGGCTGCGGCTGCGGATGGGAAGCTGCGGGAGTTGATGGAGTCGATTCCCAACCTGCCGCATGACTCGGTTCCGGCCGGTAAGAGCGAGCATGACAACTTCTGCGAGAAGACCTGGGGGATTCCGAAGACGTTCGACTTCCCTGCCAAGGCGCACTGGGAGATTGGGGAGCAGCTTGGGATTCTGGACTTTGAGCGGGCGGCGAAGATCTCGGGGTCGAGATTCGTGGTGCAGTTTGGGGCGGGAGCGAGGCTGGAACGGGCGCTGGCGAATTTTATGCTCGACCTGCACACGAAGGAACACGGCTATGTTGAAGTTCTGCCGCCGTTTATGGTGAACTCTGAATCCTTATTTGGAACGGGACAACTGCCCAAGTTTGCGTCGGATTTGTTCTATTGCGTCAACAAGGAGACATTCAAGGTTGATAGAGATTACAGCGACCCTTCAACTGGTATTGCAGTTGAAGAGTTGGATAGGATTCGCTCACAAGCGGATTCAGCCAACCACTGGATGATCCCCACGGCCGAGGTGCCGGTGACCAACATCTTCCGCGACGAGACGATTGACCTGTCCGGCGGGGCGATCAGCTTCGTGGCCTATACGCCTTGCTTTCGCAGCGAGGCGGGCAGCTACGGCAAGGACGTGCGCGGGATGATTCGGCAGCACCAGTTCCAGAAGGTGGAGCTGGTGAAGTTCACGCGACCTGAGGACAGCTATGCCGCGCACGAGGCGCTGACCAGCCATGCCGAGGCGGTGCTGGAGCGGCTGGGACTTCCCTACCGGCGGATGCTGCTGTGTACCGGCGACATGGGGTTTGCGTCGGCGAAGACGTACGACCTGGAGGTGTGGCTGCCGGGGCAGCAGACCTATCGCGAGATCAGCTCGTGCTCGAACTTTGAGGCGTTCCAGGCGCGGCGGGCGAACATACGCTACAAGCCGGAGGGCGCGAAGAAGAGCGAGTTTGTACACACGCTGAACGGTAGCGGGCTGGCCGTGGGCCGTACGTATCTCGCCGTCCTGGAGAACTATCAGCAGGCGGATGGGTCGGTGAGGGTGCCGGAGGCGCTGGTGCCGTACATGGGCGGCGAGACGGTGATTACGAAGCAGGCGTTCGGGCGCCCGGTGGCTGCGAAGGGGGCGGCGCGATGAACATCCTGCGGCGGTACTTCTTCTGGACCTATGAGCGCGGCAGCTTTCACTATGACGTGATGGTGACGCTGATCCTGCTGTTTTTGTTTGTCTCGCCGCGGTTCATCGACTTCAAGGACA
>Ga0302198_10004736_pt1 | contig 12930 bp, 13 predicted proteins | sample II_Bog_N2_2_FD_193521 | JGI IMG/M metagenome (GOLD analysis project Ga0302198, IMG submission 193521) | Peat permafrost microbial communities from Stordalen Mire near Abisko, Sweden - II_Bog_N2_2 | ecosystem: Environmental > Terrestrial > Soil > Wetlands > Peat | place: Sweden: Abisko... | reverse complement strand
CAATTCGTCCTCAACATCACCAAACTCCTCCCAAACCTTCTCGGCGACATCGTATTGCTCCTCCACCGGCAACCGGCGGATTTGTTCCAAAATTTCAGACGCACTCATGGCAATAATTTACCCTGTTATGCTGCCCGCGCAAACGACGTTTTCCGTCTGCGTCACAGCGGCGGCCAACCCGAATCCGCCCGCGCATTCCGTTCGCTCCTTGGCGCGGCGTGAACTCCGCGTGCCTGGCACCAGCTCCATTCGTTCATTTCAGCCGGGAACACAGCGAATGGGGATCCCGGCTCGGGTGGTAAATAGCCAGCACCGCGATTTCGTCCGCTTCGATGGTGAAATAAACTCCGTATTTGAAGCGTGGCATTCGCGCTTTTCGAACCGTGACGGTTGCTTTGGAAAAGAATTCGGGGGTTCGCTTGATACGCTCAAAGAGGGTTTGCAGTTCCAATTCAAATTCCCGACCCAAACCCGGTTTCTGCTCCTCGTAATGGCAAACGGCTTGGAGGTAATCCAAATCTGCGGGCGATTGCATCCGCAGCCGCTTCATTTCCAGCCAAAGCGTTGGCGGACTTCGTCGCGCACCTTTTCCCAAGGAATGCCGTTTTGTGGATTGTTGCGAAACTCCTCGGCGCGACGTTCCAGTTCAGCGGCTTGCTCCGGCGTCAAATCGTCGTCAAAGTCGCCAAACTCCTCCCAAACCTTTTCGGCGACATCATATTGCTCCTCCACCGGCAACCGGCGGATTTGTTCCAAAATTTCGGACGCACTCATGCCGTTAATTTACTCCGTTAACGTGCCCGCGCAAGCCGCGTTTTCCAGCCCCCGTCGCCGGTCGTGCATGCCGATGTTGTTGCCAGTTTTCAGGCCGAAGGCCATTTTGGAGTGCGGCGACAGGTCGCCGCTTTGGCACGAGACGACATGTCGTCGAGTTCAAAAATATGTGCCTTTCTGGGTTCAGCAAAAACTTCGGGATGCACAGAGTCGCCGCGACAACTCGGAACCTCATGGCGGCCCGGGAAAGCGCTTGTTCACTTCCGCCAGGACTTCTTCAAACGCTTTGCCGTCCCCGGGATTTTTCAGGGGCGCGTCGCCGGCGGGGTCTTCGGCGCGGACTGCGGGTTCAGTGATTGGCTCCGGCGCGGGTTCGGGGGCGGACGCATTCTCTTGGAGATTGTTCAGCACATGTTGCGCCCGCTCCAGCCGGTCGGCGCGGTCCAGCAGGGCGTCAAGTTCCGCTTTGAGCGGTTTCCAAGCGGCCACGCCCGCGGGTTTGGGCCACGCCTGCCAGATGTGTTCCACCAACCCGCGCCGTTCCGCCGCCGGCAACCGGCGGATGGCCTCGAGAATCTCCGCCACACTCATGCCCTTAACTTACCCTGCGCCCCCGCCCGTGCAAGCGGCAAATCCTGGTCGCTTTCAATCCGAATTCCGCCATGCCGCCGGGGGCTGGCGGCAAATCGTTCCCTCCGCCATCGGCGGCACGATCCCCATTGTCCCGGAGGGACAGACGAGAATAGCCCGGCGTTTCAACGCCGGGTTCGGGTTGGAGATCGCCTTTAGTCCCGTAGGGACGACTGAACAAGGCACGGTTTCAACCATCCCTTCGGAACCGCGCCGTTGCCCGGCCGCGAGTTTTAACGCTGCCTCACTCCCCGCATGATCCCCCGCGAAATCATCAAAAAAATCCGGCAGATCGAACTGCGCACCAACCGCGTGGTCACCGAGACCCTCGCCGGCGCGTATCACAGCGTCTTCAAGGGCCAGGGCATGAACTTCGACGAAGTGCGCGAATACCAGGCGGGCGATGACGTCCGTTCGATTGACTGGAATGTCACCGCGCGGATGAACCATCCCTTCATCAAGAAATTCATCGAGGAACGGGAACTGACCCTCATGCTGCTGGTGGACGTCAGCGGCTCGGGCCGGTTCGGCTCGCGCGCCCAATCCAAGCGGGAACTGGCGGCGGAAATCGCTTCCGTGCTGGCCTTTTCCGCCATCCGCAACAACGACAAAGTCGGCCTGTTGTTATACACCGACGAAGTGGAAAAATACATCCCGCCGCGCAAGGGCCGCGGGCACGTGCTGCGGGTCATCCGCGAGGTGTTGTTTTACGAACCCCGCCGGCGCGGCACCAACCTCGTGCAGGCGCTCGAATTCATGGGGCGCGTGCTGCCGCACAAGGCCATCTGCACCGTCATCTCGGATTTTCTGACCAGCGACCCCGCCGCCCTCCCGCCCGCCGGGCGCGCCGGCGAGAGCGCCGGGCCGCTGCCCCGCGCCACGCAAACCGCGCTGCGCATGGCCAACCGCCGGCATGATGTCGTGGCCGTGCATGTGGCCGACCATTACGAACTGCAATTGCCCGCCCTGGGCCGCCTGGTGTTTGAGGACGCCGAGACCGGCGAGGTCATCGAACTCAACACCGGCAACGCCACCAGCCGCGCCGCGTTTGCGTTGCGGCAGGAAAAAAACCAGGAGGCCCTCGCGCGCCAACTGCGCGGCGCCGGGGTGGACACCATCCAACTCCGCACCGACCAACCCTACGGCGCGGCCCTCGGCCGGTTCTTTGAGAACCGCGAAAAACGGAGGCTGCGCGGATGATCTCCAACGGCACCCCCGCCAAAGTCGTTGCCGCCGCCAGCGACATCCGCGACATCAAACCGCCGCTCGACATTCCCAGCGGCTGGGCTCCGCTATGGTGGACCCTCGGCACCCTGGCCGCGCTCGTGCTTTTGTATTTCCTCTGGCGGCGGTGGCGCCAACAGCGGGCGCTGGTTCCCGTGGCGCCCCCGATTCCCGCCCATGTCCGGGCCCGGCAAAAACTGGCGGCGGCGCTCGCATTGCTCGGCCAGCCCAAGCCCTTTTGCATCGCGGTCTCCGATGTCTCCCGGCTGTATTTGGAGGAACGTTTCAACTTTCACGCGCCCGAGCGCACCACCGAGGAATTCCTCCGCGAACTGGCCGGCACCGACCTGCTCTCCCCGGACCAGAAGGACAGCCTCACCCGCTTTTTGGAAAGCTGCGACCTCGTCAAATTCGCGCGTTACGAACCGGGCGAAACCGAATTGCGCGCCCTGCATGAATCCGCCGTCCGGTTGATTGACGAAACCGAACCCCGGCCCGCGCCCGGAACGGCGACCGCCGCCCCCGCCCCGGCGGCCGGCACGCCCCCATGAATTATCCGCCATGACGTTTGCGCATCCCTATTTACTGCTCCTGCTGTTGCTGCTGCCGCTTGCCGCGTGGTTCAAAGGCCGGCGCGGCCGCCCGGCGGCCTTTGTCTATTCCTCCGTCCGCCTCGTCGAGGGCCTGACGCGCGCGCGGCGTTCCCACGCCGGGGCCGTGCTCGCCGCCCTCCGCTGGCTGGCGCTCGCCGTCTTCATTGTGGCCCTGGCGCAACCGCGGCTCATGAAAAGTCAGACCGAGGTGAAAGCCAGCGGCATTGACATTGTGTGCGCGCTGGATTTGTCCGGCAGCATGAAAACCGAGGACTACATCATCAATGGCCGGCAGATCAACCGCATTGACATGGCCAAACCCGTCTTGGAACAGTTTATTGAAGGCCGGCCCAGTGACCGCATCGGCCTCGTCGTTTTTGCCGCGCAAGCCTTTATCGCCGCGCCCTTGACCCTCGACCACGACTATCTGCTCGAGATCGCCGACCAGCTTGGCATCGGCACCATCAATTCCGACGCCACCGCCATTGGCGATGGCATCATGGTCGCGCTGAACCGGCTGCGCGACCCCGCGGCCAAAAGCAAAATCATCGTCCTCGTCACGGACGGCGGCAACAACTCCGGCACCATCACCCCCACCACCGCCACCGAGGCCGCCAAGGCGTTGGGCGTGAAAATCTACACCATCGGCCTGGGCAACCGTGAAATTGTCCAGCAAATGGGCCTGCCCTCCAGTTATTTGCCGGATGAAGACACCCTGCAACAAATCTCGCAGGCCACCGGGGGCAGATACTACCGGGCCGATAATGCCGAAAAGTTCAAAGCCATCTACGCCGAAATTGATAAACTGGAAAAATCGGAGGCCGTCATCAACAAATATACGCAATTCCAGGAACTGTCCGGCTGGTTCATGACCGGCGGCCTGGCCGTGCTGCTGTTGGAAATCCTCCTTGGCCAAACCCTGTTGCGGAGGCTCCCATGAATTTCGCCCATGTTCAAATCCTCTGGCTGCTGCTCGTCCTGCCCCCGGCGCTGGCCGCGTTCTTCTGGTGGGCCGCCCGGGTGCGGCAACGCCTGCTGGCCGCGTTCATTGACGCGCGCCTGCTCGCCGCCCTCACCACCGGCGTTTCGCCCCGGCGCCAGAAAATCCGCGCCGCCCTGCTCGTCGCCGCCGTGGCGTGTTTGATCATCGCCCTGGCCCGGCCCCAATGGCATTTCGACTGGGACAAAATCGAGCAGCGCGGCCTGGACATCGTGGTGGCCGTGGACACCTCCAAGAGCATGCTCGCCACCGACATCGCCCCCAACCGCCTCGCGCGCGCCAAACTGGCCACGCTCGATCTGATGCAGCAGGCCCGGTCCGACCGCCTGGGCTTGGTCGCCTTTGCCGGCGAAGCCTACCTCTCCTGCCCGCTGACGATTGACGACACCGCCTTCCGCCAGAGCGTCGAGGCGCTGGATGTCCACACCATTCCCGAAGGGGGCACCGCCATCGCCACCGCCATCAACACCGCGCTCACCGCCTTCAAGGAGGGCAATCATTTCAAGGTCATGGTGCTGCTCACCGACGGCGAGGACAACGACAGCGAGGCCGGTGCCCTGGCCGCCGCCCAAGACGCCGCCAAGGCCGGCCTGAAAATTTTCACCGTTGGCATCGGCACCGCCGCCGGCGACCTCCTGCGCACCACCGATGCCAACGGCAACAGCGATTATGTCCGCGACTCCGACGGCAACGTCGTCAAATCCCATTTGAACGAGCGCCTGCTGAAACAAATCGCCGGGGCCACCGGGGGATTTTACCTGCCCCTCGGCCCGCAAACCATGGACACCCTTTACGAACGCGGCATCGCCCCGCTGCCGAAATCCGACGCCCAGGAAAAGCTGGTCCGGCGCTATCATGAACAATACCAGTGGCCGCTGGCTGTGGCCATGATCCTGCTCCTCTTGGAAATGCTGCTGCCCGACCGGACCCGCGAAGCGAAAACCGCCCGTCCCCCCGCCGCCGGATTGACGGCGGGCGCGGCAAAAGTGGCCGCGCTGGCGCTGCTCCTGTGTACGCTGCCCCGCTCAGGATTGGCCTCGCCCGCCTCCGCGCTGCACGATTACAACGCCGGCAATTACACCAACGCCCTCGCCGAATACGAACGCCTGGCGGAGACCGGCACGAACGACGCGCGCCTCGTCTTCAACGCCGGCGCGGCCGCGTATCGCGCCACCAACTTCGACGAAGCCGCCCGGTTGTTTTCCGAGGTGACCGCCGCCCCGGATTTAAAACTCCAGCAGCGCGCGTATTACAATCTGGGCAACACCCAGTTCCGGCAGGGCGAATTGAAATTCGAGCCCGACTCCGGCAACCTCGACGCCATGGAGGAAACCTGGAAGGACTCCCTGAAAAGCTATGCCCGCGCCGTGGATTTGAACACTAACGATGCCGACGCCGTCTTCAACCAACTGTTCGTCAAACGGCAACTCGCCTACATCGGCCAGTTGCGCGAGGCCATGCGCCGCGCCAAACAATCCGCCGACGAGGCCGTGCGCCGCAACGCCTATCACCAGGCGCTGGAAATCATGGAAAGCCTCAACCAGACCCTGAACAGCCCGCTGGCCGCCAAGAAATACCAGGATTACATCAAAAAACTAAAGGACATAGATGCGATTGCCACTCCTCCTCATCAGCCTTAGCCTGCTGTTCCTGGCCGGCTTGCCCGCCCGGGCCCAATTCCTGACCGCCGAAGACTTCTTCAACAGCGGCGTGCAATTCTATATTTCCAACAACATTCCGGCCGCGAAAGAGCGGGTGCAAACCGGCCGGCAAATTTATCCCAACGACGACAAATTAAAAAAACTCGAACAACTGTTGAACCAACAACAGCAACAGCAACAGCAACAGCAACAGCAGCAGCAACAACAATCTCAAAACAACCAGTCCAAGCAAGACCAGCAAAAACAGCAGCAGCAAAAAGGCGACCAATCCCAGTCCAAGGATTCCCAAGCGCAACAAGAAAAGGCGAAGGAGGAGCAGGCCAAAAAGGACGCCGAACAAAAGCAGGAACAGGAAAAACAGGCGCAAGCGGCGCAGCAAAAGGCCGGCGGCGAAACCAATGAAGTCGCCGACGCCAAAGGCGCGCACGAGATGACCCCCAAGGAGGCCGAACGCCTGCTGGACGCGCAAAAAGACAACGAACAATTCCTGACCCTCAAGCCCAAAGGCAAACCCGAGGACTCAAACCATCCGATCAAGGACTGGTAAAATCCCACCGCCATCGGCGGCGGAGATGGGGCGTATCTCGATACTGCCCCCGGTTTCCACCGACCGGATGCCAACGGCCTTCATTTTCGGCGAGGACGGGGTTTTGAATGCCGCCGCAGGATTTCGCAAAATTTCTCGGCGGCGGGGCTCGCCTCGTTTTTCGCGGCCCGGGCAATGCCCACAGAACCGACATAGTCCGTGCCGGCGAGCCGGCGGTCAATTCATGGCTGGACAGATCGTGCAACAAAATTTTTACGTGTGGGATCACCTTTTGAAACGCCGCCAGCGCCGCCGGCAAAAACTCCGCAGTGGGCGCCGGCGCATAGCCAATGTGCAACCGGCCGTACTCACCACGCGCCGCTGCGCGCACTTTGCCCACGGCCTCATCGGCGCGTTTGAGCAAATCCAACACCTCTTCCAAAAAAAGTTTTCCCTCACCCGTCAGCATGGCTCCGCGCCGGCTCCGTTTCAGCAATGCCACGCCCAGCTCCTCCTCAAGATCCTGCATCTGCCGGCTGCGTGAGGGCTGGGCCACGCGCAACTGCGCGGCGGCTTTGGTGAAGCTCAACGCTTCAGCGACCGCCGCAAAATATCGGAGATGCCGCCGTTCCCTTTCCGTGAGCATAGCCAAAAGTCATGCTCAGGCAAAAAACACGGTATTTCCCAAGTGCGCCACAATCGGAGTATTGTCGAACCATGATAAATTTACTGGAAGCGAATGAGCGAAGTGAGGCGGGACACCGCCAGCCGGTCGCGGCGCCGTCCACCGGGACGATGCAGATCGGCGTGGACAGTTTCGCGGCGGCAATGCCTGACGATGGCAGCGGCGGGGCGGTGAGCGCGTCGGACAGCATCCGCCATCTCGTCGAGCGAATTGCCCTCGCCGACCAGGCGGGCTTGGATGTTTTCGGCGTCGGGGAACATCATCGCCGGGAATTCCTCGATTCCGCGCCGGTGGTCATTCTCGCGGCGGCGGCCGCGCGGACGCAACGCATCCGGCTCACCAGCGCCGTCACGGTGTTGAGCGCGGCCGATCCGGTGCGCGTCTTTCAAAGCTTTGCCACGCTCGATCTGCTCTCGCAGGGCCGGGCGGAGCTGGTGGTCGGACGCGGCTCCTTCACCGAATCGTTTCCGTTGTTTGGTTGTCAGTTGGAGGACTATGATTCCTTGTTTGCAGAGAAGCTCGACTTGCTGCTGAAGCTGCGGGAAAGCGAATTCGTCCACTGGTCCGGCCAACACCGGCCACCGCTCACGGGCCAGGGCGTGTATCCGCGGCCGGTGCAGCATCCGCTGCCGGTCTGGTTGGGCGTCGGCGGCTCGCCGGAGTCATTTGTCCGCGCCGGGATGCTGGGGTTGCCGCTGATGATCGCCATCATCGGCGGCGAGACGCGCCGGTTCCGTCCGCTGGTTGACCTCTACCGGGAATCCGGCCGGCGCGCGGGCCATGCGCCCGAGACGCTCAAAGTGGGCGTTCACGCCCTGGGTTACGTGGCCGAAACCACGCGGCAGGCGATTGACGATTTTTATCCCGGTTACGCCAAATCCTTTACCCGCATCGGCCGGGAACGCGGCTGGCCGCCCGTGACGCGCGCCCATTTCGACGCCGTGCGGGGCGCGCAGGGTGCGCTGTTGGTCGGCAATCCCGATGAAGTCGCGGAGAAAATTCTGCGCCACAGCGAAGCCCTGGGCGGGATCTCGCGCATCTCCTTTCAGATGGATGTGGCCGAATTGCCGCAGGCGAAGCATCTGCGCTCCATCGAACTGGTGGGCCGCCGCGTGGCCCCCGTCTTGCGCGGGCAAACTTGAATCCCCCCATGACCGCCCAACTGCCATTTTCGACAAACCCGCCGTCACCCGCGCTTGGGTTTAACTGAAAACCAAAGACCACCCACCAACCAAAACCATGAACACAGCCATCAAACCGGAAATCTTGATCAACCAACTGAACTGGCGCTACGCCACCAAGCAATTTGACCCGGCCCGAAAAATCCGCGCGTCCGATTGGACGACCCTCGAAGAAGCATTGCGCTTGACGCCCTCGAGCGGCGGCCTGCAACCGTGGAAATTCATCGTGGTAACCGATCCCGCCATGCGCGCGAAATTGCGTGCCGCCGCATACGGCCAGCCGCAAATCACCGGGGCTTCGCAGCTCGTCGTGTTCGCCGCGAAAAATAACATCAGCGAAGCGGACGTGGACGCCCATTTGCAAAATGTCGCGCCGGCCCAGGGCGTGCCGGTGGCCGCACTCGCGCCATTCCGCGGCCTGCTGGTCGGCGGCATTGTGCAGGCGATGGATGAAGCCGGACGCAATGCCTGGGCGCGCAACCACGCTTACATCGCCCTCGGCAATTTGCTGACGAGCGCGGCCCTGCTGGGCATTGACGCCTGCCCGATGGAGGGTTTCGACCGGGCGCAATACGACGACCTGCTCGGGCTGCGGGCGAAAGGCTATGCCAGCGCGGTCATCGCCACGCTCGGTTACCGTTTGCCGACGGACAAATATGCCGCGGCGCCCAAAGTGCGTTTCGCGCGCGAACAGATTTTCGCCCACATCTGAACTCGGCTGCACGGCACCTTATGGGCCTTTCATGGATTGGATCGGCAACCAGTTTGGCAATCCCAAAGGGATTGCGGCCCAAAGCCCGGGGTTGGCGCCCCGCGCCTGCCCGGGGAAAGGGGGTTGAGGTTTCGTCCACCCCAACGGGGTTGTGACCCAGACGCCGCCAGCCACCCGATGGGCCTCAACCGCGTTGGGATTCGGGTGGGGAACTGGGCCGGTTGGAACTGGATTGATTGGTTCGGAGCAGATCCATGTAAGGTGCAGTCCACGGTCACGCCCCCCGGCCGCCGTCAGGATTTCATTTCCAGGCGGCGCACCTCGACGCTCGCCAGGCAAATGTCATCGTCGAATTTGGGGCTCGCGGCGAAGGTTTTGATTTCCTCAATCACCCCGGTGAACAATTCATTGCCGGGGAGGCCCACCCGCTGGCGGACGGCCGCCAGCAGGCGGTCGGCGGTGAACATTTCCAGGCCGGGCCCCTCGACTTCCACCAGCCCGTCGGTATATAGCGCAATCAAATCCCCCACCGCCATGGGCCGGCGGTAGGTGGCGAACCGGCCGTCCATGAACAGCCCGAGCGCCGGCCCCTTCTTCCCGCCGGCGTCCACTTTCAACCATTCCACCGTGTTGGACCCCCGGTGTACCAGAATGGGGTCCGGGTGCGCGGCGCTCGCGTAGCGGAACTCTTTGCGGGCCAGATCCACAATCAGATAAAACGCCGTGGCATACATGATCGAACCGCTCTGCTTGAAAATGCCCGCCAGTTCCAGGTTGACCTGCGTCAGCAGGTCGCCCGGGTCCATCAGCGTGGCGCTCAGATCCGCCACCAGCGCGCGCATCATGGCCGTCACCAGCGCCGCCCGCACGTCATGGCCCATCGCATCGCAAATAAACAGCCCGACGGCATGGTCCGAGAGCGGCACGACATCGAAGAAATCCCCGCTGACCGCCCCGGACGGGCAGTAGAAGCTGAAAAATTCCAGATGACTTTCCGCCGCCGGCTTGTGACTGGGCAGCGACGGGAATTCCTGCGGCAACATCGCCAGTTGCAATTCGCGCGCCATGTTCAGTTCCTCGCGCGTCTGATGGTCCCGCTGCTCGAGTTCCCGCATGTGTTCCGAGAGTTTTTCCTCGGCCTTTTTGATGACGGTGATGTCCCGCGCAATGCCGATCAAGCCCACAATCGCCCCGCTTTCGTCCGGCAGCGGCAGTTTGCTGCTCAGCAGCCAGCGCTTCTCGCCCGTCTCGTCGAAGAAAAATTCCTCCCGGTTGATCACCGGCTCGCCGCGCAGCACCCGTTGGTCATCCGCCCAGAACTTCTCCGCCACCGCCGGCGGAAACAAATCAAAGTCGCTCTTGCCGATGGCGTCGGCCTCGGTTTTACAACGGAGGTTTTTCAGGTCCGCCGGATTGGCCAGCGTCTTGCGCCCGGCCGCGTCCTTGGCATAAATGCAGTCCGGCAGGTTGTCAATGAGGGTGCGCAACAGCCGGCGCTCGCGGTCCAGCGCCTGTTCGGCCTCCTTGCGCCGCGTGATCTCCCGCCCGATGCCGACCAGCCCCACAATGCGGCCCTCCGCATCGTGCAGCGGCAGTTTGCTGGTCAGGGACCAGTGGACGGCCCCGGCGGCGTCCAGAAAGGATTCCTCCCGGTCGAGGACCGGTTCCCCCTGCAACACCCGCTGGTCATCCGCCCAGAACGCCTCCGCCTCGTGGCGGGAAAAAAAGTCGAAATCACTTTTGCCGATCGCGTCCGCCTCGGTCCGGCAGCGGATGTTTCGCAAGTTTGCCGGATTGGCCAGGATTTTGCGGCCCTCGGCATCCTTCACATAAATGGAATCGGGCAGATGGTCCACCAGGGTGCGCAACAGCCGGCGCTCGCGGTCCAGCGCCTCCTCGGCCTGCTTGCGCCGCGTCACCAGCCGCCCGATCCCCACCAGCCCCGAGATGCGGCCCTCGGCATCCAGCAACGGCAGTTTGGTCGTCAGCACCCATTCCTTGCGGCCCGCCGCGTCCAGGAAATATTCCTCCCGGTCAATGACCGGCTCGCCCCGCAACACCTGCTGGTCATCCGCCCAATATTTTTCCGCCACCTCGCGGGGGAACAGGTCGAAATCATTCTTGCCGATCGCCGCCGCCGCCGTTGGGCAGCCGCAGTTTTTCACGTCCGCCTGGTTGAGCAGCACCTTGCGGCCCTCGGTGTCCTTCACATAGACGGCGTCGGGCAGGTTGTCAATGAGGGTGCGCATCAGCCGGCGTTCCGCGTCCAGCGCCTCCTCGGCCTGCTTGCGCTGGGTGATCAGGCGCCCGATGCCCACGAGCCCCGTGGTGTTGCCATCGTTGTCGTGCAAAGGCAGTTTGGTGGTCAGCACCCATTGCTTCTGGCCCGCCTCGTCCAGGAAATATTCCTCCCGGTCAATGACCGGCTTCCCACGCAACACCTGCTGGTCGTCCGCCCAATATATCTCCGCCACTTCACGGGGATACAGGTCGAAATCCGTTTTGCCCAGCACCTCGGCCTCCGTTTTGCCGCCGCAATGGACCAGGTCCGTCGGATTGGCCAGGATTTTGCGCCCGCGCGCGTCCTTCACATATACGGCGTCCGGCAGGTTGTCAATCAGCCGGCGCAGCAACAGCCGTTCCCGCGTCAGCTCCGCCGTGCGCTCGGCCACCAGCCATTCCATTTCATCCCGCGACCGGCGCAGCGCTTCGTTCTCCAGTTTGTGCTCGGTGATGTCCCGGTTGATGCCCACCAACCCGATGATTTTGCCCGTGGCGTCCCGCAACGGCACTTTGGTGGCGGAGGTCCAAATGACGTCGCCATCCGGCAGCACCTTTTTTTGCGGCTCATTGATGAGCGGCTCGCCGGACTGCATGATCCGCTGCTCATGCTCATAAAACATGCGCGCCCGGTCCTCGGGCAGAAAATCAAAGTCCGTCCGGCCGATAATGGCGTTGGCATCCTTCAGCCCCATCCGTTCGGCGGTCACCCGGCTGCACTTGATGAACCGCGACTGCGTGTCCTTGAAATAAATCCGGTCCGGGGTGCTGTCCAGCATGGCCTGCAACAAAAATTCCGCGCTCGGCGGGCCGCCCTCCGGCGGACCGGCGGCCTCGAGCCGCCGCTGCAACTCGGCGTTGGCCGCCATCAACCCGGCCACCCGCTCCTCCAATTCACTGCGCGACAAGCCGCCCACCTCGGCTGGGAGATTTGAATTCATCATACACTCATGACCCAATTGGTTCGTCGTTGAACTGGCTCGCCCGCAAACCGCCCCGCCACCCGCCGTGGCGGCGGGCGATTCGTGGAACCATCAGCAAGCTGCCTGTTCCCCGGCCAAGTTTCAACTGCGTTTAACTATAATTATCGGTCGTTTTTCCCAACGCTTGAGTTTCCCCGGTTTTTTTTGGGGGGGGGAATCGGCCCCGCCCCGGCCGGATCGAGTCACGACCAAGCGGTGCCCCCCGAGGTTGTTGGCGGAATATTTGCACCGCAGATTTCCCAATCGGCAGGCCGTCCGCCAATGTGGCGCCCACCGGCCTCACCCACCACTTCCGGAGGCGCGGACGACCCAGTCGGTCGTTATTCCGCCTGGCCGGAACGGGGCGGGGCGCAGCTTGACTCCGCCACGCAGGCGGCTTCAAGGTGGGACGGGCTTCCAGCCTGTCACGGGCGGGGCCTACCGAAGTTGTGGGAAAAGGGGTTAATGGTATTGTCATATTCTGTTCGCGGCGGCCGCTCGCCGTCTCCGCCCGCCGCCGCGTCGCGCAGCCTTGTTTGCGGCGCGGGGTTTGGGGCGCGGGGCGTGAGGCGGGGACGGGGCAAAAGGCGGACGGTTTGAAAACCCCCTTCTCTGTGCTCTTTGCGTTCCTCCTGTCCGCCATGGCTGTAGCGACTGCGGAAGCCCGGCGTAGGCGGAGTTAACCCTTCCAACCTTATAACC
>Ga0302198_10004730_pt1 | contig 12938 bp, 9 predicted proteins | sample II_Bog_N2_2_FD_193521 | JGI IMG/M metagenome (GOLD analysis project Ga0302198, IMG submission 193521) | Peat permafrost microbial communities from Stordalen Mire near Abisko, Sweden - II_Bog_N2_2 | ecosystem: Environmental > Terrestrial > Soil > Wetlands > Peat | place: Sweden: Abisko, Stordalen... | reverse complement strand
ACGAGTTGTTCGCGCACTCGCCTCGGGCGTCGCGGTGGTGCACGTCGACCGGCACGCGGCATGGCATCGAGACGATGTCGCGGTCGTGGCGAAGGCACTTGCCGCGGGAATCGACCTCACGGAGGTCGACTTGGTTCTAACCGGCGGCGAGACCGCACGAGCGGTACTGGATGCGGCAGGCATCAGCGCGATTTATCCCGAGCGCGAACTGGCCGCCGGGGTCGTGCTCTGTCGCACGCCGCTGGGTGCCCGGGTCGTTACGCGGCCGGGCAGCTTCGGCGACGAAGACAGCCTGCTCGACATCGTGCTGCACCTGAGGCCGGATGCTGGCCTGGCGAAATATCAACTCGGACGCGACAAGAAGAGGAGCTGCACATGACCGCAGCACAGAGGCGACCCGTGGTCGCAGTCACTATGGGCGACGGAGCCGGAGTCGGTCCGGAGATCTGCGTCGCCGCGGCGCTTGACCGAGGCATCCTGCAAGCTTGTCGTCCGGTGATAATCGGGGACGTTGCGCGTCTCCGCTTGGCCGCCGAGATTCTCGGCGCCGACGCAAGAGTTGTCGTAATCGACTCGATTGAACCGGACGCCGTGGTCCCCGCGGGAACCGTCGAGGTCATCGATCTGGGCCTACTGCCGGCCGGCCTGGCCTGGGGTCGGCTTTCGCCCATTGCCGGAGACGCGGCGTACCAGTACATCCGCGTGGCCTGTGGGCTCGCGCTTGCGGGCGAGGTGCAGGCGATATGCACTGCGCCACTAAACAAAGAGGCCCTTCACGCCGGCGGGCACGATTTTCCGGGCCACACCGAGCTTCTCGCGGCTCTCATGGGGGTGGATGAGGTCTCGATGATGTTGTCGACACCCAAACTCCGGGTTATTCACGTCACGACCCATGTCGGGCTAATCGATGCTGTGGCACGAATCGAACCCGGTCTCGTCGAGCGCACAATTCGTCGCGGGTACGAGGCGCTACGGCGCGCCGGAATCGAGAGCCCGCGGATCGGCGTTTGCGCGATCAACCCGCACGCCGGGGAACACGGCCTCTTCGGATACGGCGAAGAAGAGAAAAAGATCGCACCCGCCATCGCTGTAGTGCAGGCCGACGGAATCGATGCCGTTGGACCGCTGCCCGCCGACACAGCTTTTTTTTTGGCCGGTCGGGGCGACTACGATCTGATCGTCGCGATGTACCACGATCAGGGGCATGGCCCGATAAAGGTGCTCGGCATCGAGGCGGGAGTAAACATCACCGTCGGGCTTCCGGTCATCCGCACTTCTGTCGACCATGGCACGGCATTCGATATCGCGGGGACCGGGACCGTGGACACGAGGAGCATGGTTGAGGCCCTCCGCCAGGCTGTTCAGTTGGCAGGTGTCTGAATTTTTCGGCGACGCTTACACCTCGGCTGAGACCGGTGGACTGACCTCGCTGCCTCAAGGGATGTCTCATGTGATGTCTCTGTGATGTCTCTGTGATGTCTCCGGACATCGCTGGCGTGACCACACTCTGACCACATCCGGTGAAGTTTCCACGTGATCCAAATGGTCTCGACGTGATGTGAAATCGCGAGAAATCAACTGATTTGCCGCTCACGTGATCACCTCATAGCGAGCGATTCGAGCACACGGCTCATAATCGTGGTGTCGCGGGTTCGAGTCCCGCCCTCGCTACAATTTGCTGGTCAGAGCCGTATTTTGTGACCACTCTAGAGAAAATTTTGATCGAGTGGCCATCTCGCTTTGACCACATTTCGGCCACTTTCGATGCGCTCCGATCACTTGGACGCTCTTCAGTTGTGGTCAAATCGCCGATTATTGGGGGTTTGAGTATTAGTCCCTAACTTGTGAGTTGCTTGTCGAGGCTGAGCAGGTGCTGACCGGTCGCAGCGGGGGATGGTGCATCCGGCCACTGTCTGTGCGACGTGGAACCGGGTGAGTCGTCGACACCCGCAGCGAGCACTATCAATGGGGATGGCCATGGCTGGCTGGCTGATCGAAACAGGTGTCTTAGGTATTCCTGACGGGACCACGTCCGTTTTCGTTTCGACGTAACTCAAACGCTTTCGAGGTGCTGTGAAACCCCGAGAAATCAACTGGCCTGATGCTGACGTGATCACGCCAGGATGAGCGATTCGAGCACACGGCGCTCAATCGTGGTGTCGCGGGGTCTAGTCCCGCCTCCGAAGGCGGCCGCCAGTAAGTCGATTTCAGCCTGCGGGTTTGACTGGCATTCTCACGCGCCGTCAGCCGCCTCAATGATTCTGATCACCTGTGTGAATCGTCGACACCGCTCCCCGCATCGAGCTGATGTCCGGTTGCTGTCGTCGGGCGTTGAACGACTCCAATCAGGCGCGCGGCGCGACCGTAGCCCAGTGCGGCGCCCCGCGCCCCGCGATTGCAGCACCCGCCAACGTGACGGCCAGCAGAAGCGCCACGGCAAACAGGCCGACAGTGACACCGAGGCGCAGCACGAGGAGGGCGCCGACACCGGCACCGACCAGCATCGCCAGCACTGCGATGAGTCTTCGGGACACCGTCGCAAGGTCCCGCTTGCGCAGGTCCGAGCCGATACCGGTGAGGGTCATCGTGAGCACGGTGGTCGTCATGTCGGGCACGCCAAGGTTGCGCACCACGGCGTTCTGGATGCCGAGAGCGATTGCGCCGAGCGCGACGATCGTAAGCTGCCCGGCGAAACTAATGCGGCCTTCCGCGATCAGGCTGATCACGACTGCGGCGAGAAAGAGAACGAGCTGAACGATGAGCGCGTTGCGGAGCAGTTTGCCACGATGTACGCCGAATCGCGAGATGAGGAGCCCGCCGAGGGACGCTCCCACAAGGAATCCGGCGAGTGCGATCAGCGAGCCCCACAGGCTGTAGCCCGGTGCGCCGGCGAGGGCGAAGCCAATGAACACGACGTTTCCGGTCATGTTAGCCACGAACACGCGGCCGAGTCCGAGGATGCTGATCGCGTCGATCACACCCGTACCGAAGGTGAGAATCAGGAGAAGCGCGGGTAGCGGTCCGTGCACCGGATGCGAGAAATAGCTGCCAGTTCCGCTGGCGCTCGCGACTGCCACGGCTAACTCGACTTTGATGCGCGGGTGTCAATCGCGTCGTAGACCCACGCGACATCGTCGTGACCGTGACCTAGCGCACTCGCGGTCGCATACAGGTTCTCCAGATCATCGAGGTAGGGATTCTGTGTGCTGTCGCCTGCTGTCGCTTGGGCGAGATCGAGGTCCTTGAGTAGTGCATCGAGCGCGAATTGCGGAGCACGATTGCCGCTCAGGATGGTCGCGCCCTTCACGTGCACGTACGGGCTGTCCGACGCGGACCCGCTCACCGCATCGATGAACAGGCTCGGCTCGAGCCCGAATGTGCGTGCGAGCGCGATCGACTGGGCTGTCCCGGCGGTCAGGCTCGCCACCCAGGTATTGCAGACCAGCTTGAGGTCCGAGGCCGAGCCCAGGCGGTCCCCGACCACGACCGTGCGCGAGCCGATAGCACCGAAAACTGGCTGGAGCGAAGCTATCGCGGCAGCGGATCCCGAGGCCAGGACAGTTAGAGCAGCGTGCTCGGCGGGATCCTTGGTGCCCAGCACCGGGGCGTCTACCACGGCGATGAGACCGGATGCCGCGGCGGCGACCTCCTGCATGCCGAGCGAACCGATGGTGCTGCTTTGCATCCAGACCGCGCCATCCCGAACCAAAGGGAGAAACTGGGCGGCGACCGAGAGCACAGCGCTCGCATCGAAAAGCATCGTAATGATCACGTCGGCATCCCGAACCGCGTCGGCGGGCGTGGTGGCGGCGGTCGCGCCGGCGTCGACCAGGGGTGCAGCCTTCTCGGCGCTTCGGTTCCAGACGGTCACGCTGAACCCCGCTCGGAGAAGCGAGCGCGACATCGCGGCGCCCATCGTTCCCGTACCGAGCACTGCCACCCGGCGCGCTGTGTTTATCTGGCTGGCTGAATTGGTCATGACGTCCTCGATCTGCTTTGTGTTTTCGACTTCCTGCACATATACTGTACAGCGTGTCCAGTAATTCGCAAGAGGGTGTTCGCCGCGGGCGTCCGCGCAGCGACCGTGCACGGCGGGCCGTACTGGATGCCGCGGCCGAACTGGCCTTCGAGGGCGCAGCAAGCGCGGGCGTTGACGCCATTGCCGCACGAGCGGGAGTAAGCCGAACAACGGTCTACAAGTGGTGGCCCTCCGCAGCGGCAGTACTGCTCGAAGGGCTCCTGGAACGCACGCACGAGACCATTGAGTCAGCGCCGTCGGAATCAGCGCGTGAAGCTCTACTGGGTTACATGGGTCAGCTTGTGCGGCTACTGAGAGACACGCCCGTGGGCGCCCTGCTGCGCGGACTCATGGCAGCGTCTGTACCGGATCGTGCCGTGTCGACCGCACTCGTCGACGACTGGCTCGCGCCTCGTCGTACTGCAGTGGTCAGCCTCCTCGTCGAGGCGGTGGCCCGCGGAGAGGTGCGGGCAGGCCTCGATTACGACGCCGTCGCCGACGTGCTTTTCGCCCCGATCTACCACCGGCTGATCTTCCAGCACGAACCGCTCACCGAACGTCTTGCTGACGAGATCATGGCCGTGTGCTGGCCCGGCATCCGCGCGTGAGCCGCGCCTGCGTCGACCGCCGGCTATCGCCGTGAAATCCCCCAGGAAACGACTGAACGAAAGACTAAGGATCGAATCATGAAAACCTTCACCCCGCCGCACACGACCCTCGAAGCGTCAAACGTCATCCTGGGCCTGATGCGGATTCTCGAACTCGACGACGGGCAGATTCGTGCCCTGGTCGGCGCAGCCCGCGACTCCGGCATCAACTTCTTCGACCACGCCGATGTGTACGGCGGCGATCACGGCTGCGAGCGACGGTTCGGCGACGCGATCACGTTTAGTTCTTCGGAGCGCGAGTCCGTCATCATCCAGTCGAAGGTCGGAATCAGGAATGGGTTCTGGGACTTCTCCAGGGAGCACATCCTCGAATCGGTCGACACGTCGCTGGCTGCCCTCCACACTGACTACCTTGACGTGCTGCTGTTGCATCGTCCCGACGCGCTCGTCGAGCCCGACGAGGTCGCGGCCGCATTCGACTCGCTTCAGAGCTCAGGGAAGGTTCGTAACTTCGGGGTGTCGAACCAGACGCCCGCCCAGGTCGAACTGCTGAAGAAGTCTGTCACGCAGCCGCTCGCCTTCAACCAGGTGCAGTTGAGCATCACCCATTCGCCCCTCATCGCTGCCGGGGTTGCGGCGAACATGGCCGCGCTGGACCAGTCCATCGACCGCGACAACGGGATTCTCGATTACGCGCGGCTGCACGACATCACCCTGCAGGCGTGGTCGCCGTTCCAGAAGGGTTTCTTCGACGGCGTCTTCATCGGCGACCGAGACAACTTCGCGGAGCTCAACGAGGCGCTCGATGAGATCGCCTCAAGCCACGGTGTGACACCGACCGGAATCGCGGTCGCCTGGATCACGAGGCACCCGGCCAACATGCAGGTGGTGCTGGGCACGACGAAGCCCGAACGCGTCATCGATTCGGCGGCCGGCTCCGACATCCCTCTCACGCGTGAGGAGTGGTACCGGTTGTTCACCACGGCAGGGCATATCCTCCCTTGATTGAGTACACGCGGAGTTCGGTACGACGACGAAACCTCTCGCGCTCGACGTGACCGACAGCGGGTCGTGGACGTGCTAACCGCTTCCCGGGGTGCAGCCGACCGGGCGCTGGTCGCGGGCAACGGGAGCCTCTGCCTGCCGGGCCCTGCACTCGCACATTACGTGGCCGTGGCGTGGCAAGGATCTCGGCCGGCACCACTTATCGGCGGCGGCTGTGAAAGACCTCGATCGATCAAGGTCCCGTGGTGTGTCGGGCTGGCGTCTCGTCCAGGACGTCAACGATCGACTCGCGTACGACTGTTACGCGCGGTTGACCACTGGTCATGTGAGCGTCGCGAGAGTTGCTGCCGACCCCTGATTGATGAGGGAGTCGAGTGTCTGCACATAGGCGTCGGAAAACGCAGGCTCAGCGGACAGATCACCGAACAAGACTGAATTGCGGATGAAGATTGTGCGATCACCCCGTTGTGCCTGAGCTAGCGGAACCAGCTGTGCGGCGAGCCGGTCCACGACCGTGATCGGGTTTCCTTCTTCATCCACTGCTTCGTCATAGCGAGCCCAACTCGCACAGATTGCGGCGGAGAGACGGACTTCGCCTCCGTGAGCGAGGTTCTCTCGAACCACGGGGAGCAGCCATTTGGGGATGCGGTCGCTGCTCTCTGAGCACAGCCGCGCGAGCGTATCTCGTACTTCAGGATTTGAGAATCGTTCGATCAGCGACTCCTTGTATTCGTCGAGGTCGATGCCAGGAACGGGCTTCAGTGTGGGCGTGGCCTCGAGGTCCATGTAGTTCTTCAGGAGTCGAGCGATATCCGGGTCCCCGGCGGCCTCGTGCGCATAGCGGTGGCCTTTCAAGAAGCCGAAATAGGTCATCGCCTGATGTGACACGTTCAGAAGCCGCAGCTTCATGAGTTCGTAGGGCTCAACGTCGTCGACCAGCTGAACGCCTGCCTCCTCGTATGGCGGTCGCCCGATTGCGAAGTCCTCCTGCAACACCCATTGGAAAAAAGGCTCGGCGACGACTGGCCACTCATCGGCGATGCCGAATCGATTGGCAACCTCCGCGCGATCTTCGTCGTATGTTACCGGTGTGATCCGGTCGACCATTGAGTTGGGAAAGAGTACGTTCTCGCTCATCCAGTCCGCGAACCCCGGTTCCCCGAGGCGCGCAAAAGCCGTAAACATCTTCTCGGCCACGTGGCCATTGCCCTGGATGTTGTCGCACGACATGACCGTGAATGGCTGGAGGCCATTTTCCCGACGTAGTCTGAGGGCCGCGATCACTAACCCGAAGATTGTGCGAGGTGCATCTGGGTGTGCGAGGTCGTACTGCACGTCTACGTTGTCGCCCATGAACTCGCCAGTAACCTGATCGAAGTTGTACCCGCCCTCGGTGACGGTCATCGACACAATCCTGACCTCCTCGGACGCCATGCGGACGACCACGGCGCCGGGGTCGTCTGGGGCGAAAAGATAATCGATGATGCTTCCGATAACGCGCGCCTCGCGGGTGCCGTCCGAGTGCTTCAGGACAAGTGTGTACAGGCAGTCCTGTCTCGCCATCACTTCGGCCATGTGGCGATCCTGGGGGAGCACGCCGACACCGCAGATGGCGAAGTTGCGCGCGAGCCCCTGGCCGAGGAGTCGGTCGATGACCATAGCCTGGTGTGCGCGATGAAAGCCGCCGACGCCGAAGTGGATGATACCCGCCGTCAGGCCGCTCCGGTCGTATGCGGGCACCGCGACCAGACCCTTTGCGGCAATCGACTCGAGAGCGCTCTCGTTCAAGGGCACGGGCGGGTCTGCGTGGATCATGTTCGGTTCCTCTCGGGAATTTCTGTGCTGCAGGATGTCTGTAGAGCCGGGCTCATGCCGCAGGCAGCGGAATGGCGGGAGCGAGCGCCAGCTCTGGGTCGGTTATCCGCACGCAGGCGGCCTTCCGGCCCGGCGCGAACTCCACCGGCTCTGGCGTGGCATCGACGCACTTCTGCTGGGCGAACGGGCAGCGCGGGGCGAACGGGCATCCCACATTCCCCCTCAATTCGATGCCTGAGGCGCGAGTTGCAGAGTTTCGAGCGAGTCGACGCTCGCGCTGCTCGGTGACGTTTGGGACAGGAACTGCTGCGACAAGTGAGCGCGTATACGGATGCATCGGGGTGTCGCATGTCTCAGCTGCGGGACCCTCCTCCATCACCCGGCCCTGGTAGAGCACCACGACACGATCCGAGACGTGTCGAACGACAGCCATGTTGTGGGAGATGAAGACGTAGCTGGTGTTCGAGTCTTTCTTCAGCTCGTCCAGGAGGTTGAGGACGTGTGCCTGCACGGAGACATCGAGGGCGCTCACCGCCTCGTCACAGATCACCAGTTCCGGTGTCCGCACGATCGCACGCGCGATCGAAATTCGCTGGCGCTGGCCGCCGGAGAACTCGGCCGGATACTTGCTCGCGGCCCGCGCCGCAACTCCGACCCGAGCGAGAACACCGGTCGTGCGCGTTGCGATTTCGGCGCGCGGAAGCGATGTTCCGACTTCAAGCGGCTCGGAAACCGATTCGCCAACTGTTCGCGCCGGATCAAGTGAGCTGAACGGATCCTGGAACACCGCCTGCAGATGGGCACTGATTTCGCGGCGCCGTTTGACAGGAACCTGGGTAATGTCCTCTCCGTTGAACCGGATGGTGCCGCTGCTGACCTTCACGAGGCCAAGGATCGCGCCCCCGATCGTCGACTTTCCGGACCCGGATTCCCCAACGATCGAGAGAGTTTCTCCCCGATTGACCACGAACGAGACTCCTCGTACGGCAAGTACTGGAGGCCGACGCAGGCCTTGTCGAAAAGTGACGGTGAGATTTGAGACATCGAGCAGGGTCTCCTGTGGCCCACTGTTTTTAACCCTGGCCAGCATTATTTCGCCCCAATCAGTTCGTCGACGTGAATACATCGGGAGTCCCGTTCACCATCGCCAACCGGGATGAGAGCAATCGGTGACTGCGCGCAAGCCAGCGTGGCGATCGGGCATCGGTCATAGAAGTGGCAACCGATGGGCCAATCGGCGGGCGCTGGCACAACGCCGGGAATCGCTTTGAGCGGTTCGCCCCTGGTTGCGACAATGGGATTCGCGTCAATGAGCGCTCGGGTATACGGATGCGCGGGCTGTGCAAAGAGGGCCTCGACGGTTGCGTCTTCGACCACCTCGCCCGCATACATGACGGCGACTCGGTCGCACAGGTCCGCGACAACGCCGAGGTCGTGAGTGATCAGCACGATCGCCATGCCTTGCTCATCGCGAAGGCGACGCAGAAGGCTGAGGATCTCGCCCTGGATTGTGACATCCAGTGCCGTAGTCGGTTCGTCGGCGATCAGCACTCGCGGGCGTCCAGCTAATGCGCACGCGATCGACACGCGCTGTGCCATGCCGCCGGACAGTTCGTGCGGGTATCGACGGGCTATCGCTTCTGGGTTTGGCAGGCCCACCTCAGTGAGCAACTCGACCATGCGCGCGTGAGTTGCCCGTTTGTCCGAATGGTCGTGAACCTTGATCAATTCTTTCAGCTGCGACGCGACCGAGAAGCTCGGGTCGAGCGACACCATCGGGTCCTGCGAAATCGAGGCTATTCCTGAGCCGCGTATGCCGGCACGCTCTTTGCGAGTCGCCGTATTCAGGTCTTTGCCGTCGAAGACGATCGTCCCGGTAACGGTCGCACTGCGACCGAGGCTGTCGAGGATCGCGGATGCAGTCACTGACTTGCCGCACCCCGACTCTCCGACGATTCCAAGCGTCTCGCCTTTCGCGACCGAGACATTCACTCGTCGCACAACCTCGAGCTGCCCGAACTTAACGGACAGATTCTGGACCTGCAGAACTCCCTCGCGGTGCGCCGTGTCGGTCGCGTCGAGTGCGGGCGCTGGTGGCTGGGCCTGCTGCGGAGTCGTGGAGCGTGAGCGCGCGGCGGTGGTCGCATCCCGCAGCCCGTCGGCGATCAGGATGAACGCGGCAATCGTCAGCGCGATTGTGAGCCCGCTTGGGAAAATCAGGAACGGCTGGAGTTGCAGGTTGGTTTGGGCCTCAGCGACCATGCCACCCCAGCTTGGTGCCGGTGGCTTAACGCCCAGGTTTAGGTAGTTGAGTCCGCCCTGCACACCCAGAATGACTGCTGCAAGTACGGCCGTGTTGACGATGATCGGACCCCAGATGTTCGGCAGAACGTGGCGACGGATGATCCTCGCCTTACTCATGCCAACCACCTCTGACGCAGAGATGAAAGTTTCTGAGCGCACGGCTCGTGCCGCGCCTCGAGCTACCCGAAGTATCGTGGGCACCGAGAGAAGCCCGAGGGCGAGCATGCCGGCATTCGAATCGTTGTTCGTCAGCGAATAGACCATGAGCAGCACCACGATCGCGGGGATCGCCATGACGATCTCGACGATCCTCGAGGTCACCGTGTCGGTTGTGCCTCCCACGAATCCCGTGATGAGCCCGGCGACCAGGCCGACGACGAAGGCGACCGCGAGGGCCTCGCCGACGCCGAGAAGGGTTGTTCGACCGCCCCAGAGAAGTCGGCTGAGCACATCGCGTCCGAGCTGGTCGGTGCCCAGCGGGTGTAGCGCGGTAGGCCCGCTCAGAGTGTGATTCAGGTCCTGTGCCAGAGGGTCAAACGGTGCGATGATGGGCGCCGCAACAACAGCAATGATCACAGCAAACAGGAAAATCGCGGCAGCGAAAGCCAGCGGACGTCGGACAAACTCCCGGAGTGTGCGGATCCGCGATCCGCCCCCGTCCTTCAGGCCCGCTTCGTCGGCAGCAGACGAGGTGATGGCTACGTTTGTCATGCTGCACGCACCTTCGGGTTGAGGATCGGGATGACGATGTCGATCAGCACGTTCACTACCACGACGATGATCGTGAAATAGAGCGCGATGCCCTGGATGACGGGAAGGTCGTGCTGGGTTGCGGACTGAACCGCCTGGGAACCCAGACCCGGCAAGACGAAGATGTTCTCGACGACGACGGAACCGCTCAGCGCTCCAACAAAGATCAGACCCAGCACCGTCACGGTTGGTCCCGCGGCGTTCCGCAGTGCGTGGCGATACGTGAGAGATAGATCGGGGACTCCATTGACCCGGAGCGACCGGATGTAAGGGCTGTCGAGGGCGATCAGCATCTGGTCGCGCGTCTGCTTCGCTACGGCGGTGATTCCGCCGAATGCGAGCGCAACGACCGGAAGAACAAGTGAGGCGATCCACAAGCTGGCGCTGGTTGCGGCCGGCACATACCCGGTCGCGGGAAGAACGTTCAACTGCACTGAGAAGATTCCAATCAGGATGACTCCGAGCCAGAAGTTAGGGATAGCGATGCCCGCGGACGAAACGATGTCGATTATGCGACCGACGGCGCGGTTCTGGTTCGTGGACAAAACTCCAAGGAGCAGGCCGACGATCGTGAACACGAGGAGCGCACCGATTACCAAGGAAAGGCTTACGCCGATTCGTGGGGCGAGAATGGTAGTGACTGCCTGATTGGTGACATAAGAATTTCCGAGGTCACCATGTAACGAGCCGACGAGCCATTCGAAGTATCGAACAATAGCCGGCTGGTCGAGGCCGAGTTGATGATTGAGTGCGGCGATCTGTGTGTTGGTTGCTCCTAGTCCAAGGATCGACGCCGCGACGTTGCTGGGCGTCAGTGACTGGATCAGAAACGTTATCGCGGGCACAACGATGAGCAGGGCCAACGACCCAAGAACTCGAAGACCTACTCGTCGTAGCACGTCATTGCTCCTTCACGCGGTGGATGTGCTGCGAGCACGATTGGCGCCCGCAGCACATCTCATCACTGGTATTAGTTAGCCGGTTCCCATTTCGTCGGATCCGGGATGGGGAAGGCCGAGCTGAACTGAACGTTCTTGATCGTCTTCGACGTGAGCATCAGCGTGTCGGCGCTCGACACCGGGTCTGCCAAAGCCTGCTCGACCACGTATGTCTCAAACTTCGCCGCGACCGCGTTGTTGGCCGCGGTGCCGATGTCAGAGCTTCGCTCCTGTGTCGCAAACGCATTCGCCTTCGAGTCGTCATAGCCCAGGAAGTTGTAGAGCGCTGGCTTCGTGAACTGACCCTGCATAACCGTGAGGTGGTTTGAGTAGTAGAAGTTGTACGTTGTTGCCGGATACTTTCCGCTCTCAAGGTCCGTGACGTAGTCGCTGAACGCGGTCGGCGCGGTCAGTGTGACATTGACGCCGATGGCCTTCCAGTCCTGCACCATCGACTGAGCGAGCAGGTTCTGGTTGAGCGCTCCCGGCTGCACAAGCAGCGGGAATGAAAGACCATTTGCGTATCCGGCCTCTGCCAAGAGCGCCTTGGCCTTGGTGGCGTTGTAGGCGTAGAGCTTCTCGAGGCTTGCAACATATCCTGGAGTGCCCTTGGCCGCGTACTGGTCGGTAGGTGTCGCCGTCGTACCGTATAGAGCTTTGGTGACGCTCGGCCGGTTGATCGCGAGGTTGAGGGCCTGCCGCACCTTCACGTTGGCGAAGGCGGGGTTGATCTTGCCCTCGATGTCAGCAAAGTACACGCCGACGAATGCGGAATTCGCGGTTTCGAGGGTTAGCCCGGCAGCCTTACCCGCAGCGGCGGTGTTGGAGTTGATCTGCGCGGCCTGTACCTGACCCGAACGAAGGGCCGCGAGCGTCGAGTTGTCGTCGGCGATCACTTTGATGGTGAACTTCTTGAAATTGACCGACTTTTTGTCCCAGTACTTCGGGTTGGCTGTGTAAACGTACGCCGAGTTGGAGATGGTGCTCGACGTGTCGAGGACGTACTCGCCCGCACCGAAGCTCTCGGTGGTCAGCAGTTTGGGGTTCTTGAGTCCTTCCGGCGCAATGATGTCGCCTTCCTGGCCTTCCTGGTCGAGGCCGTAGGGAAGAAGGGGGTCCGGCGTGCTCAGCGCGATGGTGACCTCGAGCGGACCCGTAGCGGTGATGGTGCTCACATTTGAGAGGTACGGGAACGTCGAGTTCTTCTTGTTGTACTCCAGTGAGTTCACCACGGAGTCGGCCGTGAGTGCCTCCCCGTCCGAGAACTTCACGCCCTTGCGAAGCTCTATCACGAACGACAGGCGATCTGAGGTGTAGTGCCAGGAGGTCGCGAGATCGGGGTGCGCTTTGCCGTTCTGGTCGCGGTCGATGAGAGGCGCGTAGTCCAGCTGGGTGTACCAGATGAGCGGCGTCCCGTTTCCGTTGAGCGCTGGGTCAAGGCTGTTCGGGCCGTTCGGCGCTGCAAGAGTCATCGAAGTGAGCGTTGTGGTCTTGGATCCA
>Ga0302198_10004728_pt1 | contig 12939 bp, 8 predicted proteins | sample II_Bog_N2_2_FD_193521 | JGI IMG/M metagenome (GOLD analysis project Ga0302198, IMG submission 193521) | Peat permafrost microbial communities from Stordalen Mire near Abisko, Sweden - II_Bog_N2_2 | ecosystem: Environmental > Terrestrial > Soil > Wetlands > Peat | place: Sweden: Abisko, Stordalen... | reverse complement strand
CGCCAACTACGGCAACCCCTACCTGGTCGGGCCGGACAAGCAGTCGCATCTGGATCTGGCGCGCCTGCGAGGATGCGTGCTGCGCATCGTCCCGGGGGGAAAGCCGACGGTCTTCGCCACCGGTGTGCGCTTCCTGGTGAGCATGCAGGTCGACCGCCAGGGCGATCTCTTCGCCACCGACCAGGAAGGGGCGACCTGGATCCCCAACGGCAACCCCCTCGACGAACTGCTGCGGATCCAGGAGGGCCGGCACTATGGCTTCCCGCCGCGGCACCCGATCTACCTGCCGGCGGTCATCGATGAGCCGAGCGTCTTCGACTACGCTCCCCAGCACCAATCCACCTGCGGCTTCCGCTTCAACGAACCGGCGGCCTCAGCGACCGCCTTCGGCCCGCCCTCCTGGCTTGGCGATGCCATCGTCACCGGGGAGTCACGCGGCAAGCTCTTCCGCACCAAGCTGGTGAAGACCCCTGTCGGATACGTGGCCCGCAGCGAGGTGATCGCCTGCCTTGATTCCCTGCCGATCGACGTGGCCTTCTCGCCGGCCGGCGATCTGGTGCTCGCCTGCCATAGCGGCCGTCCGGACTGGGGCAGCGGCCCCAAGGGCGCCGGCCACCTCTTCAAGATCGCCTATGCCGACCATGGGACGCCTCAGGTGATCGCCATCGGCGCGCTCAGCCCGACGCAGACCCAGATCGCCTTCGATCGCCCGTTCCCGCCGGCGCTGTGGGCGACCTACGCCCAGGGGATGACGCTCGCCGCCGGCCGCTACGCCCTGCCGGGCGACGACTGCGAGGCCTTCCGCCCCGGCTACCGCGCCGTCGATGTGCAGCAGCAGGAGCCGCGCCTGCGCGTGCCGATCGCCTCCCTCACCCTGAGCGCGGACCGCTGCACCGCCACCGTCGTCACCGCCCCGCGGGTGGATGACCGGCACTTCGTGCTCAGCACGCGCCTGGAGGCCCGCGCGCCCCGGGCGCATGGGATCGCATCGCTGCCGCTGTGCGAGAACGGCTTCGATCTGGGCGGAGTGGCCGTCAGCTGGTCGCCGCCCTCCGGGGTGCCGGCCTGGAGCGGCTGGCTGCCGCATCCGGATCTGACCGTGGCGCGGGCCTTCACCGCGTCGTCTGGCGCCCATGCCGCCCTGTGGCCGCTGCTGGCGACAGCGGGTGTGCTGCGCCTGAGCGGGCAGTTCGATCTGGCGCAGATGCTGCGCCCCGCAGTGCAGCCGGGATCGCACCTCGACTACACCCTGCCGAGCGAAACCGTAGCCATCACCATCAGTGGCACTGGTCCGCTGACGCTCACCGGCATGGATGGTGCGCGCATCGAACGCCTCAGTCCGCGAGAGAGCCGGATGGTGGTCGCCGACCCGCAGCGCTGGGTTCCCTTCAGCCTGACGTTGGCCACCGGCGGGGGGGCGCAGGAGGCGGGGATCGCGGTCTCATGGACCACCGCCGAGGACCCGCGCCCGCGGGCCCTGCCGCTGCGCCGCGTGCGCATGCCCTGGGTGGTGCCCCTGGGGGTGCAGAGCCATGAACGCGACATCCCCGAGATCGCCGGCGGCGATGCCCGCGCCGGCAAGGCGCTGTTCTTCTCCGGCTTCCCCGGTTGCGCCCATTGCCACAGCATCCGCGGCGCCGGCGGCGCCATCGCCCCGGACCTCTCCAATCTCGTCCAGCGGGATTACGCCTCGGTCCTGCGCGACATCATTCAGCCGAGCGCGACCATCAACCCCGATTATCCGCAGTACGCCATCAGCTGCACCGACGGCCGCACCCTGCAGGGGGTGATCGTCGACCATGATGCGACCGGCATCCGCCTCGGCGACATCACCGGCGCGATCACGCATATCGATACCGCCGCCATCAGCGCGACCCATGCGCTGCCCACCTCGTTGATGCCCGAGGGCCTGCTGTCCGCGCTCTCACAGCAGCAGGTGCGCGATCTCATGTGCTTCCTGTTGACGGCATCCGAACCGTAGAGCGGGATATAGGACGCTCGCTGCGGTACGCGGGCCCTCGTGATCGCCTCGTCGCCTCGCAGACGGATCGGCGTCTGTGCCCGATGGGCGAGGAGGGGCGCCAGCAGGCCGGCCATTCCTCGCCCATTCGGACCGGCAGGAATGGCACGTGAGGACCGTCCTTCCCGCCGGACGTCGGCAACAGTGGACATCCATATACGGGTAGCGACTCGCCGGCGGGAGAACGGCCTTGCCTTTCCCGGACGATACTTGAAAATGCAGCTCTCGTCATGTCCCTGAATCTCCGCCCTTTGTCTCATGAGGATGCCGATCCGGAGCTTCAAGCGGCGTTGCATTGCGAGCTGTGCGGGCGCCGGGCGATCGCGAAATGGCAGGCACTCGTCCATGCCGGCTGGCATCGCTGCGTGACGCCGCTGGATCGCACGGTCTATGTCTGCGAGCCGTGCTCGACCACGCGTCGCAGGAAGCAGCACACGACACCTCCTCCATCACCCACCGACAGCCACAAACCGGGAACGCGCGCCTACAGCAGGCGGCATCCGGCATTGGTGCCCAAGCGTCCGAGTCAGCCATCCACCCTGTGGCTCAGGCCCTGGTTCATTGCCGGGGTGCTGCTCGGCGCAGCGGCGCTGATCCTTGCCTGCCTCTATCTGCTCCAGGGCCACCGTCACAGCTGATGGGCCAGGGTCGATCAGCGTGCATTGGCCAAGCGCTGCATCCGCCGAGCCGATCCGGTGCCGTGCTGGAGGTCATCTCTCAGGCGACTGCCCGTGCTGCGCATGGACGATCACGCGGCCGGACCACCGTTCAGCGTGGCGGTATGCCCGGACGTGCCGGCGACGCCGTCTTCGGCTTGGCCAGCGGGCCGATGTAGGCGGTGGCGGCCACCACGTCGTCGTACCATTTGCTGTTGTCGCGCAGGGCATTGTCGGCCATGTACATGCCGATGCCGATGCGCTCGATCTTGAGCGTGTCGGCGTCGCGGAAGCGCATGTTGGGGAAGTCGGCGATCAGCGTGCCATCCAGCCAGCAGGCGATGCGGCCATCGCGGCGGCCGGCGGTGTTGGCCTTGACCATGAACTCGAAGCAGTACCAGCGATCGAGCTCGGGGACGATGTCCGTCCGCGGGACGAACTCGGCTCCGAACGAGCCATGGTTGCCCAACGTCGGCGAATACGGCATGACGCTGCCGCTGGGCAGGAAATGGTCGCCGAAGTTGTCACGCTGCTCGGGGTGGTAGCAGTAGACGTTGAGCGGTCCCGGCACCGCTGCCGGCCCGCGGTAGCCGATCTCATCCTCATAGGCGACCAGGAACTTGTTGTGCCCGTCGGCGCGCTGGCCGGGGGTCGCTCCGTTGGTGTAGTAGTGCGCCGAGATGTCGGCGCCGTTGTGGCAGGAGACTCCCGAGGGGTAATCGAAGCCCTTCTCGAACTTGGAGTAGTAGCGCAGGAAGACCGTGTCGTGCTCATCGGCGAAGACCGCCTGCAGGCCGCTGGAATGCGGCGATGTCTGGCGCGGCATGGTGATCTGCAATGCCTTGCGGCCGGAGTGCACGGCTGCCGGCACCTCGGTGATGCGCATGTCCTGATCGCCGAAGACCCCGCTCCATTTTCGCTTCAGGTCTGCCGGGGTCGCATCGTCCTCGAAGTTGTCTGCGAAGATGACCGCGGGATCCGCGGCGATGCCGGCATCGCCTGGGTGCTTGGCGGCGATGCCGCTGGCGCCTTCCGGCAGTCGTGGGAGTGCGCCGGCAGCCGCCTCCTGGCCAGAGGCGACCGCAGCCACGCCGACCATGAGGGCGACCAGGCTGGCATGCCCGAGCGTCCGGCGCGTGGGACAGGTGCCGGCTGGAACCGCGTCAGCAGGGGCGGCGGCGGATGCGGTCGTCATCGGGAGCTCCCGTCAACTGAGCTGGAAGGGCCTGATCGAGGATCACGTGGGGACCGCTCCGGCCGATTCTCCGCGCAGCGGGTCCCGTCTGGCTCTGATCATAGGGGCTGCCAGCGCACCCGCGAGAGCCGAGCTTCCCTGTGCAGGCCCGGTGATGATGACAGGCGTCACGCTTTGATTCCCAATCTTGCCCGCCTAGGATGGCGCCCGACCTCGCCAGGAGACGCCCATGACTGATGCCCATCTCGGCGGCCGCTACACCTTCCCCGGCACCTCGCTATCGGTCCGCCGCATCGGCTACGGCGCGATGCAGCTGGCAGGCCCCGGGGTGTGGGGTCCGCCCAAGGACCCGGATGGCGCCGTCGCCCTCCTGCGCGAAGCCGTCGCCTCCGGCGTCGACCACATCGACACCAGCGATTTCTACGGCCCGCACATCACCAATCAGATCATCCGGCGGGCGCTGCATCCCTACCCCGCCGGACTGGTGATCGTCAGCAAGCTGGGCTGCCGACGTCCGCCGGACCGCTCATGGCAGCTGGCGATCACACCCGCGGAGCTGACCTCGGGCGTCCACGACAACCTGCGCAATCTCGGCCTGGAGACGCTCGACATCGTCAATTACCGCGCAATGGGCAGCGGTCACGGCCCCCAGGAGGGCTCGATCGCCGAGCAGGTGGGGGTGCTGGCCGACCTCAAGCGCCAGGGTCTGATCCGCCACATCGGCCTGAGCAACGTCACCGCCGCCCAGATCGCCGAGGCGCAGGCGATCACCGCCATCGTCTGCGTGCAGAACCTCTACAACGTGGTGCACCGCCACGACGATGCCCTGGTCGAGGCGCTGGCACGGCAGGGCATCGCCTATGTGCCGTTCTTCCCCCTCGGCGGCTTCACCCCGCTGCAGTCCTCCACCTTGTCGTCCGTCGCGACCCGGCTCGGGGCCACCCCGATGCAGATCGCGCTGGCGTGGCTGCTGCAGCGCTCCCGCAGCATCCTGCTGATCCCGGGCACCGCGTCGCTCGCCCATGTGCGTGAGAACCTGGCGGTCGGCCGGCTGAATCTACCACAGGACATCGTCGGCGAACTCGACCGCATCGCGGCCTCGGCGGGGGCCGGGGCGCACTGATCGTCTGGCCGCGTCGCAGGTGGTTCGCGCGCCCGGGCTTTCCCGCTCCTAGCCTTGGATGATCCACAGGACGAGCAGGATGATGACGATGGCGCCGAGGGCGATGAGCGGCGCATAAGTCGACAGCCGGCTGGTCAGCGGCAGTTCTCCCGCCATGACACTGCTGATCGCCGAAGCGGGGATGGTCTCGAGCTCGGCACGCAGGCGATTGATGCGGGTGGTGGTCTTGACCTTCTCGATCTTCTCGGTGTAGGCCTTGCGCAGGGCATGGCTGCCGATCTCGTGCGGCGCCGGTGCGCTGGTGGCGGCGCGGGTGGCGCCCAGGACGTGCGAACGCGCCTCCAGGGGATCGGTGCCGGCATGCATCGCCACGCTGGCGAAGAGCTTGGTGGACGGTGAGCGCGGCGGGGCCTTCAGCACATGCGCACCGGTCGAGGGCGGCTTGCTTGTTCGCCTGGTGATGCTGCGCGTCTCGCGGTCGATGGCCATGGGTACGAAATCCTCGCTGTCGTCGATCACTGGCGGAATGGAACCGCTGGGTGGCGTGCCTGGACTGCCGCCGCGCACCATCGGCTTGCGCAGCATGCGCATGGTGCGTTCCGGAGCCTGGCCGATGGCCTTGAGCGCCTTCTCGCAGGCATGGATGAAGCCGCGGTAGTCGATGAAGCGATCCTGCGCCGACTTGGCCATCGCCGTCATCACCAGCTGACGGGTGAGCGGATGCAGGCTGGGCACCAGGATGCCGGGATCGGGGACCGGCTGGGTCAGATGGCCGACCATCACCAATGCCGGAACCGCTCCCGGGAAGGGGATGCGTCCGGTCAGCAGGTGGAACATGGTGGCGCCCAGCGCATAGGCATCGGTCTGGTAATCGAGCTTGGGGTCGGCGCGGATCTGCTCTGGCGACATGTAGGAGGGCGTCCCCATGACGATGCCGGTGAGGGTGAGGCGCTGGTCCTCGGTGTCGACCGACTTGGCAAGCCCGAAATCGATGATCTTGACCACATCGCCATCGGCGAGCAGGCGGGACGAGCGATCGCCGGCGGGGTCCTGGGCGATCAGCAGGTTGGCCGGCTTGATGTCGCGATGGATGAGGCCGGCCTCGGTATGGGCATAGGCCAGGCCACGGGCGACCTGGATGGCGATGCGCAGCGCATCGGCCTCGAAGAGCGCCCCACGTTCGGCGAGGACATCACCCAGATTCGGGCCATTGATGAACTCCATCGCCAGGTAGGGCTGGCCCTTCTCCACTCCGAAGGCGATGGCGCGCCCGATGTTGGGATGGTCGAGGCGGGAGAGGATGGCGATCTCGCGGTTGAACCGCTGGACGAACGCCTCATCGGCCGCATGGCTGTTGGTGATCAGCTTGAGGGCGACGCGCTCGTCGGTCTTGCCGTGCTGCGCGAGGTAGACCTCGCCCATGGCGCCCGCACCGATGGACTTGAGCAGGGTGAATGCGCCGACCGTCCCCGGCATCGCCTGGGGACCCGTGGACGGCTGCGGGGCAGCACCGGCCGCATTCAAGGACGCATTGATGGTCTTGTCGGTGCTGCCCATTGGTATGCCATCCCAGGGTACCGGACCGAAGCCATGACTGCCGATGCGCGACTGGCGGTCATTCTTGCATGCGAGCGCATATGCAAGCCGCAATGCCTGCTGCCACTTTCATCAGTGGCGGAAATTGAGTCAGATGGGGAAATCGATGCATCGTCGGATCCATTCCTGGCCAGTTCGGCATGCCAGGGGCGATCCGAGTCCCCGGATCGGCGCCACCGCCAGGCGGATGGCAGCCGGAGAGGCGCCCGCCCGGACGCCCTCATCGTCGCGTTGGCCGGGTTTGCCGCAGCGCCCGCGCGGGCACCTGCCCGGCTCGCGGGGTCGAGGCGGTGAATGCTCAGCGCGCTGCCCCGGCCGGATGCGCCTTGGCATAGGCATCGGTCCACTCGTGGATGCGCGCTGCCGTCAGGGTGGCATCATAGCGGTAATTGAAGCGGCGGTCCGGTGCGCTGTCGCCGCTGATCGAGAACTCGTTGATGTCGCCTTCCTTCTGGATGTTGTCGGCCCAGTGGAAATCGAGGCGCACCGGCCGACCGGCCAGGCCCAGCGCCGTGCGCGCTATGGCGATCTCCATGCGCGCGCCGGTGACGCGGTAGTCGATCGGACGGCCTTCCGACCACGACCAGCCGCCGAGGTTCTTGCGCAGGGTCGTGCGCGTCGCACTGGTGACTCCCAGATTGACCACGTAGTCGTAGCCTTCCCAGCCGGTTGCGTGGTCCTGGTCGGCATCGATGAACAGCAGCATCCAATGCGGATCCTTCCAGCTGGTCATCGGCTCGGCGGTCTCGACGTAGAAGTAGACATTGGCGTCGTCATACGAGACCTTGGCCTTAACGATGTCATTGCGACCGGTGTCATTGATATAGTGCAGCCTGCTGTTCCAGCCCTGATGGTCGCGATGCAGGGTGTCGCCGGCGAAGTCGCGGTATTCCGGCCGCACCTCCTTCCAGTCGTCGAAGGCGCCATCGATGGTGATCGGCCGCGCGACCGGAAGGGGCGGCGGCCGCACGCCCTTGAAGCGGCGCACATTGGCGACCAGCTGGAAGTAGTAGTCGTCGCCATGCCCGCCCAGCATCGGTTCGATGTCGCGGCTGAACTCCTCGGTATACTGGTCGACGAAGAAGGAATCACCCTTCGCCAGCTTGCGGTACCCGGTCCAGGTCGGGCCCTGGTCGCCGCGCTCGAAGCGTTGCGCGATCCATTCGTTCCAGCCCGTGACCAGGATGAACTGGGGATCGACTTCCAGCGCCCGCTGCCACTGCTCGGCGACATAGAGGCCGGCGTTGGTGTCAAGCTGGTTCTGGGGCGGCTGGATGTGCGCCGCTCCGCCATGGCAGCTGCGGCCCTTGCCATCAAGGGGATGGGGCGCGACGCACACCGAGATCTCCTCGGGTTTGCCCGGTTCGATGTGCCAGCCCGGATTCTGCGGCGTCCAGTCGACCCAGGTCCACCTGTCGTGGCCGTCACCCCACCAGCCCCCGCTGCTCCAGGCCCAGGTATGGCGCAGGGTGAAGTAGTCCTTCAGCTCAGGTGGCAGCTTCTCGGTCGGCGACAGCAGCAGCGGCTTGCCCAGCCAGCGGAACCACAGCTCGGGGTACTTCTGCGCCTGGTAGAGGTCCTTGTAGAGTTCCGGCACCGACCGTTCCGGAAAGGAGTTGTGCATCGCCGTCACCTTCGGCACCGGCAGCCCCTGGCGGCGTCCGCCGTCGAGGACCGAGCAGACCGCCAGCATCTGGTGGGGATAGACGAAGGCATTGGTCTGGTCGAAGATCAGCGTGTCGATCTGGGCGGCGGTGAGCATGGCCATGTGCCGCGCGATGACGAAGGGGTCGTCGATGGTGTAGTAGCCCAGCTCCGGTTCACCCCAGAAGTGGAAGGCATTCAGCGGCCCCCAGCGCGGCTTCTCCGGATGCTCGGAGAGGATGCGGGTATTGTCCCACACCGGGCCGTCGCCGTTATTGGTGACCTCATGGTTGACCCATAGGAAGTAGAAGATCCCCACCTGCCGCTTGCGCGGCGGCCCGACCTCGGCGTAGCCGGGCAGCGACCGTCCGAGGGCATCGGTGGCGACCCAGGTATCGGCGTAGACATCGCCATCCGCCTCGGAATCAGCCGCGCTTGCGGCGATCGACACGCTGGCGGCGACGGACGCACTGGCAATCCCGCAGGCGATGATGGAGGCAAGGTCATTGAACCGGCGTTGCCAGGACATGGGCCGCTCCGTCCCCGCATCATCATCCGCCCAGGCGTCCTGACCAGGAGCGCTTTGGCGTTCCTGAATAGCACGGTATTGCCGTCGTCGGCCTGTGGTGGGCATGCCGGGCGTCAGACTCAGCCCCCGCATGCGCGCCACCCCCGGACCGGCCGGTACCCGGCTCGGCACGTCCAGATAGCCTGCGGTCATGGCAGCTCGAGGCTCAGGTAGTCGCACATCACGTGCGACTGGTCGCTGCGCACCTCGGTCCAGGTCAGCGCGCTGACGTTCTCGCCCACCCGCAGCTGGGTGGTGGGGATGGACACCTATTCGATATCGTATTTGGCATGCTCCGACTCGCGCACCAGCGCGTTGCCGCCCTGGAGGCGCGGCGTCACCTCGGCGAATGCCTCTGCACCTGACTCATCCATGCATGTGTGGGATTCCTCGGAGAGGGCACCGAGAGCGCCTTGGCGATGTCCGGACCATCGCCGTAGTTGATGACCTCCTGACGCACCCCTACCGCCTGGCGGTCACGGCGGCCGGGATGGGGTGCCTGGCCGCGCTGGAGGCCGAGCACTGCCTCCAGGCGCAACTGATCCCGCTGTAACCGCCGACGCGTCCGTATCGTTATGATAGAGATGCTCCCTCCATTCATGACCTCCCGGTCAAGGGGTGATAGGACATCTCGACGCGGTCGACATCCGCCTTGTTGTTCGCATCCATCGCCTGAATATGCCCGCAGTCCCTGGAGATCATCGATGAATCGTTGCTGCTACGCCCTGCTCCTCAGCGTGATGGTTGGCTTGCCGCAATTTATGGTGGGTGCGGATGCGCCACCTCCGATGCTGGATCTCACCATCAGCAACGGCGCCCGGCTGATCCAGCACTTCCATGACAGCATCTACTTCAAGGTCTGGTCGTCGCCCAGCCTCGCCGTGGTGCGCGCCAAGCTCGACGAGGTCAAGACGCAGGCGCTGGAGCACGTCGGGTTCGACCCCTTCGCCGCGCTCGAAGGCCTGGCGAGTGCACGGCTGCAAGTGAGCTGGGAGGCGGTTCCGGGCGCAACCACTCCAGATATCATGCTGCAGCTCGACCTCGGTCCCCAGGCACCGGTCCTGTTCCACGGCCTGATCGACAAGCTCCCCTTACCCGCCACGTCCATTCCAGGCGCCGACGAGGCCATCGTACTGCCGGATGGCGCCCAGGTCCTCGCCCGCTTCGGCACCGTGCTCGCGGTGGGTAGGAAGGAGAAGGTCCACAAGCCGGGGGCGGTGCCGGCCAGCGAGCACGATATCAGCATCCATCTCGACGGCGCAGCGCTGGACAGCGCCATCCGCGCCCAACCAGATGCGGCGGACGAGGTCTTGGCCATTCTCAAACTCGTCGCGGTGCCAGCCCAGGCGGACGTCGACTTCGTCGCCGATGGGTTGCTGATCACGAGCAGCCTGGCGACTCCCCTGTCCTGGCTCACCCCTGTGGATCGCGCCTTCTTCGGCCATCTCCCGGCAACCGCCTACAGCTGCTCCGCTGTCGGCATCGATGGCCAGGCGCTGTGGAAGGATCTCCTCAAGCCGCTGCTGGCCCACATCGCCATAAAGGCCGGCAGTCCACCCGACAAGGCCGAGACCGATTTCAACGCTGCCGCCGGAGCTGCCGGGCTTACGGTCCAGCTCTCCGACCTGATGGGCGGCCTGAAGGGGACCTTCTTCACCGCCATCACCCCCGGTGCCCCGTTCCCCGGTATCACCTTCGGCATCCCACGCTCGCCCGCGCTTGATCAGGTCATCATCTTCGCGCTCAGGCAGCTGCAGAACGACCCGCCCGCGGAAGGGATGAGCACCAGCGTGATCATCCCCAACGTGCCGGTGCCCATCAATCTGATCCGCAGTGCCGCCGCCTGGGTCATCACCACCGACGCCACCCTCGCCGGTAGTTGGACCGCCGACCCGACCACCGCTTGGTCGGCGACGCCGTTGGGTGCGCTCGCCACCAGCAAGGTCGATGCCGAGGCCTGCGCCTTCTCGTTCAGCGATACCCCCACCGAGCTGCGCAGCCTGCAGGGCTACCTGGCCGTGGGCATGGCCGCAGCACCGTTCGAACCGCCTATGAAGCAGGCGATCCTCAACGGCCTCAGCCAGGTCATCGCCCAGTCGGGGCTGTCCTATCAGATCACCGGGCAAAGCGCGAAGCGGATCTCCAGCGAAGGCCGGGGCCTGCTCGGCATGGGTTCGATGACCGGCGTTGCGGCGGCCGCCATCGTCACGGGCTTCGTCATACCCAGAATCATGGCGCGCACGGCGGCGGTGGCCAATCTCGAGGCATCCAATGTCAACCTGAGTGACGTCTCGGCAGCGGCGACGCTGAAATCGGGGGTGTTCCCGGCCGAAATCCAGTTCCAGGCCGGGAACTACCACGATCGCGACAAGGATGGCATCGGCGATTTCGGCTTCTTCGGCGAGATGGCTGGTGGGCCGATACCCGGCAGGACCGACCAGCTGACCGTCTCGCTGTTGCCAGCGCCATACAATGCCGTCTCTCCAGTGTTCAATGGCTATCAGTTCTCGCTCTACATCCCCGACGGCAAGGGCGGGGCCATGAGCGCCGCCGACGATCACCCCATCGTCGATGCGCAGAACAATGAGCGGCCGGAATCGGACTTCGTCGCCTATTCCTGGCCGGTCAAGGCGATCAAGGGTGCGCACCTGCTCGCCATCACTTCCAAGGGGATGGTCTATGCCATCCCGTTCAAGGCGGGCGATCCCGTTCCCGCCTGGAACGCCATCTTCGGCGGCAAGGGCTGGCACGATCCGATCGTCTGGGAGGTCTACAAACGCAGGGCCGCGAAAGCGGCTCCAAAGCCCCAGTCGCCCCCGGCGCCCAAGCCGACGGGGGCGACTGACTTCTGACGTGGCCCGCGGGGCTGTGATGCCACTCGCCGCCACACCCCCTCCCAGCCACGCTCCCGCCCCGACCCATCCGTGAGACCACCGCCGCGGGCCGCACGCCCTTGGATCGACCACGAGCGGCCCACCGCCCCTACGCCAACGCAAGCGCCCCGATCCCCAGCAGGTGGGCCAGGGGCCGACTCATCCAGCCTCCAGGCGGCGCACGGCGCGCCGCAGGTTGGCCCGTGCCCGGGCCCCGTAGCGGCGGCGGAACCAATGCGTGGCGTACAGGTCATCGCTCACTGCGACGCCGGTCAGGATGCGGGGCCGCTCGCGCGGTAGACCTCCTCGGGCACCCAGTCGTACTCGGCCCGGATAGCGGAGTCGTGGTGGCCGAAGCGGCACCGAGACTCGCCGAGGATGGCCAGGTCCACGTCGAGGGTCAGGGCCTGGGCCGCATCGGCCGGCGGCACGCGGTGCCGGGTGGCCAGGATGCAGCCGGCGACGACGCCGATGACCTCGGGGGCGAGGCCGGCGGCGTCGGCGACCGAGCGGCCAGCGGCACCAGTACGGGCAGACCCGGCATCAGGCAGGCGCGGTCAGGGCGATTGGGCGCAGCGGAATCCCGTGTGGTTGAGCGCGGTATGCGGATCGGTCTTCATGCGCGCCGAGACACGGTAGCTGGAGCAGTAGGAGTCATGGCAGAGGAAGGAGCCGCCACGGATGACCCGCTTGACCGCCCATGGCTCATCCGGGTCAAAGGACCGTTCGGGCCCCTGCGGATCGCTTTCGCCCTGCGGATGCGCCTGGTAGGCCTGCTGATAGGCATCGGGGCGATACCAGTCGCTGCACCATTCCCAGACGTTGCCCGCCATGTCATGGAGCCCATAGCCATTGGCCGGGAAGGCGCGCACCGGGGAGGTTCCTGCGAAGCCGTCCCGTAGGCTGTTGGCATCGGGGAAGTGGCCCTGGAAGGTGTTGGCCTTCGGCCGCCCCTGGTCGATGTCCTCGTCGCCCCAGCAGTAGCGCGCATCCGCCAGGCCACCGCGGGCGGCGAACTCCCATTCGGCCTCGGTCGGCAGACGCTTGCCGGCCCAGTGCGCAAAAGCCACCGCATCGTCCCACGACACCTGCACCACCGGGTGCTCATCGAGTCCGTCAATGCTGCTGCTGGGCCCCCGCGGGTGACGCCAGCAGGCGCCAGGCACCCAGCTCCACCAGGCGGAGGGATCGCTCAAGCCCACTGGATGATCGGGCGGGGTGAATACCAGGGCGCCGGGCACCAGCAGACCCGCATCCGGCTGCG
>Ga0302198_10004721_pt1 | contig 12957 bp, 12 predicted proteins | sample II_Bog_N2_2_FD_193521 | JGI IMG/M metagenome (GOLD analysis project Ga0302198, IMG submission 193521) | Peat permafrost microbial communities from Stordalen Mire near Abisko, Sweden - II_Bog_N2_2 | ecosystem: Environmental > Terrestrial > Soil > Wetlands > Peat | place: Sweden: Abisko... | reverse complement strand
CGAGATCTGTGTCAACTGAGTTCGCAAATGCAAGCTCCGCCTTTCAGGCTGGGATCATTGAATTGCGACAAAATGCGCAGCAACAATAAACCTCAGTAAATTCTCGAAGGGTGTACTTTGGGTATATCTTGATTCCTATCTCTTTTACTGGCAATAGTTTATGTCGCGATGTGAATCCCCTCTCGCAGCGAGCCGCCGTTTGGAACGGGCGTCTCGCGGCGCAAACTGCATGGCAATGAGGCTCTCATATGCATGCAAATCCAGTGTGGCAATTTGTCATTGCGAAATGGGCCGATTAACTTATTCGGCCTTACCAAGTGAGTGCTCCGCATAGGCCTTCTGAAAGAGAGCAAAAGCCTGCTTCTTCTCACCCTTTTCCGAAATGAGCCCTTTCCGGTTGTAGCCGTCCTGCAGTTTGGGAATATTGCGCCCAGGTGACCGAAAATCCACCAGAACCCACGGAATCGTGCCGCGGAGCTGCGGAATGTTTCTGAGCATCACGAACTGGTGCTCCAGAACGTAGGCCTCTTGCTCCTCTGTCCAGCGCTGGTCGACCGGCCCGTGGTTTCCAAATTTGGCCTCGGCGCCAAACTCGCTCATCAGGATAGGCTTCTGCGGCAGCGTCCAGTGAATGCTGTCCGCCTGTTCCGGAGTCATCTCGTACCAGCCGACGTACTCGTTCTGTCCAACCACGTCGAGCACGTCGCACAGCGGATCGTTCTGTAGCATCTCATTGCCGCTGGCCCGTGGTCCGATGATGGCGGAGGTGATGAGGCGGGTACCGTCGAGCTTGCGGGCTTCGGCAACCAGGTCAGTGAGGAACCTAGTGCGCGTGGGGTTGTTGGGCGTTTCGTTGGAGACGGACCACAGAATCACTGAGGCCTTGTTGCGGTCACGTCGGATCATCTCTTTGAGCATCGAGACGGCCTTGGCGTACACCTCTGGCTTGTCAAAAGAGATGTGCTGCCAGTTGGGAATCTCGGACCAGACCATGATGCCATCACGATCTGCGGTACGCTCCATGCGCTCGTCGTGGGGATAGTGCGCCAGGCGAACGAAGTTGGCGTGCATCTCCTTCAGGTAGCCGAAGAGGATATCGGCATCTTCCTGCGAGTAGGCGCGCCCACCGCGGACAGGCGCCTCCGCGTGCATGTTAGCGCCCTGAAGAAAAACTGCGTTGCCGTTGAGCAGAATGCGCGTTCCATCGACCCGGATATCACGGAAGCCAATGTCGTCGGTTAGCTTGTCCTCGCCGGCCGTGAGGTGGACCTTGTAAAGCTTTGGCGAATCGGGCGACCAGAGAATCAGCCTCGCTGCCTTTATGCTGAAGGGCGCGTTGCCTTCTGCATCCGTCTTGACGGTGGTCTTGGCGTCCGCTTCCGGTATGTCGACGGTGACAGCGGTCCCCGCCGGGGCGTCGAGCACATGAACATACCCGGTCAGTTGCATGTTGTCAGCGTCGAAGCGCGGGCCGTGGGCCAGGTGCACGTCGTAATCATCGATGAAAGCCTGCGGCACGGTTACGAGAGAAACGTCGCGCGTGAGGCCGCCGTAGTTGAACCAGTCGATGCCGACGGATGGAATACCGTCCAAAAGACGCGTCGAATCCACGGCAATTACCACGAAGTTGGAGCCGGGATGCAGCACCCCGCTAACTTCGCAATCGAAGGGCGTGTATCCGCCCTCATGATCGCAGACGCGCTTCTGGTTCACCCACACGTGCGAGCGGTAGTTAGCTGCGCCGATATGCAGAAACGTGCGTGTGCCCGGCTGGGGCTGTGCATCAAAGTCGCGCTGGTACCAGACAACGCCCTCAAAGTTGAAGAGCTGCGGAACTTGCGTATTCCAGTCGCCGGGAACTTGAAGGGTGGGCGCGGTGGCAAAATCGTACTCCTGGTTGTGTCTGCCCACCAGATTGGGATGCGTATTCAACGCGTAGCCGTGGTCGTTAATCTGGCCGTTGCCCGAATAGAGCGCTCCGGCCGGAGGGACATCGACCAGGTAATGCCAGTTTCCGTCAAGACTGGCGGCCGCGCGGCGATCGACGCCGACGAGGAGGGTTTGCAGCGGCTGCTGGCCGAAGGCAGGAAGCATCAGCAGGCCGCATCCAAGCAGAGCGACTTTTTTCAGGACGGCAGGGAAGACTTTTGAAACACGGAGCGACGGGATCATCGAATAGAAACTCCTCGGTGTCAAGCTTACAACTTTTAGCCATCCGAGACGAGTGAAGAATATACAATAAGATTGTTTGAAGCAGATTCAAAGCTCGAGCTATTCAAACAGACGCCCTGCAACTGCTTTCCCGACCCTTTCCTGGATAGAACCGCTGGTGGTTTCGCCCGACTTGAGAATTGCGAATGACTGGAACCTGCCCGAATCGTTTGATAGTATGTGCCGCTGGCCTCTGCCTGATCGCCGCGCCTGGCGCCTATGCGCAAGTGGATGTGCTGACGCAGCACAACGATAATGCGCGGACAGGCGCTAATCTCCATGAGACGATCTTGACGCCGGAGAACGTCAGCAAGGCGCACTTCGGGATGCTGTTCAAGCGTGTGCTGGACGATCAGCTTTATACGCAGCCATTGATTGCGACAGGCGTCGAGGTGAGCGGTGGGACACGTGACATCGTTTATGTGACCACGGTGAATAACAGCGTGTACGCATTCGACGCGAATGACAGCGAGGCTTCGTCGCCGATCTGGCACGTCAATTTCGGAACGCCGGCGAATGTGCACAGCACCGACTTCGAATGCTTCGATATCAACGGACAGATGGGAATCGTCGGAACGCCTGTGATCGACAAGGCGCGCGGCGTTCTCTTTGTGGTGGCGTTGACGCGCGCAGGTACAATTACGCAGCCGCATACAGGATTCATCCAGCGGCTTCATGCGCTCGACCTAGCCACCGGAGCGGACCTGCCGGGCAGTCCAGTGGAGATCAAAGCTCCGGGCTTTAATGCGCTGATGCAGAACCAGCGGCCGGCGCTGGCACTGGCGAACAGTACGGTTTATGTGGGTTATGCTTCCCACTGCGATAAGGATCCCTATCACGGTTTCCTGATCGCCTACGATGCGAAGAGCCTGGCTCAAATAAGCGTGCTCAATACCTCCCCGACAGGCTCCGAAGCGAGCATCTGGCAGTCGGGCCAAGGCCCCGCAGTCGACGATGAGGGCAATGTCTACGTCGTGACCGGCAATGGAAGCTGGGACGGCGTGCACAACTTCAGCGAGAGCTTTCTCAAGTTGTCTCCGCGCCTGAAGCTGTTGGACTGGTTCACGCCGACCAACCACTTTAAGTTGGATGAGCAGGACAACGATCTCAACTCTTCGGGAGCGACGCTGATCCCCGGAACCCATCTCGTTCTCGGCGGGGGCAAGGAAGGCGTGCTGTATGCGCTGGACACGCGCAACCTGGGGCACCTTGGCGACGAATATGCGTTCCAGCACTTCAAAGCCACGGCGTCGCACCTGCATAGTCTTGTGTACTGGCAGAGTGCAACCGCGGGCAACCTGTTCTACGTGTGGGGTCAGCGGGATAAGGCCAAGGTCTACAAGTTTGAAGGCGACAAACTGATAGAGACACCGACGGCGATGCGCGATGTGCCGAATGAAGGGCACCCAGGCGCCATGCTGTCGCTTTCGGCAAATGGAAACCGGGACGGCATTTTGTGGGCGGCGATTCATGCAACGGGAGACTCGTGGCATGAATCGCGGCCCGGTATCCTGCATGCATACGACGCTACCGATATCCGGCATGAGCTTTGGAATTCGCTTGAGATTCCGGCCCGCGATGATTGTGGGGAATACTCCAAGATGGCGCCGCCGACCATCGCGAATGGAAAGGTATACCTGGCGAGCTTTGGCTCTGAAAACGTCGGCGCCGGCCAGTTCTGCGTGTACGGTCTGCTGCCCTCTGAAGCTGCGGCGCAACTGCCGACGCCCACAGGAACGAAGGCGGAGATTGTGGTCAACACCGTGACGCTCACTTGGAATCCAGTTCCAGGAGCGCAGTTCTATCGAGTCGAGAGGTCTAGCACACTCGAGCCAGAAGCTAGGCAAGTGGCGGTGGGACTAACCATGCCGCAGTTTGCCGAGCCTGCGCCGGAGAGGGGCGAATCTGCGACGTACGCGATCGTTGCGGTTGGAACGAACGGCGTCAGCCCGACCTCGAACGAAGTGAAAGTCGCGGTACCGAACAGGAAGCCAAAACAGATGGAAGATTGAAGAGGTATACCTTTCCCCAATCCCGGTCAGAGCGTGCCGAAGACGCTGAAAGGGTGCAAGCAGGGTCGGAGACGAGTGGCCGGTAACTCGACCGGAACCCCGGAATTTGCCTTCCAGACACTTGATTCGCGCCTTGTGGCGATTTTGCCTCCGGCGAGGCATTCGCTCTGCAAGGCGTGAAAGATTTGCGGATTGAGTGGAGCAGAGCTGCCGCGGATGCGACGTTGAGCAGCTTGGATGGCAAGACGCTGTAAGGGCGCAATGGTTCGCTTCATGATTGAGTTGGGACTGGAGCGAGCAAAAACAAAAGCAGGTCCTTCGACTCGCTGTGCTCAGGATGACAGACTCTTATTGATCGCTCAGGTTGGCAGATTTGTGAATTAGCGGACAACGACAACCCTGGTTTCATAAGGCGCAACCGGCGCCAATAGCTCAGACCATCGAACCATCTGGCTCATCTGGTCCAGAAACAGCTCCCGCTTGCTTTTGCGCCCATGCTTCTCAAAACTCGACTGCGAGGCTAGTGTAGTCCGCCATAAATAGAGTCTGTTATATATCGAATGTCATCTCATAAAATGGGGGGACCTCGATATGCGTGTGGCGGCGGCGATTGCATTATCCGATGAGACTCGGCTTCGGCTGGAAAAACTGGCGCGCGGGCGCACGACGCCTGTTCGGGTCGTGCAGCGTAGTCGGATAGTTCTTCTGGCCGGGAATGGTCTACAGAACAAGCAGATTGCAGAGCGGATGGAGGTTGCGCCTCGGATGGTGGCTTTGTGGCGCAACCGTTTCCTGAGACTGGGCGTCGATGGGCTTTTGCGGGACGCCAGCCGACCGGGACGGACTCCCTCCATCACTACGGAGACAGTGACACAGGTCATCGAGAAGACGACACAGAACAAGCCTGCCAACGCCACGCACTGGTCGCGCAGCACCATGGCACGGGAAGCGGGCATTTCCGAATCCAGCGTCGGGCGCATCTGGCGCGCACACGGCTTGAAGCCACATCGGATGACGAGTTTCAAAGTCAGCAACGATCCGCTGTTCGCAGACAAACTGGAGGCCATCGTTGGACTTTATCTCAACCCGCCGGAGCATGCGCTGGTGTTGAGCGTGGATGAAAAGAGCCAGATCCAGGCGTTGGATCGCACGCAGCCAGGCCTGCCGATGAAGAAGGGTCGAGGCGCCACCATGACGCACGATTACAAGCGCAACGGCACAACCACCCTGTTTGCTGCGTTGAATGTCGCCAGTGGCGAGGTCTACGGCCTGTGCCAGCAGAAGCACCGCCATCAGGAATGGCTGAGGTTTCTGCGTATGATCGATCAGACCGTACCGGCGGGCAAAGAAATCTATATGATCTGCGATAACTACTCGACGCACAAACATGAACGAGTCCAACGCTGGCTGGAAAAGCATAAGCGATTCCACGTTCGCTTCACACCCACCTCGGCTTCATGGCTCAACATGGTGGAACGCTTCTTCCGCGACATCACGCAGAACCGCATCAGGCGTGGTGTCTTCCAGGACCTCGAACAGTTAATCATGGCCATCGGAGAATACATCGACGGCCACAATCGGAACCCCAAGCCCTTCATCTGGACTGCCAAAGCTACAGATATCCTCGAAAAGGTCACACGCGCTCGGGCGGCGTTGAATAAATGACCATCTGTGTGGCGGACTACACTAGTGTCTGCTGAAAACGCGCCATTCGCTTCATGCTTCAAGCTTATTCAAGATTCACGCGGCTTGCGAACTTGTGCAGAGGGTGCCTAAATCTGGCATTCACGCTGTTGCGACAGATCGCGGAAAACCTCGACAATATGTTGGCGAAGGGTCTTATGGAGCACATTCCTGCGGCACTTCTGAATAAACACAATGTGATATTTGCAATCCTGTTTTGTATGGCTTAAGCCGGCATACTCGTCCACCCGGTTTCTCCTCTTCGTGTGCTTGGCGGCTTACGTCGAAGAGTTTCTGGATGGACTCCCGGAAATGCCAAACTGCTACTGCCACCCCGGCAAAGCCAGGAGTTCTCCCGGTTGGCAATAGTATACGCAGCGATGCGCCAGCGATAGCCTTCGGGGAAGAGCCGAACCACCGCCCGAACCGATCCTAGCCGGTATTGGCGCCCGCGGTGTGGTTGGAGGGTTGACCCTATCGTCCACATTCGCCTACAGCGGCTGAGCGAGATTAAAACCGCGTTGTGTCCATCTGCTCGCGATAACCCGTTCCCTTTCGGCGCAACGCAGATGGCATTCCATTGCGGTGCGCGCTTTGACCGGGTCTCCTGTGCGGATCGCGCGGTAAATCGCACGGTGCTCATCAAGTGAAGTTTTGCGGTCGCGCACTCGGTTCGCGCCTCGGTTATCACCTTAAAACCGGCCATACGTTATCAGTTCAAAACCGGCCAACGGGATTGGCCTGAGACGTGATTGTTTTACCGTTTCGCAGGGTGCATTTGCAAGCTGCGGTTTTCGATGTGGCCGCGGGGCCGGATTTTCAACGGTTCTGTTTGCGTGTTATGGTTGGAGTCGCTCTGCCGGGGTCGCGCCTTGCGGAGTGATCCAGGGCCGATGACACGGGGCTGGCTCCGAAGGAATCGGTGATCGAGACCCTCTGCGGTTTGCCTGATGGGCTGGCCAGCGGAGGGTTTCGTGTTTCTACCAGCATTCCTAGGGTGAGGCTCCGTCGTGGGAGGCCTCTGGATCGCGAGTCGCGACGCCGCCGGGCGTTCTTTGCCCGGCATCCTTTTCGCTTTTGCTTTTATCATTTGTCCTCCCCTGGACTGCTGGTCTTGGTGCGCCAACTGCGCGGGCCGCACTTGAGAACGTGTCCGTGATGCAGTAAGCGATCCAGCATGGCGGTGACAGCGGCGCTGTCGCCAAGCAGTTTGCCCCAGTCGTCAACGGGCCTGTTGGACGTCAGCAGTGTGCTCGCACGTTCGTAGCGCCGCATGATGATCTCCAGCAGTTCCTCGGCGGCGGTCAGCGGCAGCTTGCGCATTCCGAGGTCGTCGATGATCAGCAACGGCACGGTGGTCAGCAGTTCCATGAACTCCTTGCGCTTGCCATCGAGCGCAGCATCGGCCAGTTCTTCCAGCAGTGTGTGGGCTTCGCGATAAAGAACACGGTAGCCCTGCTGGATGACGGCGTGTCCGATGGCTTGTGCGCAGTGACTTTTCCCGCTTCCAGGCGGACCAAGAAACAGGGCATCTTCGCGTCTTCCGACCCAGTTCGCTGTGGCCAGGTCGAAAACCAGTTTGCGATTCATCTTGGGATTGAACTGGAAGTCGAAGTTGTCCAGGCGCTTGTCGGCATCGCGGAACTGGGCCTGTTTGTGGCGCCGCTCCAGAAGCCGTTTGCTGCGGCAGGCCAGTTCATCGGAGACCAGCGTGGAGATCAGGTCGATGGGCGCCATGTTCTCCGCTTGCGCTTGTAAAAGGCGGGTTTCCATCACTGCGGCCATGCCGCTCAGGCGCAGTTGCACCAGGGAACGATTGAGTTCGATCAGGTTCATGATTGGGATTCCTCGAAGTTGATGCGTTGTTGGATCAGGTCGCGATACTGGTTGAGTTCGCGGATGAGTGGATCGACCTGCAGCAGACTGAGAGGAGCCTGCGGGCTGCGCTCCAGATAGCGACGCACGAAGCGATACTCGGGGACGCGCAACTCCAGCGCCGCCGCACAGGCATCGTCGCAAGCCGCACTGCCATATTGCTTCGCCAGTTGGAGAACGCCCTGGATGCGACGCATTCCGAGTTCGCCCTGGCGAGCATGGATGGCGTTCGAGACAGCGCCGATGTTGGGTCCTGCCTTGTGCGAACGTGCCAGCAGTTGAAGCAACTGCGGCGGCGTACGACGCGGGCGATCCGCATCGCGGATGCGGTGCCCGCCACGCTTGCCGCTCAGATGCTCGCGCAATAACTCGCCAGTTTTGGGATCAAGCAGACGCACGAACATCGCGTCCCATTGCACGTTGACCTTCCGACCGATCCAGCCCGGCGGTGCGCCATAGTAAGCAGCTTCAACCTCGACGCAGCCATCCAGGTGCACCGTGCGTTCGCCATACTGGTAGTAGCGAAACGGCTCCAGCGGCAGCGCCTGCAGAAAGGGCTTCTCCTCGGCGAACATCGCCGCTACCTGCCGCTTGGTGCGGCCGTGGATGCGCTTATCGGCCCAGTGTTCTTCCCAGTGATCCAGATAAGCCTGAGCTTCTTCCAGGCTCTCGAACTTTTTGCCCTTCAGAGGCGTCATCTGCGCATGGTTGACACCGCTTTCGACTTTTCCCTTTCGATCCGGATCTCGCACTTTGCACGGCAGCGCTGTCACACCGTAATGGGCCAGAACGTCCCGATACAAGGGATTCAGGACCGGATCGTAAAAGTCCGGAGACAACACGCCCTCGCGAAGGTTGTCCAGGACCACGACCCGCGGCGAGCCGCCAAGCCGGCGAAATGCCTTCTCGTGAAGCTCGGCCCACACCCGCGCACTCGACCGGAAAGCCAGTAGACGAACACACTTGCGACTGCGGCCCAGTGTCAGCACAAACAGCCGCGTGCGACGGTACTTGCCGGTGTCCGGATCACGCACCATCGGCCCCGTGCCGTAATCAACCTGGGCCTCTTCACCGAGTTTCGTCTCGATGACTACACGAGCTTCCGGCGATACTGCTCCGCGCAGCTTGAGTACGAATCGCTGAACACTCTGATAGCTGCTCGTAAACCCGTGCTTATCGACCAGATCCTGCCAGATACCCATCGCGTTGCGGCCCCGGATGAGCTCCAGCTCGATCATCTCCCGATACGGTTCACTGGCTCCGGACGGGCGCTTGCCACCTTGCTCCTGCAAAGTCACGTCCGGCAAAAAGCCGGTAATCACTTCGTTGGCCGGTTTTGAATTATCGGCTGCTCTGGAACCGGAAAAGCCGGTGATCACCTCTATGGCCGGATTTGAACTGGAAGAGCCGGTGGTCACAGAAGTGGCCGCTTTCGCCGGATGCTTACGCCCCCAGCCTCCCGGCGACCGTAATGCTATCCCGGCCGACCTCAAATAACCGCCAGCCGTCTCGCGACGGACTCCCGTCGCCGCCTCGATCTGACGCAGGGACCAACCAAGACGCCCCAGCGCGATCACCTGTTCCTGTTTCGCTTTTTCCAAGACATTACCCATGCCAACAGAGGCTAATTTCCCCCGTCGGAGCCAATGTCTTAGGCCGTTTCTCTATGGCCGGTTTTGAAGTGATAATCTATGGCCGGTTTTGGGTGATCGCCGAGGATTTGAGAGGATTATGCCAGATTCCAATGCAAATCCATTCTGGCTGTTAGGTGGAAGCCATCGCCGCTGTGTAGTCGAAAAGGTCCGAGTAGCCGCGGCAGACGCGGTCCCACGTGTATTCTTCGGTCGCCAGCGGCCGAAGAGCTTCCCGCACAGCGTTAAAGTCGGATTGAGTGGCCGTACAAATTAGCTTCTGGAGAGACTCCTTCGAGTCGAAAAACAGGGCACGCTCCCGCGTTGTTTCCCGGTTTGTAGGAACATCCCAACTGACGATCGGCAACCCAAGGCAGATTGCCTCCACCAGCGACGGCGCTGTTCCGCAATACGAATGACTGTGGATGTACGCAACTGCCCGGCTGCGAATGTAGTCGAGGTGCCGCAAGTCGTAGATCGCGGGCAGCAGCACAATGTTGCCGATGTTCTGGTTCTTCTCAAATAACTCTCTTCCATATTCCGAAGTAGACCAATTGGAGATTAAAACAAGCTTTTTCTCGGGAACATTTCTGAAAGCTTTGATGACCAGATGCAGGTTGTTGTCGATCTGCGCTCTTGCTACCCTAACGAACTATGGTTCTTGCACAAAAGGATAACGCTCCAGTAGCTCCGAATCGTCAGCTGGAATGCTGGTATGATCGCCGCCATACCGGACGACAACCGAGTTTGCCTGAAAAGTATCCTCAATATTCTTCTGAAGCACGAAGTTATCGGCGATATTGCTGGTTGCAGAACGCGCGGCCAGAGAACAGCTCATGAACATGTACTTCTTTTCCACTGTCGAGAGTTTTTCGCGCTCCCATTCGTTCAGCCCGCCAAAATTCACAATGAGATTCTTTGCAAACAGACGATTCAAAGGCAGCACGTAACCAACGACAGGACCGAGATAAAGGACTACATCGGCAGTAGAAAACGCGTGCATAAGGGAGGCGATGTCATAGAGGGGACTCTGCCACCCGTTTGAATGGAAAGGTATGTAGATCAGGCGCGCTCCGCAGCACACTGCCTGCCTCTGCTTGCGGGGCGTCCGTTTGCAATAGACCGCAAACTCGTAACGGCCAGCGAGATGCTTGACCAGATTTTCCGCTAGCGTTTCAAAACCACCGTAGTTTGCCGGCAGCCCGGCGGTGCCTACGATGGCAACCTTTTTCATCATGCCAAATAGCCTTGGTAATACGTAGATAAATATTCCTTCAGCGCGACCCGCCAATCGCGCATGATATTCAGGCCGCGAAGATCAAGTTTTCGATTCACAAGCCGCTCGCACGCTGGACGGGGAGCGAAATATTCTTCGCTGAAATACGAACTTTCAACGGGCTGCAATCGAACGGAATCGGTCAGATTGAGCAGACTCAGGAGTTCCGGCGCAACTTCCAGACGGCTCGTTTGGCCCCCGCACACCATGTTATAGCGACCCCAGAATTCCTTTTCAAGCAGCAGCTTGACATTCCTGGCAAAGTCGTGAGTATAGGTCGGGGTGCCATCCCGGTCGTTGACGATGCGCAGTTCCTGCGTGCCATTCTTCAACTGTTTCATGAGCTTCTGGATGATTTTCTTATCTTTTTCAGGTCCGGCTCCCATCATCCACCCAGCGCGGCACACGAGGTATCTGTTTGCATGCTCGACGACATAGCGCTCGCCCATATACTTGGAGCGGGCGTAAACGCCAAGCGGGTTGGGCATGTCCCAGTCGTCGTACTGCTCCTTGCAACCATCGAATATAGAGAAGAGGTATGTCGAGCTTGTTGGATATCAGGACAGCGTTCTCGACCGCAAGAGTATTGGTGACGTAAGTATCGTCTAAATCTTTGTCGGTGCATTTTAGTTCGTATTCCTCTTTGAACTGCTTGTGAAAGGCTTCGCCTAACATGCCTCCGCAACCTGCAACATAGATTTTCTTCATTACTCGTCCTTTAGTAGGTTCCTCCGCAATATCTGGAGGTTTTCCGCTTGGCAGCTCCTCCAGGGAGCCTATTCAGAATCGTTTTAGAGCACACTCAGGGCGCATTTGCGGGGTGCACACATCGCTGTAGAAGCCGAGCAGGGCTGAAAGTCTTTGCTCTTGGTTGAACCGCAGCTCCATCAGGCTTCGGGCGCGTCTTCCCATCTTGCTCAATTCGTCGCGATTTGCCCACATGGCACTTGCGGACGCGGCTAACTCATCGGCATTTCCGGATGTGAAGAGGCGCCCCAATTCCCCATCTGCGACCAGTTCGGGGTTGCCTCCGATATTGGAAGCCAGAACCGGCTTTCCATACGCGAAAGACTCCAGAATCGACATCGAAGCGTTCTCATACCATTCGGACGGAACGACGGTAAACGCGGAGTTTCTGTATAACTCAGCCAGGCGATCCCCCTCGCAATAACCTTCCATTCTCACAGAAAGCTCGCGCTGGTCGATCAAGCCGCGAATCTCCGTCTCAAGAGGCCCTGTGCCGGCGATACGCAATGGAATCTTCGCTTACTCAAGGGCAGCCAGCAAAGTCAGGATGCCTTTCTCTGCCGAAAGCCTGCCTGCGTACAAAACATAGTCGCCTGGCTCAAACTGCGGAGTGTAGTTGCCGAGCGGCAGCGCGTTAGGGTGATACGCCGTCCGCTCTTCCACGATCCCGGCATCGATCAGCGATTGCTGCATGAAGCGGCTGGGGCACAGAAAGCGCGACACCGCGCCATACTTGCCGGCAAACCGATTGAAATAAGACTCGGCGGCATACACCAGCGATGCGCCGCGGCTCTGCTTGTGGCATTTCCAGCGCACGCAGCGCCAGTAGCCGCCATCCTGGCATAACTGGCAGGGCTGACCCTCGCGCAAGCCAAGATAGGCGGGGCAAACCAGCTTTAGATCGTGCACCGTCATCACAACGGGAATGCGCCGATGCTTCGCTTCGTCCAGAATGGCAGTCGTCAGCCGGCCGTAGATGTTATGGCAGTGAACGACGTCCGGGCGAAAGTCATCGAGAAACTTAGCGAATGCCTGCCCCACCGCAGGGGAATACACCAGATCGATTGCGGCTTTGAGCAGGCCAGCGCCATGGGCTGCCCCATAGTCCGTCACCTGCGGGAAGAAGGCGGCTGAACTCGCGGCATTGTTTCTTTCATCTTTTGGAGCGAAAGGCCGAACCTCGTGTCCTGCCGCCTCGAGTGCCTCCTGATCGCCAAATAGAACGCGCTCGCTGCCCCCGCGCACGTAGTAGTAATTGTTTGCAAGGGCGATCTTCATTTCGACAGGTCTTCGGGAAGGATGATCCGCGCCTTCTGGACGACGACGGTTGCGCCGTCTGGCACGTCGAAGGTGACCACGGCATTTGCACTTATCGTCTTGAAAGAGGATTGCGTCAATGCAGTAGCTCCGCTTCAATGACATCCACTAGTCCGCGATAGAATGGCTCTTCATCGAAATGACTGAGATAATACTCTCGCGCTTGCAAACCCATTTCCTGTAGATTTCTATCGGTCAACTTGAG
>Ga0302198_10004719_pt1 | contig 12962 bp, 13 predicted proteins | sample II_Bog_N2_2_FD_193521 | JGI IMG/M metagenome (GOLD analysis project Ga0302198, IMG submission 193521) | Peat permafrost microbial communities from Stordalen Mire near Abisko, Sweden - II_Bog_N2_2 | ecosystem: Environmental > Terrestrial > Soil > Wetlands > Peat | place: Sweden: Abisko... | reverse complement strand
GCGATCCGAATGGGTGGGAAGCCACAAACCCCCTGCGAGCGAACAGCGAGCGTCTGCCCCACCGCAGGTGGCCTTACCGTTCAATCCCGCATCCAAGTCTTCCGTGCGGCCCGTGCAACCGCCGCGATCGTTATCTGACGCTTCATGGAGGAATCATGACCGAACCGAAGAAATGCGCGCACTCTGCCTGTAGCTGCACCGTTCCGAACGGTGAAAAGTATTGCAGCGCCCGCTGCGAAAGCGCGGCAAACACCACAGAAATCGCCTGCTCCTGCGGGCATCCCGGATGCAAAGGCGAAGTCCGCACTGCCTGACCGATTCCACCCCAGTCCCGTGCCCCACCCATGCGCCTTCTTTCTGGCGCATGGGTGGGAAGCCCCGAACCCCTTGCGAGCGGAGAGCGAGTCCGCCGCGGTGGACCCCACCACAGGTGGCGGAATTCCCTTTGAGTTCAGGCGGCTCTGTGTTTTTCTAATCACACCCGCCTATGCTCAAACGCCTGGAATCCTACTTTGAGTTCACCCGCCTGGGCACCAACTGGCGGACCGAAATCCTGGCCGGCGTCACCACGTTCCTGACCATGGCCTACATCGTCCTGGTCAACCCGGCCATCCTCTCGGCCTCCGGCATGCCGCTGGCCGCGGTCACCGCCGCTACCTGCCTGTCGGCGGCCTTCGGCTCCATTCTCATGGGCGTCGTCGCTCGCTATCCCATTGCATTGGCTCCGGGCATGGGTCTCAACGCCTACTTCACCTACACCGTCTGCCTCAAGATGCACATTCCCTGGCAAACGGCTCTCGGCGCGGTCTTTCTCTCCGGCGTTATCTTTCTCGCCCTCACCGCCGCCGGCATCCGGCAAATGATTCTGAAATCCATCCCCCACGAGCTTTACGCCGCCGTCGCCAGCGGCATCGGCCTGTTCATCGCCTTCATCGGCTTCCGCAACGCCGGTCTGGTCGTCGGAGACCCGGCAACCCTCGTCGGCCTGGGCAACATCCGCAACCCCACCGCCGCGCTCGCCCTGCTCGGCCTGCTCCTCATGGTCGCGCTGGAAGTAAAGAAAGTCCGCGGCTCCATCCTCATCGGCGTGCTCACCGTCACCGGCCTCGCCTGGGCGCTCGGCCTGGTCCACTGGACACCTGCTCCCGGCGGCTTCCACGCAATCGCCGCAACCGCCTTCCAGCTCGACATCCGCGGCGCACTCAACAAGGGCCTGCTCGAAATCGTCTTCGTCTTCTTCTTCGTCGACCTGTTTGACAATCTCGGCACCCTGGTCGCCGTCACCAAGCGCGCCGGCCTCATCTCCGCCGACCACTCCATCCCCCGCCTCAACAAAATCCTGTTCGCTGACGCCACCGCCACCGTCTTCGGCTCGCTCACCGGAACCTCCACCGTCACCAGCTACGTCGAGTCCACCGCCGGCGTCATGGCCGGTGGCCGCTCCGGCGTTACCGCCATCGTCACAGGCATGCTCTTCCTCGGAGCCATCGGCGCCGCGCCCTTCGTCGGCATCGTCCCCTCCGCGGCCACCGCGCCCGCGCTCATCCTGGTCGGCTCGCTCATGCTGGCCACCATCACGGAGATCCGCTGGACCGACCCGCTGGTCGCCGTCCCCAGCTTCCTCACCCTGGTCCTCATCCCCCTCACTTACTCCATCGCCAACGGCCTCGGCTTCGGCATCATCGCCTGGGCCGTCCTCCACCTGGCCACCGGCCGCTACCGCAAGCAGGACTGGCTCCTCTACATCCTCGCCGCCCTCTTCCTCGCCCGCTTCATCTACCTCGGCGCAAGCTAGAATGTTCGCAGGCGCTCGCTTGAGCGACGGAGGCAGGCAGCCATGCCCTGGTACCACTACGTTTCCTACTTCTTCGGAGGCGCATTCCTCGCCAATACCCTGCCGCATCTCGGCAACGGCATCTCCGGCCGTCCCTTCCAAAGCCCCTTCGCCAAGCCTCCCGGCCAGGGCCTGTCCTCCTCCACCGTCAATGTTCTCTGGGGCTTCTTCAACCTCGTCGTCGCCTATGTGCTCGTCCTCCGTATCGGCGTCTTCAGCCTGCACAACACCTGCCAGGTCCTTGCCGCGGGCGCAGGTTTTCTCATCCTGTCCGTCATGATGGCCCGCACCTTCGGCCGGTTCCACGGTGGATCAAAGCAATGACCCGATCTTCTATATCTATCTTCCTTTTGGCGGTGGGACTTCTCTGGGGTCTCATCGTCTTAGGATTCGCCGCGCTGTTGGCCGGGTTCTTCGGCAACGCACCACCATGGAGCTTTGTGGTCATCGGCAAATTGCTTCTATGGTTTTCGTGGCTGCTCGTTGGGCCAATCCTGCTAATAGCAGGGACCATCTTGATGCTGATGGGAACCAGCCAAAGGGTGGGCTCAATCTTATCGTTGGTTGGGTGTTTAATCCTGACCGCGATGGTGGGGTATCAAAGCCTCTTGACGTTACACGACCTTGCCGATCCTCTCATCGCGAGGCCACACCTTGGTGAGTATTTAATCTATGTGGTCGTTGTTGTTCTGACCTTCTTGGCCGACGCCGGGGCTGTGCAGCTCTACCGGCTGGCCTTTATCGCGTTCGTGAGGTAAGTATGCCGCCGATCCTGCCAATGTGCCTCTTGCTGCTGCGGCGCGTGCTGATCGCCCTGTCCCTTTGCGTCCTCGCAGTCACCGCCGCCTTCGCCGCCGACACCTATCAGGTCGTCCACGCCTACCCCCACGACACCCAGGCCTTCACCCAGGGACTCATCTACCTCGACGGCCATCTCTACGAGAGCACCGGCATCCGCGGCCAGTCCTCCCTGCGCATGGAAGACCTCACCACCGGCAGCATCCTCAAGTTTCACGAGGTGCCCAGCGACTACTTCGCCGAAGGCCTCACCAACTGGGGCAGCACCCTCATCCAGCTCACCTGGGAAACCCACCTCGCCCTCGTCTACGACCGCGCCACCTTCCAGCAGCTCCGCACCTTCTCCTACACCGGCGAGGGATGGGGCCTCACCCAGGACGGCAAATCCCTCATCCTCTCCGACGGCACCGCCCAGCTCCGCTTCCTCGACCCCGCCACCTTCCACGAGCTGCGCCGCATCACCGTTCGCGACCACGGCAAACCCATCACCCAGCTCAATGAGCTCGAGTACATTCACGGCCAGGTCTTCGCCAACATCTGGCACTCCGACCGCATCGCCCGCATCGACCCCGCCACCGGCCGCGTCGTCAGTTGGATCGACCTCTCCGGCCTCCTGCCCAAGAGTGAGCGCTCCAACCCCGAAGCCGTCCTCAACGGCATCGCCTGGGACGAGCAGAACCAGCGCCTCTTCGTCACCGGCAAGCTCTGGCCCAGAATCTTTGAAATCCGCATCCTCCCCGCCCGGAAAACTCCACCGCCACACCCCGCCCACTAGGGCCTGTTAACACTACCAGGCCCTAGCTACCCGATTCCAAAGTTCACAACACAAAAGCCACTGTCATCCTGAACAAAGTGAAGGATCTGCGGTTGTTCTTGATTGACCGGAACTTCACAGACACCACACTATGGCTGCAATGGCCGCAGAAATACTCAACGGCAGAGGCTAGAAGTGTCAGGGCACGACTTCAGTCGTGCCGTAAACGGCACCAAAAAAGATTGGGCTTTAGCCCCTGCGGTATGCTTCTTGAGAATCAAAGCCGCAACAACGCATTTTTCCGCAGCCCGTTTACCCCCGAGGGAATGTCAGGCCGAACCACTCTCTGCACAGACCGTTTCTGCCCGCTCCCTGGCCCAATCCCAGCGACCGGCCCCGCCATCTGCACCCGCATTGGTGCAACTGCGCCAGAATCCTCCAATCTCGTCGAATTTCCTGTTGCGGTTGTGAATCTTCCATCCTAGAATGATTACTATTAGGTTACTAAAGTGCGAACCGCTGCCCTACACCTTTTGCTTCCTTGATTGCATCGATCATTTGGTTCTTCCCTGCGGAGAGTTGACCATCCATGAAGTGCATCTGGTGCGGATCACCCGACCTGCGGAACTCGCGCATGCGGCTCTCAGACCTCAGCCGTCTGCCCCTCCTGCGGTTTCCTGTCCGCTGCCGCTCCTGTGACGAGCGCTCCTTCGCCGGCCCGCTCGCTGCCTGGCGCCTGCGCGTCGCGGCCAAGGCCCGCCGCATCGAGCGCCAGCGCCGCCAATCGGCCGCGCCCCACCCCAACTAAGGCGCCAGGCCCCATCCCGGAGGCGCAGAAATTCCCCCTGCGCCGCGTCACACGCCGGCCGCCGCGCCCCGCGTTATACTCGTGCCAAATGCCGCCCGATCGCCTATTCGCTCTATCGCTTGAGAGCCAGCTCACGGACACCGCCACGCTCACCATCCTGCTCGCCTTCGCCGGCTACCTGGTCACCTTTTTCAGCTCCCGCATGCTCGCCCGCCGCCGGGATATGCTTGACCTCGTCAACAAGCGCCTCAACGAGTTCTACGGCCCCCTCTACGTCGCCTCCCAGGCCGGCAACATCGCCTACCGCTCCCTGCTCAAAAAGCAGGGCAAGACCCAATGCCACCCCATCCTCGAATCCGAGATGAAAGAGTGGGTCCTGTGGATGAAGACCATCTTCATGCCCCTCAACAACGTCCGCGAAAAGGTCATCATCGAGAAGGCGCACCTCATCGTCGAGGAGCAGATGCCCCAATGCCTGCTCGACTTTGTCACCCATGTAGTCGGGTATAAAGCGGTCGTCTCCAAGTGGGCCGAGGGCGACTTCTCCGAGCGCCGCTCCACCATCGGCTGGCCGCCCGAGTTCGACACCTACGTCCGCCACTCCTACCAGGCCCTCAAAGCCGAGCAGACCCGCCTGCTCCACAACGCCCTCTGGCGCCTCTGGAACCGCCGCACCCGCCGCAAGCGCACGAAAAGCAGTCGTTAGTGGTCAGTCGTCAGTGGCCGGTTGTCGGTGATCGGTTGTCAGTCATCAGCAGAAACGCGCGTGCCCCATCCATTCCGCAGTCTCATCGCGGAATGGGTGGGAGAGCACGCCCGCACCAAAAGGAAAGGGCAGGAAGCGCCCCAGCCCTCGCCGAGTCCGCCTCCCACCCCCCAGTATTCCCTGGTCCCTCAGTCCCTTGGTCCCTTGGTCCCTTGGTCCCTCAATAGCGGTAATGCTCCGCCTTGTACGGCCCTTCGACCGGCACACCCAGGTAATCCGCCTGCTTCTGGGTCAGCGTGGAAAGCTTCACGCCGATCTTTTCCAGATGCAGCCGCGCCACTTCCTCGTCCAGCTTCTTCGGCAGCACGTACACGCCCACCTTGTAGGTGTCCTTGTTGGCCCACAGATCAAGCTGCGCCAGCGTCTGGTTGGCAAAGCTGTTGCTCATCACAAAGCTCGGATGCCCGGTCGCGCACCCCAGGTTCACCAGGCGCCCTTCGGCCAGGATGAAGATTCCATGCCCGTCGGGGAAGGTGTAAAAATCCACCTGCGGCTTGATGTTCAGCTTGCTCACGCCCTTTTCGGTGTTCAAGCGGTCCATCTGGATCTCGTTGTCGAAGTGCCCAATGTTGCACACGATCGCCTGGTCCTTCATCTTCTGCATGTGCTCGAGCGTGATGATGTCCACATTCCCCGTCGTCGTCACGTAGATATCGCCGCGGCCCAGCGTGTCTTCGATCGTGGTCACCTCGTAGCCTTCCATGGCCGCCTGCAGCGCGTTGATCGGATCGATCTCAGTGATCACGCAGCGCGCGCCCATGCCGCGCAGCGAGTGCGCGCAGCCCTTGCCCACGTCGCCATAGCCGCAGATCACCGCAACCTTGCCCGCCACCATCACGTCCGTCGCCCGCTTGATCCCGTCGGCCAGCGACTCGCGGCACCCGTACAGGTTGTCGAACTTCGACTTGGTCACCGAGTCGTTCACGTTGATCGCCGGCACCAGCAGCGTGCCCTGCTCCAGCATCTTGTACAGGCGATGCACGCCCGTCGTCGTCTCCTCTGACACCCCGCGCCACTCCGCCGCCACCTTGTGCCAATGCTGCGGATCGTCGGCATACACTTTCTTCAGCAGATCCTTGATCACCTGCTCTTCGTGGTTGCCGCTCGGCGTATTAACCCAGCCATCGCCGTTCTCCAGCTCATAGCCTTTGTGGATCAGCAGCGTCACATCGCCGCCGTCGTCCACCACCAGCTCGGGCCCCTTGCCGTCCTTATGCGCCAGCGCCTGGTACGTGCACCACCAGTACTCTTCGAGCGACTCGCCCTTCCACGCAAACACCGGCACGCCCGTCGCCGCAATCGCCGCCGCCGCATGGTCCTGCGTCGAGAAGATATTGCAGCTCGCCCAGCGCACTTCCGCGCCCAGGCTCACCAGCGTCTCAATCAGCACTGCCGTCTGAATCGTCATGTGCAGCGACCCGGTCACACGCACGCCGGCCAGCGGCTTGCCCGCCGCATACTTGTTGCGAATCGAAACCAGTCCCGGCATCTCGTGCTCGGCAATGGTGATTTCCTTCCGGCCCCACTCCGCCAGCGACATATCGGCGACCTTGTAAGCCAGTTCCGTAACTTCCAGCGTTGAGCTTGCCATCCAATTTCTCCTTGTTGAAGATTCCATCTGCCGAGTTGCCTTGAAAGGTGTGCGCTCACGCCCGCGGCGTAGCAGTCCTTGAAGGGTACGGGCTTCAGCCCGTACATCAAAGCATCAAAAATGACCTGGGGATTCAGCCCCCCACAGCTCTTTCCTTCTTCGAAGTCAAGTGAAAGACGATTGCATCGTCAAATCGTGATATGTTGATATCTACCAGAATCCCCGGAGCCCGTCAAGCCAGCCATGCCGCCCATCCTGAAAATCCTCCGCGTCGTCGCCGACCCCAGCCGCCTCCGCATCCTGCTCCTGCTCGAGCGCGAGGAGCTCTCCGTCGCCGAGTTGCAGGAGATCCTCACCATGGGCCAGAGCACCATCTCCACCCACCTCTCCCAGCTCAGGCAGGCCGGCCTGGTCGAAGACCGCCGCACCGGCAAAAGCAGCCTCTACAGCCTGATCCACACCGCAGGCAGCCCCTTGGACGAGATTCTCGCCCACGCCCGCGCCGAGATCCCCGAAGCCGAGATCGATCAGGCCGCCATGCGCCTCGTCCTCCGCAAGCGCCAGGAGCGCTCCCGCGCCTTCTTCGACTCCGTCGCCGGCCGCCTCGGCAAGGACTACGTCCCCGGCAAGAGCTGGAAGAGCGTCGCCCATGCCCTGCTCCAGCTCATGCCCCCGCTCATCATCGCCGATCTCGGCGCCGGCGAGGGTGCATTCGCCGCCCTGCTCGCCGAGCGTGCCAAAAAGGTCATCGCCGTCGACAACAGTGCCAAAATGATTGAGGTCGCCCGCGAACGCGCCCTGCGCCTCGGCCTCACCAACATCGACTACCGCCAGGGCGACATGGAAGAACTGCCCATCCCCTCCGGCGCCGTCGATCTGGTCTGTTTTTCGCAGTCCCTCCATCACGCCCTGCACCCCGCCCGCGCCGTCCTTGAGGCAGCCCGCATCCTCGTCCCCGGCGGCCGCATCGTCATCCTCGACCTCGCCAAACACCGCTTTGAAGAAGCCCGCGACCTCTACGCCGACCAGTGGCTCGGCTTCAGCGAAGCCGAACTCGAGTCCATGCTCCACAAGGCCGGCTTCACCGCCATCCAAACCTCCCTGGTTGACAAGGAACCCGAGCCCCCGCACTTCCAGACCCTGCTCGCCGTCGCCACCAAAGCTGCAATCAATACACCACTGTCATCCTGAGCGAAAGGGCCCCCAAGCGTCCTCACCTTGGGGGCGGTGAGTCGAAAGCCTGCCCGCCGTGGCGGGGATCTGCGGTTGTTCTTCCCACCCTCCGCCCCCTCGGCGATACCCCCATCCTGCCAATTTCTTGCCCATTCCTCTCGCCCCGCACAATTTTCCGCATCGCTCCGTTCCAGTTCGATGAACCAAAGTCAAACGCGTTACCATTGCATCCAACACGCGGAGCCCCGCCATGTCCCCCGTCGCCACCCAAAAATCCCCCGCAGCCAAACCCATCCGCCTCTCCGCCGCGCGCCGCACCGCCATCCTCAAGGCCCTCGCCGATCCCCGCCGCTTCCAGCTGCTTGAGAGCATCGCCAAAGCCGGCTGTCCCCTGGGCTGCGCGCAGGCCCGCGCCGCCCTGCCCATCTCCGCCCCCACGCTCTCCCACCACATCAAGGAGCTCGAATCCGCCGGCCTCATCGCCGTCCGTCGCGAAGGCAGATTCCACTTCCTCACCCTCCGCCCCGGCGTCCTCCAGAGCCTCATCGCCATCCTCGCCAGGCTCGACCCCACCCGCTGCCCCTCCGCCTGAACGCCGCGCCTCGAACACCATCCGCTCAAATCGAGAAAAACATTTCCGCAATCCGCCTGAATCCTTTCCTGCCCCTGGGCAATCAATTCGATAGTTGTCGAAATGTCGAAGCAATGACGGGACAGCGAGGGAGCGACAAATGAGCACAGTCAAGCAATCCAATCTTCAAGGAAAAGTCGCGCTGGTCACCGGCGCATCCAAGGGCATCGGCGCTGCCATCGCCCGCGAGCTCGGCAGCCGCGGCGCCGCCGTCGCCGTCAACTACTCCGGCTCCAAGGCCGGCGCAGACAAGGTCGTAGCCGAGATCCAGGCCGCCGGCGGCAAGGCCTTCGCCGTCCAGGCCAACCTCGCCGACACCGATTCCATCGGGCCTCTGATTCAGACCGTGGCCAAGGAGCTCGGCCCCATCGACATCCTCGTCAACAACGCCGGCATCTACGAGTTCGGCCCCATTGAAACCGTCACCCCGGAGCACTTCCACAAGCAGTTCAACGTCAACGTGCTGGGCCTGATCCTCACCACCCAGGCCGCGCTCTCCGCGTTCAACCCCGCCGGCGGCAGCATCATCAACATCGGGTCCGTCGCAGCCAAGGGCGTGCCCGGAGGCTCCGTCTATAGCGCCACCAAGGGCGCCGTCGACTCCGCCACGCTCGCCCTCGCCAAGGAGCTTGGCCCGCGCAAGATCCGCGTCAACGCCCTCAACCCCGGCATGGTCGAAACCGAAGGCGTCCACGCCGCCGGCTTCATCGGCAGCGACTTCCAGAAGAAGTCTGAAGCCGAAACCCCGCTCGGCCGCATCGGCCAGCCCGCGGACATCGCCGCCGTCGCCGCCTTCCTCGCCTCCGACGACTCCTACTGGCTCACCGGCCAGACCATCGAAGCCTCCGGCGGCGCCCGCCTCTAACCCGTTTCCCGCAACCGTCCCCCCCTGTGCCCCATCCATGCGCCGCTTCTCAGGCGCATGGGTGGGAAAGCACGAACCGTCTGCGAGCGATCAGTGAGTCCGCCGCGGCGGACCCCACGGCAGGTGGGTACCCCATCCATCGAGCGTCGTTGGCTCGATGGGTGGGAAGCCACAACCCTCCTGCGAGCGATCAGCGAGCGTCTGCCCCACCGCAGGTGGCCCGTTCCGCCTCCAGCAGCTCCCGCTTCCTCTCCACGCCCCACCGATACCCCGTCAGCGACCCGCTCACCCCCACCACGCGATGACACGGCACAACCACCGCCACGCGGTTCGTCGCGCACGCCCGAGCCACCGCGCGCGTAGACTTCGGAATCCCCATCTCCCGCGCCAGTTGGCTATACGTCCGCGTCTCGCCCCGCGGAATCGTCCGCAGCGCCTGCCACACGCGCAGTTGAAACACCGTCCCCCGCAGGTCCAGCGGCGCAATCCCGTCGCTTCTGCGCCCCAGGTCCGATCCCTCCCGCACGCTGTCCAGCGCCGCCTCCACCATGCTCTTAAGCGAAGCATCCCGCCGCAGCGTCGCCAGCGGAAACTCCGCGCGCAAACTGGCCTCGGCCTCCGCTGCTGTCGCCCCCAGCGCCAGCCAGCACAGCCCTCGCTCGGTTGCCCCCACAATCATCCAGCCAAACGGAGTCCGCGCCGTCGTCCAGCCAATCCGCTCGCCCTTGCCGCCCTTTTGAAATCGTGCCGGCGTCATCCCCAGCGCCGCTCCCTCATACGCCCGGCTCGACGAGCCGAACCCCGACTCATAAATCGCGTCAGTCACCGTCCCTCCCTGCTTCAACTCGCTGCGCAGCCGTCCCGCTCGCATCGCCCGCTGATACGCCAGCGGGCTCACGCCCATCTCTTTCTTGAACAGCCTCTGCGCCGTGAACGGGCTCATCCCCGCCACGCGTCCCAGTTCGCTCAGTCGCACCGGCCTGTCCATATGTGTTTCCAGATGCGCCCGGATCATCGCCAGCGCATCCGCCGGCGCCGTCAGCGGCCTGCACCGCAAGCAGGCGCGAAACCCCGCCGCCTGCGCCGCGGCCGTGTTCGCAAAGAACCGCACGTTCGCCCGCAGCGGTCTGCGGCTCGTGCAACTCGGCCGGCAAAACACCCCGGTCGTCTCCACCGCATAGAAAAACGCCGCCGCCGCATCCCGCGCCACCACCTGCTTCCAGGCGGCGTCCGCATCCAGTGCCGGGCCGCTCGCGTTGTCCGCATTCCTGTTCATGGAAACCATGGTCGCCCATCCTCGCGCTCGGGGTCTATCCGCTTCTTGCGCGCAATTCCGATTTCCCTCCGCCGCGCGCGCCGGGCCTTCACTCCGCGCCGATTCGCTCTTCCATTGCGACCAGCCTCTTCGCCAGAAAGCGCCGCTCGACTTCGTGGCTCACCAGCGCCAGTGCCTCCCGATACGCCGTCGCCGCCGCGGCCTGCTCGCCCAGCCGCCGCAACAGGTCCGCGCGCGCCGCGGGCAGCAGATGATAACCGCGCAGTTCGCCTCGCTCTTCCAGGTCATCCAGCAACCGCAGCCCGGCCGCATATCCCTCCGCCATGGCCACGGCTGCCGCACGATTCAACTCCACCACCGGCGATGGCTGCATCCGCAGCAGCACATCGTAGAGCGCCACAATCTGCGGCCAATCCGTCTCCTCCGCGCTCTCAGCCTGCGCGTGCACAGCTGCGATCGCTGCCTGCACGGAGTAGGGCCCGGGCCCGCTCTTTAACGCGGCCTCAGCCAACAGCGCCCCCTCGGCAATGGCCTTCCGATCCCACTGCTGGCGATCCTGATCCTCCAGCAGAATCAAATCGCCGTCGCTGCTCATGCGTGCCTCGCGCCGGGCATCGTGCAGCAGCATCAGCGCCAGCAGCCCGCGCACTTCCGGCTCCGCGGGCAGCAGCTCGCTCAGCAACCGCCCCAGCCGGATCGCCTCCTGGCTCAGCGCGCCTCCATCGCCGGCCGCGTTGTACCCTTCGTTGAACACCAGATACACAACCAGCAGCACCGCCTCCAGCCGCGCTGCCAGCTCGGCGCGCGGCGGCGTCCGGTACGGAATGCCCGCATCGCGAATCTTGTGCTTGGCGCGCACCAGCCGTTGCGCCATCGTCGCTAGCGGCAACAGGAACGCCTTCGCAATCTGCTCCGTCGTCAGCCCGCACAGCGTCCGCAGTGTCAGAGCCACCTGCGCCTCGCGGTTGAGTGCCGGATGGCAGCAGGTAAAGATCAGCCGCAACCGATCGTCCTCCACCGCCACGCCATCCTCCTCGACGCTCAGACCGGGTTGCTGCGCCAGCGCCGCCAGCGCAGCCTGCGGATCGCCGCCGGCTTCCCACCGCGTCTTGCGGCGCAGCGCGTCAATTGCCTTGTGCCGCGCGGTGGAGATCAGCCAGGCGCGCGCGTTCGCCGGCACACCCTGGCGCGGCCACTGCTCCAGCGCCACGGCAAAGGCCTCCTGCGCCGCCTCCTCGGCAAGCTCAAAACTGCCCAGCAGGCGAATCAGCGTGGCCACAATCCGGCCCCACTCCTCGCGATAGATCTGCTCCAGCGCCTGTTCCTCGTCGCCCACCCGTTATGCCTCAAAACCAGCCTAGCCCGACTCGGGCGAATCGGGCCAGGGCGCATCGACATATATCGGCAAGGAAGGGACGCTGGCTCACGCCTCAGTCCTTCACGCCTGCTGCATGGGCACGATCGGCCGCACCTCAATCGGGCCTGATACGGCCGAAGGAATCCGCGCTGCAATCGCCGTGGCCTCATCCAGATCGGCGGCTTCAATCAGGTAGTAGCCGCCCAGCTGTTCCTTGGTTTCGGCGAACGGACCGTCGGTCACCAGCAGCTTGCCGTTCTCCACCCGCACCGTCGTCGCCTTTGAGGTTGGATGCAGCCGGTTCCCGCCCTTGTAGTTCCCGCTGGCAATGATGCTTTGCGTAAAGGCGCCAAACTCCTGCTGCATCTTCCCCGCTTCCGCTTCCGACATCGCATCCCACTCGCTTTCCGCGTTGTAAATCAAGAGTAGATATTGCATGGTTTCCAGGCCTCCTCTTGCCTGTTCTGCCGGCTAGTCGAACGGCGGCCCTCATTTTCGACACAACCTGATAAAAATATTTCCGCCGCAACTGAGCGCAAGCCGGAACCGCGACCATCCTTTCCGCACTCTCGGCGCAATGCGCGGGAAGCCACAATTCCCCTGCGAGCGAACAGCGAGTCCGCCGCGGCGGACCCCACCGCAGGTGGTGGCCCGTTATAATCGCAGCTGTCATGGAAACCACAGGTTGCGGCACAGCGATCGTTACGCCCTTCACGGCCAACGGCGCAATAGATGAGGCAGCGCTGCGCGCGCTCGTCAACTGGCAGATCGATTCAGGCATCGACTTTCTCGTCGCCTGCGGCTCCACCGGCGAGGCCGCCACGCTCGACGAAGATGAGTGGCTCGCAGCCGTCGGCATTGTCGCCCAGGCCGCCGCCGGCCGCGTTCCCGTCTGGGCCGGATGTACCCACAACGCAACCCGCACCCTCGTCCGCCAGGCCGCCCGCCTCCGCCAGATCCGCGGCGTCGACGCCGTGCTCTCCGCCAATCCCTACTACAACAAGCCCTCCCAGGAAGGCCAGTTCCAGCACTTCCTCGCCCTCGCCCGCGCCGTCGATCCCCTCCCCGTCACCCTCTACAACATCCCCGGCCGCACCGGCATCAATCTC
>Ga0302198_10004708_pt1 | contig 12978 bp, 9 predicted proteins | sample II_Bog_N2_2_FD_193521 | JGI IMG/M metagenome (GOLD analysis project Ga0302198, IMG submission 193521) | Peat permafrost microbial communities from Stordalen Mire near Abisko, Sweden - II_Bog_N2_2 | ecosystem: Environmental > Terrestrial > Soil > Wetlands > Peat | place: Sweden: Abisko, Stordalen... | reverse complement strand
GCTTCCACTCGCCATTGGGCAACTCAGCCTCCACGTAAGGCGAGATTGGCTTCACGCCCGCCTGCCACGCGGCATAGAGCGAGGTCGCGCTGAAGTAGTTCACATAGCCTGTCATCAGCAATCGAAGCGGGGACCTAATGTCCATCGAACCCAAGTCAAGTATCAGGCTGTGGAGATTGGCAAATCCGTCGTAAGGCAGCGCAGTAAATCCGCTGGCAAATTTGTGATCGCGCATGCTCACCTGTTCGAGCACATCGCGCCCGTCGCCATCCCACGCGCCTACCGGCAACCGCGCGCCCGCCGAGGCCACCACGCGGCCCGAAGCGAACGGCGGATCGTCCAGGAATCGCTCGTCGGGATTTACCTCGACATTTTCCGGATGATCGACCGCAACCAGCCGCAACTGGTCGATATAGTTGACCTCTTCCATCGGCTCCATGAAGCGCACGCTTAGCTTGCCGTTCACCGGCGCCAGCGCACCGCCGTCAATCTTTATCCACTCGCCGGGGTTGGGCGTATTGCGCCGCGTGGGCGTAAACCAGTGGCCCACCACCGCCGCTCCAATCACATCCGTCACCAGCTTGTACTTATGCCCATCCCAAGCAAACAGCACCGGGCACGAACTGCCGCGCCTGTCGGCCTCTTTCATCGCAATCACCGGCGTGTGCGGCAAATCAATCTCGTCCTGCAGAACGCCCGTCGGCCACAGAATGCGCAGCAGATCAATCCCTTCCGCATTGCCCAACCCCACCAGGATCTGCGGCGGCGCCTGCGTCTGGTAACCCACCGCGCCGGCCAGCTCCCACTTCTGCCAGAGCCCGTTTGCGAATACTTCCACCTTCGCGCCAATCGCAGTCTTGTTGTCGGCAAATCCTGTCAGATCGAGACGCACAAAATGATTCTTGTTCGCGCCCACATTCCTCAGCAGCACCGGCGGCGCATTCAACTGGGTCACTATCAAATCCGCCGCGCCGTCCCCCGCCACATCTGCGGCAATCAGCCCGCGCGGCGAGTGGAGTACCACACTGTCCAGGCCCAGCGCATGGCTCACATCCTCAAAGCTACCGTCTCCGCGATTGCGAAAGACCTTCACCCGCGGCCCCGCCTTGGTCTCGACAATTGCCGCCAGATCAATCCAGCCGTCGTTGTCTATGTCGATGGGCGTAACGCCCCATCCACGCAGCGCGCCGTGCAGTGGGAGTTCCACTTTTTCAAACCGCCGGCCAACGTTTTCCAGTCCGGCAACATTGCGCCACAACGTCAATCCCGGCGCGCCCTCATGAGTCACGGCAATATCCATCCAGCCGTCTTTGTTGTAGTCCAACACGACAATGCCGTCGGTCGCCGGCAGCGAACGTCCTGACGCAATGACCTCCTGGCTCTCTGAATACAACGCCTGCGTCGGATATTTCCCCTCCCTCGGATTCACGTAGATCAGCGGCTGAACTCCAGTCACCGCAATATCGACCGCACGGTCATTGTTGAAATCCGTGAGGATTGCGGCCTCTGTCGGCCCGTCCCCCCCTAAACCCGTCGTTTCAGTCTTCTCACTGAAAGTGCCGTTCCCGTTGTTCCGCCACAGCACATTGCCCGGTCTCCCTCCGCAAAGACTCTTGTCCCTGGGACCAGGCGCACAATCGGGACTCAGACTGGACCCGGTCAGCAGCAAATCCAGATTGCCGTCGTGGTCGTAGTCCACAACAGTAATCCCCGAAGGCCGGTTGCGTGCCGCAAGCCCCGACTCAGCTGTTACATCCTTGAACTTGCCCTTCCCCAGATTGCGAAATAGCAGCACCGCATCGTCCAGAGCAACCGCCAGATCATTCAACCCATCGCCGTCGAAGTCGCCCACCGCGCAAGCCACCGCGCGGCCCTTGGCCTTTAGCCCCGAAGCCTCGGCGTTCCACTCTTCAAAGCTGCCGTCGCCCTTGTTGTGCAACACACGAATGGCTTGAGCGCCCTCCTGCATCAGCACCAGGTCCATCCGGCCATCTCCGGCCGCGTCCATCATGCATGCCCCACCTGTAGTCGCAAAAGGCGCGGGGGCCCCAGTTCCGGCGGGGTGGCCCAGGTCTCGATTCTGAGACCTGGGAGACTGGGAAATCATCGCTTGCGCCACCAGCCTCACCGGAATCATTTCCCTCCGGCCCGTTTCCAGCTCGACAATCGGCGTAACGGTTGAATAGTGGCCTTGCTCGCCATAAGACAGCCCTATCGGCGACGAAATCTTGGTGTTGGCCAGATGCTGGAATCGCTGGAAATGCACCTTTGCCTCCGGCGTGTGGCCCGAGCGCTGCAAGGCCCGCGCCAGGGCAAATTCAGCAGAAGCGTGCAACGGATTCACTTCGAGCGCATGCTCCAGCGTCGCGATGGCCTTGTCGAACTGCTTCATCTCCTGGTAGCAAACGCCCTCAAAATAAATGGAGTCCACGTCCCTGGGATCGAGCTTCACGGCGCTTTGAAAGCTGGCCAGTGCAGGCTCCAGTTCGTTGCCCGCGTGCTCGGCCAGGCCCAGGTTGTACCACGCCTGCGCGCTGTCTGGGTTGAGTGCAATCCCTTGCTCCAGCGCCTTCTTCGCCTCGTCAATCCTTTGCAGCGTGAGCAGCGCTATGCCCTCATTCACCGCCGCCTGCGCCAACTTCGGGTCCTTTTTGAACGCCGCGGCAAAACTATCCGCGGCGCGCTCGGTAAACTGCTGGCCCATCTGCGCCACACCGCGATTGTTGAGCCGCACTGCCTCGGCGTCAAAGCGCGCCTGCGCCCCGGCCGCGGCCACACCAAAGAAAACAAGTGCCGTTCCCAAAACTATTCGCGTCCAATTCTTTCTCAACTTCTTCTCCAGTGCGGCAGGGATTGGGCACCTTCCCATGAATCCGCGGAACTATCCAGTGTATTCGAGCGGCCGGTGGGCTTGTAGCCGCGCCCGGCATCGGCGGCGACCGTTGTGGTCAATCCTTCTCCGGTGAGCGGTTGATGTGATACAAAGGCGGGAACGGAGATCACGATGAATTTCATGCAGCAAGTGAGCACGACCCGGCATGAGTATCGTTTGAAAACGTGGCAAAGAGTGCTTTTCCTTATCCTTGGCCTACCTTTCATCGTCGGCGGTGGCTTCGCCATCTTCATTACCGCAGCCAATTCAGGTAGAGCCGTTGAAGTCTTCATGCCCATCTTTTTCATCGGCATCGGACTCTATCTGGCTGCCTATGTTCTGCGCTCCCGTGTGGTCATTGACGGCACGCGCATCGAGGTGCGCGACGCCTTCCGCGATCGCGCCGCAGAACTGAGCGAGATCGAAGGCTTCCGCACCATCAGTTCGCGCAACGGCAAATACACGCAGCTTTGCCTGAAGGAGGGTCGCGGGAAAATCACATTATCCCAGTCCTTCGACACCGACGACGACTACCGCGCCTGGTTCCAGCAACTCACTGACCTGGATGCGCGCGACCGCGACGTACTGCTCTCCGAAATCTCTCAGGATGCGGAGCTCGGCTCGACTCCCGAAGAACGTCTGAACGCCCTGAAGCAGGCCAAGGCCATCAACATTGCCGTCATCGCCGCTGCCGTTGCGGCTGCTGTCGGACTGGACTTCGGCACCTCCAACTTTCATCTGCTCTCGGCCGTGATTCTTGCGCTCGTGCCAGTAGCAGTGCTGCTGTTGATGCAGCGCTCGCCTCTGCTCTACGCAGTCTTCAAGAAGAAGGCTGACCCGCGTGCTGAATTGAGTATTGCGCTGGTAATAGCCGGATTTGGACTGGCCCTTGGAATCCGCAATCTCCACTTCGTCTCGATGCAACCCATCTTACTGATGGCCCTGCCAGTCGCGCTTGTTTACATCGCCTCTTTCTTCAACTCCGCCCGCAAAAGCTCATCCTCGCTTGGTTCCGTCTACGGGTTGCTCATCTTCGCGGGTCTCTACAGCTACCCTTTGGTTGTCCTGGCTGACACGCTGCTGGATACCGCAAGCCCGACCTCCTACACTGTGCCAGTCACCGGCAAGCACACGGTCAGCGGAAAGTCCACCACCTATTACCTCGATCTCGCGCCCTGGGGTCCGCTCCAGAAGCCAAACAAGATCAGCGTCTCCTCCAGCTCTTATCGCGATGCCGTGCCGGGCGACCAGATATGTCTCGACCTTCACCCGGGCAGATTACATGCACTTTGGTATCAGCGCGTCGACTGTTCCGTCGCGCCTGTTTCGGACGCGGCACAATAAGCGCGGCGACGCAATTTATACTTCTGATGTGACTCCGTCCCTCCAAGACCTCGAATGGCGCGGTTATCTGCCGCGTCCACACCTGCCCTCGCCGCCGCTTGAAGGCCAGTGCCAACCCCAGGTCTGCGTATGAGTGAGACCGTCAGCAAGCGGCGCATCGGCGTGGTCACCACCTCGCGCGCCGACTACAGTCACCTTTACTGGCCTCTGCGCGAATTGGCCGCCGATCCCGCAGTCGATCTGGGCGTCTTTGCGCTCGGCGCGCATCTCTCGCCGGATTTTGGATCAACCGTCAACGAGATCGAGCGCGACGGCTTTCCGATCAACGCGCGCATCGAGTGCCTGCTCAGTTCCGACACCGACACTGGCATGGCCAAGACCATCGGCATGGCGATTCTCGGTCTCGCCGACGCTCTCACCGCCTGGCGTCCTGATCTGCTGCTGCTCATCGCCGACCGCTATGAGATGCTCGCGCCGGCATCCGTCGCTCTCGCTCTTCGCATTCCCATCGCCCACATCGAAGGCGGCGAAATCTCGCAGGGCGCCATCGACGACCACGTTCGCAACGCTCTCACCAAGCTGGCCCACATCCATTTCACCTCGACTGAAACCGCGCGCCGCCGCGTGATCGCCATGGGCGAGGAGCCGTGGCGCGTGCATCATGCGGGCGCGCCCTCTCTCGACCACCTGCGCCGTTCCGCGCTGCTCGACCGCGCCGCTCTTGAATCTCGCCTATCGCTCACCCTCACGCCGTCCACGCTCCTTGCGGCGTGGCACCCGGTCACCATCCTCCAGGACACCAACGCCGAAGCCGATGCCTTTTTTTCGGCGCTCGCTGACGCGCCCGGCCAGCTTATCTTTGTCTATCCCAACTCCGATGCCGGAGGCCACGCACTCATCGAACGCACCCGCGCCCTGGCAGCCACGCGCCCGCACACACATATCTTCGTCAATCTCGATGCTGTGACCTATTGGAGCCTGCTCGGCAACGTCGCCGTCATGGTCGGCAACTCGTCGTCCGGCATCATGGAAGCAGCATCGTTTGCACTGCCCGTGGTCAATGTCGGCATTCGCCAGCAGGGCCGCGAACGCGCACGCAACATCATCGACGCACCCGCCGAAACCTCCGCAATCCGCGCCGCCATCCACCGCGCTCTCAGTCCGGAGTTCCGTGAAACCCTGCGCGGCACGACAAACCCCTATGGCGACGGCACTGCTGCTGCCACCATTCTCCGCGTGCTCGCGACCGTCCCGCTCGACGGCCTGCTCATCAAGCAGCCAACGCCGTTGCCCGGCGAAGCCCTTTCGGAAGAAGCGTCCGGAGAAATCCAGCCGCTCGAGGGTACGCATCTTCAGCCCGTACATTGACTCGGCAGAATCAAAACGGGCTTCATGAAAGCTCTGATTAAGTCGAAGTTTTGAAAGGCAACGACTGGTAGGTCAGGGCTTTGCAGGCTGCGGAAAAACTCTATCGAATGCGATGCTTTGAAAGGGCACGACTTTAGTCGTGCCGTAAATGCGACAAAAAAATGGCGGGCTTTAGCCCCTGAGGAAAGGCTTCTTGTCGTTGCACGAGAATAGTTAACCAAAAAATCGCGCCTTAAAGAACCGTTTAATTGACCCTACTTCCCTTCCAGCCTGACCAAAAACTCCTCCAGTTCGGCAGGCAGCGGCGCCTCAAGCACCAGCAGTTTTTCCGTCTTCGGGTGGATAAACTCCAACCGTGCCGAGTGCAGAAAGTTTCGTCCCAGCTTGAGCCGCTCCGGCTCCGACTTGCGCCGCGCCGCCTTCGAAGTCGCGGCCTGCGAAGCCACCTGATCGGTCAACTGCCCCGAGCCGCCATAGAGCGTGTCGCCCACCACCGGATGCCCAATCGACGCCATGTGCACACGAATCTGATGCGTCCGGCCCGTCTCAATGCGCACGTTCACCAGCGTGAACTTGCCAAAGCGATTCGCAAACCGCTTGACCACCTCATAGTGCGAAACGGCCGTGCGCGCGTCGCCCAAAGGTTTCGCGGTCATGCGCGTGCGCCGCATCGGGTCGCGCCCCAGGCTGGCGTTGATGGTGCCCTTGGCCCGCTCCACTGCGCCCTGCACCAGCGCAATATAACTTTTCTTGATCTTGCGGCTGGCGAACAGCTCGGCCAGCGCCGCATGTGTGCGATCGTTCTTCGCCACTACAATCAGGCCGCTCGTATCCTTGTCCAGCCGGTGCACGATCCCCGGTCGCAGGTCGCCCCCGGTCGCCGAGAGCTTCTTGAACCGGAAGAGCAGCGCATTCACCAGCGTGCCTCGGCTGCGCGCGTCCTCATTCTGCCCCGACCCGGCATGAACCATCATCCCCGCCGGTTTGTTCACCACCGCCAGGTCCGCGTCCTCATAAATCACGTCCAGCGGAATCTCTTCCGCCGTGGCCTTCAGCGGCGCCGGATGCGGCTCGCCGGTAATATCGATTCGCTCGCTCCCGCGTAGCTTCAGCGAGGCCTTCTCGCGCAGCCCGTTCACTAGCACATCGCCCTGGTCGATCAGCAATTGCACACGCGAGCGGCTCACGCCCTCGCCTTCCGCCGTCAACGCCTGGGCAAGAAACTGATCGAGCCGCTGCCCCTTTGCCTCCGCCGTCACTTCGATGGTGCGCAGTTCAGCCATTTGCAGTCTCGCCTTTCGTCCTCAACTCACAAACTCCGGGTGCCCCATCCATGCGGCGTCTTTGTTTTTGCCGCATGGGCGGGACAGGCACAATCTCCGGGTGCCCCACCCTTTCCCGCTCTTTGCGAAAGGGTGGGAAACCTCAACTCTCAACCAATCCTGTCCGTTCCAACAACACCAACCCTCCAACCACCACCAGCGCCGCCGCCGCCAACTGCGGTCCATCCAACGCGCCGCCCAGCATCGCGCCACGCCCCTCGGAATCCCGCCAGAACTCAGTGACAAAGATAACCACGCCCGCGCCCAACAGCAACAACCCGGCCACATCGCCCGCCTGACGCCGATACGGCAGCCAAACCAGCAAAAAAATCGCGAGCGTGAGAAATCCCAGCGCCGCATAACCTTGCACCGGATGCAGTGCAACGCCCATCGGAGCACCGCTCCACTGCCCCGTCAGCGGGTCCGTGTAAGTGACGGCCCAGCGCACGGCAGTTTCAGTCCCGTAACCTGACCCGCCCAACAGCGCGCTCAACTGCTCGAAGGCCAGTCCCAAAGCCACGGGCGCGGCCAGCGCATCAGCCGTGGCCCACAATGGCAGCCGCTGCCGCCGTCCATAGAAAGCTCCAACCACCACCGCGACCAGCGCGCCAAAACAGGCCAGCAGCGGATGATGCACCATGGCCAGCGTCAGCATCCACGCCGGGTGAAGGCGCAGGTCGCTCCAGTTAAGCGCCACCAGCAGCAATCGCGAAGTCACAAGCGCTGCAAAGAGCATCACCACGCACAGCTTCCACACCCGCTGCGCATCAAGCCCCACCAAGCGCGCCGTGCGCTCGGCCAGGAACAACGCCAGCAGCACGCCCGTGGCCGCCGAGGCGCCATACGCCGGAATAACAAAAGAGCCGATATGGAAGAGAACCGGGTGCACCTGAGTCAGAATATCCCCTCAGGCCGCGAGGAAGGTAGAATCCGACCCACTGGGCCGTGGTAGATGCGCTGGTGAACCCTTCCTAAGAAGGTGGAGCTCTCCGCGGTTCGTTAGGCATTCCGGACTGGCGGACACTGCACACAGAACCGATTGTCGAGTTGAGCCCCTGTTCATTGAATGTTGGTTCAACCAGCGTTGATCGCCCACCTGCTTTGCAGGCCGGTTTCTATTGCGGATACTATGGGTCGGCGAGGAAAATTGCAAGTCTTGTGCAAGGTAGCTGAGGTGTGCTACGTTCTTCACCCTCCGCTTTCGGGCATCACTTTCCCAAAAACAGCAAGCAGCAACTCCGGCATGGCGCCTCCGCGCAAGCGAATGTATTGAAGGGTATAGGCCTTAGCCTCTGAGGGAGCATCGGCTTCGCCATGTGGGCCTGCGCTGAGATCCCCTATTCCGAACCACTGGCCGTCTTTTCTTTCGGAACTGGTCCGTTCGCCGCAGCTTTGCGGTTGGCCGCCTCCATCGCTCCCGCAAGCAGCTTCTTCAGCTTCCCCTCCATATCCGCATCGCCCACGTGCTGGTCCTCCAGCACGCCATCGGCATCGATAGTGAACGTGGCCGGAATCGCCGTCACATCGAATAACTTCGAGATTCTGCCGTCGAACCCGCCGTCGCGATACTGCATCCACGTCATCCCATTCTTCCCGACAAAGTCCTTCCACTTTGCTTCGTCTGAATCGAGACTGATGCTGAGCACCGCAAGCGGCTGCCCATCGAACTTCCTCGCTATCTGTCGAATGTGCGGCAGCGCCTCGCGGCACGGCGCGCACCACGTTGCCCAGAAATCAATCAACACCACTTTGCCCGAGAGGCTTTCCAGTGTAAGCGACCGCCCATCGAGCGTTGTCAGGCGAAAGTTAGGAGCCATCTTCGCGCGGGCTAACTCCGGGCGCTCGACAAATCTCTGCGCCCGCGCATAATCCAGGTCATCCCGGCTGGCGACTTTTAAGAAATCCTGAAAGCGGCTTCTGGCGGCGTCATCGCGCTTGAGATAGGCCAGCGCCGTTGCGTCGGAATATAGGTAGTTCGCGTTCCGGGGCCGCAACTGGAGCGCCTCATTGAACGCAGTCTCGGCCAAAGCTATCGGTCCGTCGTGCTTATCGTGTATACCCTCGGCCAGATACGTCCGACCCAGAAGAAACTGCGCCGTAGCTTTGTCTACAGGACTGGTGACTTGGGCAAGCATCAATTCGGCCTGCGTTCGCGCCGCCTTGAAATCCCCTAACTCGACCGCGGCTTTCCATGCTTGATATTCGCAAGGGATACAGTGCTCGCCATCTTGTTTATCAGCCTTGCGAAAACCATCCAGCGCAAAAACCCAGTGTTGTTCTTGCATAAACTTGCTGGCTTCGTCAAAAGTCTTTTTGGCTTTCGGATCGGCTGGACCATTGGCCGGCGCTGCGGGCTTGCTCTGCGCTAGGGCGGCGGGAGTCTGGGCCGTCGAGTTGAAGGTCAAGCAGAATACAACTGAACAAATAGTCAACACAAATACAAACTGGCGCATCGAGCCTCCAGATTCACACCCACTTTATCGTTATCTAGAAAGGGCGGAAAATCAGGACCCCGTCTTCCGCTCTTCCTCCAACACTTCATCCAGCAGCCCGCGCAGGCTGATCACGCGCGCATGACCCAGCCGCGCATCGCCGCCGCCGGCCTGCTCGGCGCGCGACAGCTCATCGGCAAGATTCAGCGCCGCCAGCACGGCTACGCGCAATGAGTCCACGGTCCGGCCCTGTGCGGCCACGGCGCGCATCCGTGCATCCACCATCTCGGCCAGGCCGCGAATGTGCTCCGTGTCCTGGCCGGAGAGGTGATAAACCTGATCGTAAATCTCGACGGTTACGTATCCGGCCGGGTTGCCGTATTGCTCTTGAGCCATGCCTGGCCTCACAGTTCCAGCGCGTCCAGTTGCGCCAGCAGCAGTTCCACGCGCTGCCGCACATTGTCGCGTTCGTCGTGCAGCGCTTTCACTTCCTTTTCCAGCTTCTCGGCTAACGGCGCCTGCCCGCGCAGTTTCTCTTCCGCCGCGCTGGCGCGTTCCTCAGCCGCTGCGCGCTCCTGCCGCTCCCGCTTCACCAGGTTCACCGTGCGCACAATCCGTTCCTCGAGCGCGGAAAACTCATCCACGCTCAACCGAAGCGCGCTTTCTTCTCCGGTCGCTTCCGCAACCCGCTCCGGCGCCGGCTCTTCCGCCTGCACCTCATCCACCGCTTCCGACTTCCAGAAAAACTCCGCCATTGAAAAGCCTCCGCACATTCGATTTAACGCTGCAAGTATAACCCGGTCCTGTCTTATTCCTGACCGGCTTCCCGCCTAACTCCTGAGCCGCGCCCCAACTTTGCCAACAGCTTCCACCACCCGCGCCTGGAAGCTCTGCAACTCCTCTTCGCGCAGCGTCCGGTCCGGAGCCTGAAATGTCACACCCAGCAGAAGCGAGTATTCGCCCGCGCCCAGCTTCCGGTCGCGGAAAACCTCGCGCGCCCGCCAATCCACCAGCTCGGGAATCTGCAATCCAGCCACGGCACGGTCAATCTTCTCCCACGCGACGCTCTCGCCCAGCACCAAAGAAAAATCTCGCCGCACAGGTTGGAAGCGCGAAATCTCTCTCGCAGCCGGCTGCCGCAAAGGCAGCTTGTACAGCCGGTCGAGATAAAGCTCGCCCACCAGCACCCGCTCCTTCACCTTGCGCGCCGCGGCCTCTCTCGGGTGCAACTCGCCAAACCAGCCCACCGTCACGCCCTCCACCACCACCCGCGCCGCGCGATACGGATGCAGCCACTCCGGCGTCAATCCAGCCTCGGCAGGAAAGCGATCAAAATCCACGGCTCGCGATTGGAACCGCTCCACCACTTGCTCCACAGCGCCCTTTACATCGTGGAATTCAATCGCTCGCGTCGCCTGCAACGCCCCTTGCTCCGGCAAGCTGCCCACCGCGCCAAATGCCAGCGACGGCCGCTCCTCAACTTTTTCCGTGCTGCCGCTGAAAACCGTGCCCACTTCAAACAACCGCACATCGCTCACATCGCGGTTGAGATTGCCGGCAATCATCGCCAGCATCCCCGGCACCAGCGACGGCCTCAGCACGCCCGCCTCCTCGCTCAGCGGATTGCCCAGCGGAACCACGAGTCCCGGCTGTGGCGCAGTCAACGCAGCCTCGGCAGCCGAGCAGAACGTGCTCGCAATCGCCTCATGGAATCCCGCCCCCAGCAGTGTCCGTCTTACCGCAGTCTCTTTTTCCGCCCACGGCAGCGCGCGCACTCCTTCGCCAAACTCCGGCAGCGTATTCTGAAAGCGGTTGTACCCGTAAACCCGCGCCACCTCTTCAATCAGGTCAATCTCGCGCTCCACATCCAGGCGCCAACTCGGCAGCGTCACCAGCCAGCCCACATCGGCCACACTCCGGGTGGCCCACATCTCCGGGCGCTCTTTGCCCGGAGATGTGGGGGACACACTCTCCAGCCCACACCCAAGTGCGCCCAGCACTCCCTCGACCGTCGCCGCGGTAATTCCCTCCTCATCCACCGTAGCGCCCAGAATCCGCCTGACTTCACTCAGCGACAGTTCCACCGGCTTCCGTTTAGCCGTCCGCTCCTCGATGGCCGCTACCCGCACGTCCACCAGTTCGCCTTCCAGCCAGCCGCCATTCGCCAGTAAGATCGCGCTCACCAGCGCCGACGCCACCGACGCGGCATTGAAGTCCGCTCCGCGCTCGAAGCGGTGGCTCGCGTCGGTATGCAGCCCGTGCCGCCGCGCCGTTCGCCGCACCGCTATGGGGTCAAACCACGCCGCCTCCACCAGCACGTTCTTCGTCGCTGGCGTAATCATCGAATCCCAGCCGCCCATCACACCGGCCAGCCCCAGCGCCTTTGCGTGATCGGCTACCACCAGGTCCTCGGCATCCAGCACGCGCTCCACGCCATCCAGCGTCTTCAGACGCTCGCCCTTTTTCGCGCGCCGCACAACAATGCCGCCTTCAATCTTGTCCAAATCAAAAACGTGCGTCGGCTGGCCCATCGCAATCCACGCAAAATTCGTCGCATCCACGGCATTCGAAATCTGCTTCTGCTCCAGCAGATGAAAGTAAGTGGCAACCTCCGCGCCCGCAAACCAGTCCCGCGACGCGCCCATCGTCACATCCCGCAGCACCCGCGCCGTAAACCGTCCGCACGCGTCCTCAGCTTCAATCCTCACTGGATAAGCCGCCGCACCCTCGCGCGCCTTCGGCAAAGCAAAATCCAGTTCCGGCAGCGTCAGCCCATAAATCGCCGCCGCCTCCCGCGCCACGCCATAGTGGTTCATCGCATCCACGCGATTGGTCGTAATGTCCATCTCGAAGAGTGAGCCATTGCCGTCACCAAGATCGTAGATTCCCTCAACGGCAATCCCGCGTAGCGTCAAATCTTCGGCGAGTTGCGCATCGTCCACCGGAATTCCCGGCACATAAGCCCTAAGCCATTTCGTCAATATCTTCATAAGTAAGATCCTTCGTCAGCGGTGTTAGCGGAGTTAGCGATATTTCTCGCCGCCGTTGCTCTGGCCGCTCCGTTCTCGTCCGCCTTGCCGCGGGTCATGGACGAAACCAGTCCGTTAATCAATCGCGCAACCTCCCACCCCTGTTCCATCAATTCCCGGACAAGCTTTTCATCCAGATAACCAAGACCACCAGCCAATTCGAGCTGAGTTTGCATCTCATAAAGAGACCCTCTCGCGTTTCCCAAAAAATGCCGAAACTGCAAATCGGTCAACCGCCCATGCCCGTCGGCGATATTGCTGGGCACGGATACGGCCGCACGTCTTATCTGCGTGAGCAACCCAAAGGCCTCGTTCCTGGGCAATCCCCGGCTGAGCGCATACGCTCCCCGCGCCAGAGCCATCGCCTTCTGCCAAACAACCAATTCCCTGTAGCCCTTGGGCCGTGCCATTTCCAACCCCGCAATCGCGCTTGTCTAACTCCGCTAGCCCCGCTAACAACGCTAACTCCGCTTTCTCACGCAAATTGCCCCAGAAATCTCATATCCCCCGCATAGAAGCTCCCAATCTCCGCAATGCCATACTTCATCATCGCAATCCGCTCGACCCCCATCCCAAACGCAAATCCGGAAATCTTTCTCGGGTCATATCCC
>Ga0302198_10004707_pt1 | contig 12982 bp, 8 predicted proteins | sample II_Bog_N2_2_FD_193521 | JGI IMG/M metagenome (GOLD analysis project Ga0302198, IMG submission 193521) | Peat permafrost microbial communities from Stordalen Mire near Abisko, Sweden - II_Bog_N2_2 | ecosystem: Environmental > Terrestrial > Soil > Wetlands > Peat | place: Sweden: Abisko, Stordalen... | reverse complement strand
TTAATAAGACTTCGTATTAATAAGACTTCGTATTAATAAGACTTCGTATTAATAAGACTTCGTATTAATAAGACTTCGTATTAATAAGACTTCGTATTAATAAGACTTCGTATTAATAAGACTTCGTATTAATAAGACTTCGTATCGCAATTTAACTTGTAAATCCATCGAACGGGTTCATTATAGTAACCGAGACCAAAGCGTCACGGGACGAACAGAAAACAACAATGACAGTCGGACATTTCATTCCATGAAAATGCTATCATATTTGTTCGCTAAAATCTCCATGAATCAAAAATCGATTCTTTGCACGCTGATCGTTCTTGTCGGCTTGATCTATTCCGATCCTGCGACGGCCCAGACTTTCAAGACGCTGCATCAATTCAGCGCGCTTGACACCAACATGTTTAACACGGATGGAGCGAACCCCTCGAGTACCTTGACGGCCTCGGGGAATACTCTTTACGGGACGGCATTACAAGGTGGCCGCGCTGGCAATGGCACGATCTTCGCGGTCAGATCCGATGGCACGGGATTTAAGGTTCTCCATACGTTCACAGCAATGACTAATGTCGGTTCAGCCAACCTGACCAACAGTGACGGAGCTGGTCCAGAGGGTGACCTGCTTCTCTCCTGGAAAACGCTTTACGGGACGGCCGTATCAGGTGGCAGCAATGGTGTTGGGACGATTTTTGGGATCAACCCAGATGGTACGGGATTCACAAATCTCTATACTTTCACCGGTGGCAGCGATGGTGCACACCCTAGGTCCAGATTGATTGCCTCGGGAAGCACCCTTTATGGCACGACTTCTGGAGAGGGTGCGGACCATGGTACGATCTATTCGATAAGTACGCATGGGAAGGGGTTTAGAACGCTCTATAGATTTACCGGTGGCGCTGATGGATCGCAACCGAACGGGTTGATTTTATCGGGGAACACGTTCTATGGGACGACGTTGACTGGCGGACTGAATGGTACCGGCACCGTCTTTTCGATCAACACCGATGGCACGGGATTTACGAATATTTATTCATTTTCTGCTGCAACTCTCTCCTCGCAATTCCATTCTTATACCAACAGCGACGGGGCATATCCTAAGGCGAAATTGATTTTATTGGGAAATACCCTTTATGGGAGGACCTCCAGTGGTAGCTATTATGGCGGGGGAACCCTTTTTGGTGTTAATACCGATGGGACGGGGATTAGGAACCTCTACACTTTTGGTATCGGCGATGGCTCCGCCGGCGAATTGACCTTATCGGGAATTACCCTCTATGGGACGGCTGCGGTAGGCGGAAGCAATGCTGCTGGATCAATTTTTGCCATCGCGACCAACGACCAGTCGGTCAATTTCCACGGTAGGTTTCTTACACGCACGAGAGTCCCCGATCTGTACACATTCTCACCGTTAGCAGGCGAAATGATGCCGGTTAACAAAGATGGAGCCATACCGGCTGCAGGATTGCTCCTCTCGGGGAATACTCTTTACGGAACGGCCAGTGCAGGAGGCAGGAGTGGTAGTGGCACGGTCTATAGTCTGAACATCTCATCCTCTGCAACGAACACGATTTCTGTCAGTGCTTCGCCGAGTGTCGGAGGAACAGTGAGCGGCGGGGGCACCTTCGCGGCGGATGGGTGGAACACCGTGACGGCGACGAACAAGCCCAATTATCTCTTCGACCATTGGACGGTGAACGGAACTGATGTCAGCGCCAATCCCAGCTATAGCTTTACACTCGATGGAGATATCTCGCTGGTGGCGAACTTCATACCAATCAGTTATACGATTGCAGTGGATGCGTCGCCGGTTGCTGGAGGCGTCGTCAGTGGAAACGGCACCTTCGCTATGGGTAGTACCAATTTGGTGACGGCGACGCCCAATAGCGGCTATACCTTCGACTCCTGGACAACCAATGGCATGAGTGTCAGCACGATGCCGAACTACACCTTCACACTCAAAGGGGACGTGACGCTTGTGGCGAACTTCCCGCGAATCACCAATACGGTTGCCGTACTTGCCTCCCCGGTCGCGGGAGGGACTGTTCTGGGGGCAGGGAAATTCCTTCAGGGGACTCCGTGCATCGTGGTGGCACTGCCAACAACCGGCTACGCCTTCAATTACTGGACAGACAAGGGAAGCAATGTGAGCAGCTCACAATTCTATTATTTTACCATTGCGAGCAATATGGTGCTTGTGGCGAATTTTACCCAGACCACCTACACGATTTCTGTGAGTGCCTCGCCGAGTGTTGGAGGAACAGTGAGCGGCGGTGGCACCTTCCCTGCCGATGGCATCCACGTAGTAAACGCAATGCCGACAAGCGGATTCAAGTTTGTTTCATGGACGGTGATGGGAAACATAGTGAGCACCTTCCCCGACTACACCTTTGCACTCACTGGAGACGAGGTGCTGGTTGCGAATTTTCAACCGATAGCCTCCCCTTAGTGAAAGAGCACTTGCCGGATTAGTCTTAGGGAAACGCTAATGTAATCCTATGAGGGGCAAATTCCCCGCCCCTTGGGGCGTGTAAAAAATAAAAACTTTCCCGATGCTTTCGGATGGGTTCTTTATTCGCAACGAGACTTTTCCGGAAAAATACCTGCGACTGGTGAACACGTAGCCATTTCTAGGGCTTTATGGTACCACTGGGCTGCGTGCCTGAAAAATCAGCTGTCCTACAGTCGTCATCATTGAATTAAATCAGCGGTTCCGTAGGGGTTCATCAGTTTTTTATACAACCCATTCAACTAGGAGCTGAATGGGGTTAATCGAGATGTTGCCGGAGTTGGATTTCCCGGAGGGCAGACCTGCTGAATTAGTGTATCTGGAGGAGTCGGGGTGGGAGTAGGCGTAGGCGTGGGGAATGGGGTCGGGATTGGAGTCGGGATCTTCGGTTTGACCGTGGCCTGAGGCTTAGGAGTCGGGATCTTCGGCTTGACCGTGGGCTTAGGAGTCGCGGTTGCCTTCGGTTTTGCCGTAGCCTTGGGCTTAGGAGTCGGCGTGGGCGTCGCCGTTACTTTAGGTTTGGGAGAAGGCGTCGGAGTTGCAGCCATGCTATTGGCCGACGCAGCCAGAGTCATGGCGAGAGCAATCACTGGAGTAGTAATGCCGTACAGGGCAATTTTCATGACGTGAATATGTGTGGCAATTGATTTGCTGGCGACAAACATGGGAAAAAAGTGTTTCAGTGATTGTTGTCACCACTGACGCAGTTTCTTTTAAAAATCTAGTTTAATGATCCCTCCATCTTAGATAGGGGTCAATGGATTATTTTCCAGATGGAGAAAAAAAGGAAAATCTGAGCCGATGGATTAACGCCAACTCCAGTCTTTTCTGCAATCCGTATGGCTGAATCTCCCAAACATATCCCTCCCAAAGGGAATCAAATTCCTGCATCTTCAGGAGTTGCCGCTTTCCGTGCGCAACTTGTACTTATCTGCGCTTCCCTTGCGGCTGTTTTTTTGGCAGGAGGTCCCATGGAGGGGGGAATGGGAATTTTTCTGACCATCTCGGGAGTTGTGATGCTGATGATTCGCCCCACCCAGCATACTCCCTGGTTGCTTTGGGGGACAGGGGCATTACTGATGCTGGCGGCATCCTCATCACTGATCCCCCAGGAATGGCTGGGACATCTTGGAGTCAGGGCATCCATCAGGCCAGTATCCATCCTCTCCCTGCCGACGAGTATCTCTTTGGAACCTCGGACGACTCTTTTTTGGATTCTCCTGATGGGACTGAGCCTGCTGATATTTTTTTATTCTCTGGGTTCGTCTCCTGCCTCGAAAGGAATTGCAAGTCTGGCTTTGTTCGCGATCCTCGGATGCTCCCTTTACGCCTTGCTGGCCTTGAAGTCTTGGCAAACAGGGTGGATTTACCCGTTTTTTGTCAAACCAGCTTGGGCACAGTCCGCCTTTGGCTTTTTCCCGAATCGCAATCATACGGCGGCATTTCTCCTGACGGGGGCCATTTTATCCTTAGGACTCATTTATCGGGGTGTGAGTGGTAGGGGAGTGCTCCAGGCATGCATTGCAGCGTGTGCCTTTTCACTTCTGGTCTCGGTGCTGCTCTTCAATTCTGTATCCAGAGGGGGAATGGTATTTTTGGTTGTCGGCGTGTTGATCTGGCTAGGGGGGCTCGGAAGACATCGTTCGCGCACCTTTCTTTTCGGGTTTCTGGCGGTGATGGTTGTGGTGCTGATGTTTTTTTTGAGTTCTGGAAGTAGTTTGTTAGAGCGTTTGAAAGGCGGTTCTCCCGGAAGGGATTCAAAATCGGAACTGGCTGCGCCTTCCTTTAGTGAGGTTCGACTCAAGATCTGGGAGGACACACTCTCAATTATTGCTGACTACCCTGCGACCGGAACTGGATTTGGAACATATCCGCTGGTTTATCCATTCTATGCGGATAAGAGCCTTCGTGATCAATCAACGGCACTCCATGCCGAGAGCGACTGGCTCACCCTCTGTGCCGAAAATGGAATTCCGATGCTGATCCTAGCCGGAGGATTTCTGTTTTTACTGATCTCCTGGCTTCCCAGGATGGCTGCCAATTCTGGAAGTGACTGGCCGGTGCGATGGGCATTCATTGCGGCATTCCTGACCGAACTTCTGCATGGCTTGATCGATGTGCCTTTGCATAAACCGGAGCTTGGGTGGTGGGTGATGCTTCTTGGAGGTATCGGATTTGGTGTTCCTGTCGGCATGCAGAAAGAGTCTCCTAAATCTCTTCTCTTCCAAAGAGTCCTGTTTGCCCTCGGAGGAGTGGTTGCCATCATGCTGGGATTCATGATGATCCGAGCCCAGTGGTGCAATGGCACTCATCTGCCGCCGTTTGCGGCGCGTGTTCTTCAACAAAAAATCGTGAATCTTTACGGCAACGGTGATCCGGACTCAGCGAAAAAGGCTATTAGGGAAGCGAGGCGTGCCATTGGTGACTACCCGATGAACCACGCGTTTTATTTTCAATTGGCAAAGATGCTGATGAATTCGGAGAAAAATGTTTCCGAGTCAACGCAATTGCTGGAGGCGGAACAAGCTGTGTCGCCCAATGATCCTGACTTTGTCTTTGTGGACGGATGGCTTCTTGCTGATGATGCTCCGATGACAACGGCCACCTTCTGGAATGAGGCTCTTCGCAGGCAGTTGGCCTATGATGAATCTCCGAATTCCGCTGTCCACCGGGCAGGTGATCTCTATCGGCAAATGATCTCCACGGCACTTGCCAACTGGCCGCTTTTTGACCGGCTTCCCGCGCTCGCAAGCAACAGGGAGTTGCGGATGATCTGGCTATCGCAACCGTATTGCAATGCGATTCAGACAGCAGAAGCCGTTCGTGATGCCGACTTTATGGACGGCCTTTCCGACAAGGAGAGGGGCCAGCTCATCAGTCTTTGGTGGCAGCGTGGAGAAAAGAAGGATGTGGAGGCTTTTTTGGATGCCCATGCGGAGTATGAACAAGCGGCGCTGAATACCCGCCTCGCAATCCTCATCGCATCGGGCGACGAGGAAAAGGCCTGCCGCCTTTTGATTGAGAATTTTCAAATTCCCGTGTCCGAGTTGACGGATCAACCCCCTTCAACGATCCGCCCTGCTGAGGAGAATGAAATTCCGGGTGATCCGCTTGCGGCCGCGATCTATTATAGAAAAATTGGAAATGACACAGCTTCCCAACGCTATCTTGCAGACGCTCTTAATGGTCCCTCAAGAAGCGATGCCCTCCGTTTCCGAGGAGTGCTTGAGATGCGCGCAGGAGAGTGGAAACCTGCGCTGGCTGACTTGATCAGCTATTTGAAGGATACGGGAAATCTCTGACCTCTAGCATCCGATTGATTTTTGCCACAAAACAACGAATGGATCCGCTCTGCAATTCCGTCACCGGACTGCGACTCTTGCCTGTGGCCATGATTCTGCTTTTGGCAGGGACAGAGTATCTCGCTGCACAGGGTGTGCCAACGGTGCAGCAGGCTCAATTTCGTTCCCAATGGGTTGGTGAGCAGGTGGATCAAATCCCCATGGGTACCCCTGGCGCTCCCCTCAATGGTCTGGGTGCCATTGTCGGCTCACTTCAGACCCAGGATCAGTTGCAGCGGGAGGTGGAGGCTTCATTATCGAATCTCGAGCCAGGGTCACCAATCACCTTCAAACCGCAACTGGGGGTTGGTTGGGAGTTTTCCAATCAGGGGATGCAGCAGGGTACCAATACCGTAGCAGGGAACAGTCCCTTTATCGCGCCAGCGATTGCCCTGCTCTATGACAGGGATCATGGTGCCTGGTCGGTTTCCGCCGGATATACTGCCGGAGAAAAATATTATTCCAATCCTGACTATTCTGCCGGTGGCACTGGTTCTCAACGCAACTCGCTTTCCCAGACGATGCTTCTCAATGCCTCGGTTCAGCAGAGTCGCTACACCTTGAGCGGTCTGCTGACAGGTTCTACAGGAACCGGATACGATTTTTCCTCGGGTTCCAATAACCGGCAGTTCACGACGGATGCTTCCGCAAAGCTGAACTATATTCTGACGAGCTACACGACAGTAGATGCCTCTGCAGGCGTGAATTTTCAGAATGCCTCGGACTCGTCCGCCACGCCAAATAACAGCACGACGGGCACCTATATGACGCTCAATCCGATCTACGATCTCTCTGACAAGACTCATTTGAGCGCCATCGTGGGGGCTGGCAGTTCGTCCCAATCAATCCAACAGGGCACAGAGAGTCCCGGGAATGCCGCCACGACGAATTCGTCCTCCAGCAGCATGAGTTATGCCCAAGTGTTGGGAAAAGTGAAGTATGACATCACCGGGAAAATCTCGTTTGATCTGGCCTTGGGAGCACGTGATGTGACTTCCTCCGAGGGGAGTATGGCCAACTCTTCCTACACGGGCATCAAACCCTCCTGGACGCTTGGTTTCAATTATACCCCGACACCCAAAACCTCCGTGACGATGAGTGCTGGCGAACAGGGAAGCGATGTGGTGCCGGAGTTTAATTTGATGTTGAACTGGAATCCCCGGGAAAAAACACGCTTTTCCCTCGGCTTTTCGCAGACCGAATCGTACTCCAGCACACTAGCTTCCCAATACCAGGTGAGCACTGGGGTGATGGGAACTTATAGCCAGAAGCTTTTCACCTCGGTTGACCTCACGATGAATGCCGGGTATTCCCAACAGCACTTTATTAATCTGTCCACCCCTCAGAATTCGCAATTCTCCTCTCAATCCTCCGGTCAGTTGCCAAGTAACATCTATCTGGGACAGATCATGGTGAATTGGAAAATCCGTGATTGGGTCACCCTCGCAAATACGCTCTCCTATAATACTGGTCAGAGCACAAGCGGTTCAGGCACGTCCCAAGCTCAAATTTGGTATGCAATAAGTCTTAATTTCTCGCTTTAGTTTTATAAGGAACGGTTTTAGAGTCCGCCCGATGACATTATACCCAAGAAGTGGTCTTGCCTGGGCAATGATGCTCACGATCCCATTCGCTCTTGGAAAAGTCTGGGGACAAGATATGCCGGTGCCTCCAAGCAATGCTCAAGTTATTCAGAAGGTGCCGCAACGTGCCGATCCCGTGGCGGGGGAAAAATCGGATCGGGGATCAAACGAACCAGCTTCAGATGGTTATCAAGGTCAGGGAAGCGCCTCTTCCTTGGGTGCTGCCAATGGGGATTATTTGCTCAAATCCGGGGACATTATCGACATGGTTATCTACAGGGAGCCAGATCTCAGCATGCGTTCGAAAATCGGCAAGGATGGCCTGGTACAGCTTCCCTTGCTTGGTGAAATCAAAATTGGAGGACTTACGGTGCGCAATGCGACGAGCCTCATCCGTGAGAAGTACAATGCTGACTATCTTGTAAATCCACAGGTCTATCTCGACATTTCCGGATATAATGCCAGTAAATTCACCATCATTGGCCAGGTTGGACGGCCGGGAACCTATGATTGCTCGGGGAGTGAGTCGATCGGTTTGCTTGAAGCCATCGGGATGGCGGGAGGTTTTACACGTATCGCCGATCGTGGCCATGTGATCGTAAAAAGGCGCGATGGTGATACCATCAAGACAATGAAGATAAATGCCAAAAAACTTTCAGACATTGGTGTCGATCGGTTTGAAATCCAACCTGGCGACGTGATTGATGTTCACGAGAGTTGGTACTAACAGAGAAATTTCAATGCTTTCAACTGCACACCCAATTCCCGCAGGTCAGCCTCCGCGTGGTGCTGGACAGCCGACGAATGCGGCATTCGACTGGCGCGAGTACTACTACGCCATTCGTTCCCGCGCTTGGATTGTCATCCTGTGCGTGATTCTCTTTACCTTTTTAGGCTTCTACAAGGCCTCGAAGGTCCATCAGCTCTACAAGTCGCGTGCCGTTCTCTTCATTGTACAGGAAAAATCGAGGATCCTAAACGACAAGGTGGCCGATGTTCGCGATGATCAGATCACCTCAGTGGACATGATCAATACGCTGATCGATCTTTTTCAGAGTTATCCCTTTGCCCTCCGTGTCGCAAATCGATTGAAGCTTGCCCAGGATCGTGATTTTTTAACTGCTGTGGGCATACAGGGTAATGATGTTTCCTCCGAGCAGGTGGCCGGCATCCTCACAGGGATGATCGATGCAGAGTTCCGTCTCAATACACGGCTCATCGATATTTTTGTTACATCGCAAAATCCGAAAATATCCGAAAAAATAGCAAATGCCTATGCTCAGGAGTATCTCTATTACGATCAGGATGAACAAAGGGAATCTACCCATTCGGCCGCAACGTACCTCATCGACGAATCTGACCGGTTGAGGAAAAAAATGAAGGCTGCCGAAGAGGGAATGCAGGCGTTTCGAGAACGCGAGCGTGCCGCCTCCATCGAATCGATGCTTCAGGAGGCTCAGACCCAGATTTCAGAGCTCTCGGCAAGGCAAAGTGACCTCAAAACAAAGATCACACAGATCGCCAGTGATCTAAGTATTGCCCAATCGCATCAAAACGACACTGAGCAATTGCTTAGACTACCGAGCGTCGCCAATGACCCCAAGATTGCATCGCTGGTGATACAACTGGAAAGTTTAGATAATGAGCTCACCCTCGTGAAACAACGCTACCGGGCGAAGCATCCAATCTATATCAATCTCCAGACACGAATAGACCTTACCAAACAACAGTTGGACAAAGAGCTTTCCGATGTTGTCGGTCTCCTAGATTCCATGAAATCAAGTCTGACTGCTCAGCTGGACGCCACTAACACCGAACGTGATGATGCGGAAAAACATCTCTTGGATGTCACCAGCAAGACTATTGAATACAATGACCTCAAGCGTGAGGAGGAGAGTGACGCCGCTTATTATGCGTCAGTGATCAACCGCATCAAGGAAGTTGATATGACTAAGGAGTTGAGCGAGGCGCCTCTTCAGATAAGGGAGCCGGCGATGGGGGCGGATGAAGTCGGGGCCGATCCCCAGAAAATCATTCTCAAGACCATTTTGATGGGCGTTGCTCTTGGTATCGGGGTTACGATCGGTCTGCATAAACTTGACACCTCGATGAAGACAGTCGATCAGGTGGAGCTGGCGACCGGTCTGGCCGTGGTATCGGCAATTCCTCAGGTTGGATATGAGGAGAAAGATGCATCTGCCTTTGCTCTAGGATTACTATCGAGGGAGCAATGGAGAGAAGTCCGCGGAGGCTTTCTTTCGGCACTTGCAGATTTTCGAAATAAGAGCGGCAAGCGAGCCCTTTCTGACAGGCTTGCGGAGGCTTGGGATATACTACAGCCCGTGTTGACAATGCTTGTAAATCCCCGCCGGGTCACGGCGCTTCCACAAGGCACAGCACTTGTCGTCAAGGATGACCGAAGCGGGATTGTGGCGGAAGCCTTCCGTGATCTGCGTGCAACCATTGCCATGAATGTCAGGATGGAAAACCAGCGGTCCTTTCTCTTTACCAGCGCGCTTCCTTCGGAGGGGAAATCTTTTTCGAGCGCCAATTTCTCGACAACGCTTGCCCACCAAGGCCTGAGAACCCTGCTGATCGACGCGGATCTGCGCAAACCATCGATCTCCAGACTCTTTTTCGGAATGAATCGCAAGCCCGGACTTTCCGAGGTGTTGCTTGGGTCCGTTTCCCTTGAAAACGCCGTTGTTTTCTCTGGCATCCAGGATCTCAATATTCTGACAGCCGGCGGTCGTTCGGAGAAACCATCGGAACTGCTTGCCGGTGAACCATTCCGGGAACTCATGGAGGAGGCATTGCTCACTTACGACCGAGTAGTTGTTGATTCGGCTCCGCTTCTTCCGGTCAGCGACACACTGCTTGTCGCTCACTCAGTGGATATTCTCTGCCTTGTGGTACGTTCCTTCATGACACCCCGCAAAATGGTTCTTAGGGCCTTGAAACTTCTTGCAGATATTCATGTCATGCCCGCTGGAATTGTATTGAACTGTCTGCCTTCCGGATCAGGAGGAACCTATGATTACTATTATGGCAGGCACTACGGAGCCTACGGGACCTATGGCAGCAAAGGGGTCTACGGAAGCCGTTAACTTTGCTTTGGTCAATTTCTTTGCGGTTCCTACATTACCTGCCATGTGTGCTGAAGTTATTTTTCCTTGCTGGGAAAATGGCCAAGTGCGGCAGCATGGAATCGAATCGATATCCCCAGTGAGCTAATTCTATTTTCTGATGCAACCACGACTTCTCATCACAGGCTCCTCAGGCCTTATTGGTTCAGAGGTTGCCGACTATTTTTCAACCCAGCTTGGGTTTGAAATTCACGGAGTGGATAATAATCAACGGGCTGTCTTCTTTGGTCCTCAGGGGGACACGCGATGGAATCAAAGGCGATTGCAATCGGGGCTCAAAGGGTTTGTCCACCATGAGCTGGATATCAGAGATCGTCAGGGAGTACTTGAACTGATGGCTGACGTGAAACCCACGGCCATTGTACATGCAGCTGCTCAACCAAGCCATGACAGGGCGGCGGCCATTCCATTTGACGATTTTGATACCAATGCCGTGGGCACACTGAATCTTTTAGAGGCCGCCCGGCGGGCCTGTCCTGATTCGCCCTTTGTCCACATGTCAACAAACAAGGTCTACGGTGATCGCCCCAATACAATTGATCTTTGTGAGCTGGAAACCCGCTGGGACTACGCTGACCAGCTTTATGACCATGGGATTGCAGAAGATTTTCCCATTGATCAGAGCAAGCACTCCCTGTTCGGTGCCTCCAAAGTCGCCGCTGATATTCTGGTGCAGGAATATGGTAGGTATTTCGGAATGCCGACCTGCTGCCTACGCGGCGGTTGTCTGACGGGACCCAATCATTCCGGCGTCGAACTGCACGGGTTTCTAAGTTACCTGGTAAAATGCAATATCGAGAAGCGCGAATATTCCATCTTCGGCTACAAGGGCAAACAGGTGCGCGATAATATCCATGCCCTGGATGTCGCCTGCTTTATGGCTGCGTTTATCAATGCCCCGCGTGTGGCAGAGGTCTATAATCTGGGAGGCGGCAAGGCCAATTCCTGTTCCATTCTGGAGGCCTTTTCAATTGTCGAACGATTCACTGGGAATGCGCAAAAATTCACCTACGTGGATGAAAACCGAATCGGCGACCATATCTGCTACTACAGCGATTTACGGAAAATGAAGTCCCATTATCCTGGATGGGAGATCACCCAGAGCTTGGAGGAAACAATTCGTCAGATTGTGGAAGCCTGGCAGAAGAGGGGTTGATCCGTGGGTAGTGTTCACACTTGTAACTTATGAGGATTTTAATCACCGGAATCTGTGGGTTTGCCGGTTCGGTTATTGCAAGAGGATTGATGGAGCATCTTCCCGATTTGCAGATAACGGGCATCGACAGTCTCATTCGCAAGGGGAGCGAGATAAATCTTGAACCACTCCGCGCCCTTGGCATGGATATCAGGGTTGGGGATATTCGCTGCCGCAAGGATCTGGAGCAACTTCCAGGTGTTGATTGGGTGATCGATTGTGCAGCCAATCCGAGTGTTCTAGCGGGAGTGGATGGAAGTACAAGTGCGGAGGAACTCTTGGAACACAATCTGGGAGGAACCATCCAACTTCTTGAGTACTGCCGTCGGCACGGGGCTGGTTTTTTGCTCCTAAGCACGAGTCGGGTTTATTCTATTCCACCGCTGGAAAATCTTGAGGTGGAAATAGTGGATCAAGCATTTCAACCGCGTACAACTTTCTGTCCGCCAGCCCTCTCAAAGCAGGGATTGACCGAAGCATTTTCCTCAGATCCCCCCATTTCCCTCTACGGAAGTTCCAAGAGATGTTCTGAATTGTTGGCCCTGGAATATGGTTCCACCTTTGGCTTTCCCGTAAGGATAAACCGGTGCGGGGTTCTTGCTGGGTCCGGACAGTTTGGAAAAGCAGATCAGGGAATCTTTAGTTTTTGGATTCACTCATGGGCGCGGCGCAGAGCGCTCAAATATATCGGTTTTGACGGCATGGGTCATCAAGTCCGGGACTGTCTTCATCCCCGAGACATCGTCCCTCTTTTGATCAAGCAGATAAAGGATCCTGCACGAGAGGTAGCGCCGATTTACAATGTCAGTGGTGGAATCGATAGTGCCATGTCGCTGGCCCAACTCAGTAACTGGTGCCGCGAACGCCTAGGCGATACGGTGGTGTTTTCAGATTCCCGCCCCCGCCCTTTTGATATCCCCTGGATGGTGCTGGACTCCTCGGCCTGCATGCTTGCCTGGGGTTGGAAACCTCAAACTTTAGTCGGTGAAATCTTGGAGGAGATTGCAAAAGCAGCAGAAGCCTCTCATGGATGGTTGGACTTGGTATCTTGAATGGGATTGCTCACCAAATAACTGCCATCGATAGCGCAACCATCAACCACCACCACTTGAAAACGTTCCTCAAGAAGTATCTCCCCGGTAATTTGTTCGCGCTTTTCAGCAAAGTGAGATCTTCCTGCCGAAATGCGGGACTAGTTTTCAAGGATA
>Ga0302198_10004703_pt1 | contig 12986 bp, 11 predicted proteins | sample II_Bog_N2_2_FD_193521 | JGI IMG/M metagenome (GOLD analysis project Ga0302198, IMG submission 193521) | Peat permafrost microbial communities from Stordalen Mire near Abisko, Sweden - II_Bog_N2_2 | ecosystem: Environmental > Terrestrial > Soil > Wetlands > Peat | place: Sweden: Abisko... | reverse complement strand
GGGTGGCCGCGGACGAAATACGGGGATTCTTCCCTGAGCAAGCTCAGCGTCAGAATGACAAACGGGAAAATATTGGCACGTACTTTAGGCTCAGGACACTGAGCAAATTTCCTGAAGATTTGCAGACGTTCGATGTGTCGGGCCTACAGCCCTCGGGGTTTCGGGGGTCACCAACCTAGGCCTTCGGCCTAGGCTGGTATGTGTCGGGCCTTCGGCCCTGTGAAGACGATTTGCATATCTATGGGAGGTCGGGCGTTCGGCCCTGTGAAGACGATGTGCATATCTATGGGAGATTTGCTCTAAGGAGACTCTGAACAAGTCTCCGATTTGAAAGGACGTGGCTTTAGCTACGTCGCAGACGGCCCAAAATCTATGGGGCTTTAGCCCATGAGGGAATGTCTGATGACTTGTTCCGACCTTCCCTAAGGTCGGTTTTCGGCGACGCTGGTCGTGGGGGTCAAGACGGCGCACGGCTGTGCAATGAGCGGGATTTGGGAAGGTGTGAACAGTTCCCGGAGTTTGCTTCACTCGGGCAATCGACGACTGAGATTCTGACCCAAAATCGGGTCAGAATGACGCTTCCATTTTCGCTCACGGCACTTAATCAGAGCATCCCTAACGCGAGAGACCCGTCGCCTGAGCTAACGCGCGAGACCCGTCGCCTGAGTTAGCTGGATCATCATGCTCAGAGCAGGCCTAATCCTGGCGCTTGAAGCGGTCGAGGACGAGGTAGATGGGGACGGCCACCAGCGTATTGACCAGGGCGCGGAGCAGCTCGTGCAGCCAGAGTAGATGGAACTCGCGGATGCCCAGCAGGTGGCGCTCGATGAGGTAGAGAAGCACGCTCTGGAGGAGCGAGAAGCCGAAGGTGAGGATGGCGCGGGTGCCGGTGTTCTCCACGTCGATGCGGCTGCCCAGGCTGGCGGCCGCGTAGCCGATGACCGATTTGGCCATGCCGTTGACGCCGATGGGCTGGCTGGTGAGCACGTCCTGCAGGATGCCGATGGTGCCGCCGGTGATGGTGCCGGCGATGGGGCTGCGCCGGCTGACGGCGAAGAAGAGTGTGATGACCAGCGGCAGGTCCAGGATGGCCAGCGCCGGGTGCAGCCGGGGCAACAGGACCTGCAACAGGATCGCACCGATCGGGACGAGCAGCGCAATCCCCAGGCTGAATCCCTGTTGCTCGACTTCGCGGCGCGACATGTAGCTGCGTGTGGCCATTGGCTCCCAGGGAAACGTTGCTTCAGGGCTGCGGCGGAGGTTGCTGCGGGTTGGGTTGGGTGGCAGGCGGCGAATTTTTGCCGCCGGGGGTGAGCTCGGCTGCGGGTGGAGTGGACCCGGGGGAGAAGCGGTCCGGATGCACGGCCGGTACGGGGTGTGGAACTGTGACGGCGGCCGGCACAATCGGCGAACTCGGAGCTGACGGGGTGGCGTTGGCGGCGGGCTGCGCGGCGGGCGGCTGGTCGTCGTGGATGCCGGGGAGCCGCTCGGCGCTGAGGTCGGCGGCGTGTTGCGCCTCGGCGGCGGACAGGTCCTGCTGGGCTCCGGGCGTCAGGTCCGCCTGCGTGCCGGTGATGACCAGCACCTCCTCCACACGGTCCAGATCGACTGCGGGGCGCACGGCGATGGCGGTGTAGGGTTGGTGGTCGGGGTCCGGTGCAATGTTGACGACCATGCCCACGGGCAAGCCGCGCGGGTAGACCTGGTCGCCGCCGGAGGTGATCACGGTCTCGCCTGGTTTGATGCGCGAGTCCGCGGTGAGATTGCCGATCTGCACGCGGCCGGCGACGGTGCCGCGGAGGATGGCGCGGATGCGTGTGCTCTCCAGGATGACGCCCGCGCCGGAAGACTGGTCGTTGATCTCCAGCACCAGCGAGGTGTCGGGAAAGACGTCGCGGAGTTTGCCCACGATGCCGTCCGGGGTAATGACGGCCATATCGGGGCGCAAGCCGTCGTGCCAGCCCTTGTCGATGGTGAGTACGTGGGTCTGGTCGCTGCCGCTGGTGCCGATGACCTGGGCGGCGACCAGGGAGCCGACGTAGCGTTCGCGGAAGTTGAGCAGGGCCTGGAGGCGCCGGCCTTGCAGTGCGTCCTCCGCGATGGCGGCCTGCTCGATGCGCATGCGGGTGAGCTGCTGCTGCAGGTCCCGGTTCTGCTGGCGGACGTGGCGCAGGTCAACGTAATCGCTCCAGCCGTGGCGCGTGCCCGAGCCGATGGCGTGCGCGACGCGCTCGAACGGGGTGACCGTGGCCGTGGTCCACATGCGGATCAGGCGGACCTTGCGGCCGTCTGGCGCGCCGTCATCGGCTGGGGTGCGCACCTGTACCGCGAGCGCAATCGCCTGCGCCAGCAGGATCGCGATGAGGACCAGCGCATTCTTGAATCGGGTGATGAATTCCATCGGGATAAGACGTTGCTAGAACCTATTAAATACCTTGTCCTGCCGGACGGTCGCCCTACGCGGGCGGCGGTCACTTCGTGACGCGTATTGGGCTTCGCGTTGGTGCTCCCGATGGTCGCAAACAGGATTCGGTGCCGACCGACGGGAGGACCCTGCACGAAGCCTGAAAAGGGCGTGTGGACGCCTAGTCGATGGAGATCTTGCGCAGCAGCTTGAAGTCCGAGAGCATGCGGCCGGTGCCGAGGACGACGGAGGCGAGGGGATCGTCGGCGATGGAGACGGGCAGGCCGGTCTCTTCCCGGATGCGCTTGTCCAGGTTCTTGATGAGCGCGCCTCCGCCGGTGAGGACGATGCCGCGGTCAGAGATGTCGGCGGAGAGTTCGGGCGGGGTGCGTTCGAGCGCGACGCGGATGGCGTTGATGATGGTGGCGACGCACTCGGAGAGAGCTTCGCGGATCTCGGAGTCCTCGATGGTGATGGTCTTGGGCACGCCCTCGATCAGGTTGCGGCCCTTGATCTCCATGGTGATGGGCTTGTCCAGCGGGAAGGCGGAGCCGAGCTGCATCTTGATCTGTTCCGCTGTGCGCTCCCCGATCAGCAGGTTGTACTTGCGCTTGAGGTAGGTGACGACGGCCTCGTCCATCTGGTTGCCGGCCATGCGCACGGAGCGCGAATAGACGATGCCGGCGAGAGAGATGACGGCAATGTCGGTGGTGCCGCCGCCGATGTCGACGACCATGTTGCCGCCGGGCTCCGTGATGGGCAGGCCGGCGCCGATGGCGGCGACCATCGCCTGCTCGACCAGGTGCACTTCGCTGGCCTTGGCGCGGTAGGCGGAGTCCATGACGGCGCGCTTTTCCACCTGCGTGATCTCGGAAGGCACGCCGATGACGATGCGCGGATGCACCATGCGCTTGCGGTTGTTGTGGGCCTTCATGATGAAGTAGTTGAGCATCTTCTCGGTGTGGCGGAAGTCGGCAATGACGCCGTCCTTCATCGGCTTGATGGCGATGATGTTGCCGGGCGTGCGCCCCAGCATCTCCTTCGCCTCTTTGCCGACGGCCTCTACCTCGTTGGTCTGGGTGTTGACCGCAATAATGGACGGCTCGTTGACGATGATGCCCTTGCCATGCGCAAAGACGAGCGTGTTGGCCGTCCCGAGATCGATGGCCAGGTCGTTCGAGAAGAGACTGAACAGCGACCGCATGTTGTGGATGCGGGAGTACCGCGCTTGATAACCGTTGGAAGACATTGTGCGAGTATTTTCCTGACGAAAAAGATCAATTCCTATTGTACGGCTTGGCGGGGACGGGTGCGGGGAGCGGGGTCTTGTACTGTGTTCCATATTGGCGGCTCAGCGTGGATCACGTAATGCCTGGAAGCCGATTGGTCACCGTACTGCTTCCGCACCGGGGTCTCGCTCGCGCTCAATCTTGTCCAGCCCTAGTTCTTTCAGAAAGAGCACCAGCGGCTGGCGTCCGTTCAGCTTCTCACTGGATGCAAGGATCACAGCGGCTTCCTTGCCGCTTTCAGCCAGTGGCTCAGGGACTAGTTCGCCATTCGACTACATGTCGGCAACCGCTTCGGCGGCGACCTGGTGGATACCCGACAAGGCCTCGACTGGGGTGGTGGCCAGCCACGAGAGTGAGGTAAGCTCCACGCAGAGGCCGAGGTATTCTTCGTCCTCCCGAGACCAGGTAACGCGATAGGTATAGTGATCGACGCTCACGGTTTCCCTCCTTCAATTTATCGCGGCTGCCACCGATTTGATACCGTTGGGACATGATTATTGGTGTTCCCAAAGAAGTGAAGGACCACGAGAGCCGGGTCGGCATTACTCCGGCGGGCGTTCATGCACTGGTTGCGGCGGGCAATACGGTGCTGGTGGAGCACGATGCCGGCGAACTCTCGGCCATGACAGACGACGACTACCAGGCCGCCGGGGCGGAGATTGTGGGCGGGGCCCATGACGTCTGGCGGCTGGCCGATATGGTGGTCAAGGTCAAGGAGCCCATCGACAAGGAGTACCGGCACTTCCGCGAGGGGCTGGTGCTGTTTACCTACCTGCATCTGGCTCCGCTGACCGAACTGACCAACGCGCTGCTGGAAAAGAAGGTGACGGGCATTGCCTACGAGACGGTCCGCGACCGGGCGGGCACGTTGCCGCTGCTGACGCCGATGAGTGAAGTGGCTGGCCGCATGAGCGTCCAGGTGGGCGCGGCCTATCTCGAAAAGGAGCGTGGCGGACGCGGAGTGCTGCTGGGTGGCGTTCCGGGAGTGCCTCCGGGTAACGTGGTCATTGTCGGGGGCGGAATCGTGGGGACCAATGCCGCGCGGATCGCGCTGGGGCTGGGCGCGCGGGTCACGCTGATTGACCTGAACCTGAACCGGCTGCGCGAGCTGGACGACATCTTCAACGGACGACTGTATACACTGGCCTCGAACAGCTACAACATTGCCCGTGCGGTGTGCGATGCGGACCTGGTGATCGGCGGCGTGCTGATTCCCGGTGCGGCTGCGCCCAAGCTGGTGACCAAAGCGATGGTGGCGAAGATGAAGAAGGGCGCCGTGATTGTGGACGTGGCGATTGACCAGGGCGGATGCATCGAGACGGCGCGGCCGACCACCCACTCGAACCCGTCGTACACGGTGGATGGCGTGGTGCACTACTGCGTGACCAACATGCCGGCCGCTGTACCGAATACGTCCACGCTGGCGCTGACCAATGCGACGTTCCCGTATCTGGTGAAGCTGGCCAAACTCGGCGCCAACGCGGCGATCCTGGAAGACGCAGGGCTGGCTGCCGGCGTAAATACCTTTGGCGGCATCCTGACGTGCAGGCCGGTGGCGGAGTCGCAGCACCGCGACTGGCAGCCGGTGTCGGAGCTGCTGGGGCACGGGGTGACGGGGACGTCGTAGCCACAAAGAGCCGGCCGTGTATTCCCCTGTATTCTCTCGTATGCTCCGGGGTATGGCTCTCAAGACAGTGACCGTCCGTATTCCGGAAGCGAAGGTGAAGAAGCTAGATGCAGTGGCCCGTAACCAGCAGCGCGACCGCAGCTTTCTGCTCAACGAGGCCGTCGATCAGTATCTGTCGTTGCAGGACTACCATCTCGCGCTGATCGATGAGGGCATTCGTGCCGCCGATGCTGGCGATGTGGTTCCACACAGCGAAGCGCTGGAGATGATTGCGACGATGCCCAAGAAGGCCTGGGCCAAGAAAAAGAAGAGTGCATGACATTTCCGATCATCTGGACTGCGCCCGCCCGTGCGCAGCTCGCAGAGCTTCACGAGTACATTGCCGAATCCAGTCTTTCCACCGCCGATCATCAAGTCGCGGCGATTGCGGATTCGACGCATCGGCTTTCCATTTTTCCCGAGATCGGTCGTCCGGGGCGCAGGAGCGGGACTCGGGCACTCGTGATCGCAGCAACTTCCTATATCGTCGTGTATCGGGTACGTGAATCGACGATCAGGATTCTTGCCGTGATGCATGGAGCGCAACGCTGGCCGAGGAGCTTTGGGTTCTAGAGTCCTGTCTGTGGAGTTGAGTGTGGACGAGCGAAAAATGCGGGGATTCTTCGCCTTCGGCTCAGAATGACAAGCAGGTAAGAGAATGATGGGCAGCAAGAGAGACGCCACTTACTTCAGAGGCGAGATGCTCGTCTAGGTTGGCGAGTCCAGCAGCTTGAGCAGGCCGGCTTCGTCCAGCACGGGCACGCCGAGCGACTGGGCTTTGTCGAGTTTTGAGCCTGCCTCTTCACCTGCGACGAGGTAGTTCGTCTTCTTGCTGACGGAGCCGGATACCTTTCCTCCGGCCGATTCGATCTTATCTTTTGCGGCCTCGCGAGTGAGCGTGGGCAGTGTGCCGGTGAGCACGAAGGTCAGGCCTTCGAGGGTCGAGGTGCGCGCGCGTTTCTCCGCAGGCATGGTGAGGCCAAGGTCTTTGAGGCGCTGCACCAGCGCGAGATTCCGCTCGTTCTGGAAGAAGTCGTGGATGGTGACGGCGACCTTGGGGCCAATGTCGTGGATCGCCGTCAGCGTGTCGGTGTCCGCGGCGACGATCTCGTCGAGGTTGCCGAAATGTTCGGCCAGGGCCTGTGCCGTGCGCTCGCCAACGTGGCGAATGCCCAGGCCCAGAAGCACGCGGTTGAGTGGCGCGGACTTGGACCGCTCGATCTGGGTCAACAGGTTGTCGGCGGTCTTCTCGCCGATGCGTTCCAGCGTGAGCAATTGATCTTTGGTCAGCGTGTAAATATCCGCGATGGAGTGGACGAGGGCCTCTCGCGTCGGAACGTCGGCGGCTTCTGCTTCAGGGTCATCCGAGGCTGCGGGCTGCTCCGTTTGTTCGGCGAGGGTGTGGCCGAGCAGTTGGGCGACCATTGCTTCGCCGAGGCCTTCGATGTTCATCACGGAGCGCGAGGCGAAGTGGCGCAGCTCCTCTTCCAGGCGCGCGGGGCAGCTTGCGTTGACGCAGCGGAAATCGACCTCGTCCTGCTCGCGGACCAGCGGCTGGTTGCAGCGCGGGCAGTGGGTGGGGAAGACGATCTCCTGGGTGCCGCGCGGGTGGGTCGCGTCCGGATTCTGAGGACCGGGGACGACGGCGACGATTTTGGGGATGACGTCGCCGCCGCGCTCCACCTGCACGAAGTCGCCGATGCGGACGCCGAGGCGGGCGATCTCGTCGGCGTTGTGCAGGGTTGCGCGAGAGACGGTGGTGCCGCCGATGAAGACTGGCGCGAGTGCGGCGACCGGCGTCACTTTGCCGGTGCGTCCCACCTGGAAGAGGACGTCTTCGAGCCGGGTGATGCCGGCGCGTGCGGCGAACTTGTAGGCGATGGCCCAGCGCGGGGCCTTGCCGGTGAAGCCGAGGCGGCGCTGCTGCGCGATTGCGTCCACCTTGATGACGATGCCGTCGATCTCGTAGCCGAGGGTGTCGCGCAGGGCCTCCGTGCTCGCGATGAAGGCGAGCACCTCGTCGATGGAGTCGACCGTCCTGGCATGGCTGTTGACGCGGAAGCCGGCGGTGCGCAGTGCGGCGAGAGCCTGTGTCTGCGTGGGCAGCAGCATCTCGCCCTGCTGCGGGCCCTCGCCGTGCAGCAGGAAGTAGGCGTAGAACTCCAGCCGGCGCTGGGCCACGATGTTGGGCTCGAGCGTGCGGATGGTGCCGGCGGCGGCGTTGCGCGGATTGACGGCGGGCGCCAGTCCCTGGGCCACGCGCTGGGCGTTCATCTGCTCGAATGCGGCCTGGGGGAGGACGACCTCGCCGCGGACTTCGAAGTCTTGCGGAAGATGTGCTGCTTTCAGTTTCGCGGCGGAGACTCGCAGCGGCACGGAGCGGATCGTGCGCACATTCGAGGTGACATCCTCGCCGACGGTGCCATCGCCACGGGTCAAGCCGCGCTGCAAGTGCGCGGAGCCATCCGCGGCAGGGCCGTAGTGCAGAGCGAGCGAGAGGCCGTCCAGCTTGAACTCGCAGTCGTAGCGCACCTGCTCCGTGCTGGGCAGCGCGTCGCGGACACGCTGGTCCCAGGCGCGCAGGTCGTCCTCGTTGTAGGCGTTGTCCAGCGAGAGCATGGGGCGGGAGTGGGGCGTCTTGAGGAAGCCGTCGCGGGGCTTGCCGCCCACGCGCTGGGTGGGCGAGTCCGGCGTGATGAGGTCGGGATGGTCTGCTTCGAGCGCCTTGAGCCGATTCACCAGCGCGTCGTATTGCGCGTCCGTCAGCACCGGCGCATCGAGCACGTAGTAGAGGTGTTCGTGGTGGCGAATGTCTTCGCGCAATGCGTCGATCTGTTGCTCCGGCGTGTCGCGGGATGGCATGGTCGAAATTATAGAGAGCGGCATCTGTATCCGTCTCCGTCTAAAAACCTCATGCTCAAGATATCCTGAACACTCATGGAACCCGTGACTCATCTTCTTACGGGCGCGTGCCTGGCGCGTGCCGGATTCAACCGCAAAGCAGCCTACGCGACCCTCGCCATGACCGTGGCCGCGGAGGCTCCGGACCTGGACACGCTGTGGTCGGTCGATGGCCCGGTGGCCAGCTTTCAGCATCACCGCGGCATTACGCATACGCTGCTGGGATTGCCGGTGGAAGGGCTGTTGATTGTCGGCGCCGTGTGGCTGGTGCATCGCTGGCGTGTCCGTCGAGCAGCCAATACGCCCGCGCCGCCGGCGGCTCCGCTGGCTGCGACCGACGAGACGATTGTGCGACCGCTGACGGCTGCTCCGCTGCGATGGGGGCTGTTGTATGGGTTTGTGCTGATCGCGCTGCTGAGCCATATCCTGCTGGACTGGACCAACAACTACGGCGTGCGGCCGTTCTTCCCGTTCAATCCGCGCTGGTATGCGGGTTCGTTCGTCTTCATCTTTGAGCCGGTGCTGCTTGTGGCGCTGCTGGTGGGGTTGGTAGCTCCCGCGCTCTTTGGGCTGGTCGGCAGCGAGGTGGGCGCGCGCAGGCCGGTGTTCCGCGGGCAAGGGTGGGCGATTGCTGCGCTGGTTGCAATGGCCGCACTGTGGGGCTGGCGCTGGGTGGAGCACGACGTTGCGGTGCAGCTTGCCTCCATCGCCACGTATGGACCGGCGGACGCTCCGCCGGCGGAGGTGCTGCGGGTGACGGCCAGTCCGTATCCGGGCAATCCGTACCACTGGCACACGGTGGTGGAGACGCCGGGCTTCTACCAGATCGCGGATGTCGATGCGCTGCGCGCGACGGTCGCGACCGATCCGGAACACGACCTCTTCTACAAGCCGCAGGAGACACCGGCGATGCGGGCGGCGAAGCGGAGTTGGCTGGGCAAGGCGTATATGGACTGGTCGAGCTGGCCGCTGGTGGCCGATATGGGCCCAACTGCGCCGGTGAATGCTGCGCCGGGAACTCCGGATTGGACCGCGGTACGGTTCAGCGACCTGCGATTCCGATACAACACGCTGCTGATGCAGGGACGCAGAGACCCTCCGTTGAGCGGAACGGTTTACATCGACGCGAACCAGCGGGTGGCGCGGATGGAGATGGGCGCGCGCGTGCAGAAGTAAGTTACACAGCGGGGTCGGGCGCGGGTGGTTCGGGCTGCGGCGGTTCTGGTTCGGGCTGTGGTGGTTCCGGTGCGGGCTGCGGCGGTGCGGGCTGCTGAGGTTCCGGTGCGGGCTGCGGAGGCAGAGTGGCGGGCGGGGCATGCGGGGCCTGCGCGTACCAGGGTAGCGGCGTGGAGCGGTCCAGCAGGTCGCCGAGCAGCGGGTAGCGTCCGCCGAGGAAGTAGAGCGAGTAGGCCTGGCTGAAGGTGTAGACCGAGCCGAGGATCGCAATGCAGACGAGAAAGATCCAGACGATGAAAAAGAGGCCGCCGACGACGGCTGCGGCGATGAGGATGGCTGTCCCGACGGCGCCAGCGCTGTGCAGGGCAAACCACAGGATGCCGCCCACAATGGCGAACGGGATGAGCGAGAGGAGAAGGATGAAGAAGATGCCGATCTCCGCCGCGATGGCGAAGACGAAGACCAGGAGCATCTTGAGCAGGAGGAAGAGCGCGATCTGACCCGGCTCCGCGGCCACCAGGTTGCGCACGCGGCGGAGCGACTCCGAGATGGTGACATCTTCAAAGACAAACGAGGGCAGGGCGAAGGCGCGCAGCAGCATGTAGACCGCGGCAAAGACCATCAGCACGGCGATGGCGCCCAGCACCATCAGGACGATGGTGAAGATGTGCAGCCCGGCGAACGCGCCGTGGAAGAAGTTGCCGAGATCGTGAAAGTGGAGCCCGAAGTAGAGGACGAAGGGGATGGCGAGCAGCACGACCAGCGCAATCACCGCCAGGAAGTAGAGGATTTTGAGGCCAATCCAGCGCCATGTGGAGGGACCGACGCGGCGCCAGACCGGAGAGATCCAGGATTGGCGGGTGGCGACCACCTCCACCAGCACGAGTTGCAGCCGCGAGCCGATGTAGAACAGGATGAGGCCAAGGATGAGGGCCACCACGCCGATGAGGACCGCGAAGGCCACAAAGAAGGCCACGACCGCGGGACTAAGTCCTGTCGCGCCATGGGAGCGGCCGGGGAAGCTGGTGTTGAAGCTGCCGCCTATCTCCGCGAAGAAGGCGACGGCGGTGAGCTTGAGGAAGGTCTGCCAGCGGAAGGGCCGGGTAAGGACGTCGCGGGCGCGTTCGATGGCCGGGCTGATGGCTTCGGTAGCGGAGAGAGGTCTCATAGGCTTGTCCGGATGAGGGTACAGCAGGATTTTGGCACTGGAACAAAATTATGTACGTTGGGGAGACGCGGGTTGTTCCAGGGATCCGATCCTTCCCCGTGGAGACCTCTCATGCGATCGCCAGGGAATGGGCCAGCCAGGTGTCCCAGGCGGCGAGGGCGCGTTCGCATTGCAGGCGGTGGCGTTCTTTCTTGTCGCGAATTTTCTTGCGGAGTTCTTCTTCGAGGGGCGGGAGCAGGTCGAAGGTGATGTTGGCAGGCTGGAAGCGCTTGGACTTTTCCACGGATTGGGCATGAGTGATGTAGTAGGAGAGCGAGCCGTTGGCGCTGAGGCGGGGGGCTGGCTCCGGCTGCGTGCCATGGGCCAGGGCCGCGGCATATCGCCCTGCGAGCAGGCCGGAGGCGATGGACTCCGTGTAGCCCTCGACGCCGGAGAGCTGGCCGGCGATGAGGATGGAGGGGTGGGCGCGGAGCTGGAGCGTCTCCGTGAGCAGCGTGGGGGCGTTGATGTAGGTGTTGCGGTGGATCTGGCCGTAGCGGAGGAAGGTCGCGTTTTCCAGGCCGGGGATGAGGCGGAGGACGCGCGCCTGCTCGCCGAACCTGAGGTGGTTCTGGAAGCCGACCAGGTTGTAGCTGTCGGCGCGGAGGTTCTCCTGGCGAAGCTGGACGACGGCGTAGGGCCAGCGGCCGGTCTTGGGATCGGTGAGGCCGACGGGCTTCATGGGGCCGAAGCGGAGGGTGTCGCGGCCGCGGCGAGCGGTCTCTTCGATGGGGAGGCAGCCTTCGAAGTAGTGGACGGTCTCCTTGGCGGGCGCGGGGTTCGTCGATCCCACCCATGACGATGATGCCGTCATGGATGGGGCACCCGAGTTTTGCTGGTCGGGCAGATGTTCCCAGGGTTTGGCGGGGACGGCTTCGGCGGTGGTGAGGGCGTCGAGGAATGCGTCGTACTGCTCCTTGGTGAAGGGGCAGTTGATGTAGTCGGCGGTGCCTTTGTCGTAGCGCGCGGCGAAGTAGACCTTGTCCATGTCGATGGTGGTGGCGTCGACGATGGGGGAGATGGAGTCGTAGAAGGCGAGGTGGCCGGAGCCGGTGAGGCGGGTGAGCTCTGCGGTGAGTGCGGGCGAGGTGAGCGGGCCGGTGGCGAGCACGGTGATGGTGTCGGGCGAGTGCTCGTCGAGGGTGAGGACCTCTTCGCGGTGGACGGCGATGCGGCCGAGGCCGGTGCCGGCGAGGGCGTCAATGCGGGCGGCGACGCGGCGGGAGAACTCGACGCGGTCGACGGCGAGGGCGTGGCCGGCGGGAACGGCGGAGGCGTCGGCTTCGGCGAGCAGGACGGAGCCGGCGCGGCGCATCTCCTGCTTGAGGAGCCAGGGCGCGGTGTTTTCGGACTCGGACTTGAGCGAGTTGGAGCAGACGAGCTCGGCGAAGTCGGCGGTCTGGTGGGCCTCGGTGGAGCGGGTTGGGCGCATCTCGTAGAGGGCAACTTCGCAGCCGAGGGAGGCGGCTTGCAGCGCGGCTTCGGGGCCGGCGAGGCCGCCGCCGATCACTTTGATTCTCATTGCTCCTATTATTCGCGAGATTGGCTCGTGCTGCTTTGCCGGTGCCGGGGCGTGCCCGCCAGGGTGGAGCAGATTTCGGGAGGCAGATTGAACTTCTGGGCGGGCGCCGCGTACAGTACTTCTATGCGGACATAAGCTTCTGGAAAACCCGCAACGAGGCCTCGCATGGTCTGCCTGATCCTGCTGATTTTGCTTTGTACGCGCCGAAGATGGTGGTACGGCTACGCTCCGTACGGCTATGGCTATCACCCTTACTATCCGCACCCCTACCCCTATGGGGCGTACACGCCGTATGACCCGTATTGGCGGGCGCGGTATTACGGGTATGGGTATGGGTACGGATATCGCGGGTGTTGGTGGTAGAGACCTGCGCCTGTGGTGAGAGCGGGGCCCGGGGCTAAAACCCCGGATGAATTGATGCCGGGTACCGCAGGCTAAAGCCTGCTGCTACTCCGAAAAGCGCCCGTCGCAGAGTTTTTCAACATCCCTCTAAAGCCTGTCTGGTGCTCCCAAAATCCTTGATGCCGGGCTGAAGTGCTGGCCTGTCTCGGCGTTGCGCGGGTCAGGGTTGGGCGAGTTGGGCGAGGGCGTCGCCGGAGAGGCGCATGGTGGTCCACTCGGACTGCGGGAGGGCGCCGACGGAGTTGTAGAAATCGATGGCGGGGGTGTTCCAGTTGAGGACGGCCCATTCCAGGCGGTGGCAGCCTTCCGCGACGGCGATGGCGGCGACCTGGGCGAGGAGGGCTTTGCCATAGCCGCGGCCGCGGTGTTCGGGATAGACAAAGAGGTCTTCGACGTAGATGCCGGCGTGTCCGCGCCAG
>Ga0302198_10004701_pt1 | contig 12996 bp, 14 predicted proteins | sample II_Bog_N2_2_FD_193521 | JGI IMG/M metagenome (GOLD analysis project Ga0302198, IMG submission 193521) | Peat permafrost microbial communities from Stordalen Mire near Abisko, Sweden - II_Bog_N2_2 | ecosystem: Environmental > Terrestrial > Soil > Wetlands > Peat | place: Sweden: Abisko... | reverse complement strand
ATCTAATCGACGTGATCCCGGGCACCATAACCAACTATCGGGGAATGGAAGTTGTGTTTCCCCTAACGACCTTGCGTGGAGGTAGGCGATGGCTACTTTCGATTTGATTGGCTCTAGTGCCAGATTCCGGAATGTACTTGACCAAATAAACATGGTTGCGCCGGTAGACTCCGCGGTCCTGGTTCAAGGCGAAACAGGCACAGGCAAGGAGGTAATCGCACAAGCGATTCACGAGGCCGGCCCGCGGCGCCAGAATCCTTTCGTGGCCGTCAACTGCGCAGCGATTCCGAGCGCATTGCTTGAGAGCGAACTCTTCGGCCATGAACGAGGCGCCTTTACTGGTGCGGTGGCTCAGACCATGGGACGCTTTCAATCGGCTGACCGCGGAACACTGTTTCTGGATGAAATTGGCGATCTCCCGCTTGAGCTGCAGCCAAAGCTTCTCCGCGTTCTTCAGGAAATGCAGATCGAACGCTTGGGCAGTGGCCGCACGATTCAGATTGACGTACGGGTCATCGCAGCTACCAATCAGGACCTCTGGCGCATGGTACAAGAGCGGAAATTTCGCGCGGATCTCTATTACAGGCTGAACGTCTTTCCAATCACGTTACCGCCATTGCGAGAACGGAAGGACGATATCCCGCTGCTAATCGAGCACTTCGTTTGTAAGTTTGCCAAGCGCCAGGGCAAATCGATTCATTGCGTCCCGGATGAGGTGATGGAGGTTTTGAAACGTCATGATTGGCCGGGCAATATCCGAGAACTGCAGAATGTCATTGAGTGTGCCGTGATTATGACAACGGGCCCTGTGCTTGGCTTGCCGATGAGGGAGTGTAGGACACAGAATGGGGGTTCTGCGCCAGTTAGGACGCTTGCCGATGCCGAGCGGGCGCACATTACGGCAGCGCTTCACGAAACCAATTGGGTTGTTGGCGGACGGCGTGGAGCTGCGGATCGACTCGGCCTGCCAAGGACGACCCTAATTACGATGATGCGCCGACACGGAATTTTCCGTGAGACATTGGGACAGCAGGCAGGACTATTGGATCGATCCCTAGCAACAGTGCCGAGCGGGCAGTCCTATGGGTAGCACGGCAGCCAAGAGGAGGCTTGCAATTACGACGACGTATTCCCGCTTGCGTTCGAGATCGGGTTTCCTCCTATCAAGGTGTCCCCCTGAATAATCCTTCGACCCGAGTCGAACGGAGCTGTGGCAACATTTAAGGGGCCGACGTTCAAGGGATGCAAGGGTTGTGCAGCGGTCGATAAGGATAATTGCTCGAGCTGGTAGAGATTCGCTCTCAACCCCAAAACTTGATTTGGTCGTTGTGATCTGGCGACGATTTCCCAGCACCGGAAAATAGGTGTGGGTTGCATTCCATTTCCGGTCTCTTGAGCCGTGTGCACATTGTTGTCCCGCTTAATGGGTGAATGACTCGGTCTGGTGCTGGAGTAGCCCTATTTAACGAGAATCTGTGAAAATTGGGTACAATTCCAGCACAGAGGCAACGAACATAGAGGCGCCCGGTCTGCGTCCAGCTGATCCAGCTTTTTCTTGATCGTTGCCAGTTCGGCGAGGGCCATCGATTTCACGGGACGTTAGAGGACTGTGATGCGGCGAAGGCGGCCGTCGTTCGGGAACTGAGCGAATCGGAGTCTTCAACGCGCGATCAGAGGCGCCGCGAAGGGATGTATGACGTGACTGAAACCTTCCGCGTAAGACCTTGGCCGACGCGCTTGGCGGTGGCTTCGGCTGTATTCATCATCGCGCTAGGCCTGACTGTCCTGGCCGGCTGGTTCTCTCACGTCGCCCTACTGATTCAGTTCCTGCCAGACCTGCCTCCCATGACGCGCAACGCAGCCGCCTGTTTCCTGCTTTGTGGTCTAGCCTTGCTGATGGCAGCTCGCGGGAGACCACGTTGGCTGGTCTTTGTGAGCGCGGGAATAGTCAGCGCCGTGAGTGTCCTCACGATCGTCGAATACATATTCCGCATCAATGCCGGAATCGACGAACTCCTGGGGCCGTCCTATATCACAGTCAAGCTTTCGAGCCCGGGGCGCATGGCGCCCGTGGCGGCGGTTTGTTTCACCTTGGGTTCGATTGGGCTGTTGCTGGTGCCCAGGACCCTGTCGAAGCGGTCCGCGCTGTGGATAGGCCTGAACGGGTCTATCATCGCGGCGGTTGGGATAGCAAGCAGCATAGGATTTGCGCTGGGGTCGAGCGACGCATTCGGCTGGGGTACCGTCACACGTGAGGCGTTCCATACTTCAGTCGGCCTCTTAGTCTTCGGGGTCGGCATGCTTGCGCTGGCCTGGCACGTCGAGACAGATCCGGCCGGCAGTCCACGCTGGTTGCCGATCAGCGTTGCAATCGGAATCGCCACGGCCACTGTAGGCTTGTGGCAAGCGCTCATCGCAGCGCGATTTGCACCGTTCGCTCTCCTACCCGCTGTCCTACTCGGCAGCGGGTGCCTGATGGCACTGATCTTCGGGTTGACGGTCTATTTGGCGCAACGTGCACATGTGCAGGCTGCGGCCCTTCGACAAAGTGAGGCATCCCTCCGGCAAATCGCCGCCCAGGCAAAGAAAAGCGAATATTACCTGGCCGAAGCGGAGAGATTGGGCCGTATTGGCAGTTGGGCGTCCAGCGCCCGTAAGCATCCACCGGAGAACCTGCACTTTTCCGCGGAAATGTTTCGGATATTGGGATTTCCCCCGGGAGACGTTCCGCCTACCACGGAGGAGGCCGGCAGGGTCTTCACAGCTGCTGGTCCAGAGAACTGGCCGCGCATCATGGAACTGTACGAAACGGCACGCCGCTTCAAGATCGCCGACGGCGAGTTCCCCGCCGTCTTACCGGACGGTTCCAACCGAATGATTCGCATTGTCGCGCACACCGTGTACGATGCGGCGGGCGAACCGAACGAGTTCATTGGTACCTGCGTCGATGTCACGGAGCAGCACCAAGTCAGAACCGAACTGCAGAAGGCATTCAACGAAATAAGGAGGTCTGAAGATCAACTGCGGGCGTTAATCAATACGATCCCCGCGTTCGTATGGTCTGCTCGCCCAGATGGTTCCGTCGATTTCTTCAACCAGCTCTACCTGGACTATGCAGGCCTCTCCGCAGAACAGGCAATCGACTGGGGCTGGACGGTTTCGCTTCATCCAGACGACCAAGATAGCGTGACTGATTTCCGGCGAGCCGTTCTGGATTCAGGCAAGCCGGGTGCGATGGAAGCGCGCCTCCGCCGATTCGACGGGGAATATCGCTGGTTCCTATTCCGCGTCAATCCTGTGCACGACGAATCGGGAAAAGTCGTCAAGTGGTACGGAACGAACGCGGACATTGAAGACCGAAGACGTGCCGAGGAAGCCCTGCGGGCCAGAGAGCAGGATCTAAGCTTGATCATCGAGACGATTCCCGGTCTAGTGTGGTGCGCGGCTCCTGACGGAGAACTCAACTACTTGAATCGGCGCATGCTGGACTACACTGGCACAGCCGCTGGCGACTGGGCGCAGTTCGGCTGGACCAATTTCTTCCATCCGGACGACGTTGAGCCGACCATGCGCGGATGGTCGCGAGCTGTCGCAACAGGCACCCCTTACGAAATCCAATGCCGACTCAGGCGGTCCGATGGCGCCTATCGATGGTTTCAGGTGCTCGGCCAACCCGCGCGTGACAATGAAGGCGGAGTTATTCGCTGGTACGGCTTACTCATCGATATTGATGACCGGCGGAATATGGAAGAGGCTCTGCGAAGCAATGAGACGCGTCTCTTGCGCGCTACACAGATTGCGGCGGTCGCTGAATTATCTGCCTCAATTGCCCATGAAATCAACCAGCCTCTAGCCGCCGTGGTAGCGAACGGTCACGCCTGCCTGCGCTGGCTTTCGACCGAGCCTCCAGGCCTGGCCAAGGTATACGAGGCTGCCGAAAGGATTGTTCGCGACGGAAAGGAAGCTGGAGAAGTGGTGCGGCGCCTCCGCGCTCTCTTCAAACGGACACTCATCGAGAGAGTGGAGCTCAACCTGAACGAGGTCATCGGTGAGGTGCTCCGTCTTTTGGCCGGCGAGACTATGAAGAGGCACATAGTCGTGGAGACGGACCTGGATAAGGACCTGGCCCTCGTAGAGGGCGATCGCGTGCAGTTGCAGCAACTGGTTCTCAACCTGCTCCTCAACGGGATTGAGGCGATGGAATTGGTTCCTGACCGTTCCAAGAAACTCATCATCCGAACGAAAGTGGACAGCCCGAAAACCATTCTTGTCGAAATACGGGATTTTGGCGTCGGTTTGGAGAATTCGGAAAAAGCCTTCGAAGCTTTCTTCACCACGAAAGAAAACGGAATGGGCATGGGATTGGCGGTTTGTCGCTCTATCGTCGATGCACATCACGGCCGGTTGTGGGCCCAATCTGGCGATGGAGCAGGTTCCACATTTTCTTTTGCTCTTCCGGTCCAGCCGAGTGTGGCATCATGAATTCCGATAGCCCCATTGTCTTCCTGGTGGATGACGATTTTCGTGTGCGTGAAGCGCTCTCCAGCCTCATCTCCTCGGCGGGGATTCGAGTGGCTGTCTTCAGCTCGGCCGCGGAATTCCTGGAATCCGAAAAGCCAGATGCTCCCGCATGTCTGATTTTGGATTTGCAACTTCCGGGGACCAGCGGCCTCGACCTCCAGCAGCAGTTGGCAGCCGCAGATGCGCCCCCGATTGTCTTCATCTCCGGACACGGAGATATCCCCTCCTCGGTGCGCGCCATGAAGGCCGGGGCGATTGAGTTCCTGTCGAAACCGATTGGCGAGCGGGAGTTGCTAGATGCGATTGACGACGCCATTGCTCGCGATCGCGTTGCGCGCCAAAAGAGATTGGAACTTGCCGATCTGCAGAGGCATTACGAGCATCTCACACCTCGCGAACGGGAAGTTCTTCCCTTCGTGGTCGCAGGCTTCGCCAACAAGGTCACTGCCGCTGATCTGGGCACTAGCGAGATCACGATCGGGGTTCACCGGGGCCAGATTATGCGAAAGATGGGCGCTAAAGCGCTCGCGGAGCTTGTTAGGATGGCCGACACTCTCGGAATTCCACGCCTCGCCGGACCTGTCTGAATAAACCTATAATAGGCAGCCTTCCCGTTTGCCGTTACCATCGAAACGTGTCTGGAGATGGCTTCGCGATGGCCAACGTTACAAGACAATTTGTCGTAGCCGTAGACGACGATTTTCGAATTCGAGAGGCCATAAAAAGCCTGGTGGAATCAGCCGGATACGCGCCCTTAATTTTCTCGTCCGCGGAGGAGTTTCTTGACTCGGGCGCGCTAGCCGCGGCGTCTTGTCTGATTACAGACGTCCGAATGCCTGGAATGGGTGGCATCGAGTTGCAGCGTCGCATCAGGCTTGAGCGTCCGAGTTTGCCGGTCATCTTTATTTCTGCCTATAACGGTGATGAAATTCGGCAGACAGCACTCGGTGAAGGCGCTCTTGATTTTCTGTATAAACCGTTCGACGCCGCAGATCTGCTCGAAGTGATCCAGTCGGCTCTAATCAACGCTCGGGAGTTGTAAGGGGTGCTTTCCGGAGCAACCCGGCGAGGAGGTAAGCTATGGCCGCTTTCGACTTAATTGGATCGAGTGAGAGATTTCGCGCTGTGCTCGACCAGATAAACATGGTCGCGCCGGTAGACTCCGCTGTCTTGGTTCAAGGGGAAACAGGCACCGGCAAAGAGGTAATCGCGCAAGCAATTCATGAGGCCGGACCGCGGCGCCAGAATCGCTTTGTGGCCTTGAATTGCGCAGCGATTCCCAGTGCATTGCTTGAGAGCGAACTCTTCGGACATGAACGAGGCGCCTTCACTGGCGCGGTGGCCCAGACCATAGGACGCTTCCAATCGGCTGATCGCGGAACGCTGTTTCTGGATGAAATTGGGGATCTTCCTCTAGAACTGCAGCCAAAGCTTCTCCGCGTTCTTCAGGAAATGCAGATCGAACGCTTGGGCAGCGGCCGCACGATTCAAGTTGACGTGCGGGTCATCGCGGCGACCAACCAGGACCTGTGGCGCATGGTGCAGGAGCGGAAGTTCCGCGCCGATCTCTACTTTCGGCTGAATGTCTTCCCGATCATGCTGCCGCCATTGCGAGAACGAAAAGACGATATCCCGCTGCTAATCGAGCACTTCGTTCGTAAGTTTGCCACGCGACAAGGCAAGTCGATTCACTGCGTCCCAGATGAGGTGATGGAGGTTTTGAAACGTCATGATTGGCCGGGCAATATCCGAGAACTGCAAAATGTCATCGAGCGCGCCGTGATCATGGCGACGGGCCCCGTGCTGGACCTGCGGACGACGGAACTTAGGATGCAGAATTTTGGGGGCGCGGCGGTCAGGACACTTGCCGACGCTGAACGGGCGCACATCATGGCGACGCTTCGTGAAACCAATTGGGTTGTTGGCGGAAGGCATGGTGCTGCTGCAAGACTTGGGCTGGCCAGGACGACTCTCATTACCATGATGCAGCGGCACGGAATCTTCCGTGTGACATTGGGACAGCAAGCAGCGCCTTCGGATCAACCCCTCGTAACAGTGCCAGCCGAGCAGTCCTATGCGTAGCACGGTTGCGATTCGAGAATCCTGGATCGGCTGACCAGAAGGGGGCGAAGGAGTTCACACGGCGTAAGAGAATATTTGAGGTTCCAATATGTACTGGCTAAGGTCGTCCGCAAGAGATCTTCTCATTTTTGTGTTGCTCTTATTTGCGTATCAAGCCTCTCCCGTAGCGGCGCAATCGTGCGGCGCCACGGGATTGGCTGTACAGGTACTCGGCTCCGGCGGCCCGGAGTTACAGGATAAACGCGCGTCGACCAGTTACCTGATATGGGATCATGGTCGTGCGCGTGTGATCGTTGACGCAGGAGGTGGCAGTGCTCTCCGCTTTGGGGAGTGTGGAGCGCAAATGTCCCAGGTGGACGTTTTTCTTTTCAGCCATTTTCATGTCGATCACAGCGGAGACTTCTCTGCTTTTACTATTTTTTCCTGGTTTGAGGACCTGTAGCCGGACATCTCCCGCATTTGGTTGTTTCGCTACGAAATACTCGAGATTTCCCCGCCGGGTGCCATTAGCGATTCAGTGGGAGGAGTGTTCTGAGCACAACATGCACCGCAGAGAGCACTACCCCAGTTCGCAAAGCCGCGAATGATGATCTCGATAATCTGATCACTCAAATTACGCGATAAACTCGTCATTCAAAAGCCTCACGCCATTCCTTTTCGCACCCTCTCGGCATCGGGGTCTATTTCGGCTCTGAACTCATAGCGCCGTGCGGCTAAACAGCGAGTTTCTTCTGCATGAGACCTCTTAGCTTAACGCGTGCACGAAAGATCTGAGCCTTCACGGCACCTTCTGTCACGCCCAGACGGTCTGTCATTTCTCGGATGGTCAAGCCATCCAAGTCGCGAAGCTGAAACGCTCTACGCAAGATCGGCGGCAGCTGTCGTGCCAGCTGCGAAAGATGCTCTTTGAGTTCCGATCCTCGGAACGCCTCTTCCGGGCTTGGTCCGCGGTCTGACAGGCAACCCAACAATGCGTAACTGTCAGCTCGTCCGGGTTGCTCGTCTAACGAAACGTGCATTTGGCGTGGCCGCCTGCGCAACTGCGTCCGCGCTGAGTTAATCAAGATTGCGGTCAACCATGTAGACATCTGCGCCTGCCCCCTGAACTGTCCGAGGTGTTTGTAAGCGGACAACAGCGCGTCCTGGACCGCGTCTTCAGCATCGGCGGCATTCCCCAGGTACCGATAGGCTCGTCGATGAAGAGAAGGTAAGTGACTAGATAGCGCTGCACTCATTTCTCGGCTGTTGCTTTCGTGGGATCTGAAATCAACCCGATGCGTTGTACCGATCACTGCTGCCGTTGTTCCCATATCCTTGGCCTCCACACATCATCATTATTTTCAGTTCACAGCATGCCAATTCGACTGCTGCGATCGAGAGAACACTCTCCCTCTATAAAGTCAGAGGGCAGGCCGTGTGATCGCACTGGCACGCGATCTCAACTTCTTCGCTCCCCGCATTCCGGCAGGCCTCTCCGCAATACTTCTGACCGGGTTGGACGTGACATGTGCATGGGATATGAGCGCACTTGCTTTTCTCTTGAGTCTCCATGTTTTCTCCCTTGTTGATTTTGGTTCTGGATGTCACGAGCAGTGATTTGCTCGTGCGTCACCATTCATGCATGCGAGTCTCCAAACGCGGCTGGCCTGTAAACGCAAGCTTTTGTTCACACCCTGCTTCATGTCGATTGGAATTCCTGTCTTTCAGGCGACACTCTGTCGGTGCATGGACGGGTGACGAGCGCACGGCAACGATTTCAAAAGCCACCGATCACGAGTTTGGTGTCGCGCGAGTCGGCTCTTCGCGACTACAGGTAGGCTCTGCGGAATCAGATTGGTTACGGACGGGTGTCGCGGAGAACGAATCGAAGTCAATCTGCGCCAGGGAGGTCAACATTGGATGTGCGGCTAGGCTGCATTAGTAAGGATGACTACAGTGGGAGTGCTTGGCTCTCGAATCGCGTCCTGGCGATCTCTGCGGCGGCCCGGTAACTCTGAATTCCACGTCGGTGGACCGACATGAAGACGCCTGAACAACACTTCGAGAGTTAAGAAACATTTGCCTTGTGTTCAAGGATCTGCCCAACTGTTTCAGTTTGCTAGCTATAGGTCAAATCGAGGTCTGACATTTGATTGGCATTCTACGTGCACTTCATGAACGGCAGGACGGCAAATTCAGAATCGCCCAGTGAAAGCTAACTGATTTCTGTTTATGTTGCCGATCTTGCCGGAACTCGAACGGTTCAAGGAGAAGAGCATGAACATGCAGCGCAGGATTTCCTTTTTCATCGGAATCGCACTTCTGTTTACGACAGCATCATTCGCACAGCAGGTCAAGACTGACTACGATCGCAGCACAGACTTCAGTCAGTACAAGAGCTACTCCTGGGAAAACGTCAACACACAAAACCTCCTGTGGGTCGATCGAATCAAGACGGCTGTAAATTCGGCGCTGGCAGCGAAAGGTTGGACTCAGGCTGAATCTGGTGGGAATGTTTCCATCATGGCGATGGAGATGACGCAGAGTCACCAGACTCTCAACACCTACTACGACAGCTTCGGCGGTGGTTGGGGATGGGGAAGAAGATTTGGCGGAGGGGGAAATGGATTCGGTGAATCCACGACAACCCAGGATACGTATCGAGTCGGAACGCTGGTCGTCGACTTGTTTGACTCGAACACAAAGAATCTAATTTGGCGGGGATCGCTGAGCGACGTCTTATCGGACAAGTCTGAAAAGAACATCAAGAATCTCAATAAAGGCGTGGAGAAGTTGTTCAGTCATTTTCCACCGGATACAGGCAGAAGCTCCGCTTCGCGCAACATCCAGCCCGTTGCAACTGCCGACGCTTCCGCCAACAGCTTGCCTCCTACGAGCCTGCCCGCTGCGCCCGATGACAGCGCAATCCGCCCGTTCCACATCAACATTCCGGACGAGCAAATCGTTGAACTCCGGCATCGTATCGCAGCGACACGCTGGCCTGACAAGGAAACGGTCAATGACGAATCCCAGGGCATCCGGTTGGCGGAGGTGCAGGCGCTTGTGCAGTACTGGGGCAACGGCTACAACTGGCGCAACATAGAAGCGAAGTTGAATGCTCTGCCGGAGTACGTGACCACAATCGACGGCGTGGATATCCAATTCATCCACGTGCGTTCGCGTGAACCGAATGCGCTACCGCTGATCCTCACCCACGGCTGGCCCGGCTCGCCGCTGGAGTACTTGAAGGTGATAGGCCCGCTCACCGACCCCGTTGCCTACGGCGGGCGCGCGCAAGACGCCTTCGACGTCGTGATCCCCGCCATCCCCGGGTATGGCTTCTCGGGCAAGCCGACCGACCTCGGCTGGAATCCCGACCGCGTGGCGCGGGCATGGGACGTGCTCATGAAGCGCTTGGGCTACACCCGTTATGTGGCGCAGGGTGGCGATCACGGCTCGGTTATCTCCGACGCACTGGCGCGCCAGGCGCCGCCTGGACTGCTCGGCATCCATCTCACCATGCCGGCCACAATTCCCGCGAACCTGGTGGAGGGCATCAACAGCGGCAATCCGGCGCCCGCTGGGCTGACCGCCCCGGAACTGCTGGCGTACAACACCCTCAGTACCTTCTTCGGAAGAAACGCGGCCTACGGCGCGATGATGGTGACTCGTCCGCAGACCATTGGCTATTCGCTCGTCGATTCGCCCAGTGGCTTGGCCGCCTTCACGTACGAAAAGATTGCCGAGTGGAGCGACAGCGACGGCCACCCCGAACGCGTGATCGGTCGCGACGAAATACTCGACGACATCACGCTGTACTGGCTCACCAACACCGGCGCCTCTTCGTCCCGCTTCTACTGGGAAAATAACAACAACAACTTCAGCGCCGCGGCACAGAAGACCAATCAGATCAAAGTGCCGGTGGCCATCACGGTCTTCCCGCACGAGATTTATCGTGCGCCAGAAAGCTGGTCACGGCAGGCCTATCCGTCGCTGTCCTACTTCCATGAAGCCGCCAAGGGCGGTCACTTCGCGGCGTGGGAGCAGCCGGAAATCTTCTCCGAGGAGATCCGAACTGCGTTCAGATCATTGCGTTAGTTTAAATGGCTTCCCGCCAATCTTGCCGCGCACAAATGCGAGGTAGGCCGACGTGGCCCAGATTTGATCCAACAGAGACTGATCCGAATGAAGCCGGATTCACGGAAGAAACGGCATCATAAAAGGGAGCTCACCGTGACAAACATCGAAAAGGTTCTATATACCGCTGAGGTCCACACAACCGGTGGACGAGATGGCGCCTCACGCAGCGACGATGGTCGTCTCGACATCAAACTGTCACCGCCGACAACCCACGGCGGAGGCACCAACCCCGAGCAATTGTTTGCTGCAGGCTGGTCGGCATGTTTTCTCAGCGCCATCGCCATCGTGGCCAGCAAGATGAAGATCGCACTTCCGGTGGACAGGGCAATTGATACCGTAGTGGAGCTTGGCGTAACGGATGGCGCTTTCTTTCTCCAGGCTCGCCTCAATGTGAGCTTGCCCGGTTTGGAGCTCGACGTCGCGCGAGCCCTTGTAGACGGCGCTCACCAGACTTGTCCGTATTCCAAGGCCACACGCGGGAACATCGATGTCGTAATCAATGTGGTTTAGGAGCTGGGCGTGTCGCGGATCTTGCCTGCCATCGATGGTGATGCGCGCGACTCTCAGCAACCCGGAAGTCCCGCACCACCAGGTGCATCGCAAAGCGGATCGGATGGAAACTCCCTCACTCTCGGAGAGTCGTCAGCACGATTCCTCATTCCGGAGATTAGCAACACCATCAAGGCAGCGACGACAGATTGTACTGGAGATATTATGCACGCCGAGCAGCATCAAGAGCCTTTGCCCCAAGCGCCTTTTGACTCCATTGCGCCGGCTGAATGCTCGGCAAGCGCGCCCATTACAAGATATCGGCGTGAGCGGCCGGAGGCAGAACCGGCAGAAGACTCGAAGGACCGTATGGGCAGTTTGCAGCAGCGGATATGTGAGCTACTCATCAAGAATCAACAGCTGAGAATGTCACTGGAGTTAGCAAATGCAGCAGATCGTGGGGAGCAAGATGACCGCAGCGTTTAGGGCAGTTGAAGTGCTTTTCACAGTACTACAGCTTTTACCAATCATCGTGCTTTCAGCCCAGTCCCGCTCCGTTCAACATCGGCTCTCAACGCCATTGAGCCAGGAGAACACGAGAGAGACAAACCGCAACTCGTTGTCATCTCGGTCTGGACACGTTCCCTCAGATGACACTTCCTCAACCAGCCAACATACCAAGGAGGTCTATCCATGAATTCGATGAGTTTGTCCGAAACAATCAATCAAAACCGCCGTCGGTTTCTTAGCACCGCCGCCATGACCGTTGCTGCTGCCCAAATCGGCATGTTCAACCCTGCAAACGCTGAAGCCGCAACGGCAAACCTGGCAGACGTGCCCGCAATCAAGCCCGGAACGAACACGTCGTTCACCTCGCTGAAGCAGATCGATGCTGGCATACTCAATGTTGGATATGCTGAAGCCGGACCCGCTGATGGCCCAGCGGTCATTCTGCTGCACGGCTGGCCGTACGACATTCACAGCTATGTCGATGTTGCCCCATTGTTGGCTTCGGCAGGCTACAGGGTAATCGTCCCCTATTCGCGCGGCTACGGTACGACGCGCTTTCTCTCGAGCGAAACGATGCGAAACGCCCAGCAGTCGGCCGTCGCCCTCGACATCATCGCTCTGATGGATGCGCTCAAGATCCAGAAAGCCATCTTCGCCGGCTTTGACTGGGGCGCGCGCACGGCGGACGTCATGGCTGTGCTCTGGCCGGAACGCTGCAAGGCGATCGTTTCTGTCGGCGGCTATCTGATCAGCAGCCCGGAGGGCAACCAGGTGCCGTGGCCACCCGAGCCTGCGTTCCTGTTTTGGTACCAGTACTATTTCGCTACCCCAGTCGGCAAGGCCGGCTATGCGAAATACCTCGACCAGTTCAATAAGTTCATCTGGCACCAGGCTTCGCCAAAGTGGAATTTCGACGATGCCACGTACGACCGCACAGCAGCGTCCTTCAACAACCCCGACCACATTGACATCGTGATGCACGACTATCGCTGGAGGCTTGGGCTGGCCGACGGCGAGCGGAAATATGACGACCTGGAAAAGCGCCTGGCCACGCTTTCTCCCATCACCGTGCCGGCCATCACCATGGAAGGCGACTCTAACGGGGCAATCCACGCGCCCAGCACAGCCTATCGCAACAAGTTCTCCGGCAAGTATGACTACCGGCTCATCACCGGCGGCGTCGGCCACAACCTGCCGCAGGAAGCCCCGCAGGCGTTTGCGCAGGCGGTGATCGACGTTGACGCCTATTGATGAGCGCTAGCGATTAGCTGCCCT
>Ga0302198_10004678_pt1 | contig 13032 bp, 17 predicted proteins | sample II_Bog_N2_2_FD_193521 | JGI IMG/M metagenome (GOLD analysis project Ga0302198, IMG submission 193521) | Peat permafrost microbial communities from Stordalen Mire near Abisko, Sweden - II_Bog_N2_2 | ecosystem: Environmental > Terrestrial > Soil > Wetlands > Peat | place: Sweden: Abisko... | reverse complement strand
CAGGGGAATCGCACTTGAACTTTTGCGTCAGGGTTGCGCGTTGAGCATTGATTGATTCTACCCGTGGCAGGTTTGGCGCGGGAGACTACGATGGATGGGTTTGCGGCGGTTTTTGGGGATTTGGATGATCCTCGTACCGGCAATGCAGCGCGTCATGATCTACTTGAGATATTGCTGATCGCGCTGTGTACGGTTTTGTGCGGTGGTCAGACGGCGGTTGATATGGCCGAATTTGCCGAGGCGAAGGAGGGATTTTTGCGCGAATTCCTCATGCTTGAGAACGGCCTGCCGAGCCACGACACATTCAGCCGTATATTTCGGTTGCTGGATCCGGAGCAGTTTTCCGGCTGTTTTGGGCGCTTTATGGCGCGATTTGCAGCAGAGCACGGGGTTATCGCGATTGACGGGAAGGTCTCGCGTCGTTCGTTTGACCGCGCTAGCGCCAAGTCGGCATTGCACATGGTCTCTGCGTGGGGCTGCGAACAGCGGTTGGTGCTCGCGCAAGTGGCGACCGACGCCAAATCCAACGAGATTACCGCGGTGCCCAAATTGCTGGCGATGCTGTCGCTCAAGGGGCATTTTGTCACGGTTGATGCGCTCAATTGCCAGCGCGCCATTGCCCGCCAGATTGTCGATCAAGGCGGGGATTATGCGCTCGCACTGAAAGGCAATCAGGGCAGCCTATACGCCGATATCCGCGACTTTCTTGACGATCCGGACACCCCATCCCAGTCGTCAGAGCCGCTGGTCGAGGCCGATCACGGACGCATCGAAACCCGCATCGCCATCGTCAGTGATGATGTCGCCTGGCTGGAAGAAAGCCATGCCTGGCCGGGTCTGGCGGCCATCGGCAAAATCACCCGCACGCGTGAAATGGATGGAAAAACCACCTCCCAAACCGCCTACTATCTTCTCAGCAGCACAGTCTCGCCCGAACGCTTCGCCCACATCGTACGTGCCCATTGGGGAATCGAAAACAGACTGCACTGGTGCCTCGATGTCATCATCAACGAGGATCAGGCACGCGCCCGCATGGACAATGCACCCCACAATCTCGCCGTTTTGCGCCATCTGGCCCTCAACGCCGTCCGCAAAGACCCCGCCAAGGGATCCCTGCGCGTCAAACTCAAACGAGCCGCGTGGAGCAATAAATACCTCTCCAAGCTCCTGGCACTGTTTTGAAATGCGATTGCCCTGGCGGTTGAGGTCGTTGTCCTCGACAACCAGAATTCTTTTTGCCACTTAGCCCTGCTATCCCCGCTGGTAGTCGATCGCCTTGCGGGCGATGATAAGCGGTCTATTCCCCGGAAAGGGTGCTGGCAATCATTCGTGAACCCTCTTCGCGTGAACCCGCTTCGAACGCCGATCCCATGGCTTTGGCGCTCGGCGCGCTGGTCTTCGTGCTGGGCGACGAAGGGCGGGCGAGCCGGTTTCTCGCCTTGACCGGACTCACTCCCGATGCCTTGCGCGCCGGGGTGGGCGATCCGGTCATCATGGGCGCGGTGCTCGAATTTCTCGCCAATCATGAAGCGGACCTTGTCGCGGCGGCTGCGGCGCTCGATATTCAGCCCGAAACGCTTGCCGCCGCCTGGGAGAAATTGCGATGAACCGGCCACTCGTGATCAGCGATTGCGATGAAGTGCTGTTGCACATGGTTGCGCCGTTCAAGGCCTACGTGGCGGAATGCCATGGCATTGATTTCGCCATGAAGGACAACGATTTCGGCAAGGCGATGCGCTATGCCGCCGATGGTCGGCAAGTCGAACCGGCAGAGATCTGGCGCCTGCTGAATCTGTTCTTCGACACCGAGATGTATCGTCAGGTTCCGATCCTGGGCGCGGTCGAAGGGATCAAGGCCCTGTCAGACCATGCCGACGTGGTGATCCTGACCAATCTGGGCGATGCCCGGCGCGAGGCGCGGACGCGGCAATTGGCCGATCACGGCATCAACGCCCGGGTGTTCACCAATGAGGGGCCCAAAGGGCCGGCCTTGCGCGCGATTCTTGATGAATATCGCCCAAGCCGGGCGATTTTCATCGACGATCTGCCGCAGCACCACGCCTCGGTGAGCGAAATCGCCCCCGATGTCCGCCGCCTGCACTTGTGCGGTGAACCCTTGCTGGCGCCGCATATTTCCTGCGCCCACGAAGCCGGCCACGCCCATGCCCGTATCGACGCATGGCCGGACGCGCTGCCGTGGATCATGGCGCATGTTCATGGAGACAAGAATGACTGATGTGATTGCCGAAAAGCTTGCCGAAGCCGGCTATGTCCTGCCCAAGGCCGCAGCGCCGGTGGCGGCCTATGTGCCGACCGTGCTGGCGGGCGGGCTGCTCCATGTTTCGGGCCAGTTGCCGTTTGTCGACGGCCAGTTGGTGACGGGGCGCCTGGGCGAAGATGTCAGCCTTGAGGCCGGGCAGGCCGCCGCGCAGGCTTGCGCGCTGATGCTGCTGGCCCAGGTCAAGGCGGCGCTGGGCTCGCTCGACCGGGTCGAACGTGTGGTCAAGCTGGGCGCGTTCATCAATTCGACGGGCAGCTTTACCGATCAGCCCAAAGTCGCCAACGGCGCTTCGGAATTGATGGTTGCCGCCTTTGGCGAGGCCGGGCGCCATGCGCGCAGCGCGGTCGGCGTGCCTGTCCTGCCGCTGGGCGCTGCGGTGGAAGTCGATGCTGTATTTGCTGTTCGCCCTCTTTGATCGCCTGCTTGCACCGGCTCCGCCAGCGGGCCGGTGCGACTGGCTGACTGCGTGGGTCTATGCCCATCGCGGGCTGCATGACGGGCGCGCCCGGCCCGGAGAAAGCGGGCGCGTGGAAAACAGCCCCTCGGCTTTTGCTGCGGCGATCGCTGCGGGGCTTGGCATCGAATGCGATGTGCAGCGCAGCCGCGATGGTCTGGCGGTGGTGTTTCATGACGAAGACCTCGCGCGGCTGACCGGTCGCGAAGGGCGGGTTTGTGATGAAAGCGCGGGCGTGCTGGCGCAGATCCCGCTGACGGGCAGCGGCGAGACGATTCCCCTGCTTGGCGCCTTGCTGGCGCAAGTGGCGGGCCGCGTGCCTTTGCTGATCGAGGTGAAGATTGCGCGGGGCAGTCGGGTCACGCCGCTGTGTCTGGCGGTGCATCGTGCGCTAGAAGGCTATGCGGGGCCGGTCGCGGTGATGAGCTTTGACCCGCACGTTTCCTCGTGGTTCGGTCGCTATTCGCCGCATATCGTGCGCGGACTGGTGATGACCGAGGCGGGCTGGCGCACGCTGGGCGCAAAAGCGCGGCGCCACATTGCGCTGTGGCGCGCGCGGCCCGATTTCCTGGCTTATGACATCGACGACATTGGCGGTTCGTTTGCCAGTGCCCAGCGGCGGCGCGGCATCCCGCTGCTGACCTGGACCGTCGACAGCGCGCCGAAAGCCACGCGGGCGAGTGCGCGCGCCGATGCGCCGATTGCCGAAGGCGAAGGGCTCGCGCTGCTGATCGGGCAAGGTACTGCGGCATGATCTGCACGGCCCGGATCTATCCGGGGGTAAGTTCTATCCCCGCCGCAGACTGGGACCGCATGGCGGGCGATGACAATCCGTTTGTCAGCCACGCGTTCCTTTCGAGCCTTGAAGATTCGGGCAGCGTGGGCGGGCGCAGCGGCTGGAGCCCATTGCCGATCGTGATCGAGGATGCGGCAGGGCGGCCGGCGGCGGCGCCGCCCGCCTATCTGAAAACGCACAGCCAGGGCGAATATGTCTTTGACCATGCCTGGGCCGATGCCTGGCAACGCGCGGGCGGGGCCTATTATCCCAAACTGCAGATCAGCGTGCCGTTCACCCCCGCCAATGGTCCGCGCCTGCTCCTTGGGCCGCATCCGGAGCAACACGGCGATCTGGCCCGCGCGCTGCTGGCTGCTGCGCAACAGGTGGCGCAGGACAATGGCCTGTCATCGGCCCACGCCACATTCATCGCGCCCGAACAAGTGGCGCTGTTCGAGGCGGCGGGCTGGCTGTTGCGCGCCGACATCCAGTTTCATTGGGAAAACCGGGGCTATCGCGCGTTTGACGATTTTCTGGGTGCGCTGTCTTCGGCGCGGCGGAAAAATCTGCGCAAGGAGCGCGCGGCGGCGCAGGACGGGGTGACGATCCGCGCCTTGACCGGCGATGCGATCCTGCCCGAACATTGGGATGCGTTCTGGGCATTTTATCAGGATACCGGCGCGCGCAAATGGGGGCAGCCTTATCTGACCCGCGCGGCGTTCGATCTGATCGGCGCGCGCATGGCCGACAAAGTGCTGCTGGTCATGGCTTTCGCCGAAGGGCAGGCCGTGGCCGGCGCGCTCAATTTCATTGGCCGCGATACGCTTTATGGCCGCTATTGGGGGGCTATGGTCGACAAGCCCTTCCTGCATTTCGAACTGTGCTATTATCAGGCGATCGATGCCGCGATTGCCATGGGCCTGTCGCGGGTCGAGGCAGGCGCGCAAGGGCAGCACAAGCTGGCGCGCGGCTATGAGCCGGTGCAGACCGTTTCGGCCCATTACATCGTCGATCCGTCATTCCGCCGCGCGGTGGCCGATTTTCTCGTGCGCGAGCGGGCGGGTATTGCCCAGGATCAGCAATGGCTGGGCGAGCATGCCCCGTTTCGCAAAGGCCCGTTGCCGGAAGCCGAGTAATGATCAGGCAACACGGCGGGCCGGAGTGGCGCGCAGCCATTCGCGGGCGCGACGTTGTGCCTCGGCGACTTCGCGCGCGGTCATATCCTCGGCAATGTCGGCGCGGCAGCCTGCGGCGTCTTCATGACCGCCGACTGCGGCAAGGTTGAACCACTTGTGCGCTTCGACCAGATCGACCGCGACACCGTGATCGCCGGTCGAAAAGACCACGCCCAGATCAAAGAGCGCGTCATGGCTGCCATGCTCTGCGGCAGCCAGGCATTGCGCCACGACTGCGTCATATTCGGCCCGGTTTGTCTCTGCCTGCGTGTCGGTCCCGCCGACCAGCTTGATTCTGACCTGATCCATACCCCGTAATCCCCAAAGATCTGCGCCATTGCCCACTCGTCGGCGCGATAGCGGCAAGGTCGCCGGGTTTGGTCAACATAAGGTTAACGACGGCAGGATTTTGCCGGGTTGGCGGCAAGAATGGCAGGGCGGCAAAGACTTCGCACGGTCGGACCGTTCCCCGCAGGCAAAATCCCGCATCGCGACGGGCGCATGAAAAAGAGGGTGGTGTAATACCTTGTGCGCGAGGATCGCCCCGCTTATAGGCCCGGCAAACCAAGAGCCCGCAAGCCATGACGGCAAGCGGGCCAGGGTCGGCAAGGCGCGAATGCGGAGGGCCGGATGGCTGGGGTTCTGAGTGACGAAATCGACGTGTTGGCCAAAGCTCGGCGCTTGGTGCCGGGTGACTACGTTCCCAGTGATGACGAACCCTATATGAACGAGCAGCAGCAGGATTATTTCCGGCGCCTGCTGCTCGAATGGAAGAAATCGATCCTTTCGGCGGCATCGAACACGTTGTCCGCCTTGCAGGAAGGGCCGATTCGCGAACCGGATCTCAACGATCGCGCTTCCAGCGAAACCGACTGGGGCATCGAATTGCGCACCCGCGACCGTCAGCGCAAGTTGATCGCCAAGATCGATTCGGCCATGCGGCGGATCGATGAAGGCGAATACGGGTTTTGCGAAGTGACCGGCGAGCCGATCGGGCTGGGCCGACTGATCGCGCGCCCGATCGCGACGATGACGGTCGAAGCGCAGCAGGCGCACGAACGCCGCGAAAAGGTCTCTCGCGACAATTGATCGCGAGCGGGTACGATCCGATCCGGGGCGGCAAAAGGTGCCGGCGGATGGTGCTTGCCGTCGGTGTCCGCCCGTTTGCAGACATGTTTCAAAACGGGACCATAGCGAAGGCGTATGGTTAACGTCGCGCCGAGTTAACGCTTCGTTTGCAGCTCCGGCCATACCCTCCGGCCTGAGCTTTCCGGCGCTTTTGCCGGATGGGGCGGGTGTGAAAGCGCGGGTTTTCGGGCCAGGATTCCTTGGTGCGGAGACTGACAGACATGAAACGGAACCGGACGGTGACTGACATCGATCATCGGCAAGTCGGACGGGACAGCCTGTTTCTCATGGCTGACGTCAGAATCGAAGGACAGGCGGGCGACCACAGGGTCAAAGTCCGCAACCTTTCTGCGCACGGCATGATGGCCGAGTGCACGGTCCGGGTGACATCCGGCGCCGGGGTCGAAGTCAATTTGCGCAATGTCGGCTGGGTGCCTGGCCGGGTCGCATGGATTCAGGACAATCGCTTCGGCATCGCCTTTCTTGAAGAGATCGATCCGCGATTGGTGCGCGCCAGCAATGCAGGGCCGAGCGAGCATACGCCGCGCTATCTCAAATCGCCGATTGTGCCGCCCGATCCGCGCAGCTTGCGCAAACTTTGAGCTTTTCGGCATCGGAACGCTGACCGGCACTGACCGGGGGGCGAAAACCTGCTAACGCTCGGGCGTGGCCCGGTTTCGATCGCTTCTTGCCAGCGCCTTGCTGATTGTGCCCGCAGCGTGCGGCGGCCCCGGCTCGGGGCCGGTCGATATCAGCGTGATCGGAACGGAGCCGGACCTTTCCCCCATCGGCCTGCGCCGCGTGCCTGTTGCCGGCTATGGCGTGATCGCGGCGACACGCGCTGGCCTTGTCGGCTTTGACGCCGAAGGGCGGCTGATCCCGGCGCTGGCCGAACGTTGGGTCGTGACCGACGACGGGCAAGGCTATATCTTTCGTCTGCGCGATGGACAGTGGAGCGACGGCAGCCCGATCGCCGCGCCCGATGTCGCCGCCGCGCTGCGCCGCGCGCTGGCGGCGGCGCGCGGCAACGGCCTCGGGCCCGACCTTGCCGGGATTCGCGATGTGCGGGTCATGGCGCGCCGGGTGATCGAAATCGACCTCGATGCGCCGCAACCCGATCTCCTGTCCCTGCTCGCCCAACCCGAGCTCGCGGTTGCCGTCGGCGCACGGGCACAGCACCATGCCGGGCCGATGGAGATCCGGCGCGATCATGATCATTGGTCTGCAAGTTTGGGGTCTGCAACACTGGTTCCATCATCGGCGTCGGGCCACGCTCTCGCTCTGCGCTTTCAATCGGCGCAAGATGCGGTGGCGCGCTTTGCGACGGGCAAGGCCGATCTCGTGCTCGGCGGTACGTTCGACAGCCTGCCGCTGGCGACACGCGTGGCGATGGCGCGCGGTAATTTTCAGTTCGATCCGGTCGCCGGGCTGTTCGGGCTCGACATCGTAGCCGTGCGCGGCTTTCTCGCTGACCCGGCCAATCGCGAGGCGGTGGCCATGGCGATCGACCGCGATGCGCTGGCCAGTGCATTCGGTGTCGGCGGCTGGTCCGCGACGACGCGGATCGTTTCTGCCGGGCTCGATGGCGACAACGGCGCGGTCGGCGAACGCTGGGTCGATCAGACGCTGGATCAGCGCCGCGCGGTCGCCGCGTCGCGAGTCAAGGCGTGGAAGGGGGCGCCGGTGCTTGTCCTCGCGCTGCCCGACGGGCCGGGGGCAGACATTCTGTTTCAGCGGTTGCGCACCGATCTGGCGGCGATCGGCATCACTTTGACCCGCGCTGCGCCGGATGAGGCGGCGGACCTCGCGCTGATCGACAGCGTGGCGCGCTATCCCCGCGCGCGCTGGTTTCTCGAACGGCTCGGCTGCGCGGCGCATCCGCAAGTCTGCAATGCGGATGGGGATGCCAGTGTGCAGGCCGCGATCCATGCCGGTGATGCCAACGCGGCCGCACGGCTGTTTGCCCAGGCCGAGGCGCAGATTACCGCCGCCAACGGCTTCATCCCGCTTGCCCGGCCGCTGCGCTGGTCGCTGGTGCGCGGGACCGTTTCGGGCTTTTCGCTCAATCCGTGGGGCTGGCACCCTTTGCCGCCGCTGGCCGGTGCCGAGGTGAGCAACCCGAACTGATCAGAAATCCCCGGCCTGATCAGAAATCAATCGCGATGCCGTTGCGTTCCCAGTCGCCAAAGCGAGTGGGGTCGAGCCCGTCGGGATCGTCGCCGCGTTCGGCCGCGCGCGGTTCGGGCACGGGCGGGTTGGTCCAGTGTGGCGGCGGAGTGAACGCCGCCGGGCGAGTGGTGGCGCGCTTGGTCGGTTCGGTCATGCCCCGTCAAATGGGCGCGGACAGGCTCCATTGCAATTGCCAAATGCGCGCAATTGCCAAGCCGGGCTTATGCGGCGATAGGGGGCCATGGCGCGTCCACCCCAAAATCATCTTTTCACCCCGGAACCAACCGGTCCTGCCGAAATTCCCGGAAGCGCCGCGCGCCTTGCCGCACTGCGCATGATCGATGCGGTGTTGCGGCGGGGCGATCCGCTCGATCAGGCCGCGCCGCCGCTGTTGCGCCCGGTGCCGCGCGCCGATGATCGCGCACTGGCCATGGCAATCGCGCAGGAAGCCTTGCGCTGGCTGACCGATCTCGACGCGCTGATCGACAGCGCCACGCGCCAGATCCTGCCCGAAGATGCCAAGGCGCGCAGCGTGCTGCGGCTGATGCTGGTGCAGGTGTTGCGGCTGGGACTGCCGCCGCATGCGGTGATCGCGACCGGGCTGCCTTTGCTGATGGGCGGGCCGCGTCGTCTGGCGCATGGGGTGTTTTCCGCGATTCTGGCGCGCGGGGATGCGGCTGCGCTGCCCGCTGCGCCGAGCCTGCCTGCGCCGGTTGCCGAACGCTGGGGCGCGGCATGGCCCGATCGGCTTGATGCGATCGCGGCGGGGCTGGCCGTGCCGCCGCCGCTCGACCTGACGCTCGCCGACCCGGCGCAGACGGCGCAATGGGCCGAACGGCTCGGCGGGATCAGCCTGATGCCCGGATCTGTCCGTCTGGCGCGTGGGCAAGCGGTCGAAACGCTGGCCGGATTTGGCGAAGGCGCATGGTGGGTCCAGGATCTCGCCGCCGCGATTCCCGCCCGGCTGCTCGGCAGGGCGCCGCAAGAGGGCGCGCGCGCGCTCGATCTGTGCGCGGCGCCGGGGGGCAAGACGATGCAACTGGCCGCTGCCGGTTGGGACGTGACCGCGCTCGACAAATCGGCGCGGCGGCTGGAACGGCTGTCTGACAATCTCGCGCGGACCGGCCTTGCCGCGCATGTGGTCGCCGCCGATGCTCTCGAATGGCAGCCGGAGGGCGGTTACGACGCGATTCTGGTCGATGCGCCGTGCAGCGCCACCGGCACCTGCCGCCGCCATCCCGATGTGCTTCATCGCCGGGCCGCGATCGATGACCTGACCGCGTTGCAGGCGACCTTGCTGGCGCGCGCGGTGGGCTGGCTCAATCCGGGCGGTACGCTGGTCTATGCGGTCTGTTCGCTCGAACCGGTCGAAGGCGAAGCGCAGGCACGAACCGTTACCGGCCTTGCGCCGCACCCGATCACCGCCCCAGAACTGCCCGAAGGCATTGCGCCGACAGCCGAAGGCTGGCTGCGCAGCGACCCCGGCATGCTCGCCGGGGCAGGCGGGATCGACGGATTCTTTGCGGCGCGCTGGAAAGCCTGATCAGGATTTGGCCTGATCAGGTTTTGGCCCGCGCGGCAAAGCTCTTGCGCAGCTTGGCCAGCTTGGGCGGAATGACGGCCAGGCAATAAGGATTGCGCTGCCCTTCGCCGTCCCAATATTCCTGATGGTAGTCTTCCGCCGGATACCAGATCGCGGGCCCCTCGATCGTGGTCACGATCGGCGCGGGCCAATGGGCGGCGGCGCGGGCAATAGCCGCTTCGGCCTCGGCGCGCTGTGTGTCGTCGAGCGGAAACAGCGCCGAGCGATATTGTGTGCCCACGTCATTGCCCTGGCGGTTGAGCTGGGTCGGGTCGTGAATGGCGAAAAAGATGTCGAGCAGCGTGGCCAGATCGATCGCTGCGGGATCGAATGTCACGCGGATGGCTTCGGCATGGCCGGTCGTGCCCGAACAGACCTGTTTGTACGTCGGGCCCGGCACGCTGCCGCCGATATAGCCGCTTTCGACAGCGCTGACTCCGATCACGTCCTGAAACACCGCCTCGGTGCACCAGAAACAGCCGCCGGCAAGGATGGCTTCGGCCATGGGGGATCCTTTCCTGATCACTCGCAGGCGCAGAAGATAGGGGCGCCGCGTCGCGATGTCATCGTCTGGTCGTTGAATTGCCGGTCACTTGCCCCTAAAACGCCCGGCCATGACCGAAATCACCATCGCCGCGCTGCAGCTTGAACTCAACGCCCCCGATTCCGCCGACAACATCGGCGCGGTGGCCGCTCTCGTCGAACAGGCCGCCGGGCTCGGCGCGCAAGTGATCCTGCCACCCGAACTGTTTGCAGGCGCCTATTTCTGCCAGCAGGAGGACGAGGTGCGGTTTGCGCTCGCCCATCCGCTCGCTGACGACCCGTCGGTGGCGGCGATGCGGCGGCTGGCAAAAGCCTTGGGCGTGGCCATCCCGACCAGCTTTTTCGAGCGCGAGGGGCCGCATTACTACAACACCCTGGCGATGATCGACGCCGAGGGCGAGATCATGGGGATCTATCGCAAGAGCCACATTCCCGATGGCCCGGGCTACGAGGAAAAGTACTATTTCCGCCCCGGCAATACCGGATTCAAGGTGTGGAACGTGTTTGGCGCGACGATCGGCGTCGGCGTGTGCTGGGATCAGTGGTATCCCGAATGCGCGCGGGCGATGGCGCTGATGGGCGCGGAAATGCTGCTTTATCCCACCGCGATCGGGACCGAGCCGCAAGACCCCGATCTCGATACCAGCCGCGTCTGGCGCCGCGCGATGCAAGGACATGCCGCGTCAAACTGTATGCCGGTGATCGCCGCCAACCGCATCGGCAGCGAAGAAAATGACCAGACCTTTTACGGCCACAGCTTCATCAGCAACGAATGGGGCGATCTGGTGGTCGAATACGGGGCGCACGAAGCCGGCGTGTTGGTCGCCACGCTCGATCTCGCGCTGGCGCGCACGCGCCGCGCCGGCATGGGCTTTTTCCGCGACCGCCGGCCGCAGCTTTATGGCCGGTTGACCGAGGACAAGTGACGCTCTCCACGCGCTATCTGCCCCCCACGCGCTATCTGCCCCCTACGCGCTATCTGCCCCCTACGCGCTATCTGATTGCGCTGGGCTCCAATGTCGCGCACCCGCGCCACGGCCCCCCGCCGCGCGTTCTGCGCGCGGCGCTGGCCGCGCTCGATGCGGATGGCCTCACGCTGATCGCCGCCGCGCCGATCATCGCCAGCGCCCCGCTCGGCCCTTCGCGCCGCCGCTATGCCAACGGCGCGGCACTGATCGAGACGGCCCTGGCCCCGCTGGCGCTGCTCGACCGCTTGCAGGCGATCGAAGCCGCATTCGGCCGCACCCGTCGCGGGCAACGCTGGGGCGCCCGCACGCTCGATCTCGACATCGTGCTGTGGAGCGGCGGTCTGTGGCACGATCCCCGGCTGATCATCCCGCACCCCGAATATCGCTGCCGCCTGTTCGTCCTGGGCCCGGCATCACGTATCGCTGCCGATTGGCGCGACCCAAAAACCGGTCTTTGCGTGAAACATGCCCACGCCCGCTTGACCCGCCGCGCACACCTGCCTAAGGCACCGCGACCGCACGCTTCAGTGCCGGGCCCATAGCTCAGTCGGTAGAGCAACTGACTTTTAATCAGTAGGTCGCTGGTTCGAATCCAGCTGGGCTCACCATATTTTTCAATGATTTAGGTTGGAAATGCGGTTCGATCCGGTCGAGTACGCATCGTGTGGGTCCCAACGGGGCATCAGATCGACTGCCGCCGCTCAGTTGCCGACCTTCCGCGCCAAAAGCGTACACGTTAAAACCTGGAATACGTTCCGATGAAGTACGCTGGATGCCATTATAGTTCAGAATCAATGGCATACCTGTCAATTCGTCGTAATCGCGCGCAATCCCATTGCTTGCGTTGTGCTGGTTCGTTGGTTAGCAGCCCTCAACGGCAAGCTGACGCGATGGACTCTGCGATATCGGCAATCGAACGGAACAGGATCATTGGGTCGTCCTTCGACGGTACGAAGCCGCGCCGGGACCAGAAGTCTGCCGCATCGCCGTCCACTGCATTGACGACTAATGCCCTGCCGCCAACCAATGTCGCAGCCGCAACGCAGCGTTCCAAGGCGTGCTTGAGCAGCCCTGTGCCGATTCCTTGCCCGGCCCATGCGGTGTCGGTCGCGATCTGGCCCAAGAGCAAACACGGGACCGGATCGGGTGGCTGCCCGGTGCGGATCGCGCGCGGCATGGCGGTCGGTATGATCGCCGTCGGCGCAAGGCCATAATAGCCAACGACTCGCCCGGAGTCATGAACGACCATCACCGCCGTGAAGCCCCTGCGATGGTTGGATAGCGCGCGCTGTTTGAGCCAGTTGTCGAGTGATGGCTTGCCGCAAGTGAATTGCGACAGGTCGTGCAGGTCGCTCAACGGCTCTGGCGTTGAAATCGGCATAGATGCGCGCCTTACTGGTCGGCGGCCTTTTCCCAAGGGGCGGGGCGCTTCAGCACATCGACCATGGCAGGCACAGGCTTGCCCGGCGCATCAAGGGCGGCCACAAACGCTTCAAACCCCTCAGGGCTAACCCGAATCAGCGTGTTTTCCATGATGGCTTCTTCGGCGGCGCGCACGGCGGCATCGCGCATGAATTCCGTCCGCGAACGTCCGCGCAATTGGGCGGCGCGATCGATGATCGCCAGATCGGTGTCAGGCAGGCGCATCGATAGCGGGTGGTCCTTGCGGGAAGCGGCCTGTGCCATGATAAAAATCTCCAAATCGCGCGACATATACCGCGACGTATTGTAAATTGCAATACGTTACTGGTTGGCAGCCTTGAGTTCCACAAGGCGTTCGCCCCATTGCTCCAAGGCGTCGCGCTTCTCGGTGTCGTAGCCATAGCGATTATACACCGCCGCTACGCCTGAAATCGTGTGTAGACCGGCGTGCAAAATTGACCCCGTCTGAGGGGTGATCGGCGTCTAAAATTGACCCCCACCTTGGGCATGGCTGAAGCTGTCCGTTCGTGCTTAC
>Ga0302198_10004677_pt1 | contig 13033 bp, 10 predicted proteins | sample II_Bog_N2_2_FD_193521 | JGI IMG/M metagenome (GOLD analysis project Ga0302198, IMG submission 193521) | Peat permafrost microbial communities from Stordalen Mire near Abisko, Sweden - II_Bog_N2_2 | ecosystem: Environmental > Terrestrial > Soil > Wetlands > Peat | place: Sweden: Abisko... | reverse complement strand
TTGCGATCGACTCCGAGCCGGGCCGCCAGCCGCTCAAGCGCCGATCCCTTTGAGACTCCGTGCGGGAGAAGGTCCAATATGGACAGATCGCGACCCGGATACTCGGTGCAGACTGCGGTGCAACTGGCGGACCATTCGCTTGCCTTGAGCGCCTGCTCGGCCAGGCGCATGTTGGCCAGGGTTCCGGTGACCATTCCTTGAATGGGGTCCTGGCTTGGGTCTGGGCCGTCGGGCAGGGCGTCCTCCAGGGGGTTGACCACTTCAATGGCGTTTCGATTTGCCTCCACCCAGAGGGAGATGCGGCCGTGGGTCTGCTCCATATTCTCCAAAACCAGTTCTGCGCGACCCGGGCGGTCAAACGTGAAAACCACTGCGCCGAACGGCCGCAACACGCCGCAGAGGTTGCGGGCGACGCGCGCTTCCATGTGAAAGCGGTCGATGGACTCTCCGCCGAGCGTGCGGATCACTGCACCATTGGACGTAATGAGGGGCGTATCCGCTCGCAGGCCCAGGCCTTCGAGCAGCGGCGCGGTGTAATTTGTGCGGCGGCCGGTGGCGATGGCAACGGTGATTCCGGCCTGCTGGGCGGCTTTCAAGGCCTGCGCGGTGCGCTTGCTGATTTGTTGGGCGAAGCTGGGAAGCAGGGTGCCATCGACGTCAATGGCCACCAGGCGAACGGGAGGGTGCATACATCAAGTGTATCGGTCTGGTGTCGAGGCCGGGGTGCGTAGGTTAAAGTTCCAGGTATGGAGCGCGTGTGTAGTCATTGTCATGCTGAACTTGCGGCGGAGACGGTTGCCGACTGGTGCCCGGCCTGCGGCGGGGCACTGCTGGAGCGGGAGAGATTGCCGGGGGCAGACGCTTCGGCGGGGCCGAAGGCCGAGTTGGATCGTCGCGGGATTGTGCTGCCGCGGCGGCATGCGCTGGGTGGGATCATTACGCCGCAGTGAGGTTGCTGGGGCGGATCAGGCACTGGTGTTGAGACCGACGGCTTCGGCTAGTTTGGCTTGGCGGTCGTCGAAGGTCCAGAAGCGCTCGGCGTGTAGTTCCAGGGCGCAGGCTACGTGGAGCGAATCGACGGTGCGGACGCCGAGGGTTGTGGAGAACTGTTGTGCAAGAGCTATGCTCGTTTCCCAGGCACGCTCAGGGAACTTGGCTTCAATCCAAATGCCGAGTTGGCAATCCTGTTCGAAGTCTTTCCACGCATCCTGGGCTTCAGAAAACAAGAGATGCTTGAGAAAGGTTTGTCGATGGATTGCGTTCGCAATCTCTGAGCGGTTGAATTGTGTGACCCAGATGAAAGGTTTGGTGGACAGGAGTTTGTCGACCTTTTCGGAATGAGTGTCCTCAATGTAGCGCGAGACCAGAAAGCTGGAATCGACATAGAAGCTCAATAGCGGCTCTGTTCGCGATCAGCAAGGAGGTCCGCGACGGGAGTGAGGACACGATCGCCAAAAATTGCACGGCGTCGTGCGGCAGCGTCGGGCCATTCGACGGGTTGAATTCTGGGCGATTCGGGCACAATGCGGCCTACAACGCGGTTACGTTTGCGCAGTTCGACCACCTCGCCGGCTTCAAGCCAGGCGATCAGTTGGCGCGTGTCCCGGAGTTCGCGAAGATTTACGGTAGGCATGGTTAGGATGTGACACAAAATGTGTCACATTGTCAAAACTGGTGGCGGGTGGTCCCAGTACTACTCATAGCGGAGGGCTGCGGCGGGGAGGACGCTGGCTGCCGCCGAGGACGGGTAGAGGGTGGCCAGCAGGGAGATGCCGATGGAGACTGCGGATACGATTACGCCATCGATGAGCCGCGGGGCAAACGGCAGGGTGTCGATGGAGTAGACCTCGGAGGACAGGTGGATGAAGTGGTAGTGTCCGCCGGCCCAGGCGGCGAGGTAGCCGAGGACAAGGCCGAGCAGGGTGCCGATCACGCTGATGAGGAAGCCCTGCAGAAGGAAGATGCGGCGCACCTGGCCGGGTTCTACGCCGAAACTCATCATGACGGCGATATCGCGGGTCTTCTCCATGACCATCATGGTGAGGGCGATGAGGATATTGAGCGCGGCGACGATGACGATGAGAGCGATCACGATGAACGTCACCCACTGTTCCATCTTGAGGGCGCGGAAGAGTTCGCGATTCTGGGCGATCCAGTTGTCGGTCATGTAGCCTTTGCCGGCGGCCTGCTCGATTTCCTTGCCGATCTGCGGGGCGCGGTCCATGTCGTCGACCTTGAAGCTGATGACGGAGAGCAGATCGGGCTCGCTGAAGAGGCGTTGGGCGTCGGCGAGGCGCAGAAATCCCATCTGAGCGTCATATTGATAGAAGCCGGAGTGGAAGGTGCCGGCCAATCGGAAGCGGACAACCTTGGGATACATGCCGACGGGGGTCATTTCGCCTTGTGGGCTGATGAGCATGACGGAGTCGCCGACGCTGGCGCCGACGGTTTCGGCCAGGTCCCGGCCGAGGACGATCGGCGGGAATTCGCCGTTCGGCGGCAGCCCGGCATGAGGTTCCAGCGCGGCCACGGAGCCGGGAGTTGCGGTCGAGAGCAGGTCGCTCACGGTCTTTTCCTGGTCGGGAAGAATGCCCTGGATGAGCGCCCCGCCATCGCGCGCGCCTCGAGCCACGAGCACCTGTTCATAAAGGCCGGGCGACGCGGCGACGACGTGGGGCAGGCGCCTTAGGCGGTTAAAGAGCGGCTGCCAGTTTCGTATGCCATCTCCTTGAACCCGCATGAGTTGGACGTGCGCCGAGTTGCCCAGCAGGCGATCCTGCAACTCGCGCTGCATGCCGTTGGTGATGGCCAGAGCGATGATGAGCGCGGCGACGCCCGCAGCGACTCCGGCGACGGAAATTGCGGTGACGACCCCGACCACGGCCTGCCGCCGCTTGGCCCGGAGATAACGTGCCGCGAGAAAGAGCTCAAATCGCATTTTGCCTATTTCGTGGGGACGCTGAAGACGGTTTTTGCCACGCCGATGTTTTCGTGGCGGTCATAGGCGCGGACGGTGATGAGGTGCTCGCCAGGGTTGCCGGCGAGAGCCTTTGCCGGGAGCAGAAACTCGTAATGCTCATGCCTTGAGTCCGACAGCGAGCCGACGGGCTGGATGAACTGCCAGGGGCCGGCGTCAAGCGAGTACTCAGCGCGTGCGATGGCCGAGAAGGCGTCTTCGGCATCGAAGGCGATCATTACAATTTGCGGGCAGGGGGAGTGGATGCACTGATTCTCCGAGACCTGAACTTTCAGCCGGCTGACGATGGGCGGCGTGGTGTCGATTTCGAAGCGATCGCCGATTTTTTCGCCGGTCAGTGCGTCGGCTTGGGTGTGCGAAGGTGCGTCAGAGGCGACAACCTTTACCTGGTAGCCACCATCAGGAATCAGCGTTGAATCAAAGCTATACGCCTTTTCATTCAACTGATCCTTGAGGAGTCGCCAGACGGTTTCCCCGTCGCCACGGAGATAAAGGGAGTAGGCCAGGTCGTCTCCATCGTCGTCGTGGGCAGCCCAGCGGACGGTGACGGCGGTCCGGTCCTTTATCGCTTGCAACGGCGAATTGGGCGAATTGCCATCAAAGCTGACTGTGGCCTGATTGACCGAAGGAAACAGGATGTTGACGGTCTGGGGCGCCCCGCCAGGCAGATTCTGGGCCAGCATCTGCGCATTGATTCGCGCGCCAGGGACGACTACCAGGTCGTCGACAACGGGGGCGGAGTTGACCGGCAGGTAGTTGACGCCAACGCTGCCCAGCGTGCCGCCGTCGTTGAGGACGGCCTTCCACTCAAAGAAGCGGCCAGCGGGCGAGGCGGCCACGCCGTCTTTGAGCGGCTCCCAGCTTGACCAGCCCCAGTCGCCGCGGCCTCTGACCGGCTGCTCCACGTTGCCGGAGCGGGTGAAAAGTTCGTAGCCCGTTGAGCCGGGCTCCACTTCCAGGCGGCCAAAGCGCGCCAGCGCTCCGGCATCGAGCACGTCGCTCGCGTACTGGTGCGTTGCCACCGGGCCCAGTCGAACCAGCTTGCCTGTATTGCCGGTGCCGATGAGCACAGAGTCTGAGTCCGTCGCCGGCGCCATGCTCAGACCTTGCTGCGCGCCCAGGTGGGCCAGTTCGGCGTAGCTGCCGTCGTCTGCGATTTTGAAGATGTGGCCGCGGTTGCCGGTCAGGGCCAGCAGGCCGCCTTTGCCGAGGGCGAGCGCATAGACGACCTCGTCTTTGGCGGCCCAAAGCTTGCGCGGGGCCTGCGGATGATCGCTGGTGGAGGGCGTGAGCGCATAAATCTCGCTGCCCTCAGGGAGGGATTGGCTGGAGTTGGCAGCCTGCAGCGAGCCGGGCTGCGCAATGGTGATGCTGACCGAACCGACCCCCTGGATGGGCAGCGGCGGGAGAGGATTGCGGCTCTTGTCTCCGACGCTGGCGGCATAGATGGTTCCGTTGGCGGCCACGGCTACTGAGGTGATTTCGCGCCGCGGGGCTTCAAAGAGGACGTAGCCCTTGCCCTGGGGATTGATCTGGTAGACGAGGCCCGAGCCGTCGGAACCGGCGATCAGGTTGCCGGCCCCGTCCCAGGCGAGGCAGCGGATGTGCTGCTCATCGGAGTTGAAGAAGAGCTCGGGTTTGGATTCGGGTTCGACGGGATCGCCCTTCCAATTGGGATTGGGTAAGTGGACGCGGTAAACAGCTCCGGGGCCCCCGGTGGCAATGTAGAGGTGGCCGTTGGCGTCGAAGTTCATGTCCCAGATGTAGCGAGGCTTGCTTCCTTCGGCTTGCTTATCGAGATCGAAAACCACCGCAGCGCTGGTCTCGTCCTGCCCGGTGGTAGCATCCGGCTTGAGGCGGTAGACTTTGCCGCTCGGCAAAGTGGCGGCGTAAAGATATCCGTCAGGGCCGAGGCGGACGACCTGAACACTGACGTCTTTGGTTTCGAAGAGCGTGAAAGGCTTGCCGTCTTTGCCGACGCGCAGCACGGTGGCCGGAGAAGCGGTGCCCAGATAGCTCTCCCCATTTTTGCCGGCTGCGACAGACCACACGAAGGTCGATGGAGTGGTCAGCAGTTCCGTCAGTCCCGGGCCCTGGCGCAGGTGGCCATCGCTTGCGAGGGAAACGCCTTGCGGTGTGCCCTTCTCAAACTCTTCGAGGCGCTGCTGGGTCCAGAGATGCGTTCCCTGGGCCGGGGCAAGCTGCGCGGCAAGGGCCGCAGCGGAAACTGCTGCGAGGGCGGCGAATGTGAACGCGAAAGGGAAGCGGAAGCTTAAACGCGAAGAGGCAACCATGCTGCCGTTGAGTCTACTAAAGTTGGGGGACTCAAGGGCAGAGCGGGGCAGATTCACTGACCTCCGATCCCTGCCCGCCCATTACACTGGTTCCATGCTCGATTTCGAACTCTCCCCCACCGAAGCCGCCGCCCTGCTCAAAGAAGGCAAAACCCGCCTCATCGACGTCCGCGAACCGTGGGAGTTCGCAACCACCCACGTCGAAGGCAGCATCCTCATGCCCATGGGTGACATTCCCGCCCGCGCCCACCAGGAACTGGACCCGGAAGAGCATCTCGTCCTGATGTGCCACCACGGCATGCGCTCAATGAATGTCGCCGTCTGGCTGCGCAACCAGGGCTTCGAGCAGGCTCAGTCCCTGCGCGGCGGCATCGACTCCTGGTCCGCCGAAGTCGACCCAGGCATCTCGCGCTACTGAGCCCTGTGATCCGCATCCCGGCGCAATTCGGCCGGACAACCTATACTGCCTGTGTCGAATCTGCATAAGTTGAACTCGCTCAAAAGGGGATCATCCGCATGTCTTCTTCCGCCGTCGAATACGCCCGCAAGAACCACCCCCGCTTTCTCGATGAACTGAAGGCCCTCCTGCGCATTCCATCCGTCTCCACCTTGCCCGAACATGCCGGAGACTGCCACTTCGCCGCCGAAGTCCTCGCCGCCGACCTCTCCAAAATCGGGCTGGAGAACGTTCGCATCATTGAAACCACCGGCCACCCCCTGGTCTACGCCGATTGGCTCCACGCCGCGGATAAGCCGACTGTCCTGGTCTACGGCCACTACGACGTTCAGCCCCCCGACCCCCTCGACGAGTGGCTATCCCCGCCCTTCGAGCCCACCGAGCGCAATGGCAACCTCTATGCCCGCGGAGCCGTTGACGACAAAGGCCAGGTCATCGCCCAGATCAAGGCCCTCGAATCGCTGCTCGCCGCCAACGGCGCGCTCCCCATCAACGTTCGCGTCCTGCTTGAAGGCGAAGAAGAGGTCGGTGGAGAGGGAATTGCCGCTTACGTCGCCACCAAGCCCGCCGATCTCGATGCCGATTTCGCCCTCGTCTCCGATACCGAGCTTTTCGCCCCAGGGCTGCCCACTCTCTGCGTCGGCCTGCGCGGGATGATCTACACCGAACTCGAAGTCCGCGGCGCAAAATCCGATCTCCACTCCGGCATGTATGGCGGCGTGGCTCCAAATCCCTTCTTCGCTCTTGCCCAGATCCTCGCCAAGCTCAAAGACGAAAACGGCCACATCCTCATCCCCGGCTTCTACGACGACATCATCCCCCCCAGCGCTGAAGAACTGGCCGCCTGGCAGAGTCTCCCCTTCGACGAGGAGGAGTACCGTGTCCACGAAGTCGGCTCCAAACAGCTGATCGGCGAAGCCGGCTTCTCAGTCCTCGAGCGCACATGGGCTCGCCCCACCCTCGATGTGCATGGCATCCCCGGCGGTTTCACCGGCGCCGGTGCAAAAACCGTCATTCCCGCCAAGGCCGTCGCCAAAGTCTCCATGCGCCTGGTTCCCGGCATGACCCCCGCCACCGCCTACGCCCTTTACAAGAGCTACGTGACCCAGATCGCGCCTCCCGGCGTCGACGTCGACGTCCGCCTCATTCACTCCGGCGATCCCTGCCTCATCCCCGTCGACAACCCCTACATCAAGGCAGCCACTGCCGCCCTCAAAGAGGTTTGGGGCAAGGAAACCGTCTTCATCCGCTCTGGCGGCTCCATCCCCATCGTCGGCGACTTCGCAAAGCACTTAAGCCTGCCCAGCGTCATGATGGGCTTCGGCCTTCCCGACGACAACATCCACGCCCCCAACGAGAAGTTCAACCTGAAATGCTTCGCCCTGGGAATCGAGTCCCTGATTCGCTTCCTGGAGGAAACGGGAAGTTGAGTTGGCAAACTGGTACCAAGGCGGCGTCTGGATTCGAATCAACCGCCGCCGGTTTCGTTCTGGCCGGCGGCCGCTCCAGCCGCATGGGCACTGACAAAGCCCAGCTCCTCCTCCACGGCCAACCCCTCGCCGCTCACGCCCTTGCCACCCTCCGCCTTGCTGGCCTCGCCGCCTCCTTCGCCGGCGGCCACCCCTCTCTCGCCACCCTCGCCCCGCTTATCGAGGATTCGCTCCGTCTCGGCCCGCTCAGCGGCATCTGCGCCGCCCTCGCCTCCACCCAATCCGACTGCTCGCTGTTCCTCCCCGTTGACCTGCCCTTGCTTCCACCCTCCCTGCTGACCTGCATGCTGCGCCATGCCGTCATCACCCAGGCCCCCATCACCCTCACATCCCTTACCGGTTTCTCCCAGACCTTCCCCGTCGTAATCCACCGCTCCACACAGCCCACGCTCGAAAAGGAACTGGTAACTCGACGCCTCGGCTGCTTCTCTGCCTTTCAGGCCGCAGCCGCCGCCCTCCACACTCCGCTCTCCGTCCTCCCCGTTGAATACCTGCTTCAATCCGGTCAAATCGCCCATCCTGCCAGCCTTCCGGCCTCCTGGTGGTTCCTCAACATCAACACCCCCGCCGATCTAGACTTCGCACAGCGCCGCTGCCTCGCTTAACTTCGCTCCCTATCGCTCTTCGCGTAATCTAATCTCACAGATGGCCGACGCCCCCAACAATTCGCACCTGGCCGAGACGCTCATCCCTGAGCTTTCCGCCCTGCCCGATGCCGTCGAGGCTCTCCCCGATTACAGCGGAGAACCCACCGGCGGCGGCTCCTGGCCGCTTATCTCATTCAGCCACGTCTCCATGTCCTTCGGCGACCGCAAAATCCTCGACGACGTCAGCTTTACGGTCGACCGCGGAGAAACCCTCTGCATCCTCGGCCGCAGCGGCGTTGGCAAGTCCGTCGCTTTGCGCATCCTTATGGGCTTTCTCAAACCCCAGGTCGGTTCCATCCGCGTCAACGGAGAAGAGATCAACTCCTTCACTGAAGAGGAGATGCGCACTGTACGCAAGCGCGTCACCATGGTGTTCCAGAACGGTGCGTTGTTCGATTCCATGAGCGTACGCGAAAACGTCGCTTTCCCGCTGCGCGAACACGGAGGCCTCGCTGAAGACCAGATCCACGAAATCGTCGAGCGCCTCATCCGCATGGTTGGCGCTGAAGACGTGTCCGATGCTTTTCCCGCCAGCCTCTCCACCGGCCGCAAGCGCGCCGTGGCCATCGCCCGCGCCCTCGCCGCCCAACCTGAAGTCGTCCTCTACGACGAGCCCACCACCATGGTCGACCCCATCATCGCCCGTCGCCTCGGCGCCTTGATTCAGCGCCTCAAAATGCAGCTCGGCTTCACCAGCATTGTCGTTACGCACGACATGCGCTTCGCAGAAAGTCTGGCCGACAAGGTGCTGTTTCTTCACCAGGGGCGCGCCGCCTACTTCGGCCCGCTCAAGGGGTTTATGGAGTCCCCGGACGTGAATATTGAGCAGTTCCTGGCCCTGGACGCGTACGTATTACCTTCGGAATGAGCTATTTATTACTTAATAACCCGAAATTTATCCGATTTTTCTTGCCAAGTTTCGGTGGTTTGGCGATAAGCTTGGTTTGTGGCATCCTAATAGGGCACACCTCTTACTTCGGTGAGGGGCGGCAAAAAGCCGAACCGGGACAGAGAAACTGAATCTGTTCCTTGAATATCAATCGTTTCGATGTTCCATAGAGTCTTTCTGTTTCTCGTGTTGTTTTTCCTCATTCAGTAGCCGTTGGGTTCTTATTGCTCAAGGACAGGGCCATGCGGAGTTGACCGCACCCGGTGCGAATTCACATTCGGTTAAGATTCTGGGCTCAATGGCAATATAACGTGGATTTCAAGAGTCGTATGCAAGCCAAACCGACCGATCGGACTTATTTCTCGGAACAGGTGGGCTACCTCAGGTTTTTGAGGTAACCCAAAAGCAAAAGAACGAAAAAGTTCTAAAAAGTTTAAAAAACAGACCGACCAGGTCACCTGCTCCTCCTCTTGCTTCACTTTCGGGTTTCCCAATTGCCCTCGATTTCTTTGAACTTCGGAGGTCCGCGACTCAAGTATGGCGACATCTGAATTTTGGCAAAGAGCTTCTTCGTCTTCGGCAACTGTCTCTCCCGGCGAACAAGAAAGATCCGCTGGGATGCGCAGCATGCGGAATTCTGCCTCGAAGGGCAAGTTCTGGATTGTGCTCGATCTGATCACCATCCTCGGTGCAGCGCTCCTGGCAACTATCTATAAGTTCCGCACCGGCCCGGTCGAAGAGGCCAAGGGATTCTGGCACGGCACCCTCATCCACGGCCGCTCGATGAGCATTCTGCTGGTACTTCTTTGCGGATTTGCCGCTGCTCTCATCATGACCAGCCGCCGCCTCCATCTTTACACCCCTGTCCGTATCTCCAGCTTCCTCCGCGAACAGAGACTCAGCCTTCAGGCTTGCTTCACCTCTGGTCTGTTGCTTACCGGCACCCTCTACCTCATTCGCGCCGAAGATATTCCGCGCAGCATCGTGCTCATCACTGTTGGCCTCGTCACGATCGCTCTCAGTTTCCGCCGCGTCATTTACCGTATACTCACCTACCGCAACTTCGACAAAGGCATCGGAACCCGCAACGTTCTCATCGTCGGCACCGGTCCTGAGGCCCAGGCGCTCCGCCACCACCTCGAAAGCGTTCGCCACCTCGGCTACAGCTTCAAGGGTTTCATCCAACTCCCAGGCACAGCCTCCCGCTTCACCGCGAGTGCGGGAGACACTGTGGGCACGCTTGACACCATGTTCGAGAACGCACGCAAGCAGTTCGTCGACGAAATCTTCATCACCACTGCCTGCAATCGCGAAATCGTTCAGGATGTCCTGGAGCAGGCGCGCGTCAACTCCGTCGATCTCCGAGTCGTTCCCGACATGTACGACGGCCTCGCCTGGAACAGCCCCATCGAATATATCGGCCAGTTCCCGACCATTCCCCTCCACTGCGGCCATGTCCCGGAGATGAGCCTGCTCCTCAAGCGCGGCATCGATATCCTCCTCGCCGCCGTAATCCTGCTCATGCTGGCTCCAATCCTGCTCATCATCACCCTGGCCATCAAGTTCGATTCGCCCGGACCCATCCTCTACAGCTCTGAGCGCATTGGAAAGAAGGCGCGCGTTTTCCGCTGCCTCAAGTTCAGAACCATGATTCGCGATGCCGACAAGCGGCGCGCTGAATTGATGCACATGAATGAGCGCGATGGCGTCCTCTTCAAAATATCCAACGATCCGCGCATCACCACTCTGGGCAAGTTCCTGCGCAAGTACTCGCTCGATGAACTGCCCCAGTTCTTCAATGTCCTGCGCGGCGACATGAGCATTGTCGGGCCCCGCCCGCCCCTGGCCAGCGAGGTCAAGGAATACAAGCCCAGCCATCTGCGCCGCCTTGACGTGATGCCAGGCATTACCGGCCTTTGGCAGGTTCAAGCCCGCCAGGATCCGTCCTTTGACAACTACATCTCCCTCGACGTCACCTACGTCGAGAACTGGAGCGTCTGGCTCGATATCAAGATTCTTGCCCGCACGGTAGCGGTGGTTCTGGCCGGAACCGGCTCCTGAAAACCACTTCGCCGCCCACTCTCACCACGGCCGTCCCCACCAGGGACGGCCGTTCCACGTAACCGAAGTATTAAACTGGAACTGTGAACATCGCACTGGCCCAGATCAACCCGACCGTCGGTGATTTTACTGGAAACCTCGAAAGAATCGTCGCCGCCTGCCGTCAAGCCGCCTCCCAAGGCGCGCGCCTGACCGTATTTTCCGAACTCGCCATCTGTGGTTATCCTCCGGCCGACTTCCTTGAGAAGCCCAGCTTCCTCGCCCGCTGCCGCACAGCGGTCGATGAGCTCGCCGCAGCCACCGCCGGCCTCTCCACCGCTGTGCTCGCCGGCGTAGCCCTCCCGGCTGACCCGGCAACTGGGAAACCCGGGGTCAATGCCGCCGTCCTGCTCGACCGAGGCCAGCTCCTCCTCGAGCAGCACAAGCGCCTGCTCCCCTTTTACGACGTGTTCGACGAGCAGCGATACTTTGCCTCCGCCAAGTCCCAGCGGGTCGTCGAACTCGATGGCGTGCGCCTCGCCATCACCATTTGCGAAGATGCCTGGAACGACAAGCATTTCTGGCCCCGCCGCCTTTACTCCGTCGATCCCATGGAAGAGCTGATGCGCCAGCACCCGGCTCTCCACATCAACCTCTCCTCGTCCCCCTTCTGGCACGGCAAGCGCGCCGTCCGCCGCCAGATGCTGGCCGCAATCGCCAGTCGCGACGCCGTCCCCGTGCTCATGTGCAACCAGGTTGGCGGCAACGACAGCCTCGTCTTCGACGGCTCCTCCCTGGCCATCAACGCCCAGGGAGAAGTGATCGCCCAGGCCGCATCTTTCGCTGAAGACCTCGTCCTTCTCGACCCCTTTACCGCCCCGCCCGTCCCCATAGCGCCAGAAGACGACACCGCCGCTGCTTATCAGGCTCTCGTCCTCGGCACCCGCGACTACGTCCGCAAATGCGGATTCACCAAAGTCCTCATTGCCCTCAGCGGAGGCATCGACTCGGCTCTGGTTGCCGCCATCGCCAAAGACGCCCTCGGCGCTGAAAACGTCCTCTGCATCGGCATGCCGAGCCCCTACTCCTCTTTCGGGTCCATCGAGGACAGCCGCCGACTCGCCCAAAACCTTGGCATCCGCTTTGAAATCATCGCCATCAGCGGCCTGTTCGACGAGTACACCCAGGCTCTCGCGCCCCTTTTCGCCGGCCGCAAGCCCGACACCACCGAGGAAAACATCCAGTCCCGCGTCCGCGGCACCCTCATCATGTCGCTCTCCAACAAGTTCAACGCCCTCGTCCTCACCACCGGCAACAAGTCCGAGATGGCCGTCGGCTACTGCACCCTATACGGAGACATGGTCGGCGCCCTGGCCGTCATCGGGGACCTGGTCAAGACCCGCGTCTACGCCATTTGCCACTGGCTCAATCGCGACCAAGAGGTCATCCCCTTCGCAATCCTCGAAAAGCCTCCCTCCGCCGAACTCCGACCCGACCAGAAAGACACGGACTCCCTGCCGCCCTACGATGTCCTCGACCCCATTCTCGAAGCCTACGTTGAGCACTATCAGCCCCCTGAGCAGATCGCCCGCGAGCACGGTTTCCCCCTCCCCCTCGTCCAACAGGTGGTGCGCCTCGTTGAACGCTCTGAGTACAAACGCCAGCAGGCCGCGCCGGTGCTCAAAGTCACCTCAAAATCCTTTGGCATGGGGCGCAGGTTCCCCATTGCCGTCAAAGTACAGGTGTAATCTGGAAGTTGGGAGCCATCCCACGACTCTAAGGAGAATCAGCTTGATCCGTATGTCCCGCCGTTTTGCCAGCTCACGTCTCGCCAGTTCACGTCTTTTCTGCCTCGCCGCCGCGCTGGCTTTGCTTTCCATCCCCGCTCTTCAGGCTTCCGCACAACAGAACGTTCCCCCTGCGCCAGATAGCGAGCCCAATGCGCCCGCGCCCGCGGCAGCCCCTGTCTTCCCGCCTATCGATCCGGCCAACTTTACCGCAACCACCCCCACCAAAGAGACCGTCGACGCCTTTCTCCACACCAGTTGGGGTTATGACAATGATCGGATGTGGCAGGTAGCGGCCATCTTCAAGACCCCCATTGACGGCATCAGCAAGGTCATCGTTTTCGTCGGAGACAAGACCGGAAAGCAAAAGCCCACTTCCATCGATTTCTTCGCTCTCCCCGACGGCAAGCACATCATCGCTGCCGACGACATCCTCCCTTTTGGCGTCAACC